>Ga0153915_10000422_pt1 | contig 38718 bp, 32 predicted proteins | sample Opewatmetagenome_2_FD_107003 | JGI IMG/M metagenome (GOLD analysis project Ga0153915, IMG submission 107003) | Freshwater wetland microbial communities from Ohio, USA - Open water 3 Core 3 Depth 3 metaG | ecosystem: Environmental > Aquatic > Freshwater > Wetlands | place: USA: Ohio, Lake Erie...
AGCGAGTGAAATTAGTCCAAACTCCAGGGCGATCGCAAGTTGATTCGTATTGCATTAATACGGATCAACTTGCGAAGCCTGCGGTCGTCGATTCTACGGAGCTTTCACGCTGTCCCAAATTCATCATTTCAGACCGGGCGCAGTATAGCTATGCAAGACCCAACACGATTATTCAATGAATTAGAAATACGCACACAAATGCGACAGGATCCTTGTGTTTGGGATGTATTTGCTGCAATTATTCATGAAGCCAACACCGGAGAGCCTTCCAATTGGTGGGACTGGACTGCACAGCGTAAAAAACTGCAAAAAGACGGTCGGCTGAAGCATGCCATTCATACATAAGAACGAGGCACCTTGAAGAACTCCCGAAGTCTTATTTAGATTGCTTGTTGCTAGAACGAACAGCAACATAGAATGATCTTCCCGCTTGATGCGAATAAGTGTTCTTCACTCGCCAGCCTGTTTCATGTAAATCTTCTGAGCTAATATACGAAGGCCCCAATCCAGATAAAATCAAATAACATCCTGAGGGAGCAATGCGAGTGATATGATGCAAAATAGTCAACGCATCTTTTTTGCTAGCCAAAACTTGCTTAGTCAATAAACCGCAGGCGATAATGATATTTACACCAGTACCCATATACCTTTGCATGGAATCAAAATGCATGGCATCACCTTGATGGATTTCAACCCGCCCCTGAATAATGCGATCCTGCAAACGTTGTCGGGCGATTGCCACTTCGGCTTCGTTATATTCCAATAAGAAATGTTTTTGAATTTGATCAGAATTTTCTTCGAGAATCTGTTTCGCTAATACTCCTGAACCCGCTCCAATATCTAAAATTCGAACAGATGGCAGGTTCTTTTTCAGCAAATAGGAGACATAGTCGCAGAACACGGGATAAATTCGTGATTGATAGATTTCGAATGCGTCATAAGCATCCGTTTCCCATCGATCCCAAAAGGATTTTTCAACAGGAGCGGATGACGGATTATAGACTACTTCAAACTTATTTCCATCCATAAATGGCGCATCGGGTTTGATCATTCCCCGATAATGCTCTTCAAGCCGATCCTCTTCTTTTGCCAGAAACAGCTGCTTGATTTCACGAAAAGCGCCCGCATCTAATTGGTAGATTTCCCGATTCCAAGAAACATATCCCTTGGGCGAATCAGCAAACTCTTGTGCAATCCAAAACTTAAGAATCAAAGGCTGCCCATGAAACTTCTTACAACGATAAACAAGAATGCGTTCAAACCATCCCCACACAAGGGCATCTCTGGTAAATATCCGTTCAGTCAGCGGTTGGGATCTGTTTAATATGAGCCTGATTTTTTCTAAAGTAGTATTAACTTCCAGCCTATGTTGAACTTTCAAGTCTTTAGGAATATCCCTACGGAGAGGATTTCTATTTATTACTACTGCCATAACAAACACAAAATTAATTACCACCATTATAACAAATAAATCTTATTTAACAAATAAATATAAGCAAATAAAATAGTTTATTTATAAACAAAATTATTAAAAAATACATTTGATAAAATCACTGGCTATGCAATGGTCGGAAATATGAAAAGACTGCTGCATATTATTGCCACCCCTCGAGAAGAAGAGTCAAGAACTCTGCAAGTCAGCAAAGTTTTTATCGAAGTATTTCGCACAAAACATCCCGATTGGATGATCGATGAACTCAACCTGTCCAGAGAAACGCTTCCCGATCTCGGCATGAAAAATGTCAGCGGGAAATATGTCCTGTTGCAAGGAAAGGACATTTCAGGGCGCTTAAAAGAAGCATGGGGCGAGATTGTTCAGCATATTGATCGATTCAAAACAGCCGATCTGATACTCATCAGTTCTCCCATGTGGAATTTTAGTATTCCTTACATGCTCAAACATTACATCGACCTCATTATTCAACCTCGCTATTTATTCCGCTATCGGAAAGACGGAAGCGTGGAAGGGTTGGCTAAAGGCAAAAAAATGGTCGTCATTCTTAGCAGCGGTGGCGAGTATAGCTCCCCGGAAATGAAGATGATGGATTTCCAAGAACCTTACTTGCGCTCGATTTTCGGCTTGATTGGGATTGACGCCATTACATTCATCAAAGCGGAAGGCATGGATGTGGGCGAAATCGAAAAGCGAAAGAAAAAAATTCAAGAAGCCCAAACTGCCGCTCAACAACTCGCAGAGAGAATCTATACTCCGCGCTGAATTTGGGCTGTGTCAAAGCCACTATCATTCGGGGCGATTCACTTTCACGACAGTCCGCAACCAGCGCTTGATCAGCAGATTGGGTAACGAACGCCTGTTATACCCAAAGAACCTGAAAAATCGATTTTCGGCTTGGCCAAAGCCCAAAAGCCGATTTTTCAGGTTCTTTGGATATAATTGGCTCGTAATGGAATTATACAAAGATTTAAACACAAACAGAGTAGAAAATGAACCTATCCCGATATTCAAAAATCAAAGTTTTCGAATATCGGGAAGGTTCATATAAGGCGATAACAACAAGCGCGTACTGAAGTAATACGCGCTAATCAACAATTCATTTACTTGATGTCGAATGTCTTTTGGAAAACATCGGTTGCTTTTTGCGCAGCAGCCGGAACATCTCCATCACTTGGTGAAATAGCGTTGGAAACCACTATGAGCGTTGCCAAAGTTTTAATCGTTTTACAAGCGAAGGTTAAACCTTGCTTTGCGCCATCAAAATACAAGTTCCATAGGCTCGGCCTTTGTTCAAATGTTTTTTCTGCGCGTCCAATTTCCTCTTGAGAAAGCTTTCTCTCCTCTTCGAGAAGTCTTATCTCTTCTTTAGAAGATTTGATAATTTCGGATATTGACATAAGTTATTCACTTTTTATAAAAACAAGAAAAAATAATATCTGCAAGAGCGATCATACCAGTTGCAGTCGCAAACCCACGAAAAGACGTCCAACTTGAGGGATTAAAAATACTTTCAGCGTTTTTTTTATAAAAAAGTTGGCGAGCTTCCCTGTCAAGCTTTCTTTCTTTTTTAGCAGCTGTAATCTCTTCCCTAGTAGCTACGATTTCTTTTTCCATCTCTTCAAGCTTTTCTTTACTAAACATGCCGGCTTGTTCTCCAGATCTTAAAAAGACATGAACTGCTCGAGTGTCGTCACATTTAAAATCCGCCAAAGTTACGACATTCCCTTGCCACGCTGTGCTTTTCTGTTTCTGCGAACCCCCAGAAGGTATTTTTTCAAGATCTTGCAACGTAAAAATTTTTGAATGACCCGAATAATGAGTTATTTCGTTTGCCATAGTTGTCCATCTCCACTTATTTTTTTTATTTCTTATCAATTTTGTTCATCGAATCTATTTCAACCCGACCGACCATATTCGCAGCTATCGAACCAGAAAAACCGCCTGCAATGCCACCAATAACCATCATGCCAGCTCTACCGACAGCAACAACAATCGAAAGAGTCGGATTCGCAATTGCAGCCGCCAGCCCCACAACAGATCCAATTGCAGTTCCAAATCCAGTCCATGATCCGATACGATCGAAAGCCCCAAGCGCAACACCACGTTCGCGTCTCGTGTCTCTCAGATCTTCTCTCAAATCTCTCAGCTCTTCTCGGCTTTCAGCAGCGACTCTTCGAAGCTCTTCATTGATCCTTATAACTTCGTTGGCGGCTTCTACAGATACGGTTTCTGTATAACTTCCCCGCATTCCCAATGTTGCCATAATTATTTCGCCGTTTTGTTAATTAATCGCAGAAAACCTAACAAAACAGCACGTTTCTTACTATAAGATTTTCAGTTTGGTTGTTAAGTAAAATTATTAATTAATAAAACCACAATTATACGTTTAAAGAACTCCTCCTTGAAAAAAGAGATTCTTCCGCCGCTCAAGGACAGGAAGAGCAACACTTCGACAATGTTCCGTGATGGGAATCCATGCGAGCAGACGCCTTTGTTCAGGAACTGTGAGCGCTGTAACATCTCCAGCATTAAGAGGAGCCGCTCAAGAAGGTGCAAGACAAACGATTCGGTTAGCTGGCTGGACTTTGAAAGGACTTTCTAGAAACTTGCGACATGGTTGCGCCATGCTAGCTCGCGGAACTGCAAACGCATGCACAGGTTACGCGATTCCAGCTTCAACCGCAGTGATTAATGGGATTAGACACAATGCTGTTCCCGTTTCGACAACCGTTATCCGAGGGATAGGACGGACTGTAAATACAAGCGTAAGATCTGTCCGTGCTGTAGGTCTTGGCGTTATTATCACTCGAAGTTGCTGGTTGATATATAAATAAAGCTCCTCCAACGCCGGCTCCAGCGCCGCCGCCCAGACCGGATGAACCTCCGTGTGCTATTGCGCCTGTGAGATTCAAATTCTGGATAGTGATCGGAATGCTTGTGATTGTCGGTGCTGTTGGGCTATTGCCTCCGCCAATCACTTGAAAAACGGGGTAACCGTTTCCATCAATTGTGGACGTTGAGGTTAATGATGGAGTGGTTTGGATAGTGACGCTGCTGCTTGTACCGGCGGCATAAATGGGTGGAAGAAATCCTGTCAGTGTAATATCATTTTGAATGTTAACTGTGTAGTTATCGCCGGTCGAATTGATTGTATTGATCGCGTTGGCAAGATCTGCAGCCGAAGACACATTGATAGTGGCAGCGCTCCACAATGTGCCATAACTTAAGGTGAAAGTGATCAAGCAGGCTGCTGAGTATTTCATATTTTTCTCTCGCGTTTATTTTTTTTTCATCATAATCATTTGCCCTTAAATAGAAAAAAATTTTAAACACTCGAACAATGCCCGAAGCGCTCCCCGACCATTTTTATTTGGACGGGACTCTCCAACGTCTTGTAAACGATCCAGTAAAAAAAACAAGCACTTGATATTTACTCAAACAATGAACGACACAATTAAAATAACTACTCAATAGACTCGAAGCTCTTAGGGCAAGAGGATCTTCACCCGTAGCTTTTTACGCAACAAAGCCATAGAGAAAGCCAAATCGCAGAAGAATCTAGATTAGGCCATTAAAAAATTAACCACATCAATATCGATCTATAGTTTCCATTCAATTTACTTAACAAATAAAACAACGAATGATATAATTTCATATAAAACCAGAAACAACAATGAATATCTTATTAAGTGATTTCAAAGTAATTAATATCTGGAAACTCGATTTAGACGGCGAAAAATGGAATTGCTGCGATAAGCACAGAGGCCAGGCAAAATATATTATCGATCTGAGCACGAATAGAAGGTACTCGAATGAAGCCCCAGGAATTGTGCGCACTAAATGTTTTTTATTGACCCTTGGAACACCTATTGTTCATTTGATTGCAGGTGTATGCAATGCGGCATTTCGAGCATTACAAATCATCACTTTAGCTCATTTTTGGATGCCAAAAGACGAAGAGAGATCTTACAACTTTCGAGTGCGATTGAAAGATGCAGGCCAGGATTTATTAAGAATTGTGGCAGCGCCTTTAGCAATTATTGGACTCGAGTTAGCCGCTATCTACGGAATTTTCAGACCCTATGACGGCAGAAAGCTTTACGCTTCGATCGAGCGGGCGGAGTACGGAGATTTTGTGTTAGCCCCATGCTTTCAACCGAACCCCAAATATCACGCTCTCGGCGGCGATATCAATGAACGCAATGCATTTTAAAACCCTTCTTACACCATCTCAGAAAAAAATAAGCCAGGGTAAAAGACGCCAAGCCTCCAACGAAAGCAGCGACTGTTGGGATAGAAATTCCCATTGAATAGAAATGGGGCGTGGATTCACTCCAGATTCCCGATTTTTGCGCTGCCCATTCCAGCCCATCGGGATCTGCGCTCGTCCATGATGCGAATAATGCAACTAACGCAGCAAGAGCCAAGGGCGCAACTGCTTTTCGCGTTCGCGCCAGCATGGATAAAGCCACACAAGTAATCAAAGCTTCTCCCAACCCGATCAATGCATGAATGCTCAGCATCGGAACAATGATGTTTGGGTTGCCGGATAAAATGATTTCAATGCTCGCTGCAAATGCCGATGCCATTACCGACACCCAAGAAGCGGCAGCTAAGGCCAGATAGTATCGACAAGATGGATGATATACCGCGCGTGATTCAAAAATTGGTTCCGCCTGACTCAAACTCAAGAAGGCTCTTTGGCACAATTCGATTTTTGAATCACTCCCTGTATAAGATCTCAGAAAAACACGCACTCCCTCCCCCGCCGCTGTTCCGATAATCGCCATGTTTAAGATATTGGCCCCAAGTACTGTTATGCCCCCGTCAGAAAACAATAAACTTTGGATGGCGATGACCAAGCTCATAGCCAAAACTGCCAACGGCCATCCAAGAAGATTTGTCGCCAATACGGAGCCGACTAAATGGCCGGATACACCGTTCAAGATGGGAAAATTCATCATCTGTGCAACAAAAATCAATGCGGCGACAGCGCCAAACTGCCGAGGAGCTGGAGCTTCTTTTTTCTTATAAATGGATAGTATTGCAACTCCTATGCTGACAACGCTGATGATGGCGGTAACGGGACAAATTTTGCCTTGCAGCATAGCGTCCGGAATGTGCATATCGATCCTTGGTTAGTTTGGGGTTGGGGTAAACTGTTGCAGCGATGCGTATTTTACTAAAACTTTGTAGAAATAAAGAAATCTCTGTTTATTCATTAAATTTGCAAGAGCAAAATTTCTTCCATTTTCTGCAATTTTCTGTGCTTCTTCATCATGCTTCCTGGCCCAAGATAGCTTGTCCAACAAATCAGAAAGATTCCGCTTTACGGGGATATAATGAACCCACGGTTTCAGCTGGCTGTAAAAATACATCTCATTTTCAGAATCTTGTTTGAAAACAACGCTATTCATCAACAGCTTCCACATTAATCCCGGATAACTGCACGTTGTTCCATCCAAATCAATGGAATACTTGTAATGAGGCACTTCTTCCAAAGGAATAAGTTCCTTTTTTCCGATAATTTTCCAAAATTCGGATTCATTGTCTACATGCCAAGGATGCATATGAAAAAAACCGGCATCGATTAATTCAGGATGCTTATGAGAAAGATAAACCAACCGCCCTCTGGGCGCCCGCTTCCAATTTTGCGGCGTATAATGATTATCGGTTCCGCTTCCTCTCCAAAAAAGCTTGTTAATTTTTGTTTCCCAGGGAGATTTCAAACAGGCTTCGTTGGTCTGATTTGCCATGTCTTCCCAGTTGCATAATCTGGTATACCAGTCCTCGAATAAAATAACGCCCCGCACAGATTTTGTCTTCGCGCCTGTTAACAGAGGAGCTTTGATTTTACAATTATCGATCACGCAATCCCCGAATATGTAGAGAAAATCTACATCAGGGACAGGCCATTCATAGCAAATCTCCTTCAACGTTTCTTTAACAGATGATTCAGGCCCAATAACTTGAGATTGAATAATCTTATATCTCATCATGTGCCCGCAGCTATTATATTGCTTTTCTCCCTGGTTAATATCTTCCAGTTTTATTCCATTTTCAAATTGAGCGAACTGATGATCTATTTCGATATCCATCCAGTCGATGCCTTCATCAGCGCAAAGAGAAATGCATGCACAGAAAAAAAACATCAGATTTTTAAACATCGCAAACTCCTGAGCCAATTATACTGCGTCCGGTCTGAACGCAGTATAGAACTGATCCGAATAAAAAAGCGCATGGGAAAATGATTACCTCATAAAATATTTTTTATGACAAATTAATGTGTGGCTGCATCGAGATCATGACGGCTCGCTTGGATTTTTTGATATGCGCTCAAAAAAATTCTTCTGCACACCCGATCAATTCCAGCAGATGCTTTCACTGATCAAAAGCGAAGGATATAAACTGCTGGGGCCAACTCTTCGGGATAAAGCCATCGTTTACGATGAATTGTACTCCGCGCAGGACCTGCCCATCGGCTGGATGGATGAACAAGACGCAGGATATTATCGCTTAAAGCGGCGGCAAGACGGCGCCTATTTTGGATACAATCTCGGGCAGCATAGCTGGAAACAGTTTCTTTTTCCTCCGAATGAGAAAATCTATTCGATTCAAAAAAAGAGCCCTCTGAAGTTTTATCAAGAAGCGGATCCTCAAATAGAAAAAACGGCTTTCATTGGCATACGCGCATGCGAAATACAGGCATTGCTCATCCAAGATAAAGTTTTTCAAAATGGGCGCGATCACTATGAACAGTACCAAAAGCGCCGGGAAAATGTTTTTATCCTCGCCGTTCAATGTACTCGATCAGTCTCCACCTGTTTTTGCTCTTCCATGGGATCCGGTCCTGCCGTGAAGCATGGTTTTGATTTATCTTTGACTGAGATTGTCGAACCGGGGAACCATTGTTTCATCGTCGAGACAGGCAGCCCAAAAGGCGAGGCGTTATGCAAAAAAATGAGTTTGGCCGAAGCGGATACGGAAAAGCAGAAAAAAGCTGCGGATCTGGTCGAAAATAACAAATGCGAAATGAAGCGCCGCGTCGACAATGAGCATGTGCATCAAATGCTGATGAACAGCTGGGAATGCAAAAGATGGGATCAGGCGGCATCCCGCTGTTTAAATTGCGCAAATTGCACCATGGTTTGTCCGACCTGCTTTTGTGCGGAAATCAGCCATCCTGCGCAACTGGATGACAATTATTGCGAACGATGGCAAAGCTGGGATTCGTGCTTCAATCTATCGCATTCCTATATCCACGGAGGATCGATCCGGAAATCCGACAAGTCGCGTTACCGCCAATGGCTAACCCATAAATTCGGCACGTGGTGGGATCAATTCGGGATGTCCGGATGCGTCGGCTGCGGGAGATGCATCACATGGTGCCCGGTTGGAATCGATGTCACCGAAGAGTTAAGAGAGCTGAAAAAAGAATTGGAAACATCATAATGCAGACTCCGGAAATCTTTCAGGTATTATCCAACATTCAGGAGACCAAGGACATCTTCACTCTGACTCTTTCTCGTGGCAAGCCATTTCAATTTTTGCCCGGCCAATTCAATATGCTTTCGGTATTCGGAAATGGCGAAGTACCGATTTCTATCAGCAGCGACCTCGCCAAACCTCAAGATCTCGTCCACACGATCCGTGCTGTAGGACCCGTGACAAATGCACTTCAAAAACTCCAGAAAGGCGATGAGATTGGAGTGAGAGGGCCTTTTGGATCCTGCTGGCCTTTGGACAAAAAAAACAAAGACATCCTGATTGTATCAGGAGGAACGGGCCTTTGCCCCTTGCGCGCTGCTTTATGCCAACTGGCTTTCCGCAGAAAGGATTACAATCATGTCACCGTTCTATATGGCACCCGCACACCGCAAGACATCATGTACCGCTCGGATATTCCGCCTTGGAAAAAGCTGGGGCTCGATGTCGTGATCAGCGTCGATCAATCCGATTCAAAATGGACAGGGCCGGTAGGAGTGGTTACTCCGTTGATCGGCAAACATGTATACGATCCCGCCAATACGATTGTCATGATTTGCGGTCCTGAAGTGATGATCCGCTTTGCGATTCAGGAACTCACAAAAACGAAAGTTCCTGAAGATCAAATCTATCTGTCTTTGGAAAGAAATATGCAATGCGGCGTAGGCTTTTGCGGCCACTGCCAGTTCGGGCCCTATTTTATCTGCAAAGACGGCCCTGTATTTTCTTACAGCAAGGTGAAAAAATGGCTCGCGATCAAGGAGCTATGATGAATCAGGATCCACGCCCCAAACTCGCCGTTTGGAAATTTGCTTCCTGCGACGGATGCCAGCTATCGCTTCTTGACTGCGAAGACGAACTTCTAGCTATGGCTCAGAAAGTCTCCATCGCCAACTTCTGCGAAGCGTCGAAGCAAATTCTGCCCGGCCCATATGATATCTCCCTCGTTGAAGGTTCAATTACAAATGAACACGATGCACAACGGATCCAGGAAGTACGCCAGCAATCGAAGGTGCTGATCACAATCGGCGCCTGTGCAACAGCGGGAGGCATCCAGGCTCTTCGCAATTTTGCCGATGCAAAAGAGTACGAAAAAATTGTCTACGCCCATCCCGAGTATATCAGCACCCTCGATACATCCACTCCAATCTCGCAGCATGTAAAAGTGGATTACGAGCTGCACGGCTGCCCGATTCAAAAACATCAATTACTCGAAGTGCTCATCAGTTTCATTCGAGGGAAAAAACCAAACGTATCCAGCCATAGCGTATGTACTGACTGCAAAAAAAAGGGAAACATCTGTGTAACTGTCGCCTATCAGACTCCCTGTATGGGTCCTGTTACCCATGCAGGTTGCGGAGCCCTCTGCCCATCCTGCAATCGGGGCTGCTACGGCTGTTATGGACCCAAAGAAACTGCGAAACCATTGGCGCTCACTGAGTATTGGGAGCAAAATTTCCAAACAGATCCATTGACCATCAAAGGCCTGCTTCGCAATTTTAATTGCCAGACCGAAGAATTTCGGGAGGCGAGCAAGAAATATGAGTGAATCGGAAAAACACTACAAAGTCAAAGTCGGTACGAAAACTCAGGTCATCCAGGTCGATTATTTGGCTCGCGTCGAGGGCGAAGGGGCCTTTACCGTCAAAATCAAGGACGGCAAAGTCGAAGACGTGCAGCTCAAAATCTTTGAACCGCCCCGTTTTTTTGAAGCTTTTTTGCGGGGAAGAGAACTCTTTGATGCTCCGGACATCACCTCTAGAATTTGTGGAATTTGTCCCATTGCTTATCAAACCAGTTCGGTCAATGCGATGGAAAATGCTCTGCAGATCTCCATTCCCGATTATTTGCAAGATCTGCGCCGCTTGATCTACTGCGGAGAATGGATCGAAAGCCATGCCCTGCACGTATTCATGCTGCACGCACCCGATTTTTTAGGATATCCGGATGCGATCCAGATGGCCAAAGACCATCCAAAAATCGTCCAAAAAGGTTTGAAGCTGAAAAAAGCGGGCAATCGACTCATCGAGCTGCTCGGCGGACGCGAGATCCATCCCGTGAATATGAAAGTGGGCGGATTTTACCGGCTTCCTCGAAAACAGGAACTGACCGGCCTCACCGACTGTCTCAAAGAGGCGCGCGACAATGCCCTGGAGACTGTAGAGTGGGTCAATGGATTTTCTTTCCCGCAGCTGGAAAAGAACTATGAATGCGTATCAATAGTCAACACCCACCGCTATCCGATCGAGCAGGGGCGGATTGATTCCACGTCAGGCCTCGATATTTTGCCAAAAGATTTCGACAGCCATTTTGTTGAAGAGCAGGTCCCACAAAGCACTGCTTTGCAGGTCAAAATGAAAAACGGCAAAACCTATCTCACAGGACCCATCGCCCGTTACAATCTGAACCAACGGACACTTTCGCCGCTGGTCCAACAAACCATTCAACGGATCGGCTTCGAAGAAAAATGCCTGAATCCCTTCCGCAGCATCATCGTCAGGGCATTGGAGATTTTGTATGCCTGCGACGAAGCGCTGCGCTTGATCGATGCATATGATGCAGAAAAACTGCCGCCTTGCGTAGATATTCCAAAACAACGTTCCGTCGGCTATGGAGCATCCGAGGCGCCCCGCGGCTTGCTCTTGCATCGCTATCATTTGAATGAAAATGGAGTGATCGAAGAAGCAAATATTGTTCCGCCCACCGCGCAAAATCAAAAAGCAATCGAAGAAGATTTATTCGATCTTGTCAGCAAAAACCTGCATCTGTCCGATGAGGAGCTGACGTGGAAATGCGAAATGGCCATCCGCAATTACGACCCTTGCATTTCCTGCTCCGTCCATTTCCTCAAGCTGCAAAGAATATGAACAATATTATCATTGTCGGGATCGGCAATCCCTATCGAGGAGACGATGGCGCAGGATGGGCAGTCATTCAACAGCTCGAGAAAAGCATCAATCCCAAATATTTACGTAAAAGCCAAGGCGACATCGGCGAGCTGCTGGAGATTTTCGCATGTTACAAGCATGTCTATATTGTCGATGCATGCTTGGCCACTCAAGCCGGCTCATGGCGCCGGATCGATGCGCTGAAAGAAGTTTTTCCAACCGAGCGGCAGACATCGACTCATGGCCTAACCTTAAGTCAAACCATTGATCTGGCCAAAGCCTTGCATCAATTACCCGAGCAGCTCATTATCTATGCAATTGCGGGAATTTTTTTTTTGATGAAAGAGACCCTCTCTACATCCGTTGCACAGGCAGTGGATGAGGCTGCGCAAAAAATCGCCGAGGAGATGCAAGCATGCACGAAAAACATGTCATCGACGATCTGATTCATCAGATCATCAAACAGGCCGAGCAAAAAAATGCAGTCGAAGTATCCAAAATATCTGTCTGGCTGGGGGCCTTATCGCACATGCAGCCGTCTCACTTCAAAGAACATTTCGAGATATCGGCGCGAGGAACCTTGGCTGAAAACGCACAGATCGCGATCGAAACATCGGATGATATTTTTCATCCTCATGCCAATCGAATTTTATTGAAGAGTATTGAGATCGCATGAAACGAATGCGGCTATTAGTAACGGGCGCAGTGCAAGGCGTTGGTTTTAGGCCTTTCATTTATCGCCTGGCACGCCGCCATCGCTTATGCGGCTATGTGGCTAATACCAGCATCGGCGTCGATATCGATGTGCAAGGCGATGAAAAAGATCTTGCTGAGTTTCAACAAGAGATCATTCTTCAAAAACCGGAACGCTCTTCCATCGATTCCCTCCAGATCACCGAAGCCGAGCTTACGAACTATCAATCATTCGTGATCCAAAATAGTCAAAGCGCATCGGAAACGGCGCTGGCTTTGCTTCCCGATACAGGGATTTGCCCAAAATGTTTGAGTGAATTTGACGATCCAAGCAATCGGCGCTATCGCTATCCATTCATCCACTGCATGACATGCGGCCCGCGCTTCAGCCTCTTTCTGCGGATGCCGTTTGACCGCAAAAATACCTCCATGGTCGATTTTCCCATGTGCAGTGAATGCCAAAATGAATATGACAACCCAGATAACCGCCGGTTTTATTCGCAGACGACGTGCTGCCCGGTTTGCGGGCCTAAATTAATCCTGTTCGATGCGCAAAAAAATCAAATCGCCCAAGATTTGCCTGCCATTGATGCAGCGATCGACGCTCTCTGCCAGGGCAAGATTGTTGCCATGAAAAACACCGGAGGCTATCTCCTCTTGGCCGATGCGACGAATGAGAGAACAATCAAACGTCTGCGAGCCGCCAAAAGACGCGAGCGAAAACCATTTGCCCTGTTGATGAATGACCTTTCGCAAGCGCGCGAGTCAGCCATCGTCTCTCCCGCTGCCGAAGCAGTACTAATCTCTCCCGCATCTCCGATCGTCCTCTTGCCGAAATTGACAAATAGCGAAATCGTCCCGTCTGTTTCCTTCGAAACTCCTTATCTTGGCGTCATGCTAGCGCATCATGCGCTCCAGCATATGATTATGCGAGGCGTCCGCCGCCCACTGGCGGCAACGAGCGGAAATGTTTCCAATCATCCGATCTGCATCGCCGAAGAGGCTGCTTTTTCGGATCTTTCCGGCATCGCCGACCTCTTTCTCACGCACAACCGGCGCATCATCCATCGCCTCGACGATTCAGTCGTGCACATGATTATGGATCGGCCTATGATCATTCGCCGCGCGCGCGGATATATTCCCCATGCCTTTTCCCTGAAAAATGAAATCGAATGCACCCTTGCCGCCGGCAGCCAGATGAAAAACACTTTCGCCATCGCCAAAGGAAAGCACATCTATATCAGCCAGCATATCGGCGATTTGGATTCATCGGAAAATTGCGAGGCATACGAGCGCGAATTGGAAAGTTTTAAAGCGCTCTTGCAGATCTCCCCTGCATCAGGAGTAGGAGATTTGCATCCCGATTATTATTCGAGCATCTATTTATCCAGACAGCCAATCAAAAGATCGAGCATCCAGCATCATAAAGCCCACATCTTTTCATGCATGATTGATAAAGAAGCCTCAGGGCCGCTTTTGGGGATTTCCTGGGATGGGACGGGTTTCGGCGAAGACGAAACGATCTGGGGCGGCGAAGCGTTCCTCATCGGCCAAGAACAGAAAATTCAGCATCTAGCAACCTTGCTTGCATTTCCTCTGCCAGGTTCGGAAAAAGCCGTACACGAGCCGCGCAGAGCCGCGTTCGGCCTGATCCACGCCATGGATTCTCCTCTCGTCTTCGATGAATGGTTGCGGAACGCTTTTTCTTCGGAAGAGCGCCGCATTCTTTTCAAAACGTTAAAAAACAAGACTCACGCCCCTCTTTGCACCAGCATGGGACGGCTCTTTGACGCTGTCAGCGCTTTATTGGATTGCTGTCTTATCAACAACTTCGAAGGCCAAGCCGCAATGGCCCTGGAAGCTTTGGCTATCCGTGCTCGAAAATGCCCTGAATACCTCCTGCCAATAGACAAAAACCAACATCCTTGGATCATCGACTGGCGCAAAATGGTTCCAGAAATCATGGCCGATAAAATCAAAGGGATTCCTGTAGAAGAAATCGCCCTTGGATTTCATCGGGCGCTTGCAAAATGCATCGTATCACTGGCGCACGACTCCGGCATGAAAAAAATCATTCTGACGGGAGGCGTGATGCAAAATAAACTGCTTCTGGAAGACGCTATCCGCCAGCTGAGGGAAGCTGGCCTGATTCCATTGTGGCATGAGCATCTGCCGCCCAATGATGGAGGAATCGCAGCCGGCCAAATATGTTCAGAGTTCCTATGTGTTTAGCAATCCCTGGAAAAATAATATCGATCACTGAAGAAGCGCCGCTTCGAATGGGAGAAGTGGATTTTTCCGGGGTCCGCAAAAAAGTCTGCCTCGCCTATACGCCTGAAGCGAAAGTGGGCGACTACGTGATCGTCCATGTTGGATTTTCCATCAGCCTGCTCGATCAAAAAAAAGCCGAGGAACTGCTTCATGAAATTCGTCGATGAGTTCCGTGAGTCTGATCTGATTGCCTCCCTCGCTAGCCGATTGCGCCGGATAACTACACAGCCTTGGACGATCATGGAAGTTTGCGGAGGCCAAACACACGCGATCATGAAATTCGGCCTTCACGACCTACTGCCCCAGCAAATCCGCCTCATCCATGGTCCCGGCTGCCCAGTCTGCGTTACCCCCATAAGCCTTATTGATCGCGCAATCGGGATTGCCGCTCAACCCCACACGATTCTCTGTTCTTTTGCCGACATGCTGCGAGTTCCGGGCAGTCAAAGCTCTCTTTTGGCGATGCGCGCGCAAAACTCTCAGATTCGCACCATCGCCTCGCCGCTCGATGCTGTGGATCTGGCCGAAAAGAATCCGCAATTGCAGATTGTCCTTTTCGGGATTGGATTCGAAACGACTGCCCCCACCACCGCGATGGCTGTCGCCACTGCTCAGAAACGGAAGCTGGATAACTTCTCGCTTCTAACCGCCCATGTCCTTGTTCCCCCAGCCCTTCAGTACATTTTGGATTCGCCGGATAACGAAGTGCAGGGATTTTTAGCGGCAGGCCATGTATGCACTATCTCAGGATATGAAGCTTACGAATTCCTAGCTCAGAAAAATCAAACGCCGATCGTTGTTACCGGATTTGAACCGGCAGATATCCTGCAAGGACTTTGCGCATGCGTCGAAATGCTGGAGAAAAATGCCTGCCGCGCTGTGAACGCTTATGAAAGAAGCGTTCAAAGAGCGGGCAATCAATCGGCAAAAAATCTGATGCAAGAGGTTTTTCGCGTGGTGGATCGCGAGTGGAGAGGCATTGGCCTCATTCCCGCCAGCGGATTGGCTTTACAGGAAGAATATGCATCTTACGATGCCAATCGCCGCTTTCCCGACACATATCTCACCGTCCCAGCACAGGGCGATTGCATCAGCGGTCAGATCCTGCAAGGGAAAAAAAGACCCAACGAATGCCCCTTTTTTGGCCAAAGATGCACGCCGTTGCATCCATTGGGAGCCCCCATGGTCTCATCAGAGGGGGCTTGCGCGGCTTACTATATGAACTCAAATTCCCTTCTTCTTATGGAAAAATCTGAATGTCGGTAGTAAACTTATTACTGTATGTCACAATGGGATACGCCGTCATAAACAAACGCATATTTGATGCAAATGCAATTTCGTGATCAATCGGTTGATAAAGATGGTAATTTTCAATATAATCGAGAAGTTTTTTCATACCCGATCGTCGTATAATAAACGAATGCATCCTTCCGCGGCTTCCGATCTGGATAAAGTCTTTGCTGATCCGATTTCTTTCGGTAAATATCTTTGAATTAAATAACGCCAAATCAGGGCGCCACAACCACCAAAAACTATTAACTGGTTGTGATTTTTCACCGAATTCATCCATATCTGTATAAAGAACATCCCACTGTCCATCCGTAAGAGAATCCAGCGATTTGATAAGATCTGCAAGAATATGTGGATCCTGTTTAATGCAAATATCATCTTCCAATATCCATATTGTTTCATATCCAGCGGCATAGGCTTCCTTGAGAACCGAAAGGTGGCTTAATGCGCATCCAACAGCTCCAATAGTTGTCCCTTCGAAAAACACAATCTTATTTTCTGCTGAACGATCTAGATATACGCGCTGCAGTTTGCCGTTTCCTGCAGGAGTATTGGCCCAACGATGGGATAGCATTTCCAGCTTGTAAGGCAAACCAATCTCGAGAAGTGTTTCATACGGAAGCTTCTTTCCATCAATAGCGGAAAACCTCTGAGCCTGAATATTATACCTTGCCAGCTCTGCAGTGGAAAATGCGAGGCGATCCGGCCTGCGATCCAAATTGATTAAATAGATACAATCAATTCCATCAATTTGGCTTTCTGCAAAGCAGTCGGAGATTAAAAAACAAATAAACAAGCTCAACATCTTAAGAATATTCCGCATATCATTACCTCGTACAGTTAGAACTGTGGTCTCGCGTTAAACTCACAGCAAGTTTGTCTGACCATTCACAACCAACGCTATTGAACAATGACTTCATAGAGCAGTTGGTCGAAAAACTCCGGAGAAAAAATGTGTGCTTGATCGCTTTGCAGAAACTCCTTAATGTTCTCAACATATTTTTGATGTTCTTCTGCAGGCATTGCGGCAATGTATTGAAACAGTTCTGCGTCTGATGCAAAATCTCTATAATCAATAAAGCATGTCTTAGGAATATAAGTTTCGATATTGTCCGCTCCCCAATAAATCGGGACACATCCTGCAGCAAAACAACCGAAAATTTTCTCGGTAATATAGCCTTTGGTTCGAACCGTGTTTTCAAAACAGATGCAAAAGCGATAATTTTGAAGAACGGAAATCTTTTCATTTCCTGTATGGAAACCCGGAATACTCCCCTTGTATATGGAAGTATTTTTTAAACCAGGCGGAAACCTTCCATAGCACTCCAATGTTTCCGGATGATTTTTTTCAAAATAACTAAGGATCTTTAGGCGTTCCGAAGTCCAACGTCCTACTACCATTGTGCACAATTTCTTATCGGCAAAAGTCAATATACTGTTTCTGAAAGGCCTCAAATAGGGATAGTTAAACCGGAAAAACTTTACATTATCTACTAAAGAATCATCCCAAGTATATACACGTGAAAAATTCGCATACACGCTGTAAGGAAAAAAATCCGGTTCCCACACAAAAAGCACCGCCTTCTCTTTCGGTATAGCGGGCATGTGGAGTCCCATAAATGTTTGAAGATAATTAAAAACAAGAATCTTTTTCAAATTTTGATCGTATGCTGCACTAGCAGGATAATTTTTCGGCTTAACCTTATTGATCGTAAATGCATTTTTGACGATCGGCAGAGAAAACTCATCGATATCAAAACTGGCTATGATATCCACTTCTGTCGCATTTAAACCGAGAGAAAAAATCGCACAAAATAAAAACACAAATTTTCTCATTAGATCTCCGATTGTTGCGTAAATGTTATCAATATCCCGCGAATCGTAAAAGATTTTTTTTAAAAACCCCACGAATGTCTTTTTTTTCTGAAAACGCACATGCCGTTCGTTTCGCCAAAACAGTTATACCCAAAGAACCCGAAAAATCGGTTTTTCGGCTTGGCCAAAGCCCCTAAAATCAACGATCGCAAGCTGGTTCGTATTCAAGCAATACGAACCAGCTTGCAAAGCCTGCGGTCATCGATTCTAGTGAGCTTTCGCGGCAGCCCAAAAGCCGATTTTTCAGGTTCTTTGGGTATATATGCCCAGTGACGCGCGCTTTTTTGCTTTGATCGGCTCAAGAAAAACTTTATCGAATTGTTGCATCACTTGATCTGGATTATATGTGTCTGAATAGACATCCCAATTGGATTGCCGAACCGATTCGATATTCGAGCCCATAGAAGTTAAAATGTCGATTAGTTCTTTCCGATCGTTGTAATAAAATCCTTTATCTCCCAATACCTCAATGTGGTTGCGTTGATAAGATGGATTTGTTGCCCCCGACCAAGTAATCACGGGTTTGTTTTGAATAGAAAATTCAGCACAAGCAAGCCCAAAGGATTCCCCCAGCCTTCTCGCATGAATCATTGCATCACAGGTATTGATAAATCGAGTCTTATATTCTAGATCAGGAGTTGCGGGAAGAAAAATAACATTGGGTAAATGACAAAACTGTTGTGTATTCAGAAATAGAAAATACCAATCGGGATGGTCAGTAGCGACTCGAACAACAACCTCTTGAGCAAACACAATGTCAAAAGAATCGAATCCCCCATGGCGACCAAAGACAATGGCACCTTTGGGAATACCCAATTCGTCATGGAGAGTTTCGCGAGTTGCATCCAATCGAACGATATGGGGAACATATGGAATTTTTCCACCATATCCTTGGGCACTGAGCCATTTAGAAATGGTTGCATATATTTCGCCATGAGGCTGAAGAGGCGGGAATACAGCATGAACAGCATTGGGAACGACTGCAGACATCAAGGCATCTTTCTGGCCACTTTTTAAAATATAGAGGACATCCACGTGTTCTTTCAAAAGAATCTGATCCATTTCTGTTAATGAATTGCATTCAAAAAACTTCCCTTGAAATCTTTTTTTAAAGATATCCTCGGCAGTACAAGGAAAATCGGGATGCATAAGAATCCATTTAGGAGGGGGCTCTTTCACTACGATGATGATTGATTCATTGTTGAGAATCTTTTCATTAAAATCAGCATAGTCAAAAAGAGCTACACCTGTGCCGCGCACCGTGAAATATTTCAAAACAAATCCAACTTTCAGTTTTTGATGATCATCGTTGCAAAATAGAAGCGACCAGCTAAGCGGCGACATGAACAAAATAAACAAAAGCCATTTTCCGAATCTTTGCATGGTTTTTCCTTTGTTGGTATAACAGGATTTTGCTCAGTTTACAGTTAAACTGTGAAACGATGACTTAAAAAAAACAAGTGATAAAGAGAGCCAAATGCGTTCAAAGAGAAGGTTCTTCAAATTATTTTATAGGCAATGCTAAAAAATCATTACCACCCAAATGCTGAACTTGGTAGTGCATGGACTCAAGGTTTCTGATTGTACGTAATACATCGCTTCTGATTGGTCCAGCAGTAATGTTAGAAGCAAATCCACCCATGATTTCGATTAAAATAACCGGCATATTATTTAAGATCGTTTTTCGAGCACCGGATAAAACAAAATCTTCCATTCGTTCTACGTCGATCTTAATCAACGATACTCCATTAAGCTCAAGGAGATCGATAGGGATGACAGAAACTGTCTTTTGCGTTTCAACTGTAATAGGGGCTAAACTGGTGCCTCCTTCATTTCCATTTACTAAAGGCTGCAAGCTCATCTTGCCTTTTTGATCGGATACTCCACAGTTATAAAAAATCACATTCGAACAATGATTTAAAATCATGTTTGCGAACAATTCACGGAAGATCTTGGGCTGCGGCTCGAAAACAATGACTTTGCCTTCCGCTCCAACAGCTCGCGACATAGTCAATGAGTGAGTGCCAATGTGAGCGCCAAGATCGAGCGCGATCGATCCTGGTTTTGTATATTTCAAGATTAAATTGCGAATGTGACTTTCCCAGATTCCTCCGGCTTTCAAAAGCCCTTTAATGCCATCATCGACGTCATCTATCCAAAAGGCGCCATAGTTATTGATTGTGTGTTGATGATATTCCGAAAAAGGAAAGTTCATGATCCATTCATTGATATTGGGATTATCTGAAAAATGAATGCAATCCAAGCTTTGATCAGAAAAATACGTTTTAGGATGAATCGTCTCTTGATTAGACAACAATGATAGCGGCAACAAAGAAACGATTATCATGCAAATCAGTCGACCCATGTTTTTCCTCTTAATATTCATTAAAAATTAGGCAATTGAACCATAAATTCTCAATAAAAAAACTTTCAAAAACTGCTCTATGATGGCCGCTCATCGAAACTTTTGCGCATGTTGACAGAGACTTTGCATAAAAAATACGGGCATTTGCGGGAAACGTCAGTCTGGCGAATCTGCAAATAAAACAAATAGCTGTTCGTTCGTAAACTATACCACGCGCGGCCTGAAACTTGGATTTTGAGCTGCGCGAAAATTCGCTAGAATCGACGATCGTAAACTGGTCAATATTAGAAGTATGAACCAGTTTACGATCGTCGATTCTAGCGGTTTTGGCACGCTGAAAATTCCAAGTTTCAGGCCGCGCGTGGTATACAATCGCAATCGCTTCCAAATTTCGCGATCGCAACAACCATATACTGAATTCATTCAAATAAGTTTTGCAGTAAATTGATTCGTTCCATAGATTGGAAATCCGAATCGCATTAAAATTGCATGATGACTCGAATTTACCTTGTTATTTTCTTATGTTGTTGCTGTGTCTTAAAAGGTGAAATTTCTCATTTTGATCGACTCGCTTTATTGAAACAGAAAGGCTTTAACCCAACTGTTATTTATGACATAGGCGCTTTTAAAGGAGAGTGGAGTACTACTATTCAAACCATTTTTCCCTCGGCTCATTTTTTCCTATTTGAAGCTAACAAAGCTCATACCAGAAACCTACAACTCACGGGATTTCCTTATTTTATCGCTCTTCTGGGAGATAAAAAAGATTTAGTCACATTTTATTCGATTGATTTTACTGGTGATAGCATCTTCCGTGAATCCACTGTGTGGTATAAAGAAGGTCAATGCATCGAAAAAAAACTGCCTATGACTACCCTATCCGCACTCGTGCAAGAAAATCATCTGCCCCTTCCTGATTTAATTAAAATGGATGTTCAGGGAGCTGAAAAATTAATCATTCAAGGGGGAATAGATATAATATCGCACGCAGAAGCCATCATTTTGGAAACAAAGATTTTAGAGTATAATACGCACGCGCCATTTCTATACGATATCATGATATTGATGCATGAACTAGGGTATCGAGCGTCAGATATTTTGGAGTTACATTATCTACCCGCTGGAGAACTAAATGAGGTGGATTTTTTGTTTTTAAAAAACGATTCAAAATTTATTAAAAAAGACTTTCAGTAGATCGAATAAAATAGGAGTTTTACAACTTCACTAGCTTCGATCAGATTTAACTTTTATCCCACTAAAGCGGAAAGGATTATGCAATTGTTGAAATGGGCATTTTGTTTACTATTTATGCATTGCCATATTTTTGGGGATGTGCGCTGTTACTATCGCGCACTAGGGGATAGAAAGGAAGTTTTATCTCTTTTGAAAGCACACCCCCAAAAGAGAGTGCTGGACGTTGGATATTCTGCGTACACATGGTCATCACAATTCGTTACACACTACATAGACATCAGACTATCGAACGACATTTCAAAAATAGCCTTTATTGGTGACATCAATTCTCCACAGGTATGGGAAGCTGTGGAAGAAGATGTTCAAAAAAATGGATCTTTTGATTACTGCATCTGTTCTCACACCTTAGAAGATATTGTGAATCCTGCATATGTCTCATCGATGATTAATAAGTTCTGCAAATCAGGGTTTATAGCAGTCCCCTCGAAATTCACCGAAATGAAAAATATCGAGGGCCCTTATAGAGGTTATATTCATCATAGATATATTTATAATTTTGAAAATGGGAAATTAGTTGGCTACCCTAAACTAGGTTTTATTGAACACGACAAAAGATTTAACGCTCTTTCTGACCAATTTAAAACCGAAAACTCTGAACTTCAAGTGTTTTGGGATAACGGTTTCGAACTGAATATCGTCAATGATAATTACATGGGACCATGTGTTAGTTCCGTTCTGAGTTATTATGACAATCTTTTAAAAGATTAAATTGAGAAAATTTAATGAGCCGAGAAAGATAAATGAAAACAAAATTAATGACACTTCTAGTGTTGCTGGGATTAAATGTATTTGCCACGCCCCAGTATTACTGCACTGCTGCAAATGCACCTTTTTACGATAGATTGCTGAATTTAATCGGAAGCATTCATAGGACAAATTACGAAAATCTACAGGAAATTGCCGTATTTGATTTGGGATTGAACCAACAAATGGTTAATCGATTAAATGCTATCGACAAGGTGAAGGTTTACAAACTTAAAGACAGCAATCCCAATTTACTCAACGTTTTACGCTGGTTTGCCTGGAAACCAGCAGTCATTAAAGAAAGCCTGGAAATATTTCCATACGTTCTTTGGATGGATGCAGGCACTACAGTTTTACAGCCGCTCGATAATCTATTCGAATACATTGTGAAAACTGGATATTTTTTATGCACAATTGGCGATGAGACGGTTTCCTCGCCGGTAAACGGAGTGCAATTTCAACATCCGGTAGATTGGGAAACCACGAAGTTTGTCAGAGATCGATTTCATCTAGAAGCTCTTGAAAATCGATGGATCTTACCCAAAGAGTCTGTCATGGGTGGATTAGTTGGAGCAAGCCAGACAACTTCTTTCATTCAAGATTGGTATCAACTCACCAAAGACATTCGATATTTTGCCGATGACGGCACTGCGCCTGGAGCAGGACGGCACGATCAAACGCTTTTAAGCATCCTCGGCTATCAGCAAAATCTGAAGATTCTTTTGCAAGACTGGACGCAACAGCAGCCAATCCTTCTTTCTATTGATGAGAAAGAAGTTCCATTTTACATCACTTGGAATAGAAATGCTGTTTGTGAAAAAACGTGCATATATAACTCAAGGAACGACTTACGTTATTATAATATAAATGCGCCTGCTATCCGGTTGCGCATGAATTAAGAAGAAGCAAAATATCAACTTTTGCTTACACTCTTTTAAGGGAAAAAATGCATCGATTATTTCACATCCTGGCTCTCTTTTGTTGGATCGGTATTTTTGGTTATGCAGAAGGAACAGAACCTCCTCCCAGAAAACTTCGCTTTTTCAACCTCGATCTCCACATATCGGTGATCGCGGATGTAAAAAACATATTCGAATCCATGGGTCATGAAGTAGTGAATTGGAGCATATCAGGACACACATGGGTTTTTGGCAAACCAATAGACGTTGTCGATGTTGTTAACGAGAGAACTTGGCAAGGCTTAAACAAAGAAATGTGCGATCGATTTTATGAACGCTATAAAGATTTTTTAAGCCAATTTGATGGATTCATCGTAGCATATCCCACCTCGTTTGCACTCCTCTATGAAAAATTCAATAAACCCATCATTATTGTGATTGCAACAAGATACGAAGCTCCATTTACGCGAAATCCCGAAAACTGGTCATGGTTAAATGAATATTTAAAAGATGGAATAAAAAATAATAAGATTTTTATCGTATCCAACAATAAAGGCGACAGCAATTATTTACGATATTATACCGGAATTGAAACGGATGTCATCCCCAGCCTTTGTCTTTATACTCACGCTCAATATACAGGAACCAGAAGGGAAGTGATTTGCCATGCTTATTGGGGTGATGCCAGATTAAAAAGCGATTGGAGCAGGATATACAGCAAACTGGGATCGTTTACAAGTCTGCCTCGGGGTTATGCCTGGCAAGATTTATATAATCTACAAGGAATTGTCCACATTCCATATCAAATCAGCACAATGTCCCTATTTGAACACTATTCAGCAAATATCCCATTATTTTTTCCAACTAAAGAGTTTCTGTTAAAATTACACACTCTCTATCCAGATAGCGCTCTTAACTCACTGTCATTTTTGGGAACGCAGGAGTTATTATCAAAACCACGACCCGTTGATGACTTGAACAATGTCTTGAACACGGCAATAATCAAATGCTGGATTGACTGGGCTGACTATTATGACCCCGAAAATATGCCATACATTCAGTATTTCGATTCATTCGAAGAGTTGGGGCAATTATTACAAACAGTCAACTATCAAGAAATCAGCCAGAAAATGAAAGAATACAACAAGATTAGAAAAGCGGTTGTATTTAAAAAATGGCAAGACATTTTGAAAAAAGTTCTTGAAAATTGCGATTAATATTTGTCAAGCATGACAACATCGTGTCCAATCCCCTCAGCCAACCACGAAATTATCACTCTCGAGCATGGAAGCGGCGGCAAAAGTGCGCGAGAACTGATTGAGAGAATTTTTCTCCCTGCTTTTCACAATCCTGCGCTTGAAATGATGCACGATGGCGCAGCGCTAACGCTTTCCAACGGACGCATCGCATTTACAACCGACTCCTACGTTGTGCAACCCATATTTTTTCCGGGCGGAGATATCGGAAAGCTTGCCGTCACCGGCACGATCAACGATCTGGCGATGTGCGGCGCAAAACCGCTCTATTTGAGCTGCAGCTTCATTATCGAAGAAGGTTTTTTGCAAAGCGATTTGCAACGCATTGTCGACTCCATGCAAATGCAGGCCAAATTGCACAGCGTAGAGATTGTGACGGGAGATACGAAAGTCATCGAACGGCAAGGCGCTCCCAACATTTTTATCAATACGAGCGGAATCGGAATGCAGCTATCCCCATCTCCCATCGACCCGCTTCACATCAAGCCGGGAGATGCCATTATCGTCAGCAACGACATCGGGCGCCACGGCATCGCCGTCATGGCAGAGCGCGAAGGATTTACTTTTGACGAGCCACTTTTGAGCGATTGCGCCGTTGTCGCCCCGCTGGTAGAAAAGCTGATCCAAGAGGATATCGAAGTTCATTGCCTGCGCGATCCGACCCGCGGCGGATTGGCTACCGCCCTTGTTGAAATCGCAGAAAAAGCTCAGCTGGGATTTTTGCTTAAGGAAGATCAGATTCCGGTCGAAAAACTCGTCGCCAATGTTTGCGAAATATTAGGACTCGATGTTCTTCATATCGCCTGCGAAGGATGCTTCATCGCTTTTGTGCCAGAAAATCAGGCAAATGATGCGTTGGCGATCATGCGCAGATACCAGATCGGACGAAGAGCGGCATTGATTGGAAAAGTCGAATCTTTTTCGAAATCAGGAAAAGTCAGGATGAAAAATACATACGGCTCTGAGCGCTTCCTTCATCAGCTGTCAGGCAGCCATCTTCCTCGGATATGCTGAGCTTTCCGTTTTTTTGATTGCTCATATTTTGCAATCGCGAGGCGCATCCTCATCACCGCATCTGGACTGAAACTGATGCTGTCGATCCCGCAATCGACGAGAAAACGGGCGAATTCCGGATAGGTCGAGGGCGCATCTCCGCATATGCCGATCTTGCGCTTGCGTTTTTTTGCCACGCAGATTGCATGGCTCACCATGCGCTGAACGGCTTCATTGCGCTCGTCAAAGATGTCGGCCACAAGAGCGCTATCGCGGTCTACGCCCAGCGTCATCTGCGTCAGATCATTGCTGCCGATGCTGAAACCATCGAAAATATCGCTAAACCGATCCGCTAAAATGACATTGCTGGGAATTTCGCACATCACATAGACCTGTAATTGATTCTTTCCTCTTTCGAGGCCGTGCTTTTTCATCACCTCTAAAACTTTCTTTCCTTCCTCAGGCGTTCGGCATACCGGGATCATCACCTTGAGATTTTTGAGACCAAATTCTTCACGGACTTTGCGAATGGCCCGGCACTCCAAGGCGAATCCCTCTTCGTAGCCCTTTTTATAGTAGCGGGAAGCCCCCCGCCAGCCGATCATGGGATTTTCTTCTTTCGGCTCGAAGTATTCGCCTCCGATAAGGTTGTAATATTCATTCGTCTTGAAATCGCTGAACCGCAAAATGACGTCGCGAGGATAAAAAGCCGCTGCGATGATGGAAATGCCCATTGCGAGCTTGTCGATGAAAAACTGCCGTTTGTCCGAATAGCCAATCGTCATCTCGCGGATCTGCTTTTGAATTTTGGGATCTTTGACTTGGTCAAAGTTTACGAGCGCCATCGGATGGATGCGGATGTATTCGGTGATGATGAACTCTTCTCGAGCCAATCCCACACCATCGTTCGGCAAAAAACTCAGGGCAAACGCTTCATCGGGATAGCCGACATTGATCATGATTTTAGTCTTGGGATTTGGCGCTTTACGCACATCGATCGTTTTGATCTTGTATTTCAGGAATTTGTCGTAAACGATTCCTTTTTCCCCTTCCGTGCAATCGATAGTGATCGACTGACCTGTTTTGATGACTTTCGTAGCCTCGTTCGTCCCGACAATGCAGGGAAGCCCCAGCTCGCGGCTGACAATCGCCGCATGGGATGTCCGGCCTCCGCGGTTTGTCACGATGGCCGATGCAATGCGCATGATCGGCACCCAGTCGGGGTCGGTCATATCGGTGATCAAGATTTCGCCTTTCTTGAACTGGCCGGCATCTTTGACATCATGGATGACACGCGCCTTTCCCTGACCGATCTTATTTCCGACGCTTTTGCCGGTGATGAGGATTTTTCCTTTTTCGAGGAGATAGTATTCCTCAATCAGATTGGGATTTTTCCTCGATTGAACGGTCTCCGGTCGCGCCTGAACGATGTACAATTCGCCCGTGCGCCCATCTTTTGCCCATTCCAGATCCATGGGCGTCCATTTTCCATATTTTTTGCTATAATAATCTTCGACATCCATCGCCCATTTGGCGAGCTGCAGAGCTTCCTGATCGGTGATGCAGAATCTTTCCCGCTCTTCTAATGGAGTGGCAATTTTCTTGGTCGGATTCGGGCCGTCCGAGTAAATAACTTTGGTGGATTTGTCTCCGACGACTTTATCAATCATCGGGCGAAAGCCTTTTTTGAAAGTGGGCTTGAAAACGTAAAATTCATCGGGATTCACAGCCCCCTGGACAACGCTTTCCCCCAAACCAAAACTGCCGGTAATGAACACGACGTTGGGAAAACCAGTCTCGGTATCGAGAGTGAAAATCACACCGGCGCTGGCCAAATCGGAACGGATCATCTTTTGAATCCCGATGGACAGATACGTTTTGAGGTGATCGATCTTGTTTTCGCAGCGATAAGCAATGGCGCGATCGGTAAAAAGAGACGCGAAGCATTTTTTGCATGCTTCTAAGAGCGCCGCTTCGCCGGTAATGTTTAAATACGTTTCCTGCTGGCCGGCAAAACTGGCATTCGGCAAATCCTCAGCCGTCGCCGATGAGCGCACCGCAACATCAGTGTTTTTGGCATGGTATCGAGAAGATAATTGATGATAAGCCGTAAGAATTGCTTCTTTCAGCTCGGAAGGAAACTCACAATCCAAAATGATTTTGCGCGCCTGATGGCCTGCGCGTTTCAGAGCATTGGCATCCGTTGGATCCAGACCCTTTAATACCGCTTGCAGGCGATCGAAAGCTCCGTGCTTTTCAAGAACATACCGATAGGCATCGGCAGTAACGGCGAACCCCAAAGGAATCGGAACTTTCTTCTTTTTCAAGTTGCAAAACATTTCGCCTAAAGAGGCATTTTTGCCTCCGACAGCAGCTATGTGCTCCATTCCAATTTCATCAAACCATAGAATAAATGGCCGAGGTCCGCTTTTTTTCATGTTTTTCTGACCGTTCTTTCTTTTTTCCTTATATTGAAAAAATCTATTTTTACAAATACAGCATTTCATGAATCGAGGTCATAAAATCTGAATCCAAAAATAATTTTGGATTGTCTACAAGTAAAATTTTGTTTGCTAGTTAAGTTGACTAAAATATATTAGTATAAGTGAGACATATTCTAAAAAGGACTCTATGAAAAGACGTTGGATCGTTTATGCGATGTCCGCTACCCTATCTACGCAGGTATGGAGTACAAATTATACTTGGAATACTAGCACAGCGAATCAAACATGGGGGACTAATGCAAATTGGAATCCGAATACCGGGCATCCCTCGTTGGCAGCCGATCAAGCGATATTTGATGGAACTGGCATTGGAACTCCGATAATTGTTGATGGTACTTATCCTGTCGGATCATTGGTATTCGGCAGCGTAACATCTACGATCCCTTACACCCTTACTTCTCAATCCGGGAGTGCTTATTCTCTTCAATTGGGCGGGGGAGCTGTAACCAATCTTATCAGCGTCACAGGAAGCGCTAATCAAACCATTTCGGTACCGTTGCAGCTGGTAGGCAATTTAACGATTTCTCAGGGCGGATCGGGCGTTCTCTTAATTAATGGGGGCATCTCTCAGAGTTACGGACTTTCGCTTTCGGGAACCGGCTATCTTCAATTGGGCGGCGCGAATACTTATACAGGCACAACGACAATTGGTTCCAGCGCCTATTTGCAAATAGTGAATGGATGTTCATTTACAACAAGCCCATTCTCTGTTACTGGAACACTCGATCTGAATGGGCAAAATTTAACGATCTACAGTTTGAGCGGATCCGGAACAGTATCCAATAACAATTTACAATTAACAGTTATAGATGGCGGAACATTTAGCGGACCGATCTCAGGAAGCGGTGCTCTCGTCGTCGGAAATGGCATTTCAACTGCAACACTAACTTTATCCCATACCAATTCCTACAGCGGAGGAACGACCATTGAGACGGGGGCTATCTTGGCTCTCTCGGGCGCAGGAGCATTAAATTCCTCAGGTTCCGTTAACGTCTTGGGAACATTCGATATTAGCGGGGTTACCTCATCGGCAACAATTGGTGATTTAAGCGGCTCAGGTGACATCTCTCTGGGAAGCAAAACTCTTACATTCGGCACCAGCAATGACGTAGCATTTAGCGGATCCATTTCCAGCACAACCAGTGGAGGCTCCATTGTCAAAACCGGCAGCGGTATAGCAACATTTAGTTTGCCATCAACATATTACGGTTCTACGACTATTTCCGCAGGAACTCTATTAGCAAATGCTGAGAACATTTTGTCGAGTAATTCTGCCTTTACAGTGAATTCTCCTGGGATATTGTCATTGAACTATTCCAACACCGTCTATAGTTTGAGCGGCTCCGGCTTTGTAGAGCTAAACACTCCGTCGACGACTTTATTCGTCAACAATACCGGATCGTTCAGCGGACAAATTTTGGGAACCGGCGCCCTCACAATTGGAAACGGCAGCACAACCCCTACATTAACATTATCCAATGCCAATTCCTACAGCGGAGGAACGACCATTGAGACGGGGGCTATCTTGGCTCTCTCGAGCTCAGGAGCATTAAATTCCTCAGGTTCCGTCAACGTCTTGGGAACATTCGATATCAGCACGATTACGTCATCTACAACGATCGGGGACTTAAACGGTTCGGGTACAATCAATCTGGGAAACAAAACTCTTACATTCGGCACCAACAATAATGAGATATTTAGCGGATCCATTTCCAGCACAACCAGTGGAGGTTCTATCGTAAAAATTGGCGGAGGCATGGAAACATTCAGCTCCGCATCAACGTATTACGGCACAACAACCATCTCCAACGGAACCATCTTAGCAAGCGCGGCGAATGTATTGTCGAGCCAGTCTAATTTTACTATAAATTCGCCGGGAACATTGACAGTAGACTATTCAAACACTATTAACAGCTTGAATGGATCCGGCTTCGTGTTCATTAACAACTCATCGACAACTTTATCTATCACCGATGGAGGATCGTTCAGCGGACAAATTGAGGGAACAGGAATTCTTGCGATAGGAAACGGCGCCACAGCCGAAACTTTGACATTATCAAATGCGTGTTCCTATGGCGGAGGAACAAACATCCTAGCCTCAGCAACATTGGCTCTTTCGGGCAAGGGGAACTTAGCTTCCTCGGCTCCAGTTACTATTGCAGGAACGGGAACGTCCGCGGGAACCTTCGATATTTCTGCTATTACCGATACATCTCTGACTATTGGAAATTTAAGCGGCTCAGGAATTGTCAATCTCGGCGCAAAGACTCTTGTATTCGGCACCGCTGTTAATGAAACATTTAGCGGATACTTTGCTGGCACAACCTCCGCTGGCTCTCTAATCAAAAACGGAGACGGCACTCAGACTTTCAGCGGGTCGACGCCATCGACATATAGCGGTTCTACAGAAATTACAAATGGAACCCTTGTAGCAAGTACGGCGAACGTTTTGTCGAACCAATCTGATTTTATTGTGAATTCTTTGGGAACATTGACACTTAATGCCAACAACGCAATCCACAGTCTGAGCGGCTCCGGGGATGTAGTATTGAATTCATCGACAATAACAATCAGCAATAGCGGAACGTTTAATGGACAAATTTCTGGATCGGGTTCACTTACACTCAATGGCGGTACATTGACTCTGACAAATGCCAGCTCCTATTCGGGTGGAACAACCATTGGAGCATCGGCAGATTTGCTGCTCGACTCCGATGGATTATTACTTGACACAGGTTCTGTCAATGTTTTGGGAACGTTCGATATCAGTTCCATGACTGCATCCTCCACCACTATTGGAAATTTAAGCGGTTCGGGAACAATCGATTTAGGAGGTAAAGAGCTTGTATTCGGAACAAACAGCACTTCACCTACTACATATAGCGGAAAATTTATTGGATCCACCGGTTCTCTGACCAAGGATAACACCGGCACGGCAATTTTCAGCGGCACAGGATCGACATATACAGGGACAACGATAATTAAAAATGGGATTCTCGAGGCTAGCGCGAGCAATGTTTTGTCAAGCTTGTCTGAATTCGAAGTAGATGAATATGGAACCTTGCAACTGGATGCAAATAACACGATCAACAGTTTAAGCGGCGAGGGCAATGTATCCCTGACGTCGTCTTCGATTTTGACGATCGATTTGGGCGGTACATTCGATGGAGGGATTTCTGGCGATGGAGGAATTGATCTCGTCGATGGTACATTGACTTTGACCGAGGCAAATTCATTTACAGGGGGATCTACCATTGAAAATGGCGCGGCGTTGGTTCTCAGCGGAGATGGATCATTATATAGTCAAGGTGCGGTTGTTGATGATGGCACTTTCGATATTCAAAATGTTACATCTCCGATATCGATTGGAAATTTGACAGGCGCCTCGACAGGAACAGTCAATTTGGGAGCGCAAACCCTGATATTACACACAACGGGTTCGACATTCAGCGGTGCAATTCAAGGAACTGGCGGCTCTCTGACTTTGTATGGAACGGGAACCTTGAGTTTGGGTGGGGCAACTAATAGCTACTCAGGAACCACAACCATCGAATCGGGAGCAACGCTCCAAGCACTGATCAACAACGCATTTTCCGCTAACTCCGCCTTTACTGTAACCGATGTATTGGATCTGAATAATTACAATAACACTATTAAAAGCCTTAATGGATCAGGAACAGTTTTGACAGGCAGCGGATCGGGAGGAACTCTTACAATTACCAATGGAGGAACGTTTACCGGTCAAATCCAGCAAAATGGAGGAATTACTCTTACAGGGAGCTCCCTTACTCTGACTCCTTCCGGATCTAATTCTTATTCCGGCCAAACAGTAATTAATTCTGGCGCGACACTTTCTGCCGGAAATAGTTCAGCCCTCTCTTCCTCTTCTGCTTTTTCTGTAAACGGAACCTTAGACCTGCAAAACAATAGTAATCAGATCTCAACTATTAGTGGATCGGGGACGATTTTGACAGGCAGCGGATCGGGAGGAACGCTCACCATTGCCAATGGAGGAATTTTTAACGGCCAAATCCAGCAAAATGGAGGAATTACTCTTACTGCAGGAACTCTCAACCTTGCCCCTCTTTCTGGAGCCAATTCTTATTCAGGTCAAACGACCATCAATGATGGCGGCACTTTGATGGCAGTGAATGCCAACGCGTTGTCCCCTTCTTCTGCATTTGTTTTGAACAGCTCTGCAACATTGTCGCTCAATGCCAACAATACTATCGCAAGCTTGTCAAGCAACTCAACCTATTCAACAGTTAATTTGGGGGCGTCCATATTGACAATTAGCGGGGGGGCATCCACAGCATTCAAAGGACACATCACCAATCTCTGCGGCGGTCTCACAATCGATGGCGGATCAATCTTAACTTTGGATGGAACGAATAATGATTATTGCGGCGCTACGTCTATCGTTAATGGAACCTTGAATATCGAAGAGGCCGGCGCGCTTTCACCCGCAACGGCAATCTCGGTCTCTTCATCAGGAACGCTTAACTTTGGCAATTATGCTAACCCGGCTTTAGCTCCCACTACATCGCTCAGCCTGACGAGCTCTGGAACCGTTAATAACATAGGACGAGTCACTATCCCGACAATATTAATTAACGGCGGAACCTTGTCGAATACGGGCAGCGGAACCATTTTGGAAGGAGACGCAATCACAATTGCAGGAGGAGTCGTAACCAACGGCGATTATACAACATTATCAACGCAATTGGGGAATTCGTCTACCACTTTGACATTGAATGGCGGCACTCTTATCAACAATGCCACAGTCTTATGTTCAACGTATTCGCAAACGGCTGCAGCGACCTTACAGGTCGGTTTCTTCGGCGCTACATCCATTCAAACGGGACTGATAACGGGAACCGGTCTGATGTCCTTGGGGAACGGAACCTTATATCTAAAACATGATACAGGCTCTTATCAACCAGTAATAGGCGATTATTCCACCATTTTGACAACCATGGGTGCATTAAATGGATATTTCAGCAACGTCTTGTGGAGCTCCGACTTCGCATTAACGCCCCGGGTTGTTTACTCGCTTCAAGATGTGAACGTGTTCTTTGGTGGAAATACCAACTACTGGAATTATCCCGGCGATGGAAATTGGGCAAATGCCCACAACTGGCTCTCAGAAAACATCCCAGGAATTCAGGGGAATACGAATGACATTGCAAACTTCGTCAACATTAGCGGGCCAAGCGCAATTACCGTTACATTGGCGAATTCAGAAGGCACCGCGCCGCAATCGGTTACTTTGCTGCAATTGAACTTTCTGACTGACGTAACCTCCTATACCATTCAGGAGTATTCGAACCTCAGCACAATTACTTTTGATAGTTCAGGTTCCGCCCTGCCTCAAATCACTGTAACAGCCGGCAGCCATACTATCAATGCGGCCATTCAGCTGAATAAAGATACGAATTTGGTGTTATCTGATTCGGCAGCGCTGCGATTTGGTTCAGATGTCGCCCTTTATTCGAATCAAAGCCAAACCTTTACTGTGACGCAGTCTTCAGGTTCCGGCACGGGGCAATTGGTTAACGATGGTACCATTACGCCCGCCTACATGGTTGTCTCGGGAGGACAGGTCGTCAATGATCTTCTGATCAATCCAACACATGACCTGACGATTGGAAGCACGGGTGTTCCCGTAACGTTCACAAACTTAGATCGTGTAATTCCCCAAGGAATGGCTGTAATCGGCGATTCCGGCACGACAACCGTGTACAATAGCGCGATCAGTGCAACCTTTGAACCAGTAGGTGATTTAACGATTGGCGGATCCGGAATCACATATGTAGAAAACAGCGGAACTGATGCTGTCTTTGGTCCTAGCGCAAATAATAGCGATCTCAATGTTATTGGTACTGGAACAACAACAGTCACCAACAATGGCGCCAATGCAAAATTGGGGCCTTTGGGAATGGATGCCATTTTTGCCATTCAACCTCCCGGCGGCATTACAACAATCAATAATATTGGATCCGGCTCCCAAATGGGGGCTTTTGGAGACGGCAGCCAATTGATCATTGGCACCTCAGGCGGACTCAATCTGGCAAATGTCAATAATAATGGCCTGGATGTCCGTTTAGGGGCGTTCGGCGTTGGAGGAACTGTTGCTGTCCATGCTGGGACGATCCAAAATACCAACGGCGCAATATTTAGCGCTGGCTATGGAGGATCGTTAACCATTGACGGAGGAACGGCAATCAATGATCTGACTAGCACCACAGGATCTTCAACAGCAAACTTAATTTTAACCGGCAATGGCTTTCTCAATAACTACGGTAATGTAATTGCTTTTGATTTTACACAAAACGGAACATCGACATTGCAGCTGAACTTAACCAATATGCCCGATGTCTTTGGAAATATTTATGCCAGCGGAACAGCGCAATTAGGAACAAATCTGACTGTTGTTGCGCTTCCCAATAGCAATGTTGCACCTGAACAAGTTGTGGATCTTCTCATTGCGAATCGCGGAGTTATTGGAACATTTTCAAATGTTAATTTCCTAGGTTTCCCTGATACGATCATTCCTGCAATTTTCTATACACCGACCACTGTGGAACTTGGATTGGCCAGCACAGTGACTCCCAACCCATCAGGCTCTTTAGGTTCATTGACAGGTTCTATCGCTAACGCCACGAATTTTATTCTCGAACGACACCTGTTCGAGCTTCATAAACGCGTAAAGAAGAAAAAACGAAATCAAATTCTGTCGTTGTTGGCAGAAAATGAAATGTCCATCAATGTTAAAAGGAAACAAGCTCAGTTAGTCAGAAAAATTGAAACCGAAGAAACGGTTCATCCTTGGCGTGTTTATGTCGGTCCTCGGGATCTGTGCGGAAGTTTCCGATCGAAAAGCACGGCACAGACCGGATTCGGATATAATACCGTTGGTATTTTAGGCGGCGCCGATTATGCGTCAACGAATCTTGGACTTGGAGCTGCTGTAGATTATGTATCCGTCGATGCCAAGGTTCGCCATCACGCTGGTTTCGCTTACTTGGATCAAATTCATGGTTGCATTTATGGAACGTTGGTTCCACCAAACCATCAAGAACTTGCAATCAACGCCATCGTGGGAGGTGGATACGATTGGTATACAACGAAACGGCAAGCGGGCATTTCCTTTTCACCCATTGAAGCAAAAGGCAAGTGCGGAGGAGCGGAATTCGATGCTCTCTTAGGCGCAGAATGGATATTGGCAAAAGATGTATTTGGCTCCATCCCAGAGCATTTTAGTATTACTCCACTTGCTAACGTTCAATATGTCTATCCTCATGTGAAGAAGAATCACGAACGTGGCGGAGGAATTTATGATTTGGAAATTCAAGTACCGCACATGAAATTCCTCTGGTCCACCGTGGGCGCCCGCTTGAATTATGAAATTGCTGGAGAAAAAATCTCCTTCCAGCCAGAGTTGGATTTCGGGTGGCAATATCAATACTTGAATCAACATAATCATGTTGATTTTTCTACAATTGCTTTGCCCCAGACAAAATATGTTTCGATCCCCGTTCTCGGAATCGGCCATAATACTCTTTGGGCAGGAGCTGATTTCTTGATTACTATCTGCAAAGTATTTCAAATCGAAGCAAGTTATGACTTGCAGTGGAACAACGTCTATACCAATCACTCGTTCTATTTTGGGATAGGAGGAGAGTTTTAGAGGTTTTGCAAAAAAAGAGCTTCGGTCAGTTTGTTGACCGAAGCATAAAACCCTGATTTTTGCTTCGTCCACTGATTGAGTTAAGAAAATAACCTGCATGCAACATTAGCAGCTTTCATTGACACATCCATTGGTACCTCTGCCGGAACTTCCTCGAAACCGTGAGGAAAGAGTTCTTGTTGGCTTGGCGCATTTCGATCATAATGCCGCGTAATAAGGGTGACAATATCGGAAAGTCGTTTCTGCATTAGATAAGAATTTCTTGGGTGATCTTCGGGTCCAATTCGTTTGGTAGCAGAAATTATTTCGGAAAATCGAGAAAAATCCTGCGATTTCCTTTCGATTTCACCACTGGGTGACAAACGCTCAACTACAGGAACCTCTCGCTCATCGAGCTGAGGCGGGATTTCCTGAAAACGATCCAAGGCTCGATAAGATTGCGTTGCTGTCATCATCTCCGGAGGAACATTGAACACTTCGTAAACCGGAACAGATTTGGATCCCAAATTTGTCAAATTCATTTCCAAGGTTTCTTCTTGCTGTGCACGATAGAATTCGACAATATGCTCGAATGGCGCCTGATGCCGTTCATATAAATGCTTCAAATCAAGCACGGAGAATGTTGCACAGCCCACATTACCCCACTGTCTTTGCAACTTACAACTATAAATCACTACATCATGAGCCCTTGCGCCTTGGCTTTTAAAATGCTCGCTCAACTTTCGCAAACTGAAGCTGAGCAATCTTCTGGCTTTATCCTTGCAAATCACATGTCCCAGAGAATCAAAAATGAATATATGATTTTGTTCTTGATAGCGGATCATAAAAACTGGAACGATATGAGGATCATCTTGCAACTCATCGTTATAGATGGCCCAACCGCGCATCGGACACGGCCCCAAATCAGGGCTTGCGATAAACTCATCCACCAATGGGATTAGCTGTGAAAGAGGTTGGCAGCTCAATACTCCTGGGTGATAACGATATTCCTCTTCATAGAATCGAAATAAATCGTTGATCGCGAAAGGAGTTAAACTCGGTCCCTCGTCGCGAGCATCAGGTATATTCCTAAATAGGCACTCCAATCCAGGATCACGCTCACGCAAAGCCGCTAATACTGCAAAAAAAATCTCTTTGGTACCAAACACAACAAATTCCGAAAGAACCTTTAATAACATCAGCAATTCTTTCGGGTCATTTCGAGCAATCGCATCTTGGGCTTCCTGCTGAATGAATTGGAGCTCGGGCTCAGAGAGGCAACGTTGTTTATTGGCTTCAGCTAAATCTCTCAATCTGCGAAAGGCACTATCCCATTGCGGTGTTCGAACTCTTTGGCTCACTCGTGACGGAGTTAAAGGCAATGGCCGCTTGAGCACATCCCGGCGCTCCGGCGTCAATGGTTGATAAAGCGCCCTCCGACCCGGCGTGGGGGGTGGCGTCCGAACTCTTTCAGCAGGTGGAGGTGTCGAACCTCCGATAGTGATACTCATAATTCCTCAAAACTAATAGTATTAATTAATAAACATCTATACCATGCGCGGCCTGAAACTTGGAATTTTCGCGCAGCTCAAAATCCAAGTTTCAGGCCGCGCGTGGTATAATATCCAAAGTAATCCAGAAATTAACGCCCCCTTCCTGAAAGGAGGCGGATTACGGCAAGCGGCGCGTTCAATTATTGTTGAACTTGATAAGCGGGTGGGATTGAGAAGTTCCATTTTCTCATAATTTCAAGATTGACCGCTCGATCTTTCTTAATCGACTCACGAATTGCGAGCAAAGAATCATAGTATTCTTGTTCTTTTGATTGCCAACGTTCTTCTTCTGGATCCGGCACATCATCAGGCAGAACTTCATCTTGAGCTATAACTTGATCACTGTCCTGAACCTCTGAGCCAACTTTTTCAAGCATTTCTTCCATGACTCGCAATTTAATTTGGAGATCGGCATTTTCCATTTTTAAATGATCGATTTGCTGCGCAAACGTAATGATGCTGTCCATCAAATCGGAAGAGAAAAATTTCAGATGATCGATTGCGTCAGCAACTATTTTTTGTTTCTCATCAAAATAGGACGCTTTCAATACTTCCAATCCCTTAATAGCATCTTGAACTTTACTAGCTAAAATCAAGATCTCGTCCCCCTTCAATTCATCGCAAGGAAGTTGGGTCAGCTCCCGGACAATCCTTGTAAGGTTATTAATGTCTCGGTTCCATCCCGTCCTCAAAGCATAAGAACACCAAGATGAAGCAGTTCGTAAAACACTGGAGGCGCTTTCGACCGCTACCTCATTGCCTTTAAAACACAATTTTCCGCCACCTCTTAGACTTGCCATTCTCTCTAAAATAGATTCTATATCTGATCGCGTAAATGAAACTAACGACACAAAAAACCTCTTTATTTTATGATTAATTTTTAATTATTATAAACAACAAATTATTTATAATCAATTACATTTTTTTATAATACATTAACACAAGTGCTCGCAAAGTATTAAAAAATATACATTACAATCCCACAAAAGAACTGTGCTAGTAAAAAAAAAATTAAAAACAAAAATCACGAAAACAACAAGAATATACAGCATATATTAAAAAAAACACTTACACCCAAAGAACTTGAAAAATCGGCTTGGCCAAAAGCCGATTTTTCAAGTTCTTTGGGTATAAAATTGGATTCAACAGTTTGATCGGCTTCGCGGCAATATCAGGGATTTTTTGAAATGAACCATCAGGCAGTTAAGACACGCTATACCACCCTGCCTCGAAAGCTATGGAAAGATCTCTTCCTTTCATGGAGAAACTCTTCATCACTCCCGTTATATACTGCGCCCGGTCTGAAATGGTGAATTCGGGACAGCGTGAAAGCTCCGTATAATCGACGACCGCAAGGCTTCGCAAACGGGTACGTATTAATGCAATACGCGCCCGTTTGCGATCGTCCTGGAGTTTGGACTAATTTCACTCGCTAGCGCTCGCGAAATCAGTTCAAAGGCAAGAGGTCTTATTTCCTAATAAGCTGTTTGATTAAGCAGAGAGTCGAGAAATAGCTTTTCAAA
>Ga0153915_10000423_pt1 | contig 38704 bp, 38 predicted proteins | sample Opewatmetagenome_2_FD_107003 | JGI IMG/M metagenome (GOLD analysis project Ga0153915, IMG submission 107003) | Freshwater wetland microbial communities from Ohio, USA - Open water 3 Core 3 Depth 3 metaG | ecosystem: Environmental > Aquatic > Freshwater > Wetlands | place: USA: Ohio, Lake Erie...
CCGGGTCTCTACGACCGCGCCTCCGCGCCGACCGCGCCCGCACGACCGCGCGGGCGCGGAACCACTTCAACGTCCGCTACCATGCCGCAGCAAGGCTGGTGAACGGCCGCCGCGCGACGTGCCCCGAGACCCACCGAGATCCGACGTCGCGAGCGCGCCGTTCGATTCCCGGCACCTCTACCAAGTGTTCAAGATAGCATGGGTTTCCGACGCTCGGCCCCGCCGCCGGCGGGGCAGCCGACGGTTCGAGGCCCCCTGGCTTGGCGGGCGCTCCGCAGGTGATCTGGGCGGGAACATCAATCTCCTCTATCACCGTAATTGAAAATCTCGCTTTGACCGTAAAGGTGCGAGCGTGCCACCGTCAAGCGCTCGAAGGGGCGACCCTTGCGCGCTGGCCGGGCGGCGCGTCGACACGCGCGGTGCCAGGATCGTCTCGCCGAAGCCGGTGGAAGATCCGTGGCCTGGGTGGACGGAAATGGAATGGAGGGGGAAGGAGGCCAATCCGGAGAACGGCGTCACACGCCGCAACTCGTCCGAGCACGAAGTCGTGCGCGGCATTTCTGGATGGAGGAACCATGGGCCTCAAGAAGATTCTCCTCATCATCGGCTTGGTCGTGCTGGGCGTTTCGGTGGTCATTGAAGTGCACGCAGCCAGCGGCCTGAAGGGAACGGCGTACATCGCGGGCCACGGCGGCCACCTCGCCGTCGTCGATCTGGCCACGCTGAAGCCGCCGACCAGGGTAGGGCTCGACAGGATCGTCCTCACCGAGGCCGGCTCCGAGATGGAAGGCAAGATCGCCGGGATGGATTTCGAGGAGGTGAAGAAAGGTGGCGGCTCGCACGGCACGGCCCTCACCAACGGAAAGCTCTACGCCGGCCTGCTGAACGGCAAGGTCGTGGTCGTCGACCCCATCACGCGCAAGCGGGAAGCGACGGTAGAGGTCGGCAAGAAGTTCTGCGATGCGGTCGTGGGCCCCGAGGGCGCCATCTACTTCGAGGACATGGCCGACGGCAACGTCTACGTCTTCGACCCCAAGGCCATGAAGACCGTGGACAAGATCCCCGTCGGGAAGGCCGTCTGCAGCATCGCCTGGACCGAGAACGTCGAGAAGGCCTACATCTCGGACATGCCGGTCGGGGTCGTCCACGTGATCGACTGGAAGACCAAGAAGCCGATCACGGACATCGCGGATCCGGGCATGACCTTCATCCACCAGATCCGGTTTGCGCCCGATCGGAGGCATCTGTGGGTCGCGGCTCCCAATGAATACGGCCCCGGCCTCTCCGCCAGGACGAAGAAGCCCCAGATCGTGGTGATCGACACCCAGACCGACAAGGTGGTGGATCACATCCTGCTGCCGGACGACGTCAACCTTCACGACGTGAAGTTCAGCCCCGACGGGAAGACCGCCCTGCTGGCGGCCAGGACGTACGGAGACGACAGCCTGCTCGTGCTCATGGACGCGAAGACCCACAAGATCCAGAAGCGGGTCTCGGTCTGCGCCTCCTGCCACAAGCCCGCTGGCGTGACCGTGTCGATCGACAAGGGATCGCCGCTCCTCTGCGGCCTGGCCATCGACTGGAAGAAGTGATTCTCTCGTCCAGGACGCGGCCAAGTCCGTCGCCCTGATAGCGACAGGGATCGCCGGGGGAAAGGGGAACCACTTCCCCCGGCGTTCTCGCATCGCAGGGCGTCCCTCGTCGAGTCGGGAAGGAACGGCGCCACGCCATGAACCTCTCCTACGTCGCCTTGGCGAATCTGAGGAGGAGGCCTACCAGGACCTGGCTTCTGCTCTCGATCGTGGCGGTCGTTTCCTGCACCCTGTTCGCGGCGACGCTGTTCCTCGGGAGCATCCACAACGCCCTCCAGCTCGGCACCTACCGCCTCGGCGCCGACGTCCTGGTGGTCCCGGAGAACGCCGAGCCCAGCGCCAAGGCCGCCCTTCTCTCCGGCCAGGCGACGCAGTTCCTGATGGACCGGGGCAACCTCGAAAAGGTGAGGAGGGTGGAAGGCGTCAGGAGCGCCACCGCCCAGCTCTTCATCAAGCCCACCAGCTTCAGCTGCTGCTACAACGTCGACGTCTTCCTGGTGGCCTTCGACCCCGAGGCCGATTTCACGGTCAAGCCGTGGCTGGAGAAGCACCTGAGCCGGCAGCTCGGCCCGCGCGAGGTCATCACCGGCCGGGAGATCCCGGTCGTGGTCGGCGACAGCATTCCCTTCTTCGGCTCCACCTTCAAGGTCGCGGGCACGATGGAGCCCACCGGCATGGCGTTCTTCGACCGGGCCGCCTTCATGAGCCTCGACGCCGCCTACACCATGGCCGAGGATTCGCGGACCAAGGCCGTCCGGCGGATCGACGTGGGCAGGGACCAGGTATCCACGGTCCTGGTCCAGGTCGGCGAGGACTTCACGCCGGACCGCGTGGCACTCCGGATCGAGCACGACATCCCCGGCGTCAAGGCGCTGGTGTCCGACACGGTCATCAGTACCGTGAGGAAGCAGCTGTCGGGGCTCATCCACGGCATCATGGCCATCAGCGGCATCCTCTGGGTCGTTGTTCTCCTCATCATGGGGTTCGCCTTCTACATGATCGTCAACGAACGGCGCCGGGAGATCGGCCTCATGCGGGCCATGGGCGCGAGCAGGCTGCACATCGCGTCGCTGATCCTGGGCGAGGCGTCCCTGCTCTCCCTGGCGGGAGGCGTCGCCGGGGTCGCGCTGGGGTTCGCCGTGCTCGTCAGCTTCAAGAACCTGACGCTTCACTACCTGAAGCTCCCGTACCTCTTCCCGTCGGCGTTCGACCTTGGGCTCCTGATCGTCGCAGCGATGGCGGTGTCCCTCGTGACGGGGCTTCTCGCGGCGCTGTTGCCGTCCGTGTCGGCGATCCGGACGGATCCCTATCAGGCCATCAGGAGCGCGGAGTGAGACGCCTGGCCCCGTTGGCCCTCCTGGTTGCCGCCTGGTCCCTCTCGTGCTCGGAGGAGAAGAGCCAGGGCCCCGCTCCGGTCGCCGAGAAGAGCGACATCGAGCTCCTGCGAGAGCGGGTCGCCGAGGACCCGAAGGACGACGACGCCTGGTATCACCTGGCCGAGCTCTACGGCCGGGCGGGACTGTACGAAGAGGAGGGCGACGCCCTGAGGAAGGTGGTCGCCATCAAGCCCGAGATGGGATACGCCCATTTCAAGCTGGGGACCGCCTACAACCGCCTGGGCCGATACGAGGAGGCGGTGGCGAGCTTCTCGAAGGCCGCGCGATTCACTCGCGACCAGCCCATGGTGTTCAACAACATGGCCTTCGCCCTGGGCAAGCTCGGCAGGGTCGACGAGGAGATCGCGGCGCTCAAGAAGGCCGTCGCCATCAGGCCCAGCTACGCGGTGGCCCACTTCAACCTCGGCATGGCCTTCCTGAAGCAAGGGAAGCGGGGCGAGGCCGCCAAGCAGTACGCGCAGCTCAAGGACCTCGACGAGGCCATGGCGGCGACGCTGAAGAAGCAGATCGAGGGGAAGGCCAGGTAGAACGGGCGAGGGGCCTGCCGGCTCGGCGAAGGGCGGGAGGTCCCGCGCGCAGCGAGGGAAGGGGCGCGGAGCGAGATGGCGTGATGAAGGAAATCCGATGAAATGGCTGATCGGCATCACCGCCCTCGTCGGCGGCATGCTCCTCGCCGTCGTTCCGCGCTTCATCCTGCCGGCCTGCGGGTATCTAGGGTTCCCGGCGATGCACTGCTCCCAGACCGCTCGGGCCGCGATGACGGCCGGCGCCCTGCTGGTAGGGAGCGGGCTGGTGGCGCTGATGACCAGGCAGGGGAAGGCGAGCCTCGGGGCCGGGGTCCTCGCCGTGGTCCTGTTCGGCGCCTCCTTCTTGCTGCCCGATGTCGTGGGCTACTGCCGGGGGACCCAGATGCCCTGCAACTATGGAATGGTGCCGGCCATCAGGTTCGTGGCCGTGGTGGGCGGCCTCGTGGTGCTGGCCGGCGTCGCCGGCCTGGGCAGGGACGCGAGACGGAGGAGGGCAGCCCCGTGATCGAGCTGAAGAAGCTGTCCAAGAGCTACGCCGTCTCCGGCAGCGTCATCCAGGCCCTCAAACCGACCGATCTCGCCATCCGCAAGGGTGAGTTCGTCTCCATCCTGGGGCACTCGGGGAGCGGCAAGAGCACGCTCTTGAGCCTCATCGGGGGGATCGCGCGTCCCGACGAGGGAGCGGTGATGGTGGCCGGGAAGGACATCCGGCAGTACGACGACGCCGGGCTTTCCAGGATGAGGAACGAGGTGTTCGGGTTCGTCTACCAGTTTGCCAGCCTCATCCCCACACTGACGGCCGCCGAGAACGTGCTCCTGCCCACCGCCTTCGGCGGGAAGCAAGCGCGCGCCGACGCGGAGCGACTGCTCGGGGAGGTAGGGCTCGGCGACAAGGCCGACCGCTATCCCGCCGAGCTCTCGGGAGGGGAGCAGCAGCGCGTCGCGATCGCGCGCGCCTTCATCCGGGACCCGGCGGTCGTCCTTGCCGACGAGCCGACCGGCGAACTCGACGAGGAGACCGAGGCGGAGATCATGTCCTTCTTCGAGCGGGTGAATCAGGAGCGGAACGTGACGGTGATCATGGTCACCCACAGTTCCGATCTCGCGCTCCGGGCCGGCACGCGGCTCAGGATGAAGCAGGGCGTGGTCGAGCGGCTCTCCTAACCCCGAGAGCAACCGGGACCCGGCGGTCAGAAGCAGCCCAGCGCGACGTCGGCGACGGTCGTGACGCGCATCTCCCCCGTGCGCGGATCGAAGACCGCGAACGAGGCGCGGTCCTGGGCGAGATCCGACACGTCGGCGCCCGAGGCGCGCAGAGCCAGGACCGCATGGCCGCGCACCGCCGGGTCGGGATCGGCGAGGGACGCGCGGAGCGCGGCGGCCGAGGCCCGGACGACGTCCGGCGACACACCCGAGAGACGCCAAAGGGCCCATCGCGTCCCGGCTCGGAACGGTTCCTCCTCGAGGAAGCTCGCCAGGACGGCGCCGAACTCGCTGCACAGCCCCGGCACGTTGGCGAGGACCGCGCCCATCACCTGCGGCCCATGCCACAGGAGCCCTCCCGACTCGTCGTTCATCTGCGAGAGCGTGCGCCGGAGCATCTCGCGCGCGTGCTCGAGGTCCCGGCGCGCGCGCACGGCCGCCACGCGACTCAGCGTCTCGGCGGCCCGCCAGCGGACGAGATCATCGGCGTCGAAGAGGAGCGACTGGAGAAATCTCGCAGCCTGCGGCTCGGCGGATGCCCAGCGATCGGCGGCGTCGAGGTCGAAGGTCTCGACCAGCCGGCGGGCGGCCTCCTTCCGGGCTGCTGGAGACGGCGGCGCGGTGGGCACGAACGGCGCGGGTATCGCCATCGCCGAGGAGGGGCAAGTCCATTTCTTCTATTCCGGACATTCCAAGATTCGATGTCCGCAACAAGCGAGGTGGGCTTGACCTCGCCAGACCGATCCGGGCACATGTGTTGGAAAGCGCCAGGAGGGAACGCATGAGCACCAAGGAGAAACAGGAGAAGCTCGTCGAGATCCTGAAAGCATGGCAGCACATCGAGAACCGGAGCGTGTCGCAGACGGCGGAAATCATCGACCGGACGCGCAATCCGGTGATCCGGCTGGTGATGGAGATCATCCAGCGCGACTCCGCGTTCCACCATCGGGTGCAGCAGTTCATCATCGACAGCCTCGAGACGCAGTCCATCAGCCTGTCGGTGGACGACCTCGAGCAGGTTTGGGGGGCGATCGAGGCGCACATCGAGTCCGAGCGCAAGACCGGCGAGCTCGTCACCGCGGCGCGGACCGCCCTCGCAGGCACGCGGAGCGTGGTGCAACAATATCTCTTGACCTACCTCGCCAACGACGAGAGCAAGCACGACCTGCTGCTCGAGAACCTGGGCCTCATCAAGCGCGGCATGTACAAGAGCGCCTGAGACGGGGGACGGCACCGGGGAGTGGGGGCCTCGTCGGGCGCCGAGGCGCGCGCCGGCCGGCTCAGAACCTGTCCGCGAGCCCGCGGAACCTGGCGCCGGTGATCATGAGCTCCATCACCTTGACGACGTGGGTCTTCTCCACCGAGATGAGCGACTCGAGAACCTCGTCGCTCCCGAGCACGTCGCGCATCGCCTGGTAGAAGGCGAGCGTCGCCTTCTCGGCGCCGAGCACGCGTTCCAACGCGTCCTCCCGGGTCTTGATGGCGTCCAGGTCGGCCTCCAGCCCCTCGGTGCCCGGGAAGGCGTCGGCCATCGACATGGCGCGGAGGTAGCGCTTCTGCTCGTCGGAGAGGGTCCGACCGACCGGGCGCGACGCGGCGCGGTCGCGCAGCGCGCGGAACAGCTCCTGGTGGTGGACCTCGTCGCGGCCCAGCCCCTGGAAGAGCTCGGAGAGCTCGCGGTCCGGCGCGAACCGGACCGCCAGCTTCTGGTACAGCTCGGCTCCCAGCTCCTCGAGCCGGACGGCGAAGTCGACGCACTTCGCGATGGTGGCGTCCTCGATCATGCGTTCCTCCCCGACATCGCTCGGTTCCGGCTCCTCCGTTCAGAGGGCCCGGACGTCCTTCAACGCGATCTCCAGGCAACTGCGGGCGAAGTCCTGATCCATGTCCCGGATGTGGTCGAGAAGCGCCGCGCGGAGCTCCCCGATCGCCTCGATCGCTCGCGAGCTCGCGCCGGCCGCGAGAGCCAGCCGGATCTCCCCTACCCGGGCGGTGAGCCGCTCGTGCTGCTGCTGGTGCTGGCCGAGCCGCGGGTAGGCGTAGAGCCGCATCAGCATCTCCTCGGAGAGGAAGTGCGCCCGCGTGAAGTCCACGAGCTGCGCCAACGTCCGCTCCGCGAGCGCCGGGTCGTCGCCGCGCCGGATGAGCCGCTCGAGCGCGCCGATCAGCTCCGCGTGCAGATGGTGGTCGGCGTCCACCCGCGGGACGCCGGTCTCGAGGCTCTCATGGGGTGCAGGCTGCATGGGTTCACCTCCACGCCGAGCCGATTCGAGGCGCGAGCGCCCGGCCTACGCCCTGCCTCCGCTCTCCATCGACTGGTAGTACTTCATGAGGATGTGCGCCACCTCGGGGCGGCTGAACTCGATCGGGAGCTCCATCCCCTTCGAGAGCATCTCGCGGACCTTGGTGCCGGAGAGGTTGACGAAGTCCTCCGGCTTGTGGTCGGGGGCGTCGCGCATCATCACGACGCGGCTGAGCTTCTTGCTCCAGGCGGTGTTGTCGGCGCGGAAGATCTCGATGAGGAGCGCGCCCTTCGGGACCTCCTGGTCGAAGATGGTCTGCGCGTCGAACGGCCCGTAGTAGCTGCCGACGCCGGCGTGGTCCCGGCCCACGATGAGGTGGGTGCAGCCGGCGTTCTGGCGGAAGATGGCGTGCAGCACCGCCTCGCGCGGCCCGGCGTAGAGCATGTCGAAGCCATAGCCGCTGACGAGGACCGTGTCCCTCTCGAAGTAGAGCTCGACCATCTTGCGGATGGCCTGGTCGCGCACGTCGGCCGGGATGTCGCCCGGCTTGAGCTTCCCGAGCAGCATGTGGATGAGGATGCCGTCGGCCCCGAGGTCGCGATACGCCATGCGGCAGAGCTCCTCGTGGGCCCGGTGCATGGGGTTGCGCGTCTGGAAGGCCACCACCCTGTTCCAGCCGAGCTTCTGCATCTGCTCGCGCAGCTGGTACGCCGTGCGGAAGGTTTCGGGGAAGTCCCTCTCGAAGTACGAGAAGTTGAGGACCCGGACGGCGCCGGAGAGGAGGGTGTTCCCGACGCCGTTGAAGGCGGCCACGCCCGGGTGCTTGGGGTCCGTGGTCCGGAAGATCTTCTGCGTCATGTGCTGCATCTGCTCGGCCGAGGCCTGCTCGACGGCGGCGACGTCCATGACGGCGATGACCGGCTGGCCCTCGACGTTCGGGTCGCGCAGCGCGATCCGCTTCCTGTTCTGGATCGCGCTCGCGTCCTTCACCACGTTCACGATGGGCACCGGCCAGAACAGGCCCGAGGCCGTGCGCATCTCGTCCGCCACCCGGAGGGCGTCGGCGAGGCTCATGTAACCGGTGAGCGGGTTGAAGTAGCCGCCGCCCAGCATCACGGCGTTGGCGGCGGCGGCCGAGGAGACCACGATCGAGGGAAGCTTCTCGGCCTCCTTCGCGAGCGCCGCGCGCTCCTTGGGATCCATCACGTACAACGGGTTCAGCGTGTTCGATCCATGCGGCTTGATCACGACGGGCTCCTTTGCCCGGTCAGGCGCTCGTGCGCCATGGCGAGCGTGCGGTACAGCGCGTGCGCGAGCTTCGAGAACGGGAAGGTGAGGAACAGCGACAGGACCGTGCCGAGGTGCAGGACGTAGATGGCGAGCGCCACCGGCACGGGGAGGAACAGGCGGGCGAGCTCGGCGCCGATGCCCGAGAAGACCACCAGGATCACCAGCACCAGCAGGAAGGCGTCGAAGGCCCGCGTCCTGCCGGCAGCCTCCCCGCCGGCGGCTCGGTTCAGGACGAGCCAGACCACGCCCACGCCCAGCAGCACCGCGGAGGCGTTGCCCAGCATCTTGACCGCGTGAACCTGCGGCAGCGGCGTCTTCACCCCGAAGACGTCCATGAGGACGCCGAGCAGGGTCGTGGTGGCGAGCGCCCCGATGAAGCCCCACATGAGCAGGAAGTGCCCGGCCCAGCGCGGCCGGCCCGCCCCGCAGGCCCTGAATCGCCGGTGCCACAGGACGTCCGAGGCGACCGCGGCGAGACCCTCCAGCAGGGACCCGTTCCTGGCGGCGCCCTCGCCCCAGGCGGCCCAGCCGCGGCGCGCCCCCAGGAAGGCGGCCCCGAGGGCGAAGGCGGCCGCCGGGAGGAAGACCGAGTAGACCATCCAGACCGGCACCACGTCCCCGTAGACCAGGGGCGTCCTCGGGACGGCGAAGCCGTTCACCACCAGGATGAAGAGCGCCCAGGCGAGCACCGGGAGACCGAGCAGCAGGGGCCAGGTGCTACGGGCGCGACCGACCAGCTGGGCCATGAACCTGGGCGCGCCCACCCGCTCCACCACGAGCGCGCGAATGGCCTGCATGGCGTCGCCTGGCCTGGCGTCGCGCGGGCAGCGCACGCTGCAGTCATTGCACTGGTGGCAGAGCCAGATCGACGGGTCGGACGCGAGCCGATCGACGAGGCCCCATTGCGCCCATAGCATCTGGCGGCGGGGGAACACCCTCTCCGGCGTGGTCAGGTCGCACGCGGCCGAGCAGGTGGCGCACTGGAAGCAGCGCACCGCGTCGCCGCCGCCGCGGCGTAGGAACTCGTCGCGGAACTCGCGAGACGGAGAGATGGTGGTCGCCGTCGCCATGAGCTCCCCCTAGAAACCCTTCAAGGGATTCGCCCCGAGCTCCACGAGCTTCTCGGCGAACTCGTCGAACAGCGCCGGGATCCGCGCCATCTCGTTGCGCGCCAGCTCGACCACCCGCACCCGCTCGGCCTCGAGCGACAGCCGCGTCAGCGTCTCCTGCACGTTCTCCATGCGCTTGTGGGCCAGCTCGGAGCCCTTGATGTAGTGGCACTGGTAGTCGTCGCCGCGCTTGCAGCCGATGAGGATCACCCCGTCGATGCCGCGCGACAGCGAGTCCGCGATCCAGACCACGTTCACCGCCCCCAAGCAGCGCACCGGGACGACGCGCACCCACGGGTTCCAGGTTGCGCGCTTCATGGCCGCGTCGTCGAGGGCGGGATAGGCGTCGTTCTCGCACAGGAGCGCCAGGATGCGCGGTTTCTCGTCGACCTCGTCGGGGACCTCGATCGACTTGATCATGCTGGCGACCGCGTCGACCGAGTAGTCGGCGAAGGAGACGATTCGCTCCGGGCAGGCGCCCAGGCAGATGCCGCAGCGCCGGCAGCGGGAGGCGTTGTACTGGGGTGTTCCCTTGGCGTCCTCGTCGAGGGAGCCGAAGGGGCACTCCTCGGTGCAGCGCTTGCACTGGGTGCAGCGCTGGAGGAAGAAGTCGGCGGCGGCGAAGTCGCCGGAGCGCGGGTGCACCGTCTCGCCGCGCCCCAGGGCGGAGATGAGCTGCGACGCCTTCATGGCCGCGCCCCACCCGTCTTCCGCCGCCTGCGCCGGGTCCATGGGTGCGCGCACCGCGCCCGCGGCGTAGATGCCGGTGCGCCGCGTCTCGTAGGGGAAGCAGATGTAGTGCGAGTCCGGGAAGCCGTAGGCCAGCACCGGCAGGTCCGGGCCCTGCCGGTAGGCGAGGTTCAGGATCTCGGTGCCCTCGTGGTGGGCCAGGCTGGCCGCCAGCTCCTCGGCCGCCTTGCGCTGCGTCTCCGACTCGTTCCGCTCGATGCGGTTCTTGGCGTCGCGGAGCTGCCGGATGAGCTCGCCGTCGGCGGAGTTCGGCACCATCCCGGTGGCGAGCACCACCAGGTCGGCGTCGATCTCGACGCGCTCGCCGAGGAGGCTGTCCTTCACCGAGACCCGCAGCCCGCCGCCGGCTGCCGCCACGCCCTCGACGGTGCCCCGCGCGAGCATGACCCTGCTTTGCTCCTGCACCGCCCGGTAGAAGTGCTCGATCTGCCCGGGCGCGCGCAGGTCGCGGTAGAAGACGGCGCACTCCACCTCGGGCCAGGCCTGGTGGATGGCCATCACCTGGCGCAGGGAGGTGGCGCAGCACTCGCTGGAGCAGTACGAGAGGTGCGCCGCGTCGCGCGAGCCGGCGCACTGCACGAAGGCGATGCGCCGCGGCGGCTTGCCGTCGCTGGGACGCGCCAGCGTCCGGCTGGCCAGCATCGGCTCGAGCTGGGCCGAGGTGATGACGTCGGGCGAGGCGCCGACCCCGAGATGGGCGAGGCGGCTCGCGTCGTACGGGCGCGCCCCCGTCGCCTGGACGATGGCGCCCACCCTGAACTCCTCGCGGCCGGCCTTGCCCTCCACCTCGACCGCGAACTGGCCGGGCTGGCCGCCGACGCGCGAGAGCCGGGTGCCCGTGAGCACGCGGATGCGCGGGTCCGCCCGGACGGCGCGCAGCAGGTCCGGGAGCGGGCTCTGCTGCAGCCGGTCGTAGGGCGGGGCGTCGGGCACGACCTCGCGCACGCCGGCGAGGTAGCCGCCCAGCTCGGCCGACTTCTCGACCAGCACCACCGGGTGTCCCAGGCCGGCCGCGGCCTGGGCCGCCTGCAGCCCGGCGAGCCCGCCGCCGACCACCAGCACCGCCTGCTCGACGGCCTCGGCCATGCGCTTCGCCGGGACCATCTTCTTGGCGCGGACCATCCCCATCCGCAGCAGGTCCTCCGCCAGCGCCTGAGTGTCCTCATGGCCGGGTGGGTGGGTCCAGGCGACCTGCTCCCGCAGCGCCACCCGCTCGACCTGGACCGCGGCCGGGTCCAGGCGGAACTCCTGCTGCTTGTGGCGCTGCGAGCAGGCCGCGATCACCACCCCGTCGACCGTGCCGGCGTCCACGGCGGAGCGGATGGAGGCCACGCCCTCGGGGGCGCACAGGCAGGGGTTCGACGCGACGTGGACCGCGCCGCTGGTGTGGGCGAGTTGCTCGAGCTTGTCGGTCGCCAGGCTCGCGCCGATGTCACACCCCGTGCAGAGGAACACCCCCACGCGTTCCATCACGCGCTCCTCGCCACGCTCAACGCCTTGGCCGCCGCGCCGGTGGCATCGCGCACCGAGGCCGCCACGTCCTCGGGTCGGCGCGCCACCCCCGTCGCGAACACCCTCGCCGTGCGATCGTCGAGCGCGAACCCGTCTCCGTCGCGGACCACCGGCAGGGGCACCTCGCCGTTCCCGCCGGGCACCATGCCGGTGGCCAGCACCACCAGGTCGGCCTCGGCGTCGACGATCCGTCCCGCGTCGACGTCCTCGACGTGGAGGACCAGGGCGCCGCCGGCACCTTGCTTCACGGTGGCGACCTTGCCCTTCACGAAGTGAACGCCGGCGGCCTCGGCCCTGGGCAGCATCGCCTCGTTGCGCCCCGGGGTGCGCCGGTCGATGTAGTAGACGGTCACCTCCGCCTCGGGGATCTGCTCCTTCACGTACAGCGCCTGCTTGGTCGAAACCATGCAGCAGACCGCCGAGCAGTAGGGCAGGTGCTTCACGTCCCGCGACCCGGCGCACTGCACGAAGGCAACCCGCCTGGGCGGCGCGCCGTCGGAGGGCCTCAGGATCTTGCCGCCGGTGGGGCCAGACGGCGCCGCGAGCCGCTCCATGGTCACGTTGGCGACGACGTCCGGCAGGAGGCCGCCGCCAAGCTCGGTCAGCTTCTCGATGGGATAGGGGGTCCACCCGGTGGCCACGACGACTGCGCTCACCTCCACCTGCTCGTCGCGGTCCCGGGCGTCGAGGTCGATCGCGCCCGGCACCTTGCAGGCGTCGGCGCAGGCGCGGCAGCCGGCGGGACAGGCCTGGCGGTCCATCACGTAGCGCCGCGGCCAGGCGTCGACGTGGGGAATGCGGATCGCCGGGACCCTGCCCACCCCCAGGTTGAAGGGGTCGGCCACGGTCGCCGGGCACACCTTGCTGCAGTCGCCGCAGGCGGTGCAGGCGCGGGTGACGTGCTCGGCGCTGTGGCGCACGGTCACGAGCCAGGCGCCGCCGCTGCGCTGGGCGGCGGTCACCTGGGACCGCGTCATGACCCGCACCAGCGGGCTCTTAGAGAGCCGGCGCGTGTTGATCTCCATGCCGCACGCCGGCGGACAGAGCTTGGGGAAGTACTGGTGATTGCGCAGCACCCGGCCGCCGACACTGGGCTCGCGCTCGACCAGCACCACCTCCTGCCCCGCCTCGGCGGCCTCGAGCGCAGCCGTGATGCCGGCGATTCCGGCGCCGACGACGAGAAAGGGTCTCGTACCCGCGACGCTCAAGGGCGCGCTTCCTCCGTGGCCGCCGGCCGGCGCGGCATGGTCGGCTCGCCGAACATCGCGAAGCGCAGCCAGCGGAAGGCGAAACGCAATAGCGCGCGGTCGTCGGCGCGAAGGTCCTCGACCAGCGCGGCGTCGAGGTCGAACCGCTCCAGGAACGTCGTGGAGAAGATGAACTCGCGGAACGTGTCGAGGTCGTAGGCGGCCATGAAGAACATCTCGATGCGTCTGGGATCGAGCTGGCGGCCCCCGATGAACCAGGAGTGTCCCACGAGCTCGCGGAACCCCTCCTCGAGGTCTTCGCGCTCGTCGAGGCCTTGGTCGCGCTGCCACGACTCCACGGTCCAGGTCCTGGGCTCCCCGCGGCCGTGGCAGAACTCGTCCTCGAACAGGAACCAGGCGGGCTGGGGCTCTACGCCGGGCCGCGCCGGAGGCAGCCCCATGCCGACCGGGTACATGCGGCAGGCCCAGGGCCGCGCCTCGTAGACCGAGCAGCCCTGTGCGGTGACGAACGGGCAGCGCTTCTCGGGCGCGGGCCCCATGCGCAGCATGACCACCGGGAGGTGCAGTTCCCGGGTGATGGGGTTGAGCGTGTGGCGCTCGAGGAATTCACGCGTGCCGAGGCCGATCCGCCGCGCCAGGCCGAGGACGTCGGCAGGCGTGAGCACGATGTTGACGTCCGAGCAACAGCGGGTGAAGCAATCGAGCTTCGGCTGGCAGTCGAAGCAGAAGCTCGAGCCCGCCTCGAGCCGTCGCTTGTCCTTGAGCGGCTCGGGCAGGGTCTGCGGGTCGACGGCGTTCCGAGCCGGGGACGTGGCGCTGCTCACGGATTCTCCTCTCGCCCGGCGGCCGCCGACGCGCCATCGGGCAGGGCGCCGGAGCGCCGTGCGGCGGGCGCGAAGACGGCCAGGGGCGTCGCGTGCCCGCTCTGCGAATCGATCCGGTAGCGGTAGGACGACCTCACCCCGAACTGCTGCTCCATCCAGGCCCAGCCGCGGACGTAGTACGGGCAGTCGTCGTTGAAGCAGGCGAGGTCGTCGGCGTACTCGAACCAGGCCTCGGGAAGCCCGAGCGGGGCGAGCTGCGCTCCGCAGTGTGGGCACGTCGTCCTGTTCGCTTTGGACATGGCGACTCCGGGAAGGCAGGGCCCCGGCCGGCTTCCGGGCCCGCGCGGCGGCAGGGCCGCCGCCGCGCCGGGCCACCGGGACGAGGAGCTATGCAAACGTCGACTTCACCGGGATCTTCTTCAACTCCCAGTTCTCGGTCTTCGGATCCATCCTGCAGTTCACGAACACCTTCCAGTTCTCCTCGTCCAGCTTCGGCTTGTCGGCCCGGAAGTAGTAGCCCGGCCAGCGCGTCTCCTGCCGGAACAGGATCGAACGGACGTGTGCCTCGGCCTGGTACATGCGGTGCGTATTCTCCCAGGCCCGCATGAGGTCGTGCACGTCCTTGGCGCCGAGCTTGGCGGCGTCCTCCTTGAGCAGCGCCAGCAGCTCGAGCCCTCGCTTGAGGAGCGGCTCGGTGGTGGTGAAGCGCATGGACACGCCCCCCGCGTACTCGTCCATCAGCTTCTGCAGGCGGAGCATGAACATCTTGGGCAGGATGTAGTGCGGGTTGACGTTGGGGTCGGTGCTCTTCCCCTTGTTCTCCTCGTAGGTCTTGAGCGGCTGCAGGATGGTGGCCTTGGCCTTCTCCATCTCGGCCGGGTCGACCTTGGGCATCGCCGGCTTCTCCTTCACGAGGAAGCGGATGGCGCTCTTGCCCGCCAGGCGCCCCTCGGTGCAGGAGCCGGAGGAGAACTTGTGCGGGTTGGCGCCCGAGGCGTCGCCGGCCATGAACAGGCCCTTCACCGTCGACATGTTCTCGTAGCCCCAGAAGTACTCGGGCGGCGCCAGGTCCTGCGGGCCGCTCACCCAGGCGCCGGAGGCGCCGGAGTGCGAGCCGATGAAGTAGGGCTCGGTCGGGCCGATCTCGCTGCTCTTCTCCTCGGGGGCCGTGTTGGTGGCCGCCCAGAGCAGGGCCTGCGAGATGGTCATGTCGAGGAAGTCCTCCCAGGCCTCGGAGTCGAGCTCCTTCAGCTTCTTCTTGGCCGCCTTCTCGTCGCCCGAGCTGGTGGCGATCTTGTTGATGGCCTCCTCGGTGCGCATGAAGAGGGGACCCTTGCCCTCGTTCTCGTCGAGCATGCCGAGGTAGTTGCGCAGGTTGGCCGGGATGGGCTTCACCTTCCCGTACGGCCCCCACTTCTCCAGCTCGGGCTTCCGTTCCACCATGTACTCGCCGCCGAAGGCGTTGGTGGCGCGGCTCTTGAAGAGGAGGAACCACGCGCCCACCGGGCCGTAGGCGTCCTTGAAGCGCACCGGGACGAAGCGCACCTCTTGGGAGGTGAGCTCGGCGCCCGCCTTGAGGGTGAAGTAGGTCGAGCTGCCGGCATTCCACGGTGGGTACCAGGCGCGGCCGAGACCCTCGCCCATCGACCGGGGCTTGAAGACGTGCACCGCGCCGCCCAGGGTGAGCAGCGTGGCCTTGGCCTTGAACACGTAGAACTTGTTCTCGCGCACCGAGAAGCCCACCGCGCCGGCGCAGCGATCGCCGTCCATGATGGGGCCCACGATGAAGACGCGCTCGAAGATGTTCTCCTTCCCCAGCGCGGTCTTGGCCGCCTCGGCCACGATCAACTTGTAGCTCTCGCCGCTGATCATGAGCTGCCAGCGCCCCTCGTGCACGTAGCCGCCCTTCTCGTCCTTCCAGATGGGCAGGCCCCACTTCTCGAACAGGTGCACCGTGCCGTCCACGTGGCGGGCGATGTTGGCGACGAGGTCGTCGCGGGCGATGCCCATGAGGTCGTTGCGGACGTACTGCACGTAGTCGTTGACGGTGTTGGCGCCGTCCTTCAGGCCGACGTACATGTTGATGGCGGAGAGGCCCATGGCCACGGCGCCGGAGCGGTCCATCGCCGCCTTGTCGACGAGAGTGACCTTGATGCCGTGCTTCTTGCCCCAGTAGGAGGCCTCCACCGCGGCTCCGCAGGCGGCCATGCCGCCGCCGAGGATGAGGAGGTCGGTCTCGACGGTCACGGTTTCGTAGTTGCTCATGGCGCTCTCCTATGACCTGGTCCAGACCTTCGGGAGGCCGAGGGACTGTGGTTCGGTGAACAGGGCCACGCTCTCGAGCTGGGGATCGGCGGCGAAGCCGCCGCTGGGATCGGCCTTGCCTTCGGGGGTGGTCCGGATGGGGAACTTGAAGCGCTTCACCGTCCCGTTGCGGAACTTGACGGTCCACATGATCGAGTCGGTCGAGCGCAGCGGCACCACCGAGGCGCCCATGGGAACGAAGTCGGCGTAGCCGCGGACGTCGATGGCCTGCTGCGGGCAGATCTTCACGCAGCTGTAGCACTCCCAGCACATCTCGGGCTCCCTGTTGAAAGCCTTCATCTTGTCCTTGTCGAGCACCATCAGGTCGTTGGGACAGATGTACTGGCAGGCCGTCTTGTCGAGCGCCTTGCACCCGTCGCACTTCTCCGGGTTCACGAAGCTGGGCATCGATCTCCTCCAGGGCCCGTGGGCCCGCGCAATGTGTTGTCCGCAGGACGCAGGAGTACCGACGCCACGCTGCCCGAGTGATTTGGGCGCGTCAAACCCGAGAATTTCAATTCTGGCGATAAAGGGGGTTGATGGCGTTGGTGCCGTCAACCGTCCGACTTGACGCAGGCGCCCGGCCAGGTGCTGCTCAGGCGGCGCACTTCCTCGACGAAGGCCGCGACGGCCCGCGAGGCGGGGATCTCGTTCCAGGCGACGAGCGCGATGCGCCGCTTGAGCGGCGGATCGATCTGGCTCCGGCTCAGCCGGCCGTCTGGATTGGCCCGCGTCGCGAGGTCGCGCTCCGTCACCATGTCCGGGAGGAAGCCGGCGCCGACGCCCATCTCGACGAGGCGCTTCAACGTCTCCACGTCCTCGGTGGAGACCACCGGCTCGACCTCGACGCCCAGGCGGTCGAGGTAGCGGCTGACGAGCAAGCCGGTGGGCGTCTGCTTGGAGAGGGTCACGAGTTGCGCGCCCCGGAGCTGCTCGGGGCGGATGGTGGGCGCTCCGAAGAAGGGATGCGCGCGCCCCGAGACGAGGGATACCCGCTCCTCGAACAGCGTCTCGTAGCGCAGCCGCTTGTCCACGCGCGGGTTGGCGAGGATGGCCAGGTCGACGTCGTTCGCGAGCAACGCCTCGATGAACTCGTCGGATCGCGCGCGGTAGAGCGTCGGGCGCGTGCCGGCATGGTGCTGGCTCATCGCCGCGAGCACCTGTGGCAGGAAGTAGGTCCCGATGCTGTTCACGGTCCCGATGCGGACCTCGCCCACCGCCGGGAGCTCCTTGACCGCGCGCTCCGCCTCGCGCACGGCGGCGCTGACGCGCTGCACGTGCGTGAAGAGGAGCCGGCCCGCGTCGGTGAGGCTGACGCCTCCCGGGTGGCGATGGAAGAGCTGCGCTCCCAGCTCCTCCTCGAGGTGTCTCATCTGGTACGAGAGGGCCGGCTGCGTGATGTGGAGGCGGGCAGTGGCGCGCTTGAAGCCCCCCTCCTCGACCACCACCTCGAAGCAGCGCAGCCGGTTGAGCGTGGTCAGGCCGGTCTTGCCCGTGCGTTGCTCGGTCGCCGCGGGCCGAGGGGCCCGCGCGAGCTGACCGGCACGGCGAACGGCGCTCATGCGCATGCGACCTCGAGCGCACCGATGCGGACGGAGCGACTCGCGTGAGGCTAGCATGATATCGCGGCAGGGTGTCTCACCCCCAAGGAGGGAGACTCCAGCGCCCCAATCGATGCCGGCAATCTCACTTGATTGCGGTCAATTCGCCGCGACAAGGAGCCGAATTGACTCGATCAGGACGGTTCGGCGGGCTGGCCGCGCGTCCCGTCCCAGTGCTGCCCGGTTCGGCGTACCTCCTCGACGAAGGCGTCGAGGGCGTTCGAGCGGCGGGAATCACGCCAGGTGACGAGCACGAGCGGCAGCGAGAGCGTCGGAGCGATCGCGCTCCGCCAGAGGCGCGGGGGCTGCCCGGCCGGGGTGGCGTCCTCCCTCGTCGCCATGTCTGGCAGGAAGGCAACGCCCATGCCCGCCTCGAGCATTCTCTTCACCGTCTCGATGTTGTCCGTCGTGACCCCCGGGAACACCGAGATGCCCAGCCGATCGAGGTAGTCGCGGATCAGGGCGCCGGCCGATGTCCTCGGCGAGAGCGACACGAACTGGGCGCCCGCGAGCTCGGCCACGTCGACGCTGGCGCGTCCGTAGAAGCGGTGCCCACGGCCGGAGACGAGCGAGATCGGCTCCTCGAAGACGCCCTGATGCCTGAGGCGCGCGTCCGGCGGGGGGTCGACCGCCATGGCCACGTCGAGCTTGTTCGCGAGCAGGGACTCGATGAGCTCGTCGGAGTCCTGGTAGACGAGCTTCGGCCGCACCAGCGGATGCCTGGCGCGTAGCGCGCGGAGCACGTGAGGGAGGAAATACGTCCCAGCGCACTTGACGGCGCCGATCCGGATCTCGCCGGTCACGCCCCCCGACAGCTCGCTCATGGCCTGGTGCGCCTCGCGCACGGCCCCGATCACCTCGTGCGCGTGATCGAGGAGGACTCGGCCCGCCTCGGTGGGCGTGATCCCGCCTGGCCCGCGGTGGAACACCTGGACCCCGAGTTCCTCCTCGAGCCGCTTGATCTGGTACGAAAGTGCGGGCTGCGTGACGCCCAGGCGCGCGGTGGCACGCTTGAAGCCACCCTCTTCCAGGACCGCGACGAAGCACTGCAGCTGGTTGAGCTCCACGGCGGGCTGCTCCCGAACGCCGGCCCTCCCGCCTGGCGAACGGCTCCAGTGTAGCAGGGAATGCCCGGGGGGTGGCGAGCCCCCCCCCCGAGCGCGACGGGGCGCGGGACCGCGCGTGACGGCGGGGACCGGACCGTCCGCTGCCGGCGGGCGCCCGGGGCATCAATGCGCTTTATCGGATCATTCCAAACCTTGTGGATTGACACTCTGTACCCGACTACGCGCAACATGGCCGCGCAATCGCCCGGTTCGCTTCGCGAGGACTTTCCATGGCCGACCGAAAGACGCCGCTGCTCGACGAGCTCGAAAAGGGCCCCTGGCCGAGCTTCGTGAAGGAGATCAAGAAGAGCGCGAAGGGGCCGATGGCGCGCGATCTCCTCGGCCTGCTCGAGCGGTCCTACGAGGAGAAGATCGGGCACTGGAAGCACGGCGGCCTGGTCGGGGTTCGGGGCTACGGCGGCGGCGTCATCGGCCGCTACAACGACCTCCCCCAGGAGTTCCCAGAGGTCTCCGAGTTCCACACCGTGCGCGTGAACCAGCCCTCCGGCTGGTTCTACACCTCGGAGGCGCTCCGCACCCTCTGCGACATCTGGGAGAAGCACGGCTCGGGCCTCACCAACATGCACGGCTCGACGGGCGACATCGTCTTCCTGGGCGCGAAGACCAGCGAGCTCGAGCCCGTCTTCGCGAAGCTGACGGAGGCCGGGTTCGACCTCGGCGGCTCGGGCTCCGACATGCGCACGCCGAGCTGCTGCGCGGGCCAGGCTCGATGCGAGTGGTCCTGCTACGACACGATGGCGTTCACCCACGACGTCACGCAGACGTACCAGGACGAGCTGCACCGCCCGGCCTTCCCCTACAAGTTCAAGATCAAGGCGTCCGGCTGCCCCAACGACTGCGTGGCCTCGGTCGCACGCGCCGACATGTCGATCATCGGCACCTGGCGCGACGCCATCCAGATCGACCAGGCGGCGGTGGCCGAGTACGCCAGGAGCGGCACGCTCGACATCCACCGCGACGTGGCCGGCCGCTGCCCGACGCGCTGCATCGCCTACGATGGCAACCAGATCCAGATCGACGACGAGAACTGCGTGAAGTGCATGCACTGCATCAACGCCATGCCCAAGGCGCTCGCTCCCGGCAAGGACCGCGGTGCCACGATCCTCGTCGGCGCCAAGGCCCCCATCGTCGAGGGCGCGCTGCTCTCCTCGGTGCTCGTCCCCTTCGTCAAGATGGAGCCGCCGTACGAAGACATCAAGGAGCTCCTCAACGCCATGTGGGAGCTCTGGTCGGAGCACGGCAAGAACCGCGAGCGCATCGGCGAGTTCATCCAGCGAATCGGCCTGGGGAGCTTCCTCGAGCAGATCGGGCTCGAGCCGGTGCCGGAGATGGTGACGCAGCCGCGGACCAACCCCTACATCTTCTACGACCTGGGCTAGCGCCTCGAGCCCCGCGGGCTCCCGTCGCCGCTCGCCTCCACCCACAGGGCGACGTTCCGAGGAGGACCTGAAATGTCCGCCGACGCGACCAAGCGAAAGACCGACATCGGGCCGCCGCACTACGAGAAGTTCCTGCCGCCCGTCATCAAGGAGAACTACGGGAAGTGGAAGTACCACGAGAACCCGAGGCCGGGCGTGCTGGTGCACGTTTCGCACTCGGGAGCCAAGCTCTTCTCGGTGCGGGCCGCCACGCCGCGCCTCCTGAGCATCGAGACGCTGCGGCTCTTCGCCGCCATCGCCGACGAGTTCTGCGGCGGCTACCTCCGCTTCACCAGCCGCAACAACGTCGAGTTCCTGCTCGCCGACGGGAGCAAGGTCGACCCCCTCGTGGCGCGCCTCAAGAAGGAGGGTTACCCGGTCGGCGGCACGGGCCCCGGCATCACCAACATCGTCCACACCCAGGGTTGGGTGCACTGCCACTCGGCGGCGTCCGACGCCTCGGGCGTCGTGAAGTCGCTCATGGACGCGCTCTTCCCCCACTTCGAGAGGATGGACCTGCCGGCGAAGGTTCGCGTCGCCTTCGCCTGCTGCCTCAACATGTGCGGCGCGGTCCACTGCTCGGACATCGCCGTGCTGGCCGTGCACCGGAAGCCGCCCAAGATCAACCACGACAGGCTCCCCAAGACCTGCGAGGTGCCGAGCACGGTCGCCGCCTGCCCGACGGGAGCCATCCGCCCGGCCACGGTCGACGGCAAGCAGTCGGTCCAGGTCATCGAGGAGCAGTGCATGTTCTGCGGCAACTGCTTCACGGTTTGTCCGTCGATGACCATGGCCGACCCCGTGAACGACGGCATCTCGATCTGGGTGGGCGGAAAGGTCTCCAACGCCCGGCACGAGCCGATGTTCTCGAAGCTGGCCATCCCCTACCTGCCCAACAACCCGCCGCGCTGGCCCGAGGTCGTCGACGCGGTGAAGAACCTGGTCGACGTCTACGCCAGCAATGCCCGCCCCTTCGAGCGCATGGGCGAGTGGATCGAGCGCATCGGCTGGCCGAAGTTCTTCAAGCTCACCGGGATCCCGTTCACGAAGTACCACATCGACGACTTCCGGCACGCCGGCGAGAGCTACCGACGCTCGGTGCACATCCGGCAGTCGTCGGAGGGCTAGGGGGAGGAGCCATGGCTGCCCCGACGGCAGAAGCGGTCGCAGAAGCGATGTACGCGCTGCTCAAGGACTACGCCGGCAAGAAGAACCTCAAGGCCATGGACCTCACCAAGGCCATGGCCGAGAAGTTCGGCGCGGAGTGCGACAAGCAGACCTGCAAGGAGGCGATCCGCATCCTGATGGACAGCGGCAAGACCACCTACTCGTACGTCGGCGGCAGCTACGTGGTCCTGAACCCCGACTACCAGGGCAGCTAGCGCGAGCCGCCTGCCCGCTGGAGTGCTCGGCACATGTCCCTGCTCAAGAAGTCGGACAAGGTCAAGCCCCTCAAGGTCGCCAGCCGGGGCGGCGCGGGCGGGAGCGTCTCGGCGCTGCGGCCAGCGCAGGTGCAGAAGGTGGCGCCGTGCATGGCCGAGTGCCCGGCCGGCAACGACGTCCGCGGCTGGCTCAACGCCATCTCGCAGCACACCAAGGTCGGGAAGTCGCTCGACGACGCGCTCGACCAGGCCTTCCGGCAGCTGACCGCCACCAACCCCATCCCCGCGGTGCTGGGGCGGGTCTGCCCCCATCCCTGCGAGACGGACTGCAACCGAAAGGAGAAGGAATCGCCGGTCGGCATCAACTCGGTGGAGCGGTTCCTGGGCGACTGGGGCATCGAGCGCCAGCTCCCCCTCCCCACCCTGGCGCCCCCGGGCAGCCGGCGCGAGAAGATCGCCGTGGTGGGCTCGGGGCCGGCCGGCCTCTCCTGCGCCTACCATCTGGCGCGGCGGGGCTACCCGGTGACGATCTTCGAGAGCCTGCCCGAGCCCGGGGGCATGCTCCGCTACGGCATTCCCGACTACCGCCTGCCGCGCGACGTTCTCGACGCCGAGGTGAAGCGCATCGCCGCCTTGGGCGTCGAGATCCGCTGCAGCACCACGGTGGGCAAGGACGTCGCCTTCGACGCGCTCCAGAAGGACCACGACGCCGTCTTCGTCGCCATCGGCGCGCACCAGGGCAAGAAGATCCGGGTGGAGGGCGAGGACGGACCCTTCGTGTACACCGGCACGGGATTCCTGCGGGCGGTGTGGCTGGGGAAGCCGCCTCCCATCGGCAAGAAGGTGGCGGTCATCGGCGGGGGCGACACCGCCGTGGACGCAGCTCGCGTGTGCCTGCGCCTCCCCACCGACGCGGCCGACGTGGCCAAGAAGATGGGCTCCGACGTCACGCTCTTCTACCGCCGCACCCGCGCCGAGATGCCGGCCATCGAGGAGGAGGTGGTCGGGGCGGTCGAGGAGAGCGTGAAGATCGAGTTCCTGGCCGCGCCCTCGAAGATCGTGCGCGACGTCCAGGGCCGGGTGGTCAAGCTCGTCACCGAGCGCATGAAGCTCGGCGAGCCCGACGCCTCGGGCCGGCGCTCCCCCGTCCCCACCGGCGAGCTCGTCGAGCACGACTGCGATACGGTGATCACGGCGGTGAGCCAGGAACCCGACTTCAAGTCCGTGGGAGGCGCCCTCGGCGGCATCAGCTGGCTCGAGGCGGACAAGTGGGGGAAGACCTCCCTCCCCAAGGTCTGGACCGGCGGCGACAACATGAACCTGTCGCTCGCCACCATCGCCGTCGGCCAGGGGCGCACCGCGGCGGAGAGCATCCACGCCACGCTGCGCGGCGAGCAACTTCCAGACACCGTCCCGGGCCCGGCCATCGCCCCGGCGCGGCTGAAGCTCGACTTCTACGAGGCGAAGCCGCGGACGCATCGCGGGGCCCTCGCTCCAGCGGCGCGCCTCGCCGACCCGCACGCCGAGATCGACCAGGGCATCACCAAGGAGCAGGTGCTGGAGGAGTCCGCCCGCTGCATGTCGTGCGGCTTCTGCTTCGGGTGCGAGCGCTGCTGGATGTACTGCACGCCCTCCTGCTTCACCAAGATGACCGAACCGGCGCCCGGCAGCTACTACCGGATCAAGCTCGACACGTGCGACGGCTGCAAGAAGTGCGCGGACGAGTGCCCCTGCGGCTTCCTGGACATGGCCTAGGGAGCGATCGAGATGGCCTGGCCGAGCCTTCCGAGAATCGTGGTGGCGGGGCTGGCCGGCGACACCGGCAAGACCCTCGTGACCGTGGGCCTGGCCCGCGCCCTCGTCCGGCGCGACCGGCGGATCGCCCCGTTCAAGAACGGGCCCGACTTCATCGACGCCGCCTGGCTCGGCGCCGCGGCCCGGGCCCCCGGCCGCAACCTCGACACCTATCTCATGTCTCCGGCGACCATCGCCGGCTCGATGCAGCGGGCGGGCCTGGGCGTCGACCTGGCGCTGGTGGAAGGCAAGCGCGGCCTGTTCGACGGGGCGGACGCCCAGGGCTCCCACTCCACGGCACAGCTCGCCAAGCTCATCGGCGCGCCCGTGGTGCTGGTGGTGAATGCGGCCAAGGTGACCCGAACCGTGGCGGCCCTCGTGCTCGGATGCAGGGCACTCGACCCGGAGCTGGAGATCGCCGGGGTGATCTTGAATCGCGTCGGCACGGCCCGACAGGAGAGGCTGATACGCCAGGCGCTCGCCGCCCACGCCGGCGTGCCGGTGCTGGGCGCGATTCCGCCGCTCGAAGGGCAGCCGTTGCCGAGCCGCCACCTGGGACTGGTGTGCGCCGCCGAGCACCCGGAGCGCGACGTGGCGCTGGAGGCGCTCGCCGACGCCATCGAGAGGCACGTGGATGTGGAGGCGGTGTGCGCCATCGCGTCCGATACCCCGGACATGCCGGGCACGGCGGCGCCGAGGCCGGCGCGCGGCGATTGCCGGTTCGCACGGATCGGCGTGCTGCGCGACGCCGCGTTTTCCTTCTATTACCCCGAGAACCTCGAGGCGCTGGAGGCAGCCGGTGCGGAGCTGGTGGAGATCTCGCCGCTCGCCGACCGGGAGATCCCCGCCATCGACGCGCTCTACGCGGGCGGTGGGTTCCCGGAGGAGCACGCCGGGGCACTCGCAGCCAACGAGCCGCTGCGCCACGCGCTGGCGGCCGCCATCGAGGGTGGGCTCCCGACCTGGGCGGAATGCGGAGGGCTCATGTACCTCGCGCGTGCCCTGGTGCGCGACGGGCGCGAGTACCCGATGGTGGGCGCGCTGCCCATCGTCGTCGAGCACACGCCTCGGCCGCAGGGTCACGGCTACGTGGCAGCGACGGTGGACCGCGCCAACCCCTTCTTCCCGGTCGGGACGCGGCTGCTCGGTCACGAATTCCACTACTCCCGCGTGGCCGACCCGGCCGGCGGCGAGACCGCGTTCGCCGTCGAGCGCGGCGCGGGCCTGGGCCGGGGCCGCGATGGCCTGGCCGTGGGCAACGTCGTCGCGACGTACATGCACCTGCACGCCCTCGGGACTCCCGCATGGGCCGGCGGCCTCGTGCAGGCCGCGCTCGGCCGCGGATTCGGCGCTCCGGAGCGCGCCGCCGCCTCCGCCGGGGGGATGCGGTGACCGGCGCCTCCGTCCCCGAGCTGCGCCGCGCCGTGGAGGAATCGCCGTACACGGCCGAGGCGCACCTGCGTCTCGGCACGGCGCTGCTCGAGGCCGGCGCAGCGCGAGAGGCGGAGGGCGAGCTGCGCGCGGCCATCGGTCTCGACCCGAGGTGCGCGGGGGCGTGGGTGAACCTGGGCGGCATCCTCCTCGCCCGCTGGGAGTTCAGCGCCGCCATCGAGGCGAACCGCCGGGCCGCCGAAGCGGACCCGGCCCTGCCGCTCGCCCACTTCAACCAGGCCGTCGGACACCTCCACCTTGGCGAGCACCTGGAAGCGCTGGAGTGCCTGGGCAGGGCCCTCGCGCTCGAGCCCCGCAACGGCGCCGCCTACCACCACCTCGGCATCGTCCTGTACGCGCTCGGGCGCGAGCTGGAGGCGCGGCTCTGCATCGCCTACGCCTCCGAGCTCGGGTACCGCCCGAGCCGGATGTCCGTCGAGGCGCTCGAGCGCGCGGCGGCGGCGAGGACGGGCGACCCGTCCACGTGGCAGTCGCAGGAGTCACCCCTCACCCCGCAAGGAGAACGAGATGGCACAGCTCAAGGTCAATGATCTGGTCCTCGACCTCGACGAGGACGGCTTCATCCAGCAGCCGGAGAAATGGGACCAGAAAGTGGCGCTCGCGCTCGCCGAGACCGAGGGAGTGACGGAGCTCACCCCGAAGCACTGGCAGCTCGTGAACTACCTGCGCGACTACTACCTCAAGTTCGGCGCGGCGCCGATGATCCGCAAGGTCTGCAAGGACAACAACATGAAGCTCACGGAGATCTACGAGCTCTTCCCCTCCGGTCCGGCGAAGGGCGCCTGCAAGGTGGCTGGCCTGCCGAAGCCCACCGGGTGCGTCTAGGAGGGACGGCCGCGCCTGGGCCTCGGACCTCTGGCCGAGGCCCGAGGCCGGGTCGACGGATGGCACCATGACCCTCCAGGCGCTCCTCATCGAAAGGCGCGACGCGCTGTGCCGGCGCTGGCTGGGCGCCGTGCTCGCGGAGTACGGCGAGCAGACGGCGGCGCGCTGGGTCCGGGTGCGCGACCAGTTCGCGAATCCCGTCGGGCACACCCTCGCCGCCGGGCTCCCCCTGTTGCTCGAGGCGGTCGCCGGCGGCGGCGAGACCCCGGCCCGGGCGGCGAACGCCCTGGAGGCCATCCTGCGCATCCGCTCGGTCCAGGACCTCGCCCCATCGCGCGCCGTCGGGTTCGTCTACCGACTGCGCGATGCCATTCGCGACGAGCTGGCCGCCGAGCTGGCGAGCGGCGCCCTGGCCGCCGAGCTGGCGGAGATCGACGCGCGCATCGAGCGGCTGGCGTGGCTCTCCTTCGACATCTACGTCCGCCTACGCGAGCAGGTGTCCCGCCTCCGCCAGGAGGAGCTCAAGCGAAGCGTCGCGTCGCTGCTGCGGCGCTGGCACCAATCGAGCTGGGGGGATGAAGCCCCCCCAGACCCCCCGCTCGCTCCGGGGCAGCCTCATCCGGCCGCCCCTGCGCTCGCCACGAAAGGCTCGGACGACGTGGTGCGGCTGGTCGCGCCCCCGGACCGTGGCCCAGCGAGGTGACCCATGCACGTCCTCGTCTCCCTGCTGGCGGTAGCGGCTCTGTTCCTGGCCGTGCTCGTCGGCGTCGACGTCCTCGGCTGGCGCTGGCTCTTCGGGGTCGCCATCCCCTACGCGGCCGCGGCGGTGTTCCTGGTCGGGGTGGTCCTGAGGGTGCTCTCCTGGGCGCGCTCGCCGGTGCCCTTCGCCATCCCCACCACCTGCGGCCAGCAGAAGTCGCTCTCCTGGATCCGCCAGTCGAAGGTGGAGAACCCTTCGACGACGCTGGGCGTGGTGGCTCGCATGGCGCTCGAGGTCCTCTGCTTCCGTTCGCTGTTCCGGAACACGCGCGCCGAGCTTAGCGACGGCCGCCTGACCTACTCCTCGACCAAGTGGCTGTGGGCGGCCGGGCTCGCCTTCCACTGGTCGCTCCTCGTGGTCCTGCTGCGTCACCTGCGCTTCTTCACCGAGCCCGTGCCCCGTTTCGTGCTCGCGCTGACGACGCTCGACGGGTTCTTCCAGGTCGGCCTGCCGGAGGTCCTGGCCACCACCGTCATCTTCCTGGCGGCGGCCGGCTTCCTCCTCCTGCGGCGGCTGGCCTCGCCCTCGCTGCGCTACCTGTCACTGGCCAGCGACTACTTCCCCCTCTTCGTGTTCCTCGCCATCGGCCTCTCCGGGGCCTGGATGCGCCACGTCTCCAAGGTCGATGTGCCGTCGGTGAAGGCCATGGTCATGGGCCTCTTGCACCTCTCGCCGCCGGCCGCCGGCGTGGCGGACACCGCCTTCTACGTCCACCTCTTCTTCGTGAGCGTGCTCTTCGCCTACTTCCCGTTCAGCAAGCTCGTGCACATGGCCGGCGTCTTCATGTCGCCCACCCGCAACCTCGCCGCCAACAGCCGCGAGGTGCGCCACGTGAACCCCTGGAACGCCCCCGTCCCGGTCCACACCTACCAAGAGTACGAGGACGAGTTCCGGGAGCGCATGCGCGACGCGGGCCTGCCCCTCGAGAAGGAGGCCTGAGCATGTCCGGCGCCCCCAAGAAGGACCACGCCCCCAAGCCGGATCAGATCGAGTACTACCAGCAGGAGCAGCTGCTGCAGATCGACTACGCCCGCACGCCGGAGAAGGCGTGGATGGACGAGACGCCCGAGCTCCGGCCCGGCAACTTCATCTGGCCCGCCAAGCCCAAGAACCTCGAGTACATCGGCTTCCCCAACGCCCACGAGTGGTCACCCCTGGAGCCGGACTGGAAGCTCCCGGCCAGCTGGAAGGAGATCATCATCCAGGGGATCCGCGAGCGCCTCGACAAGTACCGGTCGTTCAAGGTGTTCATGGACATCTGCGTCCGCTGCGGCGCCTGCGCGGACAAGTGCCACTTCTACATCGGCGGCGGCGACCCGAAGAACATGCCGGTGCTGCGCGCAGAGCTCTTGCGCTCCATCTACCGGAACGACTTCACCGCCGCCGGCAAGATCCTGGGGCGGTGGGTCGGGGCCCGGCCGCTCACCCCCGACGTCATCAAGGAGTGGTTCTACTACTTCTACCAGTGCACCGAGTGCCGGCGCTGCTCGGTGTTCTGCCCCTACGGCATCGACACCGCCGAGATCACCATGATGGCGCGGGAGCTCCTGCTCCTGCTCGGCATCGGGGTGAACTGGATCCAGGAGCCGGTGGCCAACTGCTACCGAACCGGCAACCACCTGGGCATCCAGCCGCACGGGCTCAAGGACACCCTCGAGTTCCTCGCCGAGGACCTCGAGGAGGTCACCGGGGTCAAGGTGGAGGTCCCGCTGAACAAGAAGGGGGCCGAGGTTCTCTTCGTCACCCCCTCCGGCGACTTCCTGGCCGACCCCGGCATCTACACCTGCATGGGGTACATGGCCCTCTTCCACGAGATCGGCCTCGACTACACCTTCAGCACCTACGCCTCCGAAGGCGGCAACTTCGGCCTGTTCAGCTCGGCCGACACCATGAAGCGCCTCAACGCCAAGATCTACGCGGAGGCGAAGCGCCTCGGGGTGAAGTGGATCCTGGGCGGCGAGTGCGGCCACATGTGGCGCGTCTTGCACCAGTACATGGACACCATGAACGGCCCGGCCGACTTCCTGGAGGTGCCGGTCTCCCCCATCACCGGCACGCGCTTCGAGCACGCGCGCTCCACCAAGGCGGTGCACATCATGGAGTTCACCGCCGACCTCATCCGCAACGGGAAGCTCACACTCGACCCGAGCCGCAACGACGGGCGGCGGGTCACCTTCCACGACTCCTGCAACCCGGCGCGTGCGCTGGGGATGTTCGAGGAGCCGCGCTACGTGCTGAAGAGCGTGGTGCGGAACTTCTTCGAGATGCCGCCCAACACCATCCGCGAGCAGACCTTCTGCTGCGGCGGCGGAGCCGGTCTGGGCACCGAGGAGAACATGGAGATCCGGCTGCGCGGCGGGCTCCCGCGCGGCAACGCGGTGCGCTTCGTCCACGACAAGCACGGGGTGAACCAGCTCGCCGCCATGTGCGCCATCGACCGGGCCACGCTCTCGACCGTGACCGAGTTCTGGGCCCCAGAGGTCAAGGTGACAGGCATCAGCGAGCTGGTGGCCAACGCGCTGGTGATGAAGGGCGAGAAGGAGCGCGAGCTCAACTTCCGCAAGGAGCCGATGCGCGCCGGCGGGGAGGCCCCACATGCATGACACCGGCAAGGTGCTCCTGGGGCTGGCCGTCTTCGCCGGGGTGGTGACCGGGCCGGTCTGGTACGGACTCGGCCACGGCCGGGGCGCGCCGCCCGAGCTGGCGAAGCCCGTCGAGGGCACGCGCTGCGTCGAGCCCACCCCGATCATGCGGGCCCAGCACATGGAGATCCTCAACCGGTGGCGCGACGCCGTGGTGCGGCGCGGCGAGACGGTCTACGTGGCTGGCGACGGCCAGCGGTACCGGATCAGCCTCACCGGCACCTGCCTGCGCTGCCACGTCGAGCCGGCCAAGTTCTGCATCAAGTGCCACGAGTACGCCGGGGTACAGGCCTTCTGCTGGGATTGCCACCAGGAGAAGCGGCGGGTCGTGACCGCCGCCCGCGGCGGGATGGGAGGCCAGCCATGAGGCGGCGCAGCTTCCTCAAGATCGCCGGTCTCTCGCTGGCCGGAGCCGGTGGCCTGCCGGTGGTCAAGGCGCTGGTTCCGGGCGAGCGCACCGAGCCCGGCCCAGCGGCGCTGCGGGGCAAGCGCTGGGCCATGGTCGTCGACCAGCGCAAGTGCAACGCCAAGCCGGGATGCCAGGTGTGCATCGAGGCCTGCCACCGGGCCCACAACGTTCCGGCCGTGAAGGACCCACGGCACGAGGTGAAGTGGTTGTGGAAGGAGCACCTCGAGAACGTGTTCCCCGAGCGCGTCACGCCCTACCTGCCGGCCGAGGTGAAGGCCCGGCCGACGATGGTGCTGTGCAACCACTGCGACGACCCGCCCTGCGTTCGCGTCTGCCCCACCGAGGCGACCTGGCGGCGCCCCGATGGCATCGTGATGATGGACGAGCACCGCTGCATCGGGTGCCGCTACTGCATCACCGGCTGTCCGTACGGGGCGCGCAGCTTCAACTTCGAGGACCCGCGCCTGTCGCTCCGGGGCGACCCCACCGACTACCCCACCCGCACCAAGGGCGTGGTGGAGAAGTGCACCTTCTGCACCGAGCGGCTGGCGGAGGGGCGACCCCCGGCCTGCGTCGAGGCCTGCCAGGCGATCGACGTCGGGGCCCTCGTCTTCGGCGACGCCGCCGACCCGGGCTCGGCGGTGTCGGCCCTCCTGCGCGGCAACGACCTGGCGCGGCGCAAGCCGAGCCTGGGTACCTCGCCGCACGTCTTCTACATCCTCTGAGGTCGCGATGCTCGAGAAGGCACTCACAGGTGGACGCCGCTACTGGACCCTGATGGCGGTCCTGCTGGCCCTGCTCGTCGTGGGCCTGGTCAACTACCTGCACCAGTTCTCGGTGGGCCTCGGCGTCACCGGGCTCTCGCGCGACGTCGCCTGGGGGCTCTACATCTCCCAGTTCACCTTCATGGTCGGCGTGGCCGCCTCGGCGGTGATGGTGGTGCTCCCTTACTACGTGCACCACTACAAGGCGTTCGGGCGGCTCGCCATCCTGGGCGAGTTCCTGGCCATCCCGGCCGTGCTCACCTGTCTCCTCTTCGTCTTCGTGGACATGGGGCAGCCGCGCCGTGTGATGAACGTGCTCCTCTACCCATCGCCCCGCTCGGTCATGTTCTGGGACCTCATCTCGCTGAACGGCTACCTGGTCCTGAACGTCCTCATCTCGCGGGCGACCTTCCGCGCCGAGCGCGCCGGCCGGCCGCCGCCCGGCTGGGTGAAGGCGATGGTCTACCTCTCCATCCCCTGGGCGGTCAGCATCCACACGGTGACGGCTTTCCTCTATGCCGGCCTGTCGGCCCGCCCCTTCTGGCTCACCGCCATCCTGGCACCCCGCTTCCTGGCCTCGGCCTTCGCCTCCGGCCCTTCGCTGCTCATCCTGCTGGCGCTGGTGGTGCGGCGGGTCAGCCGCTTCGACCCGGGCCGGGAGGCCGTCGCCAAGCTGGGCGAGATCGTGGCTTACGCCATGTCCGTGAACGTGTTCTTCGTCGGGCTGGAGCTCTTCACCGCCCTCTACAGCGGCATCCCCGATCACGTGGAGCATTTCACCTACCTCTTCGTCGGGCTTCACGGGCATTCGATCCTGGCGCCCTGGATGTGGGCCTCACTGGTTCTGGCCGCACTGTCGCTGGTACTGCTCCTCGTCCCTCGGCTCCGCCGCAACGAGACCCTCCTCGTCGTGGCGAGCGTGTCGGTCGTCGCCTCGCTCTGGATCGACAAGGGGCTTGGCATGGTGGTGACCGGCTTCGTCCCATCGCCGCTAGGCCACGTGACCGAGTACTGGCCCACCGGCCGCGAGACCCTCATCGTGCTCGGCGTCTACGCGCTCGGCGGGCTGGTGCTCACCGTCCTCTACAAGATCGCCATCGCCACCCGCGAGGAGCTGGAGGCCTGATGGCCCTGCGCGCCGCGATCCCGGAGGCCCCATGTACCCGGTGACGCTCGCCCTGCGCGGCTGCCCGGTGCTGGTGGTCGGGGGCGGCGAGGTGGCGCTCCGGAAGATCGAGGGGCTCCTCGCCGAGGGGGCGCGCTTGACCGTGATCGCGTCGGCGGCCGTCCCGGGCGTCGAGGAGCTGGCCCGGCGCGGCGCCGTCGAGCTCCGCCTGCGCCGCCACCGCCCCGGCGACGTGGCCGGCTTCGCGCTGGTCTTCGCGGCCACCGACGACCGCGCCGCCAACGTCCGCGTCTCGGAGGAGGCGCGCGACGCCGGGATCTGGGTCAACGTCGCCGACGACCCGGAGCTGTGCACCTTCCACCTTCCTGCCCGGGTCCAGCGCGGCGCGCTGCAGCTCGCAGTCAGCTCGGATGGCGGGGCGCCCTTCGTGGTGCGCCGGCTGCGGCAGGTGCTGGAGCGCCGCCTCGGCGCGGAGTGGAGCGAGTGGATGGACGCGGCGGCACGCTTTCGCCGAGCGGTGCGCGCGCTCGGGCTGCCGCGCGCGGCCATGGAACGGCGCTACGATGCCTTCTTCGGCGCCAGCGTCGACCGGGAGCGGCTCCGGGCCCGCGTCCCCGGGAAGGCCGAGCTGGCCGCGTGGCTCGCGCCTGGCGGCGACGTGGCGCCGAGCCGGGTGGACCGGCGCCCGGCGGAAGGGGAGGTCGGCGCGCTCCTGCCCTTCACCGCGCGCGCCGGAGCGGCTCCGGGCCCGCGGCCGGGGCTGGTATCGCTCGTCGGCGCCGGTCCCGGCGATCCGGGCCTGGTCACGGTCAGAGCTCGCCAGCGCCTGCTGGCCGCCGAAGCGATCGTCTACGACCGGCTGGCCGCCGCGGCGCTGCCGTGCGAGCTGGGGAGCCAGGTGGCGCTGCACTGCGTCGGCAAGGAGGCCGGGCACCACCCGGTCCCCCAGGAGGAGATCAACGCCCTCCTGGTGCGGCTCGCCCTCGCCGGCAAGCGCACCGTCCGGCTCAAGGGCGGCGACCCCTTCGTCTTCGGCCGCGGCGGCGAGGAGGCCGAGGCCCTGAGGAACGCGGGCGTTCCCTACGAGGTGGTCCCCGGGGTGACCGCCGCCATCGGCGCCACCGCGTGTGCCGGCATCCCGGCCACCCACCGCGGCGAAGCGGTGCGCCTCACCCTGGTCACCGCGCACGAGAGCGCGAAAGGGGACGGTTCGCAGGTGAGGTGGGACCTCCTCGCGCAGGATCCTCACGCGACGCTGGTGGGCTACATGGGCGTCTCGAGCCTTCCCGACGTCGCGGCGAGGCTCGTCGCCGCCGGCATGCCGGCGAGCACCCCGGCGGCGCTGGTCGCCCAGGGGACGACGGCGAGCCAGCGGACGGTGGTGAGCACCATCGGCGGCCTGCACGCGGCCGGGGTCGCCGCCGGGATCCGCCCGCCCGCCATCTTCGTCATCGGGCGGACGGTCCGCCACGCCGGGGCCCTGGACTGGTTCGCGAGCCGGCCGCTCTCGGGCGAGCGGCTGGGCGTCTTCGCGCCCGCGGGGGAGCTGGGCCCGGCGCTCGACGCGGCTGGGGCCGATCTGGTGGAGACGCCGCGGCCGCTCACGCCCGCCGCGCGCGTGGTGATCTCGGCCGCCCCGCTCACCGGCTGGCTCCTTCGCAGCGCCCAGGACGTCGAGGCGCTCGAGGAGGAGCGCGCCCTTCCGGGCTGGGGCGCCGAGGTGTGCGCCTGGTGCCTGGGGGCGCCGGCGGCCGAGCGCGCGCAGGCGCTCGGCTGGACGCACGTCCTGCTTCTGGCCGAAGGGGTCGGACCCGAGGCGGTCGTCGCCGCCATCGCCGACCGCAGTCCACGCGCCGCGTCCGGCAGCGCGAGGAAGGCGTGAACGTACCGTGGGTGACGTCGTAGGCCGGCACGTCTCGGAGGCGACACACATGCCCGAAGATCTGAAGGTCGAGAAGGTCCTGGATACGAAGGGCCTGAGCTGCCCGCTCCCCATCTTGAAGACGAACAAGGCCATCCAGGCGCTCTCGAAGGACCAGATCCTGAAGGTGGAAACCACCGATCCGGGGTCACAGAAGGACATGCCGTCCTGGGCGAAGAGAACGGGGAACGAGATCGTCAAGGTCGAGGAGAGCGGCGGCATCTTCGCCTTCTACATCCGGAAGACCAGCTGAGGAGAACGCTCCATGCCGAACCAGAAGATGACGATCATCGCGTCCAAGGGCACGCTGGACATGGCCTATCCTCCGCTGATCCTGGCGACCACCGCGGCGGCCATGAATTTCGACGTGACGATCTTCTTCACCTTCTATGGGCTCGAGATCATCAAGAGGGACCGGGCCGACAAGCTCAAGATCTCGCCCCTGGGCAATCCCGCCATGCCGATGCCGGTCCCGATACCCGTCCTCGTCGCGACCTTGCCCTCCATGCAGGCGATCGCGACGTCCATGATGAGGTCCATGTTCAAGAAGCATGGCGTGGCGACCGTCGGCCAGCTGCTCGAGCTCGCCAAGGAGGCCGGCGTGAGGCTCATCGCCTGCCAGATGACCATGGACGTGATGGGCGTCAAACCGACGGACTTCGTGGACGGCGTCGAGATCGGTGGCGCGGCCACGTGGATGGACGCGGCGGCGGAAGCCCAGGTCAATCTCTTCGTGTGAGGGACGCCGCGCCCCCGAGGGATTCCCAGCCCGGAGCGCGACACCATGCAGATGTTCCTTCCGATCGCCCGGGCGAGCGTCAACATACCGTTGATGGTCGCCGTTGGCGGGATGGTGGGGCTGCTCTCCGGCCTGTTCGGCGTTGGGGGCGGCTTCCTGCTGACGCCGTTGCTCATGTTCCTCGGCATCTCGCCCATGGTGGCGGCCGCCTCGGGCTCGGCCGCGATCGTGGCGGCGGCGTCGACGGGCACGCTCGAGCACTCGCGCGCCAGCACGGTCGACTTCAAGATGGGATTCACCCTCTTCGCGGGCGGGGCCGTCGGCAGCGTCGCCGGCGTCGAGATGCTCCGCTGGCTGAACCGCTTCGGTCCGGTCAACAGCGTGATTCGCGTCCTCTACGTGGTCATGCTGGGGACCATCGGAAGCGTCATGCTCGTCGAGTCGGTCCGGACGTGGCGACGCGGGAGCTACCTGTCCGAGCGGAGGTTCCACCCCCTGCCGAGGCGCACGTGGGTCGACGCGCTGCCGGGCCGCATGGGGTTCCCGAGGTCGGAGATCGAGATCTCGTTCCTCCTGCCGGTCGTCCTGGGCCTCCTGGGCGGAGTCCTGGCGGCGTTGATGGGCGTGGGCGGCGGCTTCGTCATGGTCCCGTTGATGCTCTACGTGCTGCGCATGCGGATGCACGTGGTGGTCGGGACCAGCCTGCTCCAGATCCTCCTGACCTGCATCCTCGTCACCGTGCTCCAGGCGAACCAGAACCACACCGTCGATCTGATGCTCGCGCTCCTGCTGGCGGCCGGCTCGACGGCCGGGGCGGTGGTCGGCACCCGGTGGGGGCGGCGGTTGCGCGCAGACCAGCTCAAGATCCTCCTCGCCCTCATCGTGCTGGGGGTGGCGGCCAAGGTGGCGATGGACCTGCTGCAAGTCCCCGGGGTCCTGCTGTCGCACGTGGCGGGGGAGTGAGGCGAGCGATGCCCGGGCAGCGGCGGGGTCTCGGCGCGCTCCGGCTCCCAGGCCTGTGGGCGGCGCTCGCGGTCTCGCTCGCCTCCTGCACAGCAGCGGCGTCCAGCACCTTCTCCTCCGTCGAGCCGGTGCGCGTCCTGGCCGGGAGCTTCTACGCCGGCGCGACGCTCCACGTGCGCGGGAGCATCGACGAGCGCTCCCAGGTGGCGATCCGGGTGATGGGTCCGCTGGAGCACCATCCCTTCAACCGCCGCGGCAAGATCGCGGGGATCATCTGGGGCGGGATCGAGCACGTGACCTTCAAGCACGCGCCGAGCCTGTACGCCGTGTACACCTCGGCGGCCCTGGCCGCGATGGCGCCGCCGTCGGTGCGCGACCGGCTCCAGCTCGACTACCAGGCGCTGGCGGCACGCATGGAAGTCCTGGGGACGCAGGTCGACAAGGGAGAGATGATCGAGCAGTTCGTGCGCCTCAAGGAGAGCGAGGGGCTCTATCGCCTGGCGCCGGGGGCGGTGCGCCTCGCGGATGCCGAGCGCGGCCGGCGCACGTTCGACGTCACGGTGCCGCTGCCCGCCACGGCGGGGCCCGGCGACATCGGAGTTGCCGTCTTCGAGCTCGCCGACGGCGCCGTGATAGGCGAGGACACGGAGCGCGTGCAGCTATCGCGGGTCGGCATGCCCGCCTACCTCTTCCGCCTGGCGCACGAGCAGGGAACGCTGTTCGGGCTCTTCGCCGTCCTGGTCCTGATCGCGACGGGCGTCGGCGTGGACCTCCTGGGAAGCTGGCGGGGCACGCGCCGGACGCACCCGGTCGTCGTCGTGCTCGGGGGGCTCGCCCAGGTCGTCGACGACGCCGCCGTCTCGACCGCGCGCCACAGGCTCCGGTCGCCCGAGCAGATCGAGCGCATGCACGCGAAGTACAGGCTCTTCCGGACCCTGCTCTCGCTGAACAACGAGCTGTTGGAGCTCCTGGCGGAGCTGGAGGAGGAGTCGTCGTGGACCTTCTTCCGGCACGCCCGGGTGCGCATGGGAATCCGCGCCCTCTTCGACGGCACCGCAGACATGGTCGGGGTGCTGAACGAGCTCACCGCCAACCGCTACTTCGATCTCGGGAACGTCGTCGCCACCCTCAGGGCCGACGTCTGGAAGTTCCTGGAGAAGGCCTCGGAGCCGGAGGACGCGCGGCTCACCCTCCGGATGGCAGAGATCGGCTCCAGGACCGCCAGCCAGGTGGGCGGCAAGGCCGTGAGCCTGGCGCGCATCGAGTGCGATCTCGGGTTGCGCGTCCCCGCGTCCTTCGCGGTGACGATCGAGGCGTACCGGGAATTCCTGGAGGTCGAGGGGCTCGCCAGCCAGCTGCGGACGATCCTCGCGCCGGCGCGCCTCGATGCCCCGGACGAGTTCCGGCGGCGCTGCGAGATGGCGCAGGACCTCGTCAGGCAGGCCCGCACGCCGCCGGCCGTGGTCGAGGCGATCGAGGGCACGTACCGCGCCTGCGGCTTCCCGGCGGAGGAAGGGCTGGCGGTCCGCTCGAGCGCGGCCGGAGAGGGCAGCGAGCTGTCCTTCGCCGGCCAGTTCGAGACGCTCCTGAACGTGCCCGCATCCGGTCTGGCCGAGGCATGGAAGAAGGTCGTGGGCAGCCGTTTCTCGCCGAGCGCGGTGTTCTACCGGCGGGCGGCGGGGCTCGCGGAAGTGGACACGCCGATGGCCGTGCTGGTGCAGCGCATGATTCGCGCCCGGGCCTCGGGCGTCCTCTTCACCCGCCGGCCCGACGAGCCCAGGGGGACCGCGCTCCTCATCACCGCGGTCAGGGGGCTCGGCCCGCACGTCTCGGCGGGGATCGCGAGCGCCGACCAGTTCGTCCTGTCCCGCAGCACGCCACACCGCGTCCTGGAACGGCACATCGCCCGCAAGCCGGTGCGCCTGGTCGGCGCGGAGGGAGGCGGCCTCGCCCAGCTCGCCATGGGGGCCGACGAGCAGATCCAGCCCTCCCTCACGGACGACGAGGCCGTGCGGCTCGCGGGGGCGGCCCTCGCCATCGAGCGCTACTTCGGCGCCCCGCAGGACGTCGAGTGGGCCTTCGACGCCGACGGGCAGCTCTTCGTCCTGCAAGCCCGGCCGCTTCGCACCGACCGGGCAAGGCCGCAGGGCGAGGTGCCGGGCACCGCGCCCATCCTCCTGCGCGGCGGGGACCCGGTCTGGCCGGGACGGGCGGTCGGGCCGGTCCACGTGGCGCGGACCCCGGAGGAGGAGGAGAAGACGCCGAGCGGAGCGCTGCTGGTCGTTCCCCAGCTCCTGCCCGATTGCGTGCGCCTGCTTCCGCGGGTGTGCGGGATCGTGGTGGAGCGAGGGACGGTCACCGGGCATGCGGCGTCCATCCTGCGCGAGTTCCAGATGCCGAGCCTGTTCGGCGTGGCGGGCGCCATCGACACGCTGGTTCCCGGCCAGGTGGTCAGCCTCGACGCGGCCAGCCGCGCCGTCTTCGCCGGGGCCGTATGGCCCGAGCTGCTCGGGCACCTCCCCGTCACCGTGCTCGGCCGCCGGACCGTGGGCCTGCCCGAGCTCCTGGCGGGCAAGCTCACGAAGCTCAGCGGCAGCGCGTTCGTCGGCACCTGGGCGTGCCAGTCGCTGCACGACGTCATCCGCTTCGCCCACGAGGTGGCCATCCAGTCGATGTTCGACATCGGGGATCGCCTCCTCGAGTCGCCGATCGGCGGGGTCAAGAAGCTGGACTGCCCGCCGCCCATCTACGTCCACATCGTGGATCTCGGAGGGGGGCTCCGTCCCGAGGCCGCGTCGAACAAGAGCGTGACGGTCGACCAGGTGGTCTCGATTCCATTCCAGGGGCTGTGGCGCGGGCTGAGCGACCCGCACTTCGTGCCGCAGCGCCCCCAGCGCCCGGGGCTCTTCTGGTCCGTCATCGCGACCACGATGGTCGATTCGGAGGCGAGGGAGCTGGGGGCCCCGAACTACGCCTGCATCACCGACAGCTACCTCAACCTCAATTCCCGCCAGGCCTACCACTTCGTGGTGGTCGACGGCTTCCTGTCCAGCAACCAGAACAACAACCACATCAGCGTTCGCCTGAAGGGCGGCGGGGCGGCCTCCTGGCAGCGAAGCCTCCGGGCGGAGTTCGCGGCCGAGGTCCTGCGGCGCCACCACTTCACCGTGAACGTGACCGGCGACGTCCTCAACGGGTGGGTCCGCGGGCTCGACTGCGCCATGGGCGTGGACAAGCTGGCGATGCTCGGACACCTGCTTCGCTTCCTGGCGCGACTCGACATGTGGATGACCGACGAGCGCCATGTGAAGCAGTACGTCGAGACCTTCGCGGAGGCGGAGGCGGCGGCGCTGGCCGCGAGGACGGCCGGCGGGACGGCCGCGACCTGACGCGCCGCCGTCCGCGAGTAGACTAGTAGACGCGGCCCAGGCGCTCCAGCACCGTGTCCGGTTCGCCGATCTTCTGGAGCAGCTCCTGCGCCTGCGGGCCCAGGTTGGCGAGCACCTCGCGCGGACCCCGCACCTCCTCACCGCGGGCCACGTACACGGGCCGCCCCTGGGGGTCGAGGTAGAGGCCGTCGGGCGGCGCCTTGGGCGCGAGCCCCTCGTATTTCGTCGGCGGCTCGGGCGCGCGAACCAGGGCCCAGGCGGCGCGGTCGAAGAGGAGCACGTCGATCCGGTTCCCCCGCGCATCGCCCTCGAGCGGTCCCCATCCCGGGGCCTCATGGGGGCCCTCGAGCAGCCACAGTGGATCCATCGCCATCCTCCTCGGGCGCATCCAGCCGCCGAGCCTTCCTTCCCTCACCTGCGGGCCCCGGGTCAA
>Ga0153915_10000424_pt1 | contig 38658 bp, 32 predicted proteins | sample Opewatmetagenome_2_FD_107003 | JGI IMG/M metagenome (GOLD analysis project Ga0153915, IMG submission 107003) | Freshwater wetland microbial communities from Ohio, USA - Open water 3 Core 3 Depth 3 metaG | ecosystem: Environmental > Aquatic > Freshwater > Wetlands | place: USA: Ohio, Lake Erie...
AATCCCTGTATAGGTCATTGGCGGAATGGGTCGCTTGCAGGGGCTATCTCGCCCGCTGCTTCCTAGCGACTCATTCCGCTTTCATGCTATCTGTCCCCAGGTTCCAGGTCCGTCCAGGGACAGGTTATTGGAGGCTGCAGGCCAGGACCGTTTTTGACCTGTCATCCAGGCTCCGGAACGCCGACTCAGGGCGCCTCCTGCATGAAGAACTCGGAGCTGAATTCGTAGGTTCCCGAGCCGACCCTGAAGAGTGCCGCGCCGGGCTCTGCTTCCAAAGGTTCGACTCCCTTCCCGTCCGCCGCCGGCTTGTCGCCCTCGGTCACAGCGCCCTTGCCGGAGACGGGAACGCGGACCGTGGCGGTCGTGTTGGGCGGGATGACAACGCGGAGCGAAAACCGGCCGTTCTCGATTTTCCAGGCGCTTTCGATCCGGCCGGAGATCGAATCGTAGGTCGCGCGGGCATGGGTCAACCCCGGCGCCGGCGAGGGCCGGATGGCGATCTCCCGGAATCCGGGAGCCGCCTCCTCAATTCCAGCCACATTCCGGTAGATATATTCGCACACCGATCCGAAGGCATAGTGGTTGAAGGAATTCATCGCGATCGTTTGGAACCCCTTGTCGGGCGTCCATCCGTCCCAGCGCTCCCAGATCGTGGTGGCCCCGTTCTTTACCGGGAAAAGCCATGACGGATAGGTTTCCTGGAGAAGCACTCGGTAGGCGACATCGTCCCTCCCCGCGAGATGCAGCCCGGGCAGCAGCCTTGGGGTGCCGATGAATCCCGTCGCCAGGTGCCAGTCGCGTCTGCGCATCTCGTCGACGAAGCGCTCCGCGGCCTTCGCCCGCAGTTCCGCGGGGACCAGCCCCATGGTGAATGCGAGCGCGTAGCCGGTCTGGCTGCTCTCCCGGATCGAGCCGTCGGCCAGCATCCAGTCGCGAGGGAAAGCCGCCACAGCCTCGTCCCTCGCGCGGACATAGCGGGCCGCATCGCCGGGTCTCCCAACGGCAGCGGCCATCTCAGCCATCAGGCCGTTGAGGTGGGCTGCGTAGGCGGCGTCGATGACCTCCACCTTCGCACCCCCGCCCATGTTCAAGTGGTCGCCCAGCGGCCGTCGGAACGCCCCGCCCGCGCCCAGCGGCGCCATCCGCCAGGCCATGTAGCGCTCCATCGCCGGGTAATGGCGCTCGATGAGCCGCGTATCTCCATACATGCGATACAATGCATGGGTGCACAGGATCGTCGCATCGCTCCAGCCCGTCGCGGTCCAAAGATTGCCAAAGGCCGGCGCCACGTTCGCGAAACTCCCGTTCGGAAGCTGCGAGTCGGTGGCGAGCGTCGTCAGCCAGCGGGAAAAGAAGGCCGCGATGTCGAAGTTGTACGCGGCGGTGCGGATGAAGAACTGCGCATCCCCGCTCCAGCCCGCCCGCTCGTCGCGCTGCGGGCAATCGGTCGGAACCTCCAGGTAGTTGCCGCGTTGACTCCAGACGGCGTTGCAGAAGAGCTGATTTACGAGGGGATTCGAGCATTCGAACCCGCCTGTCGCCTCGAGGTCGGATTGCACCGCGATGCCCGTCACCGCGTCGAGCCCCGGGCGCGACTCCAGGCCGCTCACCTCCGCATACCGGAAGCCGTGGAAGGTGAAATGCGGCTCCAGCGTCTCGATTCCGCCGCCGCGCAGATAATAGACGTCGGCGGCGTTCGCCCCGCGAAGGTTCGATGTGTAGAGGGTTCCGTTGGGATTGAGCCTCTCGCCATGCCTCACCCGGATCCGCTGCCCGGGCCGGCCGCTCACCTTCAGGCGGACCCATCCGGCGATGTTCTGACCGAGGTCGAACGTGTACGCTCCCGGCCGCGGCTCGGCGACCGAGCGCGCCGGCAGTTCGCAGAACACGCGAGTGGGCTCCGCGTTGGCGGCCTCCACTGTGAACTCCGGGAGGGGCTTGCCGCCGGCCACCGGGCGCAGCCCCACGGCAACCGCTCTCCACTGCGAATCGTCGAAGCCGGGCGACGACCATCCGTCGATCTCAAGCCTGCCGTCGTACACGCAGCCGGCCATGAGGTCGGCCGAACGGATCGGCCCGAACGCGGCGCGCCAGGTGCCGTCGGTGCCGAACGTCTCGCGAGTCCCGTCGGCGAACTCCACCTCGAGCTGAACCCGCAGCCTCGGGTATCCGCCGTAAAAATACCGCACCCCTGTGTAGCCGAGGACGCTCGCATACCACCCGTCGCCGAGCGCCGCGCCGAGCGCGTTCGCGCCGGGCCGCAGCATCGCCGTGACATCGTATGTCTGGTATTGCACCCGCTTGCTGAAGTCGGTCCAGCCCGGGGTCAGGTGGTCTCGGCCGACGCGGCTTCCGTTGATCTGCAACTCGTAGGCGCCGAGCGCCGTGCTGTAGACCTCCGCGCGCCGCACCGGCTTCGCGAGCGCGAACGGCTTCCGCAGAAGAGGCGCCGGAGGCAGGTAGCGGGTGAATGTCTGCGGCGGCCCGTCCCACGGGTTGCGCCGCTGCGGATCGACGAACAGCGCCGCCCAGCCGCTCTCGTCGAAACCCGGCCGGTCCCAGCCCGCGGCAGCGGCGGCCGACCATTTCCATGCCTCGTCGATCGGGACGACCCGGGTGCTTCCGTCGTCAAATGCGAGTTCGACCTCCCCGAGCATCGAGGGCCGGTAGCCGTCATACTGGGTGACGGCGAGGCCGACCACGTTCTCCCCCGGGCCGAGCAGGCCCGTCAGGTCGAGCGGCCGCATCTGCTCCCAGCGGGTGATCTCGCCTGCGCGCCGGCCGTTCACCGACACCGCGCACACCTGGTCCGGCGTGAGCGCGAGCGTTGCCCTCACCAGCCTGCGCTCCGCAGGAACACCGATCACGCCGCGCACCCGGGCGGCGAGCGGCGAAACCCTCGACTCATCCACCGGCACATAGGCCCATCGTTGCGCCTGCAACCGGGCGCGCGCCGCCTCCGACAGCTCCGACCCGTCGGCCGGCACCGGACAATCGAGCCCGATCCACTGCGCGGTCCAATCTCCGGCGGCAACAAGCCCGATGCTCCACCGGGCCGGCGCGCTCCATTCCGAGGCACGACCCGCCTCGTCCCAGACGCGGACCTTCCACCAGCACTGCTCCAGCGAGACGAGCGGCTGCCCGGCGTAGACGATCTGGTTCATCCGGTCCGAGGCGAACTTGCCGGTGTCCCAAAGGTCTCCCCTGCCGTCGGCGAGGATCTCCGGCGACGACGCGACCAGGATCCGGTAGGCCGTCTGTCTTGCCCCGCGCACGCCCGGCCCGGCCTCGAGAATCCAGCCCAGCCGGGGCCGGGTCTCGCCGATCCCCTCGGGATTGATGCGGTACTCGCAGCGGAGCCTGGCCGGTGCGACATTGGCCGGATCTGCGGCAGCGCCCGATGCGAGAGGGAGCAACGCCAGCAGGATGTTGAAGATGCGACTGCCCATGGAAGAAATCCGACGGGGCCCGATCCGCAAATGCCGGCGCGCGGTTCAGTGCGCGCGCACCTCGGGCTTCGGGTCGCGCAGCATCAGGTCGCGCACGGCCTGGCGCGGATCCTTGTTGCCATAGAGGCTGGTGTGGACCTCGTCGATGATCGGAGTCTCAACGCCCGCGCGCCGGGCCAGCTCAAAAGCGCTGCTCGCGGTAGCGACGCCCTCGGCCACGACCATTCCCATCTCGCGCTGGATATCGGCGAGCTTGCGGCCTTTGCCAAGCTCCTCGCCGACATGCCGGTTGCGGCTGTGCCGGCTCATGCAGGTGACGATGAGGTCGCCGATGCCGCTCAGCCCCGAGAAAGTCTCCGCACGGCCGCCGAGGGCCTGCCCGAGCCGCGCCATCTCGACGATGCCGCGGGTCATGAGCGCCGCCTTCGTGTTGTCGCCCATGCCCATGCCGTCGAGCACGCCGGCCGCGAGGGCAAGCACGTTCTTGAGCGCGCCGCCCAGTTCGGCGCCGATGACGTCGTCGGAAGTGTAGACCCGGAAAAACTCGTTCATGCACGCCTGCTGCACGAGGCGCGCGGCCGCGGGATCCTTCGATGCGGTCATCACGGCGGTGGGCATGCGGCGGGCGACCTCTTCCGCATGGCTGGGGCCCGAGAGAATCACGTAGCGCACGGGGCCGAGCGTCTCCTCCACCAGTTCGCTCATGCGCCGACAGGTGCCGACCTCGATCCCCTTGGCGACGTTGAGATAGATCAGGTCCGCGGGGCGCGGCAGCGTCTTGATCTTCTCGAGCAGACCGCGCGCATACTGGCTGGGGGCCGCGAGGATGAGGATAGCCGCGCCGGCGCAGGCGCGTCCCAGATCGGGATCAATCTTCAGCGCCGCGGGCAGCTCCACGCCCTTGAGGAACTTCTCATTGCGATGGGTGCGGGCCATCTCGGCCAAGTAATCCGGGAAAGGGCCCCAGAGGGTCACGTCATGCCCGTTATCGCACAGGAGCATCGACAACGCCGTGCCCCAGCCACCATCGCTTAAGACGCTGATCTTCATCTTTCGGCCGGATATTCGAGACCCTCCGCACGGCTGGCGAGGCAAATTAAACGCTCTTTTATCCAAAACAGCGGCTCTTCTTTCCTGGCGCGCCGGAGCGGAAGGCCGCAACCGGCCGGTGAGCCCGGGGCGTCAGGCGGAAGCGGGCGCAGGGAATTCCTTCGCCATGAAACGGGTCATGCGGCCGAGCACCCGCTCGCGGCCGAGCACGTGAAGCAGCCCGAAGAAGCTCGGACCCACATTGGTGCCTGAAACGGCCAGGCGGCCCGGATGAACGTAGTCGCCCAGACCGAGCCCGCGGCCCGCCGCGAGGTCCTTCACCGACTGCTCGAGCGCAGCCTCGCTCGCGAAGTCCGACTTCTCGAACAACGCGATCAGTTCCTGCAGGCGGGCCTTCGGGTCACCTTTGCCGAGCACCTTGGCGCGGGCGGTGGCGTCGACGGCGTAGTCATCGGTGAAGAAATAGGCGGTGTACGGGAGGATCTCGGCGATCGCCCTGAGCTTCGGCTGCGCGAGAAGCACGACCCTGCGGAAATAGTCAGCCTCCCCGAGGGCTGCGCGGCAGGCGGCGAGGTTTGCCGCCGCCTCGGGTGTGCGCTCGGCGCTTTTCTCGATGCCCGCGGCCACCGACTCAAAGTGCCTCTGCGCAAGCGCCACATAGCGGTCGGCCGGGAGCTCCAGCAGGTAGACCATGTTCATGTGAGCCAGCTTCTTCTCGTCGAAGCGGGCATTGCTCTGGTTGATTCCGGGGAGGTCGAACCGCCGGATGATCTCCTCGATCGGCATCTTCTCGAGATCGCCGCCCGGGTTCCAGCCCAGCAGGGCCAGATAGTTGAACAAGGCCACGGGCAGGAAGGAGAGATCGCGGTACTGTTCCACCAGGGCGCCCTTGTCGCGCTTGCTCATCTTCCCCTTTCCCATCTCCGGCGATTTGAGGATCAACGGGATGTGCGCATACACCGGCAGCGGCGCGCCGAACGCCTGGAAGAGCTCGGTATGCTTGCTCGTGTTCGACAGATGATCCTCGCCGCGAATCACGTGGGTGATGCGCATCGTGATGTCGTCCACCACGTTGACAAAATGGAAGACCGGACTGCCGTCGGACCGCACGATCACGAAATCCTTCTCCTCGGTGCGCTCGACGCGGCCGCGGATCGCATCTTCGATCACCTGGGCCGCGCCAGAGATGCGAAAATACACGGCGCCGTCCTTCTCGTAGGTGCGCCCAGCCGTCTTCAGCTTCTCAAGGTAATCGCGGTAGACATGTGACCGCTCGCTCTGGCGGTACGGGCCGAACGCGCCGCCGACCTTCGGGCCCTCGTCCCAATTGAGCCCCAGCCAGGTGAGGCTGTCGTAGATGACGTTCAGGAACTCTTCGGTGTTGCGCTCCTTGTCGGTATCCTCGATCCGCAGGACGAAGACGCCGCCGGTGTGGCGCGCGTAAATCCAGTTGAACAAGGCGGTGCGGGCGCTGCCGATGTGGAAAAAACCGGTCGGGCTGGGGGCAAAACGAACTCTGACTTGTGCCATGGGTTTGAAAGGAGGCGGTGGAGAGTGACGGATCGGGGCGTCTGCCCCGGTGCCCAATCCAGAGGATCCCCCGCTTGCTGTCAAAGAATCCCCGCCGAAGCGGCTCCTTACGCCAATTTCCCGCTTGCGCAGGATGACAAAACCCGAAAAGAGTAACCCTTCCGCCTGTGCGCCAACGGCGCCGCAGGACCTACGCCAGTCACGCCACCTCTGTTTGCATGCATAGTTTCTCCGAGCAATGCCTCGACATGGCCCGCTCGATGCTGGGCCAGAATCTCGACTCAATTTGCCCTGACGGCACGGTCACTCCCATTCAGGGAGAACATCCCCGCCCCGACGAGCCCGGACACGTGGCATTTGCCCTGGGTGAATACTATCGTGCGACCGGCGAGACCACCCTCAAGGGTCACGACATCGTCGATCTTGTCGCCCGCTGCGTCACCGCGCAGGTGTTCACCGAGCCCCCGGCGGAGAACGGCCTCGCCTATGCCTCCCTCGGGCTGCTCTGCTTCGGCCCGTCGAAGGAGCGCAACCCCGTGTGGGAGCGGCTCGTCGACGAGACCCGCGTGCGGCTCGACAAGATGCTGCTCCACCGCAGCGACTACGACAACCACTGGCAGGCATTCAATATCGCCAAGGCGGTCTGCCGCTTCAGCTTCGGCCTCTCGAAGAAGGATGAGACGAGCCGCCTGATCGAGCGGATGGTCGATCGCATCAACCAGACCAGTTCGACCGGGTTCTTCGACGACGCGGCGGGAGGCTTCGGCGGCAGCTTCAATCTCTACGGCGTGATGAGCTTCGTGTTCATCCGCTCAGCCCTCCAGCTCCACTCCAACCCGGGCGTTCGCGAGCGCAAGCTCCCCACCCTGCGGACCTACGCGGAGAAGTATATCCGGATGATGCCCGACCTCGTCCGCGCCGACGGCCTCGGCTGGGCGTACGGCCGGGCCGCAGGCGCCTACGGGCAGATGCACTGCATCAGCTGCATCCTCCAGGGGCTGCGCGACGGGTGGATCTCCGACGAGCAGAAACCCCGGTACTTCGACATCCTGCGCCGGCTCTTTTATTTCTTCTACCAGACCTACCTTGACCAGGAGCAGGGTTACCTCGTCGTCCGCGATGAGGAGCGCACCGCCTACCTGACCCACACGACGCGCATGGCCAACTTCGACGGCGCCCGCTACCTCTGCCAGTGGGCGCGTCTCGCCAAGACCGTCGCCATGCCCGAGGGCCAGCCCAAGGTTGAGCCCCAGCGCACGGCCGGCCGCTTCGTCATCTTCGACAAGTCGAACCGCAAGGAGCAGGGCCTGTTCCTCTACCGCGACACCGCGAGCGGCCTCCATATCCAGCTGCCGCTGCTCAGCTCGGGCCCCTCGCCCGGTTCCGACTCGCTCGCGTTCCCGCACTGCCCCGGCGTCTTCGACTGGCCCAACAACCATTACCTGCCGGTCATGATCCCCGAGCTCACGTTCGGGGACAACGTCACGGTCCCTGCCTTCTACGGCCAGCGCTGCGTCACCGGCCTGGGCCTGCACAACAGCTTCTACTTCCGGTACGAGCAGCCCGAGCTGATCAACCTGAAGGAGGAGTTCGTGCGCGGCCTCGGCAACTGCAAGGTGCAGTGGTCCTTCACCGGCTCGAAGGTGAGCTGCGAGTTTGCCTACACCGTGAAGCAGCAGGTCACGCTCGATCGCTTCCGTTACGTCCTGTGCATCAGCGCGCCGCACTCGCGCTACCGCCTGGGCAACTCCCCGGTCCTCGGGCAGCAGGGGCAGCGGTGCGCCGTCCACAAGAACGACTTCCAGGCCACCTGGGCGGAGACCGAGGTCGTGAGCCACGATCCCACGTACCGGACAAACTACGGCCGCATCCACTTCCTCCAATACCTGCGCCGCGACCATCCCCTGGTGATGCGTCCCGGCCACGTCTACCGGCTCGCGGTCGAGTTCGACCCCGAGATCACCCCGGTCGAATCCTGAGCCGCATCGGCGGGGTGCGCCGCGCCCCGCCCGGGAGCGGCGCAGCTCCCGGAGACCGCCAGAGCCATGCTGAGCCGCCGAATCATCCCCTGCCTGGACGTCACCGCAGGCCGGGTCGTCAAAGGCGTGAAGTTCCAGGAGCTCCGCGACGCCGGCGATCCCGTCGCTTGCGCCAAAGCCTACGACGCCCAGGGCGCCGACGAGCTCACCTTCCTCGACATCACCGCTTCGAGCGACCACCGCGCAATCATGCGCGACGTCGTCGCCGCGACAGCCGACCAATGCTTCATGCCGCTGACCGTCGGCGGGGGCCTGCGCTCGGTCGACGATATCCGCGCGATGCTCAACGCAGGAGCCGACAAGGTAAGCTTGAACACCGCCGCCGTCCAGAACCCCGACCTGGTGCTTGAATCGGCGAGGCATTTCGGCAACCAGTGCATCGTCGTCGCAATCGACGCCCGCCGCGAGCCCGGGCCCGAGCTGCGCTGGCAGGTGTACACCCATGGCGGCCGGCGGCCCGCCGGGCGGGACGTGGTCGCCTGGGCCCGCGAAGTCGTTTCCCGCGGCGCCGGCGAGATTCTCCTGACATCGATGGATTGCGACGGCACCCAGGCGGGCTACGACGTCGAGCTCACGCGGCAGGTGGCGGACGCCGTCGAGGTGCCGGTCATCGCCTCGGGCGGCGCGGGCGCGCTCGAACATTTCTCGGAGGTCCTCGACCGGGGTCGCGCGAGCGCCGTGCTCGCAGCGAGCCTCTTCCATTTCGGGACATTCACCATCCCCCAGGTGAAGGCATACCTCGCCTCCCGGGGACTGCCCGTGCGCCGCTAGCGGCGGCGCCGGAGAAATCAGGCCTGGGGCTGCGCTCCCGCATCCTGCGCCGCGGGGGCCGCCGGAGCCGCCGCGGATCGCGGTGCGGCAGGCAGGCCGAGCAACGCCCCCATCTGATCCCGGATCCTGATGAAGAACTCCGGGCTGAGGTCGCCGGCGGGGATCTCGAAGAGCTGGCGGGTCCTGGCGTGCTCGAAGATGTGGCGCGCCCGGTCGGCCGTCATGCCCCGCGGCCGCAGCACGCGCTTCCGCTCGAGCATGAGCGAGAGGAATTGCAGCATGGGCGTGTTCGCCTCGGAGGGCTCGTTCGACGGATCTGCAAGCGTCAGGAACAGGTTCTCCGCCGTGAGCTTGAGCTGGCGCTCGGGATTCTCCCCGGCTGTGTGCGCCTTGAAGCGGTGCACCCAGCGGCAGAAGACGAAGCCCTCCGGGCGGAAACCGGCGTCCTCGTCGGCTCCAACGTCGAGCCTGACGATCTGATTGTCGACCGAACGCACCAGGTAGCTCACCACCGGCTCGCCGTCGCCAAACGGTCGTTTGGATACACTCGAGGCCGAGGCGGGCGGTTGCAGGTTCAATTCCATGGGGTTTTGTGTTTACTTAGCCCCGCGCGCGACGCTAGCAAATTCACCTCCAACCCATGAGCGGACGCCTTATCGCCATCGGCGACATCCACGGCTGCCACGCCGAATTCGCCGAACTTCTGGACCGGCTCTCCCCGGAGGGCGACGACCAGATCGTGCTGCTCGGCGACCTCGTCAACCGCGGACCCGACACGCTCAAGGTGCTCGACCTTGCGCGCTCGAGCGGCGCCCGCGCACTCATCGGCAACCACGAACTGCGCCTGCTTGAATACCACCGGGGCGGCGACCGCGACAGCCTCAAGGAAGACGACGCCGCGACCGTCGAGACGCTCCGTCCGCAGGACTGGGCCTACATCGAGGCGATGCAGCTGACTTTATTCGACCCCGCGCTTAACACCGTGTTCGTCCACGGCGGCTTCCTCCCCGGCGAGCCATGGCAGAAGCAGCCGGCCTCCGTCGTCACCCGCATCCAGGTGGTCGACAGGGACGGGCACCCGAGGAAGCGCGCCGACGCCCCCGACGCCCCTTGCTGGGCCGATCTCTGGAACGGCCCCCCGTTCGTCGTCTACGGGCACACCCCGCGGCCCGAGATCTACAAGCTCAAGTGGTCCGTCTGCATCGACACCGGCTGCGTGATGGGCGGCCACCTCACCGCCTTCGTCCTCCCGGAACGCCGCTTCGTGCAGGTGCGCGCGCGCCGCCGCTATCACACGCCATGAACAACCCGACGCCGTACGCTCGATGCCAAGGCTCGTGAAGCCTCACACCCAGCCCATTCGACTCCCCTTCCTCCCATGCCCGACACCTCCCCATTGATGACCGTCCGCGAACTCAAGGCGCTCGACCCGCGTTCCAGCGTCTCCTTCTCAAGCGTCCTGCTCGTCCGCAAGGTCACCGCAAAGACTTCCCGAAACGACACCCCCTACCTCGCCATCGAGCTCGGCGACAAGACAGGCTCATTCAATGTCACCTGCTTCGGCGACAGCCCGCTCTTCGACTTTTTCACGAACCTCCCTGAAAGCGCCGTGGTCCGGATCGAGGCGAAGACCGACTATTTCCAGAGCCGGCTCGCCCCGCGGCTCAGCCGCGCCGAGGCCCTTTCCGCGGAGGAGATGGGCGCCCCCGGCCTGCTCGAGAACCTGATCGAGACGGCGCCCGAGAATCCCGTCGCGCTGTGGGAGGAGCTGCAGGCATGCGCGGCCGCGATCTCCCCTGTCGAGCTGCGCGCGACGGTCGAGGCCGTCTTTGCCGCGATCGGCGAGCCGTTCAAATCCTCCCCCGCCGCCATCTCGATGCACCATGCCTATCGCCACGGCCTGCTCGAGCACACCGTGCACATGGCGCGTGCCGGGCGCGCGCTCCTGCCGCTCTACCCCGAGATCGACGCCGGCCTGGCGATGGCCGGCCTGCTCCTCCACGACACCGGCAAGGTCATCGAATACGAGGGCACGCTCATCACCCAGCGCAGCCGCAAGGGCATCCTCCAAGGCCATGTGGTCCTCGGCTACCAACTCGTGCGCAAGGCCGGCCTGCGCGCGAAACTCGACCCCGACCGCCTCGAACGCCTCGAGCATATCATCCTCAGCCACCAGGGCGAACTCGCCTACGGGGCCGCCGTCATGGCCGCCACCCCCGAAGCCGTCTTCGTCTCGATGATCGACAACCTCGACGCGCGGATGGGCATGGTCCAGCGGGCCCTGCGCCAAGCCGACGAGAACGACGAATTCTCGGAACGCCTTCCCGGACTCAGCTCGGTGCTGCTTACGAGAAAGCCCGGCGGTCCTTGACCGGCTTTTCGGGATCGGCCCCGGCCGAGGCCCCGGCAGCCGCAGGCAGGTCGGAAGGCTGCACCCTCAGCGACGCCTCCGTCGGCATGAGGAGGCGCACCTCCCTCGTGACACGGCGGGTGGAAATCCGAAGCCGGAGCGCCCGGCGGGTGAAACGCCGGTTTTCATGGTTCATGAAGAAATCAGCCAGCTCGCCGCGCAGATCCTCCGGACGCTTCAGCAGTCCCACCCCGCAGATCAGGTCGAGATCCGCCTCGAGATGGCGCCGGCAGATGAGCTTCAGCAGCGGAAGAAACGGGAGCGCGCGGCGGTAAACGCAACGCCGCAGCATCGCCTTCGGATAATCCGAAGGCTGGACCTCGTAATGCTCGCAAAAGAGCTCGGCAAAGGTCCTCCGGATGGCCGTGGTGTCGCTGGAAGAGGACAGGGTCATCGACACGCACAACATCCATGTGCCCCCGATTTACCAGTTTCTTTTCACCCGCTAAGGGAATCACCCTATGCAAACAGCAGATCGCCTCGCGTTCTCCGGGGTCGGCCGTGTTTCGGAAACAGGTGCGACCAGATGCCCAGGGGCTTGGAGAAGAAACACTGTCCCTCATCGTGCCGAAGCCGGCGCTTGCCCTGGGCTCTGCCCGAGGCAATCCTCGACTCTCTGCCACAGCTGGCAAGTCCCGTTGAAAAATCCGCCGGCCGGTTCCCCAAAAAGGAGATCTCATGAATACCCGCCTCCTCGTCCTCCTGCTTTTTGCCGCAACGCCCATCGCCGGCGCCAACGCCGCCGAAGCCTATCGGAACAGGGATAATCCCAACCCCGGTGACACCGGGGACGGGATCTATCCGGTGCCGTACCAGTTGCCGACCGCAAAGGAAGTCACCGCGCTCCTGGAGCGCATGCGCTCCTATCTCGAGGAGGCGAGCCCCACCCGTGTGATCGATGCGGCGACCGGCAGGGAGATCACCGATTTCACCAAGGATCCTCCCGCGACTGCGGTGGCCGATCCGGGCGAGGGCCGCGAGTTCGGCCCCTGGAACTACCCGATGGGGGTCACGTGCGCCGCGCTGCTGCGGGCCACGAAAGTCACCGGCGATCCACGCTACGCCGAGTTCGTCACAAAGCATTTCCAGTTCATCGCCGACCGGCTGCCCTATTTCAGGCGCCAGGCCGAGCTCTTCCCAATCGAGCCGGGAGGTGAAACGCGGATCAGCACCGGGCCCCGCAACAGCTTCAAGGGGGTCATCCTGACCGAAAGCCTGGACGACTCGGGCGCGATGGGCGCGGCACTCGTCAAGGCGAAGCTCGACGGAGTCGGCCCCGACCTCACGCCGGTCATCGACCACCTCGCCGATTTCGTCTTTCACAAGCAGTTCCGGCTCCCCGACGGCGCCTGGGCCCGGCGGCGCCCCCAGCCGGTGTCGCTCTGGGCGGATGATTTCTACATGAGCGTCCCGTTCATGGCGCAGATGACGCGCCTCACCGGCGATCCGCGCTATGTGAACGACGCGGCTGGGCACGTACTGCGCGCCTCCGAGAGGCTCTTCGATCGCCGCACGCAACTCTTCACCCACGGGTGGAACGCGAACCAGCCCTATAACCCGAGGTTTTATTGGGGGCGTGCCAACGGCTGGGTGATGATGAGCCTGGTGGAACTGCTCGACGTCCTCCCGGCCTCCCATCCCGACCGCGCAGCGGTCCTCGACCTCCTGCAACTGCACATGCAGGGCATCGCCTCACTGCAGTCGCCCGGCGGGCTCTGGCGCAACCTCCTGGACAAGCCGGATTCCTACGAGGAGAGCTCGTGCACCGCGATGTTCGTCTACGGCATCGCGCACGCGATCAACGAGGGCTGGATCAGCCCGGTCAGCTATGGCTCGGTCGCCCAGGCGGCATGGAATGGACTTTCGACACGGATCAACGCGCGCGGCCAGCTTCTCGGCACGTGCGTCGGCACGACCTTCGCGTCGGACAACGTCTACTACTACCATCGCCCAACGAGCCAGGAGGGGGTGCACGGGATCGGGCCTGCAATCTTCGCAGGGACCGAGATGATCCGGCTGCTCCAGAATCCGAAGATCCAGATCAAGGCGCAGTGGCGCACATACCACTACATCCCGAAGAACTGAGCGGTTTCAGCGATTCGCCCGGTACGACGGCGGCATGAGTTCGGCGGCGAGTTCGCGCAGCGCCGGGTCGGCGAACGCAACCCCGTTGCGCGCGCACAGGTCCATGAAATCACCCAGGACGTCCGACGGCAGCCGCCGCAGGCTCCGCCCGTCGACCTGAAGCAGCGCATGCCCGAGAGCCTCCCGCGCGGCTTCGGCACGGCCGCCGATCGCCTGCACGATCGCCAGCCTCGCGCTCTGCTCAAGGTCGAGCCCCGCCAATCCCCTCCCGTCCGCAGCGATGCGGTCGAGCGCCGCAAAAAAGGATCCCTCCTCGCCGGCCCTTGCGCGGACATAGGCGAGCGCCACGAGAGCCGGCAGGCTTCCCACCCGCTCGAGAGCCGGTTCCAACTTGGCCGCCAGTTCGGGACGGCCCATGTCCGCCAGGTACGCGGCCGTCCGCACGAGCTGTTCCTCCGGCGTCTGCGGATCGCACACCTCGAGGACGAACACCGACTGGCCCTTGAGCGCCTCGTGCGCCGGGAGCCGGTAGGGCACCGCGCGCAGCCAGGGAGGGAGGCCCCGCCCGTGGAGGATACCCGAGATGAAGTCCTCCCCGTTGGGGGCCTTGCCGCCGGTGAGTTCCCGGTACATCCGGGCGTATTCCCCGGCAAACGGATCCCACGAGAACAGGACGACGTGCGTCACGCCATAGGCGCGCGCAAGGGCGCGGGCTTCGTCCGCCGACGCTGCGGCGAACAACGCGCCCGCACGGCGGAGCCCCTCGGTGTTCTCCCAATACAGAGTCCCCAACCCACGCACTCCCCCGTGAAAGACCAGCCTGTTCGTGGTGACAGGCGTGCTCGCCACCACGAGGGGATCCTCCCCGGCACGCGCTTTCAGCCAATGCGCAAAATCCCGCCCCGCCATCGCGCGGACGTCGTCCGCCGTGTAGTCCGCGCTCAGCAGCGCACCGCGCACCGCGAAGCCCATGCCCGGGGCGAAAACCAGCAGGCAGGCCGCGCCCCACCCGGCCATTGCCCTGCGCGTCGGCAGGAGGGAGTCGAGGGCGCCGAGCACGGCGGCGAGCAGCGCCAGGAGCATCGCGATCTCAAGGCCCCACCAGCGGATCTCCCGGAACGTCAGCAGCGCGAGAAGCAGCGCCGGCCCGAGGGCGAGCACGATCTGCGCCCGCCAGAGCCCGCCCGTCCGCCGGCGCAGGAGCAGCAGGGCCGCCGGAAGCCCCACGAGGGCCGGAGCGCAGCGCTCCACGAGCGTGAACGCCGACGGCGTCGCGGCGAAATACGAAGCAAGGCTCCTGCCCTCGGCGACATAGCGTATCCCAAGTTCCATGACGAAAGGATCCAGCACGCGGAAGGTGGCCACCGGCGCCGCCGCGATCACCGCGAGCGGCGCGGCCGCGGCCGCGCCGGCCCACGCGCACGCGACCGAATCCTCCCGCCGCCAGCCGGCCCCGCCGACCTCGGCAAGGCGCGAGATCCTGGCCAGAATCTCCCCGGCCCCCAGCCAGGCGAGCGAATAGAGAGGATGATTCACCTCGAGGCGCATTCCCATCCCGCCCGGGAAATATTCGACCAGCCAGGCCGCCAGGCTGCAGGCGGCCCCCACCCGCCCCCACAGCCGCCAGAGCGCGTGGTCGCGCACGGCGCCCTCCTGCCTCCCGCCCAGCCAGGCGGCGCCGACCGCGCCGATTCCGATCCCCGCTAGCACCGGAATCTGGCTGGCGGCGCTGATCCAAAGGCCTGCGGCTCCCGCAGCCCCCGAAGCGACAAACCACCCCCGTGCCGCGCGGCGCCTGGGCAGCCAGGACGGCAATCCGCCAGCAGCGCCGTCCCCCTCCCGGCGCACCCAGCCTCCACCGCCGGCCAAGAGCAGAAGCACGGCCAGCATCCCGCAGACCTCAAGCAGACCGTGATGATCCGGATAGCCGGCGTCGAAGTAGACACGAAAGGGATACGACGCGACCATGCCCACCGCAAGCAGCGACCCCGCCCAAGCCCCGACTCGGCGGGCGACAATCGGAACCGCCACCAAGAGCAGCATCCCGAGGAACAGCGGACCGGCAAGCAGCGCGGCGACCTCAACCGATGCCCCAAACGGCTTTCCGCTCACGACGCTCACCGCCCAACCCAGTCCGCCGAAGATCCACCGCAGCGGCGACGCCCAATGGGCCTCGCGCCCCCGGGGCGCATTGTCGTACTCGACATGATGCAGCCGCGCCCCTGAGCCAGCCGCCATCATCTGCGTCTGCATGATCCACTGATACCCGTCATCGCCGAGCGGGGGGAGGATCAACCCGCGGACACCGTTCTCATAACCCGTTTGAGATGAAGCATCTGACTTTGGATCGGCCACCGCCGCGCCGTGCATCCCGCTGATTCCGAGCACGTGGCGGATCTGCCCGGACGCCGTCCACAGCACCAAGCCAAGAGCGGCGGCCAGGACCGCCATCCAGGGGTGAATCGATAGCTTGCGGGGCGCCATCATCCTAGAAACGGCAGCCCGAACAGGTCATAGAGAAGTGTCCGGAGACTCCTCCCTCTGCAGCGGGGTCTTCACCTGCCAGGTGAATGCGATGGGCGCAGGTTTTCATCTCTCTTTGTGTTCTCGTGCCTTACCTCCGTGCGCTCTGTGTCCAGCTGCGGAGTTTGGGATCATGGGGCTGCTGTTTCCGCGTGCCCGGACTCTGCCCGCGCAATCGCGCGTTTCAAGGCTCTTCAGCAGCGTCCTCCAGGCAAATACAGCCAATAGCTCTTCCGTCAGACCGGTGCCCGGTCTGTACGGATGACAATCGGGCTCGACGAAACCGTGAAACCGCAGCAACAGATTCAACGTCACTCTTTTGGGCATGCTTCGCATGAAGAACTCCCTCATACTCGTCTTGCTCCTGGCCATTGCGGGTCTCGCAACGCTCTCCTGGTTTCAATATCGGGAGATCGGCAGGCTCCGCGCAGCAGCGCTCAGCGCAAATGAGCGAGCCCTTTGGGAAAAGCGCCTCACGACGGCCCAAAAGCGCACCCGCGAGCTTGAGAAGCGTCTTTCCTCAGCGGAGTCAGGAGATGCCGCCGCGAACCGCCAGTCCGCAGCCAACAGAACCGGGCCCGGCCGACGGGGGCCCGGCGGAATGATGTCCCTGATGGCCAAGCCGGAGATGGCCCGCCTGATGGGCATCCAGCAGAAGGCCCAGATCAACGCGCGCTATGCCGCGCTCTTCAAGAAGCTCGGGCTCTCCGCCGACAAGGTCAACCAGCTCAAAGCTCTCCTCGCCGACAAAATGTCCGTGGCCAGCGACGTCATGAGCGTCGCGAGCCAGCAGGGCATCGATCCGATGGAAAATCCCGAGGAATTCCGCCAGCTCATGCAAAGCGCCCAGACCGAGATCGAGGAGAAAATCAAGACCATGCTCGGCGCTGCCGGCTATGCGCAGTACCAGGCCTACGTTCAGACTGAGAGCCAGCGCACGATCGTGAGCCAGCTCGAGCAGTCCCTCAGCTACACTTCCTCTCCGCTCTCCAGCACGCAGTCCGAACAACTGCTCCAGATCCTCAGCGAAAGCGCCACCACGACCTCCTCCACCGACTCGTCGGGCAGCGAGAACCGGCCCCCCGCCGGCGAAATGGGCCCGCCTCCTGACGGCGATGGCTCCGGTGGCGGCGGGCCGCGCGGGCCCGGGAGCAGCTACACGATTACCGATTCAGCGCTGGCGCAGGCCCAGAGCATCCTCACCTCGGCCCAGTACGAGGCCTTGCAGGAACTCCAGCAGCAGCAGCAGGCGGCATCGCAGATCCGCCAGCAGATATTCAGCAGCGGCGGAGGCGGCCCTCCCCCTCCCCCGGGAAACTGAGCCACAGAGTTCGGTTTCGCCTCGCGGGGGACGGCGTAGTTCTGCGGGTCACTTGCCCTCTGCGGGTTTCACTCCGGCACCCGGATCGCACCGCTGCAGAAATGCCGCCGTCGCATCGACGATGCGCTTCTCCTGTTCGGGCGTCCATCCTCCGTGGCCCGCATCCTCGATCCGGATCAGCTCAACCTCCCGGTTCAGGCGCCTGAGCTTCTTCTCCATCCGCTCGCTCTGATCGATAGCCACCACATTGTCCTGCTCTCCGTGGATCAAGAGCACCGGGATGCGAATCTGCTCGGCGAGTTGAAGCGGTGAACTCTGGCGCATCATCTCCTTGTCCTTGGAGGGATCGCCGATCATCGCCTTTTCGAATTCGTAGGTGAGCCATTGCCTTCCGCTCACACGGGGATTGTCGTTCACGGTACTCACTAGATCGGTCACGCCCGCAACCGAGACACAGCCGCGAAACAGATCAGGATTCTTCGCCACCAGATACAGCGCAAGGTATCCGCCATAACTCGCCCCCATCGTGAATAGCCGTTTCGGGTCGGCCACCTTCCCATCAATCGCCCACTGAATCGCGTCCTCAACGTCCTCCCTGGCCGCATCACCGTAACGTTTCCGCGCCGCATTGAGGTGAGCAAAGCCGAAACCTTCCGACCCCCGGAAGTTCACCTGAAGCACAAGGAATCCGTTCGCCGCAAGGCACTGAACACGCTTGTCAAAGCCCCATGAATCGCGCGACCAGGGTCCGCCGTGAAGCAACACCACCATCGGTCCCGGCACGCCCGGCTTGGCTCCCGGAGGAACCGTAAGGTAGCACAACACTTGCCGGCCATCGTGGGTCTGCACCCATGCTGCCGCGGTTGACGCCATCCGCCGCGGATCGACTGCCGGGTGGAGCGTCACCTGTCTCTTGATCGTCTTCGCCGCCATATCAAGGAGTACCACCGATCCCGGATCCCGGTCGCTGTAGGAGAAGACAAGGAAACGATTCAGTGAATCATCCCAGCTCTGGATGTGGTTCACTCGGTTTGGCGCAGCCGCATCAAGGACCTTTTGCGCGGCATCGAACTCCGGCACCAGCCAGATCGTCCGTTCCCGGACATCCTCATACCGAAGCCCCCCCAGGCATTTCTTCCCGGAGACGTAGATCGGAGTGCAGAAGAGGTCAAACTGGGCGCATTCAGCGAGCGGACTCGATACGGTCTTCGTCCTCAGGTCCACGGCATAGACTGAGAATGTGTCGCGCCCCTTGTTGGACTCAAAGAAGAACACTTGAGGATCAAAACCGAACCCGAGAATCCACGCCCGCCTGAAAGCATCCTTTGCCGCGTGCGGCCGGAGCCCGTACTGTTCCACGAGGTCCGCACCAAGCACCTTGGAAAGGGGGATCTTGGGCTCGCCGGATTCGTCGGCCAGCAGAAGTTCCCGGATTCCGGTGTCATTGTCCGCGTCGAGCGCAGCGCGCAGACCGCCGCTGCGGTCGAACATGAGTTTCCTGTAGGTACCCGTCCCCGCTGTGTACGAGGCGGCATGACCATTGCGGGTGTTCACCCAAACGAAGTCGCGGGTGTAGCCTTCGCCGAAAAGTATGTTCCCCGTCGTTTCGTACTCCTCGATTTCCACCTCTGCCATGATATGATCCGGATCTCCGGTTCTGAGGTTCTCGACCCAGTATTCGCCCCGGACGCACGTCATCGGTTTCTTGGGAACGGTGGCAAGCGCCACGCGGTGGCCGCCGTCTGGGTCAATCGCCTCGAAATCCGCCATCGACTGGATGAAAACTATCCTGTCGTTCGACGGCCATCCCACATATTCCATCGTCGCCGGAACGAGATGTTTCTTGATCCTCCACGGGTCGATCGGCTCGTCTTTGCCCACCTCGAAGCGGCGCTTTTCTCCCGTGTCGACGTTGACGACGTTCAGGAAAAGCTTCCCATCAATCGAGCGGTCCGCAAAAGCGATGCGCTTCCCATCAGGCGAAAGCGCCACGGAGTCGCTAGGCTGTCCAGGCGCGAGGATCGCCGGGACGTCGTCCGGGTTGCAGCGAAGGCCGGGGAGCATTCCGCAGCAAATCAGAACCAAGGCAGCTTGGCTGATCTGGGCACCTATCCACGGGAGCCGTCGAAGATCCCGGCGTGAAGGGGCAATGAAACTGTCCATCGGGGTATAGAAGCGAAGATTCGAAATTCGCTTCTTGGGTTCAAGTTATAAACGCCCCCACCTCGGGTGCAAATTCAGAATCCGCCCCGATCCATCCTCTGAACGTCGGGAAGGTAATCGCCTCCGTCACACGAAGCGCTTGTGCTCGCCGGATAGCCCGACGTCGCGCCGTCCGGGAATCAGATGTCCATGATCTGGATACCGTGCGCCTCGAGGCTCACGGAGCGCGCGGTCTTTCCGTCGCCGAGCGTGATCTCCGTCTCCTGGGGCCCGTCGGCGTTGTTGATCACGACAAGCTTCCCGGCCCGGGGGAAATAGGCGCACTCGGTGCGGGGATTCCGCGAGCTCCACACCTTCCACGAATCCTCCTGTGAGGCGGCCCAGTAGAGAGCCCGGTGGAGCAGGCGCGTGTTCTCCGGCTTGACCTTGAACCCGCTGCAGTAGACCGCCCTCCCCTTGCCGAACCCGTGCACGGTCAGCCTTGGAGAACCGTCGCGGTCGGCGAGGACTGTCGTGTCGGGCCCGAGGACGTAGATCCCGTCGACCTCGCGGCCGAAATCGAGATCGGCGCCAGCCGGGAAGTCGGCGGTGATGAAATGGGGCGCCACAGCGGCCGCGGGCCGGTCGTAACGGTATTTCCCGTTCGCGACCCGGTCGCCGGTGTAGCGGTCGAGCCCGAGCGCGGGAGCAATCCTGAAGAACCGGCCGGGCTGCGCCAGCGCCGCAGGCTCGGAGATGCCGATGAGGCCTCCGCCCTTCTGGACAAAGCGGTTGATCGCCGCTTCCGCGCGCGGATCCTCCCAATGCTGTCCGCCGCTCCAGGCGCTTCCGGCGCGCCCCGCGTTGATGACGACCTTGACTCCCCGCGGGACGCCCTTCGCGGCGATCTCGCCGATGCTCAGGAACTGCACGTCGACGGGCAGCCCGGCGAGCGCCTCAAGGACGTCGTAGAGCTGCACGCCTTGGGTGAAATGTCCGGAGCAGGTCCAGGCGCGCAGGTCGCCCCACGCGGTCACCACGGCCACCTTGAACGGCGCCGCCCACGGCCGGCCGCCCTCATGAAATGACTTCAGGAGGCGGAATTCGTTGGCGAGGCTCTCGATGTAGTCGCAGAAATCCGGGAACGGCTCGGCGAGCGACAGGTAGCCGCCGAGGCCGATGCGGTCGATCGGCGCGCGCAGCAGCCCGCGGCGGGCATCGATCCAGAAGTTCTTCGCATCGAGCGTCGGGTTGCCGCCGGCCTTGAAGGTCGGCTCGCCCTTGAGCCCGGTCGGGAAAAGGTAGGGATGCAGGCGCAGCTCGTGGGTCTTCACGCCGCGCGAGTGCGCGCAGAGGCGCACCTCGAACGCGTTGAAGACGCACTTGATCAGCCCGTCGAACCCGAATTCGCGGAAGCAGGGGCTGTTGGGCTCAACGCCGATCCAGTGGTCGTCGTAGAACACGTAGGCGAGCTTCTTGTGCTTGTGGACAAGATCGATGCAGCGGCGCCCGAAGCTGATCACGAAATCGTGCAGGTACGCCATGTAGTCGCGGTAGCGGCGCGACGGGGCGTTGTGCGTCGAGTTGTAGAGCCCGCCGTTGACGAAGTCCTCGGAGGTCAGCGAATACCCGTATTTCTTCGCGAAACCGGCCAGGGCGCGCGGGCTGACGGTCATCGCATAGTCGCCCCAGTCGGAATAGATGTCGCGCAACCGCGCGTGGTCGGCGCCCCAGAACCACGAGAAGTTGTAGAACATCGAGGTGAAGCGGACGACGCGGGTGTCGGCATGCTCCTTCAGCCAGCGTTCCAGGTACGCCAGCAGCACCTCCTGGGTTTCCGGATGCATCGGGTCGACCGCGGCGAGGTGCTCGCGGTCCCCCCAGTTGTTCGTGAGGTGGTTGTACATCGAGATCTCCTCCCAAAGCCGGAAGGCGAGGAAGTTGACCGTGTACTGGTGGCCGGGCATCGCGTCGCGCACGGTAACGGTCCCCTTCCCGGGGTCGGCCGACCAGCGCGCCTTGGGCACCTCCTTGCCTGTGGTGCGGTCGAACACCTGCCACCACCGCTTCGGGGCATCCTCGAAGTTGACCGCAAACTGCTCGGTGAAGTACCCGTCGAGCAGGCCGATGGCCACCTGGCGGCCGAGGGCGACCACCGGGCGGCTCATCAGAAAATTCTGCTGAAGCTTGTTCCGGTGCTCCCGCGCCCAGGGCTGGACGGACCGCACCAGGCAGATCGTCGAGTAGATGGCGTAGCCCGACTTGACGATCTCGGGCGAGAGCTGGGTGCCGTCGGAGTCGCGGATCGTGTCCGCGCCCCATTTCCTGGCCAGTCTCAGCGTGAGAGCCTCGTGGCCAGCCTCGCCGGGAAGCGTGAAACTGCCGGATGTCAGTGTCGTGTTGCTCATGTGAAAATCGGGATTCCAGATCGAAAATTGCGCCCCTGCGGCGGCGGTCGCACCGTCGCGGCCTTGGCGCCACCCTGCATGGCAGGGGCCCTCGGACGACGCAAGCGCGAGGCGGACGGCGGACGCCCGAATCTTGACGGGGCCCGCGTTCCGTGGGAAAAGCAAGCGGAGCGAAACGAGCATCAACCCGCAACGCGAAAGGCAAGGCGATGCAGCTGACCACCGTCAGGATCGAGAAACCGGAAGCGATCAATTTCGTCCTCGGGCAGACGCACTTCATCAAGACGGTCGAGGACGTGCACGAGGCGCTGGTCAACGCGGTGCCCGGCATCAAATTCGGCGCGGCCTTCTGCGAGGCCTCGGGCAAGTGCCTGGTGCGCTCGAGCGGTACCGACGAGGAGATGGTCTCGCTCGCTCGCCGCAACGCCCTGGCCATCGGTGCCGGACACAGCTTCATCGTCTTTCTCGGCCAGGGCTTCTTCCCGGTGAACGTCCTCAACGCCCTGAAGGCGGTGCCCGAGGTGTGCCGGATCTTTTGCGCGACGGCCAATCCCACCGAGGTGGTGCTGGCGGTCACCGAGCAGGGCCGCGGGATCCTCGGCGTCGTGGACGGCGCTTCGCCGCTCGGCCTGGAGGGCGATGCCGACGCCGCCTGGCGGAAATCCTTCCTTCGTCAGATCGGATACAAATTTTGAAAGGTGCGGCGGCCCGGGTCGGCCGCCGTCTTCACATCCATGAATTGGCGCTGGCAACGGTGGGAATTGGCCCTGGCGGCCGCGGCGCTTGCCGCGTCCCAGCCGGCGCAGTTTCCGCCACCCGGCAAGGAGAACGAGGCCATGAAGATCAGCAGCACGGCATTTGCAGAGGGAAATCCGATTCCAATGCGGCACACCTGCGACGGCGAGGACGTCTCGCCGCCGCTCGAATGGACACTCCCCCCGCCGGGCACCCGCAGCCTGGCGCTCATCTGCGATGATCCCGACGCCCCGGCGGGCACCTGGGTGCACTGGGTTCTCTACGGCCTGCCGCCGGAAATCAGGGAGCTTGCCGAGATGGTTCCCGCGGTCGAGCGCCTCCCCAGCGGCGCCAAACAGGGGGTGAACGACTTCCGCCGGGTCGGCTACGGGGGCCCCTGCCCGCCCCCCGGCCGCGCCCACCGCTACTACTTCAAACTCTACGCGCTGGACGCCGCGCCCGACCTCAGGCCGCGCGCCACCAAGCAGGAACTCGTGCGCGCGATGGCCGGGCACATCCTGGCCGAGGCGCAGCTGATGGGCACCTACCAGCGCGCGCCGTGACGGACACGCCGGGCAAGGGCGGAACACATGCAACCTGAACCCGAAAGCCGCGGTGGCCACCCCGCCCGCTGGTGGCGCGCGCTGCCCGACGGGCGGCTCGAATGCCGGCTCTGCCCGCGCGAATGCAAGCTGCGCGACGGCCAGCGCGGCTTCTGTTTCGTGCGGCGCCGCCGCGGCGGCGCCATCCACCTCGCGACCTACGGCCGCAGCAGCGGATTCTGCATCGACCCGATCGAGAAAAAGCCGCTGAACCACTTCTTCCCCGGCACGAGCGCCTTCTCGTTCGGCACTGCCGGCTGCAACCTCGCATGCCGCTTCTGCCAGAACTGGGACATCAGCCGTGCACGCGCCGAGGATCGCCTCGACGAGGCCGCATCGCCAGAAGACATCGCCGACGCCGCTGCAAGCTCCGGCTGCCGCTCGGTCGCCTTCACCTACAACGACCCGGTGGTCTTCGCCGAATACGCCATCGACGTGGCCCGCGCCTGCCGCGAGCGCGACGTGCGCACCGTCGCCGTCACCGCCGGTTACATCAGCGGCGAAGCCCGCGCCGAGTTTTTCGCGGCCATGGATGCGGCCAACGTCGACCTCAAGGCATTCACCGACGACTTTCACGGGCGATTCTGCGCGGGCCGCCTGCAGCCGGTCCTCGACACCCTCGCCTACCTGAGCAGCGAGACGGAGGTGTGGCTCGAGGTGACCACCCTTCTCATCCCCGGCGCCAACGACAGCATCGAAGAGATCGACCGCGCCTCCGACTGGTTCGCCGCCAACCTGGGCCCCGATGTGCCGTGGCACTTTACGGCGTTCCATCCGTCGTTCCGGCTGCTCGACCGGCCGCGCACGCCGCCGGAGACCCTGCTGCGGGCGCGGGACCTGGCCCGCTCGAAGGGACTGCGCTATGTCTACACGGGCAACATCCACGACCCGGCGTCGGGAAGCACCTGGTGCCCGGGCTGCGGCGCGCTCCTGATCGAGCGGATCGGCTATGCCATCGGCGTCTATGGGCTCAAGGACTCGCGGTGCGCCGCGTGCGGCCGGCCGATCGCAGGCCGCTTCGACCGCGGGCCGGGTTCCTGGGGCGGCCGCAGGCAGTCCGTCAGCCTCGGTCCGTCGTAATCGTCGTTTACTTCCCCGCGGCGGCGGTTATCATGCCGTCGTCGGCATCGAGGTGCAGCCAGCCCCCGGCCGGGGCATCTGTCATCCCGATGGGAATCATTCCACCCAGAACCTTCATCCAGAGGAATGCCATGCCAGCCTCAAAGCTGAAACAGTTCCTGGACGACCGCGGGGTCAAGTACGTCACCCTCCAACATTCTCCAGCCTACACAGCCCAGGAGATTGCGGGGTTGTCTCATGTATCGGGTCGGGATTTCGCAAAGACCGTCGTCGTCAAGGTCGGCGGCGAGTTCTCGATGGTCGTGCTCCCGGCAAGCCGCAAGCTGGTGCTCGCCGACCTGCGCGAGATGCTGGAGACCGACCACGTCAAGCTCGCCACGGAGGAGGAGTTCAAGGGCCTGTTCCCCGACTGTGAAGCCGGGGCGATGCCGCCCTTCGGCAACCTCTACGGCATGCCGGTGTACGTCTCCGCCGTCCTCGCCGACGAGCCCGAGATCGCGTTCAACGCGGGCACGCACACCGACGTCATCAAGATGGCCTACGAGGACTTCGCTACTCTGGTGTGCCCGCGGGTCCTCGACTTTGTCACGACCTAGCGGCGCCGACGGGCGCCCGCCCCCGTGGACGCACAGACCGTCGCGACAGGGCCCGTGAATCCACCGGGCCCGCGCAGGGGGATGCCGCACACCGCTCCGTTCAGCTCAGGTCGCGGATCGACCCGAACTCCGGGTCGAAAAGCCGGCGGTAGGTGCGCACGATCATCCCGTCGGTGAGCCCCGCCAGCCAGTCGCAGATGCGGCGCGCCTTGCCGGCCTTGGTCTCCTCGGCATCGATGAGCGCGCCGACGGCCGGGGGAAGGATCCGGATGACGCGGCGCCCGGTCTCGACGTAGTTCGTCCAGCACGCATCCCAGAGGCTCGAGAGGACCAGCCGCGCCTTGTACTCCATCTGGTGCAGCTGCGGGCTCTCGAAGATGATGTCGTTGGCGAGCTTCTTGAAGAACTCCGCCTCCCTCTGCATCTCGGGCGCCACCACCAGCTCGTAACGGTAGCGATTCGTCTTCGCCGCCATGAAGTTGTCCCGCTCGCGAAGGCGGCACGCCTGGATGAAATGGCCGACCCGGATCGAGAAGACGCTCTCAAGGCGGTCGCCGCGGATTGCGTCGAAGAGCATGTCGAGCCATTCCTGCTGCGCCGGATCGATGGCCACCGTGCCCGCCCAGCGCTCCATGCGCTCGATGGTGAGGAAGCCCGCCGTCACGCCGTCGACGATGTCGTTCAGGGAGTAGGCTGCGTCGTCGGCCCAGTCCATCACCTGGCACTCGATGCTCTTGAACAGATTGAGCGCGAGCCCTTCGTGGAGCGCCGCCGGGATCGGCCGGCCGGCGAATGCATAGTCGCGGTACGGGAGCTGGCCGTCGTAGATGAAATGCTGGGGCGGGGGCTCGGCGAACTCGCCGAAGAGCTTCTTGTACTTGAGAACGCCGTCGATCAGGGCGCGCGTCGGCTGCATCCCGCGCACGCCGCTCTCGTTCTGGTAGATCGTCTCGGTGAGCAGCCGCAGCGTCTGCGCGTTCCCCTCGAACCCGCCGAAATCGCGCATCAGCTCGTGGAGCGTGCGCTCGCCGGAATGCCCGAACGGCGGATGCCCGAGGTCGTGCGCGAGGCAGATCGCCTCGACCAGGTCCGAGTCGATCCGGAAGCCGTCGCGCATCGGCCGGCTCCGGCTGCAGAGATATTGGCAGAGCGAGCGCCCGATCTGCGCGACCTCCATGGAATGAGTGAGGCGCGTGCGGTAGAAATCGTATTCACCTGAGAGAAAGACCTGAGTCTTCGACTGCAGCTTGCGGAACGCATGTGCATGGATGACGCGGTCCCTGTCCACCTGGAAGGCGCTTCGGTAGTCGGCCTTGCGCCGACTGCCCCACGTCTCGGAGTCGAACGCGGTATAGAACGCATTCTGCATCCCCGAAAACCTTGGTGACCCCGGGGGACGGCGCAACCGAATTTCCACTTGTGCGTCCGGAGGCGGCGCGCTCAACTGCCGCCGCCATGCCTGCCCTCGCCTTCGACACCAATCTCGGCCGCTGTCGCGTCGCCTGGGACGAGGCGGGGCTCACCGGGTTTTCCCTGCCCGGCGCGGAATCCCCGCGCTGCCCGGCGGCAGCCGCCGATGCCGCGCCCGCGGAGGCGCCCGCATGGATTCGCGGGCTGATCGAGCGGGTCCGCCGCCACCTCGAAGGGAAACCCGAGGATTTTACCGACGTCCGGCTCGATGCGGCCGGCGTCAGTCCTTTCGCCTCGCGCGTCTATGCCGCCGTACGCGCCATCCCCGCCGGCAAGACGTGCACTTACGGCGAACTCACCGCCGCCATAGGGGCCTCCCCGAAGGCCGCGCGCGCGGTCGGCGCGGCCCTCGGCGCCAATCGCTGGCCGCTCATCGTCCCCTGCCACCGCATCGTCGGAGCGGGCGGACGGCTGACCGGCTTTTCCGCGCCGGGAGGGGTGCGCGCCAAGGCCCGCCTCCTGGCCATCGAGGGCGCGCAGCTCATCTCCGACTAGCCCTGGGCCTGCGCCCGAAGGTGGTTGTTTCCCGGCCCGGGCCGCCTAGCATGGCGGCAAAACAAACTCCAACCATGGCCAACCAAACCATGCGAGCCCTTGCAAAACTCCGTCAGGGACCCGGCCTAGACCTTGTGCAGGTCCCCGTCCCCAAACCCGGGATCAACGACGTTCTCATCAAGATCAAGAAAACCGCGATCTGCGGCACCGACGTCCATATCTACAACTGGGACGCCTGGGCGCAGAAGACCATCGTTCCCCCGATGGTCATCGGCCACGAGTTCGTGGGCGAAATCGTCGAGACGGGAAGCAACGTCCAGGGCTTCAAGCCCGGCGACCTCGTCGATGGCGAGGGGCACATCGTCTGCGGCCAGTGCCGCAACTGTCTCGCCGGCCGCCGCCACCTGTGCAAGGACACCAAGGGCGTGGGCGTGAACCGCGAGGGCGCCTTCGCGGAGTACCTCTGCCTCCCCGCCACCAACGCCGTCCACGTCGACCCCTCGATCCCCCTCGACGTGCTCTCATGCTTCGATCCGCTCGGCAACGCCACCCACACGACGCTGCAGTGGGATCTCGTCGGCGAGGATGTCCTGATCACCGGCGCCGGCCCCATCGGCTGCATGGCCACCGCCATCGCCAAAAAATCGGGCGCCCGCAAGATCGTAGTCACCGACGTCAACCCCCTCCGGCTCGCCCTCGCCCAGCGCATGGGCGCCACCCGCGTCGTCGACGTCTCCCGCGAGAATCTCCACGACGTCCAGCAGGAGATCGGGATGAAGGAGGGCTTCGACGTCGGCCTCGAGATGTCGGGAAATCCGCGCGCGCTGAACGACATGATCGACAACATGTATCACGGCGGCCGCATCGCGCTGCTCGGGATCATGCCCGATCGCGCGGCGATCGACTGGACCAAGGTCATCTTCAACATGCTCACGATCCGCGGAATCTACGGCCGCGAGATGTATGAGACCTGGTACAAGATGACCGCGCTCATCCAGAGCGGACTCGACATCACCCCGGTCATCACGCACCGGTTCCCATTCACCGAGTACGAGAAAGGCTTTCAGCTGATGCGCTCGGGCCAGTCGGGCAAGATCGTCCTCGACTGGGAAGGCGTCTAGCCGACAGCTGCAGCGCCCCGGTTTCTTCAGAGGCTGCCCCGGAACACCGCCGGGGCGGCGGTCCCGCTCAGGCTCCCGAAAGGTGGACGATCAACTCGCCCACGGCGACCGCAAGCGACGCCGAGAGAAGCGTGCCGATCAGCATGTACTCCAGCGCGGCCCGATCAGGAAGATGGCGGACATGGATGAAGGCCTTCGCGATCAGCATGAACCCGACAGCGTCGTAATGCCGCCCGAGCACGAGGGAGAAGATCAGCGCGCGCTCCAGAAAGCCGATGACGCGGCCACGGTTGTAGGTCACCACATCGACCTCGTCGGAATCGCCCGCAAGCCGCGGTTTGACGTCGAGGTAGTCGAACACCGCGCGCACGGCTAGGTTCATCTCGCTCGTGACGACAAGCAGCCCGAAGAACACGAGCATCGCCGTCGTCGAAAAAGAGCTTCTGAAGACCGCCTCGAATGCCGTCAGCTGGCCGATGCCCCCGAAGGCGTCGGAAATCACGGGCCAGAATCGGAGCCCGAACGCGGGCGAGAACCACACGCTCAGGGCGAGCAAATAGACGATCCCGAGCACGAAATGACCGGCGTTGCGGCGCCAGCCGAGCGCGTCCCAGAGGATCCCGGCCGTGTTCATGACGATCACCGTCGCCGCCGCCGCGAAGAGCCAGGAATGCAGTTCGAACAAGGCGAGCCCCGCCAGCTCGACGGCAACCTTGATGCTCCAGCGTCTCCAGTTCACTCCTCCCTCCCTGAACTGCGTGCAGAATCGACATAGCAGCACCAGGTTCGCAAATACGAGGAAGGGCAGGCTCATGGTCGTGCGGAGTTGGGTTGCGAAGAGGCGCCGCTATTCCTCGCAGATTCGGAAGCCGCTGTCCAGCTCCCGCGGGTAGTGTCCCGATTTGGTTTTGCCTCGGTTTCGCGGACGTCCCTTGCCATAGTGCCGCTATGTTCGACTCCCGTTTCGCCTCCCACCTGCAGTCCACCCTCGCCGAGATCGACCGCGCCGGCCTGATGAAGCGGGAGCGGGTGATCTCGACGCCCCAGCGCGCGCGCATCCAGGTCCGGAACGCGGCGCCCGTGCTCAATCTCTGCGCCAACAATTACCTCGGCCTCGCCGACAATCCCGAGGTCATCGTCGCCGCCAAGGCCGCCCTCGACCGATGGGGGTTCGGCATGGCCTCGGTGCGCTTCATCTGCGGCACCCAGGAGATCCACAAGGAGCTCGAGGCGCGCCTGAGCGCCTTCCTCGGCACCGACGACGCCATCCTCTATTCCTCGTGCTTCGACGCCAACGGCGGCTTGTTCGAGACGCTCCTCTCCGCCGAGGACGCCGTCATCAGCGACGAGCTGAACCACGCCTCGATCATCGACGGCATCCGCCTGTGCAAGGCACAGCGGTACCGCTACAAAAACCGTGACCTTGCCGATCTCGAGGCGAAGCTCAAGGAGGCCGACGCGGCTGGCGCTCGCTTCAAGCTCATCTCCACCGACGGCGTGTTCTCGATGGACGGCTATATCGCCGACCTCAAGGGAGTGTGCGACCTGGCCGACCGCTACCACGCGCTCGTCATGGTCGACGACAGCCACGCCGCAGGCTTCCTCGGCGCCCGGGGGCGCGGGACACCCGAGTTCTGCGGCGTCGCCGGGAGGATCGACGTCATCACCGGCACCCTCGGCAAGGCCCTCGGCGGCGCCAGCGGCGGGTTCACGACCGGCCGTCGCGAGATCATCGATCTGCTCCGCCAGCGCTCCCGCCCCTACCTGTTTTCGAACACCCTCGCCCCCGCCGTCGCCGCCGCCTCGATCGCCGCGCTCGGCCTGCTGGAGCGCTCGACCGAACTCCGCGACCGGCTCGAGGCAAACACCGCCTTCTTCCGAGCCGAGCTCGCCCGGCTCGGGATCGCCATCCGGCCGGGCACGCACCCCATCGTCCCGGTCATGATCGGCGACGCCGCCCTCTCGCAGCGCGTCTCGGCTCGCCTGCTCGAACTCGGCGTGTATGCCGTCGGGTTCTTCTATCCGGTCGTGCCCGCGGGCACTGCCCGCATCCGCACGCAGCTCTCAGCGGGACACAGCCGCGAGGATCTCGCGTTCGCCCTGGAGCAGTTCGACCGCGCGCACCGCGAGTTCGGCTTCTGAGCCTACCTTCACCGATGAAACTCACCTCCTCCCAACGCCAGCGCCTCATCGCGGCGGCCCGCGCCGCCTCGCGCGCCTCCTACGCCCCGTATTCGAAATTCCGCGTCGGCGCCGCCGTGCTCACCCGCTCCGGGCGCATCTTCTCGGGCTGCAACGTCGAAAATGCCTCCTACGGCCTCGCCAACTGCGCCGAGCGCACCGCCATCTTCTCCGCCATCGCCGCGGGCGACCGCGGGATCGTCGCCGTCGCCGTCTACACGCCAACGAGCGCCCCGACCACGCCCTGCGGCGCCTGCCGGCAGGTCATCAATGAGTTCAATCCCCAGGCGTCGATCATCTGCGCCTGCCGCACCCGCCGCCGCATCGAGACGCGCCTGGACCAGCTCCTCCCCGAGGCCTTCGGGCCAAAGAATCTCCTCTGAGGCTGGCGGGGCTCCACTAATGCACGGGCGCCTCGACCGTCGAAACGAATTCCCGCAGCGCAGACCAGTACGATTCCCCGGCGACCTCGACGAGGTCGTTGTGGCCCGCGCCGTACACCCAGAGCCGCCGCTTCCTTCCGCCCGCCGCCGCGAGAAGCTGTTCTCCGTGCCTGAATGGGATCACCTCATCGGCCGTGCCGTGGATCACCAGCACCGGACAGGTCACGCGGGGCATTTTCTCGATATTCGCGAACCGGTCGAACGGGAGCACGCGCACGCGCGTCATCACCCGGAAGGCGCTTGTGAATGCACTCTGGATCACGAGGCCACCGCAGCCTCCGTCGGCCGCCAGATCGATCGCGGGTCCTCCGCCCAGCGACCGTCCGAAGAGAATCACCCGGTTCCGCGGCACCCCGAGCGGTCCGGTGGCGTACGCGAACACGGCGCGTGCATCGCGCAGGGCGTTCGTTTCGCCGGGTTTCCCATCGGTGCGTCCGTAGCCCCGGTAATCCCAAGCCAGCACGGATACGTCGAGCCGATCGCGAAGCGCGCGCATCAGCGGATCCACGTCCCCGAGATCCTCGGCGTTTCCGTGAAAAAAGAGCACCGTGCACTGCGCTCCCGCGCGGGGATACCAACGGGCTGCCAGCGGCAGGCCATCTGCCGCCGCGATCCGGAGGATGTCGCCGCCGGCCGGATAGCTCGCCGGAGGCGGCTGAAAGATGAGGCGGTCGGCCCCGGCACATCCATAGAGCGCGAGCAGCAGGTAGGCCGCGGCCAGTGCGCCGGCGGGAATCAGGAGCCACCGCACCACCGTCCGGGTCCGCAGGCCAGCCATGTCATCCGCCCGCGAAGAAGTCCCGCACAGCGGCAGGGACCTCGCCGCGCGGCACTTCGCGCTCCGTCCTTGCGGTCAGATCGCGCAGCTTCACGACGCCCCGGGCAAGCTCGTCGCCGCCGTAAATGAGCGCGAGCCTGGCCCCCGACTCCAAGGCCGCCTTGAATTGTTTCCCGAAAGCCAGCGGCTTGAGGGGATACTCGACCCGGCGTCCCGCCGCGCGCAGCGCCTGGATGTCGGCAAAGGCCACCCGGCGCTCGTCCTCGCCGCCAAGCACCGCATAGATGTCGGCAGCCTGCACGAAGGAGGGCATCAGTCCGCGCGCCTCGAGGAGCAGCCCCATGGTCACATCGCCGATCGCGAAGCCCGCAGCCGGCAGGTCCGGGCCGCCCAGCTTGGCGACCAAGTCGTTGTAGCGGCCGCCGCCCGCGATCGCCCGGAGCGCCCCCTTGCGATCAAATGCCTCAAAGACAAAGCCCGTGTAGTAGGCCAGCCCGCGCACGACGCCCAGATCCACCTCGATGAAACGCGCAAGCCCCATGGCCTTAAGCCCGTCGAGCAGCTGCCTCCAGTCGGCCAACCGGCGCTGAAGCGCCTCTCCGCCGAGCGGCTCGAGCACCGCGGCCAGCTGCTCCAGCCCCTTGATTCCAAGGAACGCCAGCACCTTCTCCTTGATCCCGGCGTCAAGCGGCCCGAATCGCTCGACATAGGCCTGGAAGGCCGCATCGCCCATTTTCACGTGCTTGTCGACCGCCGTGAGCACGCCGCAAATACGCTCGCCGTCGAGCCCCAGCGCCCCGAGATAGTGCACCCAGAGGTCGCGGTCGCTCAGCCGGACGCGGAAATCCTCCTCGGTCAGCCCAAAGGCCGCCAGACTCTGCACCAGAAGCGCCACCAACTCGATGTCGGCCTCGACCCCGGCCTCCCCGAAAATGTCGGCATTGAACTGGAAGAACGCCCGCTCCCTCCCTTTCTGGGCGCGCTCATACCGGTAAAACTCCCCGATGCTAAACCATTTGATAGGCCTCTTGAGGCTCCCCGCGCGGGCTCCGACCATCCGGCAGACCGTCGGGGTCATCTCCGGCCTCAGGGCAACCTCCCGGCCTCCCTTGTCGGTGAAACTGAACAACTGCTGTTCGATCTCCTCGCCCGACTTCGCCTTGTAAAGATCCAGCGGCTCCAGGACCGGAGCATCGTATTCGACAAACCCAAAACTGGCGGCAGTCTGCCGCCAGAGGCGAAAGATATGGTGGCGACGCACTAACGCGTCAGGCGCAAATTCCCGGAACCCGGGAAGAGACTGAAATGAAGGCATGCAACCGTTCAGGTTGCGGGAGCAGCAGGCGCTTCGCCACCCTTATTTTGCAAGGTAGCCAGATCCAGCTTCTTGAGCTTTGCCTTCAAGATCTTTCCGGATTTGAATTTGACGACTGCACGCTCGGGAATAGTGACCTCTGTCTCCGGTTTGTTCGGATTGCGGCCAACTCTCGCCTTCCTGATCTGAACCTCCAATACGCCGAAATTGCGCAACTCCACGTTCCGACCCTCTGCCAGCGCATTCATAATGATATCGAGCGTCATCTGCACCGTCGTCTGCACCTCCTTTTGGGGGAAGCCGGTCTTCTCGTAGATTTGCAGCACAATCTCGCGTTTTGTAAGGTTTGTCGACATGGTGGTTCCTTTCTCTAAAATCCAACTGGATAGGAGCTTAAAATATTCGAACTCCGAGTTCGGTCAACAGCAAAGCTTCATAATCTCCTGAAAATGAGTGATAAAACCTCTTCCGATCCCTTCGGCGATCTCCCGCTCCGCATTCAGGAAATGCTTAAAGGTTCGGGGATTAGGACACATTTCCAGCCCCCCGGGCCGTCCCAGGAGGCTTCGGGGAAATCCGATGATGCTGATCACGAAGCGAATAAGCAGCATGAGACCACTCTCAAACTGATCCGCGAATTCAACCTCAAGCCCCGCGAGATTCGCGATTATCTCGATCGGTTCGTCATCCAGCAGTCCGAGGCAAAAAAGGTCCTTTCGGTCGCGATCTGCGATCACTACAATCACGTTCGCCGCTGCATCGAGAATCCCGGCTTGAGGGAACTCGACTACGCCAAGCAGAACATCCTCCTGCTCGGGCCGACCGGCGTGGGAAAAACATATCTGATGCGGTGCATCGCCCGGCTCATAGGGGTGCCGTTCGTCAAAGCTGATGCCACCAAGTTCTCCGAGACCGGCTACGTCGGCGGCGACGTCGAGGACCTCGTGCGCGACCTTGTGAAGACCGCCGACAGCGATGTCGATCTGGCCCAGTACGGCATCATCTACATCGACGAGATCGACAAGATCGCGGCGGCGCCCGGGGCCGCCGCCAGCCGCGACGTATCGGGCCGGGGAGTGCAGATCAACCTGCTCAAGCTGATGGAGGAGACCGAGGTGAATCTCCAAAGTCAGAACGACATCGCCGGCCAGATCCAGGCCCTGATGGATTTCCAGCGCCGCGCCCGCCCGAGGCGGCGCACGATCAACACGCGCCACATCCTTTTCATCGTCAGCGGCGCCTTCGACAAGCTGTCGGACCAGGTCCAGCGCCGCGTCCAGAGCAGCCAGATCGGTTTCGCCTCGGCGAATCGCGACCGCCCGCCCGACGAGGCCGACCTGCTTTCGCTCGCCCAGAGCCGCGATTTCATCGACTACGGCATGGAGCCCGAGTTCGTCGGGCGCCTCCCGGTGAGGGTCCCCTGCCGGGCGCTCACCGCCGCCGACCTCGAGAAGATTCTGCTCACGTCGGAGGGCAGCATCCTCCAGCAGTACCGGGCTGATTTCGCCGGCTACGGGATCGATTTCGAGATCGCGATCGAGGCCGTGCGCGAAGTGGCCTCGCAGGCCCACGCCGAGCGCACCGGCGCCCGCGGCTTGATGACCGTGCTCGAGCGCGTCCTGCGCAACTTCAAGTTCGAGCTCCCCTCGACGGCGGTGAAATCGTTCCGGATCGACCGCGCCACCGTGCTCCAGCCCGCCGAGACGCTCGGCGCGATCCTCCGACAGAATGCCGACCAGCAGCGCGACGTCCTCAGGGCCGACCTCGGACAATTCGCCGCGCGCTTCCAGAAGGACTACGGTTTCGAACTGGCTTTTGACGACTCCGCAATCGAGCGCCTCATCGAGCTGAGCCTCGCCACCGACAAGACCATCCGGGCGCTCTGCGAGGAGCGGTTCCGCGATTTCCACCACGGGCTCAAGCTCATCACCCGCGACGGCGAGTCCCGCCGATTCGTGATCACGCGTGAGGTGATCGACTCGCCCGACAAGGTCCTTTCCCGTTGGGTCGTCGAGAGTTTTCGCAAGGAAGCCTCCCGATCCGCGGATGGCGCCGACACGCCGGCGTCAACCTGAGCCATGCCCGATCCCGCCGCAGTCCAGGCCATGTTCGCGCGCATTGCGCGCCGCTACGATCTGGCCAACCGCGTCCTCAGCGCCGGCCTCGACATCCGGTGGCGCAGGAAGCTTGTCGCCGCCGTGCAGCGTTCCCGCCCGGGGAAGATCCTCGATCTCGCCACCGGAAGCGGCGACGTGGCGTTTGCGCTCGCCCGAAGCCTGCCCGACGGAGTCTCCATCATGGGGATGGATTTCTGCGAGCCGATGCTCGCCGTGGCCGCCGAAAGGCAGCGCCGCCACCCCGTGCCGGGCAGCATTGCCTTCGTGTCCGGCGACGCGCTTGCCCTGCCCCTTCCCGACGGCGCCGTCGACGCCATCACGATCGCCTTCGGCTTCCGCAATTTTGCCGATCGGGCGCGCGCGCTCCGCGAGATGCGGCGCGTACTCCGCAACCCCGGAGGGCACCTCTTCATCCTCGAGTTCTCCCAGCCGTCGCGCCGGCTCAGGCCCGCGTACTACGCCTACCTCAGGCACGTGCTTCCCCACCTGGCGCGGCTCATCACCGGCGACCGTGCCGCCTACGAATACCTGGGCGCCACCATCGGCGCATTCCCCGCGCGCGCCGAGCTCGCGGCTGAGATCGCCGCCGCTGGATTCGCCAAAGTCATCGCAACCCCGATCTCCGGCGGGATCGTCGCCCTTCACGAAGCCTTCTGAAGCGGGACCGGCCCCCCAGGGCCATTCCCGGCCGCAAAAAGCCCCCTGCGTTCGGGCTCCTCCGTCAGTGCACAGCAATTTTCGTGCTAGCAAAGCATCTGCGCACTTGCCACTTACCGCCATCTGGGCTTTTCTGGGGTTGTGCCGGCGCTCCGCCTGATCAACAACGAGCTTCACTACGAGCTCCTCCGGAAGATTTCCGAGGGCGGCATGGGCGTGGTCTACGAGGCACTTCAGTTCGGCACGGGAAATTTTCGCAAGCTAGTAGCCATCAAGTTGATACGCGAGGAATATTCAAGCATCCTCGAATTCCAGAAGAACTTCATCGGAGAGGCCCGCCTCGTCGCCGACCTCATCCACACCAACATCGTCCAGACCTACCACCTCGGCCTCATCGGCGGACAGCACTTCATGGTCATGGAATTCGTCAACGGCGTGAACCTCGAGCAGTTCCTCGACCGCCATCGGGTGCTCGGGCGCGAAGTGCCGATCGACTTCGCCGTCTTCATCGCCTCCCGCGTGGCGCGGGGGCTGGCCTACGCCCATCAGAAGACCGACCGCGACGGCAACCCCCTCAATATCGTCCACCGCGACGTCAACCCCAAGAATGTCATGATCGCGTACGAGGGCGACGTGAAGCTGACCGACTTCGGGATCGCGAAGGCCTTCAAGCTGATGTACAATGAGGAAGGCAAGGTCATCCCCGGCAAGGACGAGTACTGCTCCCCCGAACAGGCCAGCTACGCAGTGACCGACGCCCGCGCCGATCTCTTCTCCCTCGGCATCGTCCTTACCGAGCTGCTCCTCGGCCGGAACGTGTTCCGCGCCGACGATCGCCTCCAGTCGCGCCGCAACGTCGTCTCCATGCCGATTCCCCGTTTCGGCGACCTCCGGCCGGAGATCGACGCGAAACTCGAGGCCATCCTGCAGAGGCTTCTCGAGCGCGACCGGGGCCGGCGCTACCAGACGGCGTCGGAGCTGCTCACCGATTTCGAACTGTATCTCTACAGCGACCGCTACGGACCCACCAACGAGAAGCTCGGGGTCTACCTGCGTGAGCTGTTTGGCCAGCCAGAGCTATCCCCGGCACTGCGAACCAGCGACACCGCTGCGGCCTTGTGAGGTTTGTCCTCGCTGCCGTTTTCCCAGTCATGAGCGGTCCCGGTTTTCATCAGCACTTGAGCCAGCGCCAGACCCAGCAGATGGTCCTGGCGCCCCAGCTGCGCCAGTCGCTCAAGATCCTCCAGGTGGCCGCGCTGGATCTCCGCTCCGTCATCCAGGAGGAGCTTCAGAGCAATCCCACGCTTGAGGAACAGCCGATGGATGGGGTGAGCCTCGACCAGCCCTCACCCTCCGGAGCCGAGGAGGGCGATGCCGACGGCGGAGCCGACCAGAGGGAGGAGCTCGACTTCACCAAGGAGTTCGAGGTGCTCAGCAAGATCGACCAGGACTGGCGGGACCATCTCGCCCAAGCCGGCGGCGCCCAGCCATACACCGCCGACGCCGCCGAGAAGCGGCAGCACTTCCTCGAGTCGCTTGTCAGCGAGACTTCCCTCCAGGAACACCTCATGAGGCAGGCCGAACTGGTCGACTGCCCTCCCCAGGGGCTCGCCGCGATCCGCTTCCTCGTGGGCAGCATCGACGACCGCGGATTCCTCACCGCGAGCCTCGCCGACATCGCGCTGCTCGCCGGGATTCCCCTCGCCGACGTCCAGGCCGCGCACAAGCTGCTGCGCACGTTCGATCCGCCCGGCATCGGCGCGCTCGACCTGCGCGACTGCCTCCTTTTTCAGCTCGAGGCGAAGGGTCGCGGCGCCTCGACCGCCGCCCGCATGGTGCGCGACCAGTTCTCCCTGCTCACCCGCCGCCGCATTCCCGACCTGGCCCGCCGCCTGGGGGTCTCCGTCGAGGACATCCAGCTCGCACTCGACGAGATCGCCCTGCTCGATCCCGCGCCCGGTCGGCGCTTCGCGGAGGACAGCAACCGGGTCGTCGTCCCCGACGTGACGGTCGAGAAGGAGGACGGCGAGTGGAAGATCCGGATGAACAGCGACTACATCCCGCGCCTGCGCATCAGCCAGACCTACCGGGACATGATCGCCAAGGGCACGCTCTCGAAGGAGGAGCGCGATTACGTCCGCGAGCGCATGCGCTCGGGCCGCTTCCTCATCAATTCGATCGACCAGCGCCAGCAGACGATCGAGCGGATCACCCGCGAGATCTTCAAGGTGCAGCAGGAATTCCTCGAGCACGGAGTCTCCAAGCTCCGGCCGTTGACGATGACGCAGATCGCCGACGCCGTCGGCGTGCACGAGACGACCGTCAGCCGCGCCATCGCGAACAAGTACATCAAGACCCCTCACGGCGTCTTTGAGTTCAAATACTTCTTCACGCCGGGCTACCAGGCCCAGAGCGGCGACGCCGTTTCCAACACGAGCGTCAAGGAGATGATCAGCAATCTCATCAACAGCGAGGACCGCTCGCATCCCCTGAGCGACCAGGAACTCGTGGCGAAGCTCCAGGAAAAGGGGATCGCCATCGCGCGGCGCACCGTGGCGAAATACCGCGAGGAGCTCGGCCTGCTGCCGAGCAATCTCCGCCGCGAGTACCTTTGAACGAGCCGGCGGGGCTGAGTCAGGCCTGGTCGATCTCCAGGTCCGGAGCGATCATGAGCCCGGCGGTCGGCCCGGCGACGCAGCCGGCGGAGTCGCACCAGGCGGCGAAGGCGATCATGGCCGCGTTGTCGCCGGTATGCGCGGGCTGCGCCGCCAGGAAGGGAATCCCCCGCTCCCGCCCAAGAGTCTCGATTCCCGAGCGGAGCAGCCGGTTGTTCGATACTCCGCCCGAGAGTCCCACGCTCGCAAACCGGCCCCCGGCATTCCCGGCCGACGGCCCCCGATCGAGCGCCGCCGCCGTCTTTCTGACCAGCGCGTCGATCACGGCCTGCTGGTAGCTCGAGCAAAGGTCGGCCAGGTGCGCCGTCACTTCCCCGGGGCTCATCTTCTCGATCTGGTACCGCAGGCTCGTCTTCAGGCCGGAGAAACTGAACGACAGGTCCTCGTTCGGCTGGACGCCGCGGGGAAACCGGTAGGCGTCGGGGCGGCCGGCCGCGGCGCGCTGCTCGATGAGCGGCCCGCCCGGATAGCCGAGCCCAAGCAGTTTGGCGCCTTTGTCGAGCGCCTCGCCCGCCGCATCGTCGCGCGTGCAGGACAGCATGGCGATGCGACGCCCGCGATCGATCTCGAACAGGAGGGTGTTGCCGCCCGACACGATCAGCCCGAGATGGGGCAGCAGGGCGTTCAGACGGAGGTCGAACGACGCCGGCGCGGTTTCATGCACC
>Ga0153915_10000425_pt1 | contig 38615 bp, 31 predicted proteins | sample Opewatmetagenome_2_FD_107003 | JGI IMG/M metagenome (GOLD analysis project Ga0153915, IMG submission 107003) | Freshwater wetland microbial communities from Ohio, USA - Open water 3 Core 3 Depth 3 metaG | ecosystem: Environmental > Aquatic > Freshwater > Wetlands | place: USA: Ohio, Lake Erie...
ACGGAGCTACTCGACCTCATCCGCCGATCTGTGCCCGATCCGGCCGCACAACTCTTCGGCCCAACGGCGCCCGGCAGAAATGAGTTTCTGCCTTCGTAGATGGCCGTTTCGGCAACAGCCCCCAAGTTTCGCACATTTGGAGTGATTGGCAGGTCTGACTCCCGGGGAAATCGACTTCCTGGCGCCGCGGCCCGAACGCTGAAAGTTATTCACAATCAGTTCCCAAGTTACGTTTCCACGACGCTCGGATAGGCACTTGACTTGGCCATTTCTGGGGGATTCTCTCGGTCCCCATACGAATGTCGGGCTTCAGGCACCACATCGTCTACCTCTAACCAAGGGCCCTGCTCTAGACACCATGCAAAAGTCATTCCTGAAATGTCTCCTCGCCGCGGGAGTCGCCGTGCTCGCATTGGCGCTCGGTACTTCCGCTTTCGCCCAAGGCGTCACCACATCGACGCTGAGCGGTTTCGTCACCGACAAGTCCGGCAAGAGCGTCGCGAGCGCGACGGTCACCGTGCTTCACGAGCCGTCCGGCACCACTGTTGTCGGCACGACGCGCGCCAACGGCCAGTACAACTTCGCCGGTCTCCGGATCGGCGGCCCATACACGGTGACCGTGACGACGAGGGAGTTCGCCCCCCAGTCGCAGAAGGAGATCTACCTCAACCTCAACCAGGACCAGGTGGTCAGCTTCGTCCTCTCGAGCGACGTCGTGGCGATGGAGGCCTTCCGCGTCGAGGGCACCCGTGACACCACATTCGACTCAGGCAAGATGGGCGCCGTGACGACGTTCTCCTCCGAGGAGATCGGCAACATCCCGACGATCCGCCGCGACGTGCAGGATATCGCCAATATGGATACGCGCGTCGGCCTCACGCTCAACACGAGCTATGGCGAGTTCGCGGTCTCCGTGCAGGGGCAGAACAGCCGCTACAATTCGTTTCTGATCGACGGCATGCAGTCCAACGACCCGTTCGGCCTCAATGCGAACGGCTTCTCATCCCTCCGCAGCCCGATCCCCCTCGACGCGATCGCGGGCCTCTCGATCGACCTCAGCCCCTATGACGTGACCCGCACCGGCTTCACTGGCGCCCTGATCAGCGCCGTCACCAAGAGCGGCACGAATGAATACCACGGGTCGGCCTACTCGTTCTACACCGGCAAGACCCTCCGCGCCGACAACCCGGTGACCAAGCAGCAGGACCAGTTGCAGGAACGGTACATGGGCTTCACCTTCGGCGGCCCCCTCATCCGGAACAAGCTCTTCTTCTTCGGCGCCTACGACGATTATCGCAAGGTGACCGCGGTCACCCAGAACTTCGTGCCCGATGCCACGACCGCTGCGGCGATCAAGTCGGCGGCCGCTGCCTGGGGATACGACGTCGGAAGCCTCACCATCAATCAGGCCGAGTCGACCCAGAAGACCTACCTGGTCAAGCTGGACTGGAACATCAACGCGAACCACCGCGCTTCGGCCACCTATCGCCGCACGGAGGGCAAGTCGCCGTACACCAGCGGCTACACCGGCTCGACCTACACCTGCTTCAGCAATTACCTCTACACGGCACAGCGGCTCACTGACAATTACAGCGCGCAGATCAACAGCACGTGGACACCGGACTTCCGGACTGATGCCGGCGCCGCTTACATCAAGTACAACGGCACGGCTAAGAACAATGGAACGCCGTTCCCCGAGATTTACATCAACAGCGTCAGCGGCACCCGCCTCGACACCGGCGCGACCGTGACGAACGGCGCGATGGATATCGGCACGAATTATTCTTACCAGTACAACAACCTGTACACAAAGAACTACAACGGTCACCTCTACGGCGAGTACTCCCTCGGCGACCACACGCTCAAGTTTGGCGCCGATTCCGACAAGAACCAGTACGACGACAAGTTCGTCCAGTACTATTATGGCCGCTACGCGTTCGCGAACGTCTCCGACTTCGCCGCAGGCAAGGCCAACCACCTGCGCTATCAGCAGGCCTCTCCGGGGTATACGATCCCGCAGAGCTTCGCCTACTACAGCCGCACGGATTACGGAGCCCTCATTCAGGATACCTGGAAGCCCAATTCGGATCTGACGATCACCGCCGGCCTGCGGTATGACTACCCCTTCATCCCGAACAAGCCTCCGGTATGCCTCGCGTTCTCCAACGCTTTCGGGCGCACCAACACTTACACGGCGAGCGGCAACCAGGTCTTCGCCCCCCGCTTTGGCTTCAACTACAATCTTCCGAAGTCATTCCTCCCCACCGTCCTGGGCGGCCGCAAGACCCAGGTCCGTGGCGGCTTTGGCCTCTTCCAGGGCACGAATCCCGCCGTTTGGGTCGCCAACGTCTTCCAGACGGCCGGCGTCCTGAACTCGGTGACTCTCGGCACGAGCAGCACGAGCAGCACGGTCTCGGGCACGATCGCCTTCAATCCGAGCGCCACCTATGTGCAAACCCTCGCGGCTCCCAGCACGCCGACTCCCGTGGTAAACACGCTTGATCCCAACTTCCGCACCCCGACCTCATGGAAGGGCAACATCGCGATCGACCACACCCTTCCGTGGTGGGATCTGGTTGCGACGCTGGAAGCCAACTACCTCATGGTCGAGCGCGGTGTCTACTACCAGTCGCTCAACATCAAGCCGACGGGCGTCACCGCCTTCGACGGCCGCGTGATGTACAGCGGCAACTACTACTCGACGCTCAGCACCGTGCTCAACCTGGCCAACACCAGCCAGGGCGGCTCGCAGACCTACACGATCGGCGTGAAGCGCCCGATGAAGAACCATTGGAGCTTCTCGCTCGGCTACTCACACACGCATGCCACCGAGGTACAGCCGCTGACCTCCTCGGTTGCGTATTCCAGCTACAGTTACCGCGCGAGCTTGAACCCGAATGACGGTTCCGCCCGGAACTCGGCCTATTCCGTGCCGAACAAGTTCGTCCTGACGGTTGCCCGGGAGTTCAACTTCTTCAAGCGGCCGAATACCAGGACCCTCATCTCGGCCGACTTCAAGGTCCAGACCGGGCACGCCTACAGCTGGGTGTTCTACGGTGATGTGAACGGCGACGGCATCTACGGCAACGACTCGTTCTACGTCCCGAACGGTCCCAACGATCCGATGGTCACCTGGTCGACCACGGCCCAGTGTGATGCATTCTTCAAATTCGTGAATGGCACCGACCTGAAGAAATACCTCGGACAGGTCTGCCCGCCGAACAGCTCGTACAATCCCCAGACCAAGACCGTGAACCTGCACATCGAGCAGGAGATCCCGGTCTACAAGCGGGCGAAGCTCTCGGTTTTCTTTGACTGCATCAACTTCGCCAACCTCTTCAACAAGAGCTGGGGTGAGGTGACGGGCTTGGACTTCAGCACGAGCTACAGCGGCTACAACCGCTCGGTCTGCAGCGCCAGCTACAGCTCGTCGACCGGCAAGTACACGTACGCCTTCACGTCCAGCACCCTGGGCGGCACGACGAACTTCACGGATCTCTCCCGCTGGCAGCTCCAGATCGGCGCGAAGCTCCAGTTCTAACAGCCTGTCGGGCTTCCCGCCCTCCAGACCGATCCCCGAGGGGGCCAGGCGCAAGCCTGTGCTCCTTCACGGAGGACGAGCCAGATTGAATCTCAAGGCGGCTGCGGCAGCGCAGCCGCCTTTTTCATGAGTCCGTTTCAGTGGTCCGCTGCGGGAGCAGTGGGGGATGGCCGAGATCCCGGTGCTCTCCCGTGCAGGACCATGGAGCCGCCTCACCTCAGCCTTGCGAGTTCGGCACGGGCGTAGGGATCGCCGGGGCGCAGGCGCAGGGTTTCATCGAACTGCTCGCGCGCCGCATCGCGACGGCCGAGCTTCACCAGGGCCAGACCGAGGTTGAAATGGAAATCAGCCTGATCCGGACTCAGGGCCAGCGCCTGTTGATAGTGTTCAACGGCCTCCCCGAGCCGGCCGCTCTCCTGGAGGGCATTTGCAAGGTTGGCGTGCACCTCGGGCAGATCCGGCGCGATCTGGAGCACCGCGCGATATTCTTCGATGGCTTCCGCCGGTCGAGCGCTCTGAGCGAGCGCGTTTCCGAGATTGTAGTGGGCGACGACGTTGTCGGGATGAATCCTTAGGGCTTCTGAGAAATGCCTCATGGCATCTCCGAGCCTGCCCTCGGCGGCGAGCAGGGAGCCCAGGCCCGTGTGTGACTCGCTGCAAGCGGGATCGAGCCGCAGGGCTTCGCGGAACTCCGCGGCGGCCCGTCCGGTCTCGCCGGTGGCGGCGAGGGCGTTCCCGAGACTCGCATGCGCCCGCGGATTGGCCGGACAACGCGCTGCCGTGTCCTCCCAGATCGCCTGCTCGCTCCGGTAATCATGGTTGCGCAGCCCCGTGAGGCAGCCCAGGCCAAGCGCCAGAGCTGAGACGAGGATCCAGGCTCGCGCCCGGAGAATCCGATCGATTCCGATCGCCGCGAGCACGGCAATCGCGGCGAGGGGTAGGTACATACGGTGCTCGGCGGCCGTCTGGGTGGCCACCGGGACGAAGCTCGAGCTCGGAGCGAGGGTGATGAGGAACCAGGCACCCAGAAACCCTGCAGCCCGGTGCTGCCAGAGAGCCAGTGCAGTTGTCCCGGCGAGCAGAGCCAGAAGCAACGCCTGCGGCCAGACCGCCGCTGCGTGAGCGACGGTCGCGGTCCCGTAATCGAATACCAGGGGATGCGGCCAGAGCGCGAGCCAGAGGTACCGGACCACCGCCTGGCACTGGGTCAGGGCATAGGTTGTGGGCGCTATTCCCGCACCGGCCCCGGCCGTCCCCCCGCGCCCTGCATTGGCAGAGACCATGGCTGCGAGCAGCAGGATTGCCGTTGCGAAACTGAGATAAAGCCCCCACCGGCGCGCCCAAGCGGCGCGGAACGAGCCGGCCTCGAACGTGCGGTCATACAACAGCACTGCCACTGGCGCAGTAACGACAACCTCCTTGCAGCCCATCCCGAGCAGGCATGAGACCACCGAGAGAAAGGACCAGATATTCTCATGACAAAGGACACGGAGAGGTCTCGCAGTCTTCTCCGCGCTCTCTGTGTTCTCTGTGGTGACACTGGTACCTCTGATAAAACAGTAAATCGTCAGCAGGTAAAACAACCCCGCCAGCGACTCTGCGCGCTGCACGATGTAGGTCACCGACTCCGTCTGCAGCGGATGAAGCAGCCAGATCAAGGCGGCTGCGAGCCCGATGGAGCGGGCAGTGTCGGCGGACACGGGCGCTCGCGGAAAGGGGCTCGGCCGGAGGAGCGACCGTCTGGCGATTCCGAACAGGACCAATGCCCCGATGACGTGGATGGCGATGTTGAAAGCGCGGCAGCCGGCGGGATTGATCCCGTGGAGACCGAAATCCAGCCAGAACGAGGCGTTCAGAACCGGCCGGCCGCTCACCGTCAGGCCGGTGCCGCGAGGTGGAAACCAGGCGGACGAGAAGCTCCGGATCGTGGGGTTGTTGACGATCGACGGAATGTCATCGAACACGAACGGCGCCGAAAGGCCGTTCCCATAGGCGAGAAACCCGCAGACTGCGATGATCGCCGCGGCCAGAAGCACGGGCAGGGAGCCGCGCGATTCTTCCAGGGGATCCCTCTTCCTGGTTTGTGCGCTCATTGAGGGACGCTGCAGGCAACGATGGCCGCCGGCGTCACCCGAGGATCAGTTAGGCAGGGCGGCTTCGCCAAGCACGATCGGAGTACCGATCTCGACATGACCTTCCTTGACGGTGGGCATCTCGATCGAGAGCGACTTCATCTGCTTCCCGAAATAGTTCGAGCCGACGAAGCTCATCCGGGGCAGATCCTCCCTGAAATTAGTGCCCGGAGAACGCATGCTCAGGTGGATCGTCCAGACTTCCTTCCAGACCTTCTCCTTGAGAAGCTTTTGGAAGTCGAACGCCCGTACGACGATGAAGTACCGCGACTCCGCAAGGCAGTCCCGCAATGTGACGCCTGCGGAGTCCGACCAGATTCTCTTTTGATCCTCCCAGAGATCCTCCTCGACTCCCAAGAGACGAGCGTTGCCGGCCATGCTCACATTCTGGCTCAAGCGGTCTGTCTCATGGAGGAGAGAATCGAAATCTGCTTGGGCATCGAACCTTGCGGACATATCAGACTGCATGCCTGCGATCAGCATGACGTTCTCCGATGGAGAATTCCCTGGCGCGGTCAAAAGGTTGGCGACTGCCTGGGTATTCCCTGATTGATCATAATTCCCGGTGCTCTGGAAAGAGGTTTCGCCGAGCATTTCGTAGGTGCTCTTGATGGCGGCAGTCGTCCCCCAGTGGACGAAAATCAGAAGGTCCGCGGTCTTCAGGTCGGTGGCCGGATAATAATTTTGCTTCACCAGGCCCTGAGCCATCGTGTTGACGATCTGCACAAACGAAGTGCGCTCGATGGAACGGTCGATGAAGTCGCTCTCATAGTAGCGGCCTTTACAGACAAGATAGGTTTCCCTCTTGGGGATCTTCCCGCCGAACTTTTGCGCCTCGTACTCCGAATCGGCCTTGGACTTCACCATCACCCGGTCATCGGCCGCAGCTCGCGGGCCGCAAAACAGGAACACGAAGACAAGTACCGCAGAAAAGCGCAGGGACATGGGACTTGGGATATTTTGTCGGAGAAGCAACCCACTATTTAAGTGGGCTAGATTTCAGGGCAACATTCAATTGTTGCCCCGGGTATGCCCGAAAACAATAAGGGAATATTCCAAAAAATATCCAAACTGCCAGCCCAAAGTACCATACCCAAGCTGAGAGCTTACACATCAATCCTGCTGGATACCAAGCCTCCGGGCCGCCGGAGGCAACCAGCTCACTTGGCGTCCGCGGCGTGCAGCGATTCCCGGAATTTGACTGCTTCGGCGCGCTTGGCTTTCAGGCACTCGATCAAATGGTCGACCTGGTCCGGGTCGATCGCGACACAGCAGTCTTCGCTCATATCCACATGTGCAATGCACACGGCGCCATCCTCACCAACGTAAACTTCAATGGATTCATCGAGTGGTTTCATGATCCTGCGGCGGGTTGTCATCTCGGCGTCTTCCCTCCGTTTCTCGCGATCGTCCTGGTAGGCCGGAGCGGGCCTGCGGCAGACGGGACGCTCGCAGCGGAATGGCTTTGATGAGTTTGGGTTTCGAGGTTTGCTGAACAAAGAGGAGGCAGGGTGACCGCTGCCTAGGCGCGCTGGGCACCAAGATCAGTCCGGAGTGACGCGGTAGGTTGCGTTCATGTCAGCAGGGCTGGGAGAAAGGCTGACCGCAGAGGAGATTAATTCGTATAAATTGATCTTATAAGTTGTATAAACAAACTACAGATCAGTGTCTTGTACTCTCTCCTGATCCATCTCTGGCACGCGAAATTAAAGAAAATAATCGGTCTGATTTCAAACCAATTCACAGGGACAAACCCTGTGTGTGCGATCGAGAACGGGGGAGCCGAAAGACCGACGCCGAAGATCGGCAGGCAAGGATTCGCCCGCGTCAGGAATGGATCGCCAATGAGATCCGGATCTGTTCTAAACTGATGCGGGCCATCATACTCCATTATGACTGCAAGCTTCGCGGAGCGCTTCTGCAAACAATACGGAATCCCGCCTGAGCGCTATGTGGAGGAGATGTTGAACCGGTCGCTTTACCCGCAGGCACGATGGTTTGCATGGCTGGTCAATTTCGTCTATTCAGATTACTTCTATGTCGATCGGGAACTGATCAGGGATCTCGGCCTTCTCAACCGGGTCGAGGCAATGCAGCGTCAGTTCGACGAATTCCATTACCAGCCGGTGAACCGCAGGTTCCTCCGCCGCCAGCTGAGGCTGCGGGTTTCGGAGCGGAGAGCGGTGCGGATCGCTCGGGAAGTGATGTTGCCGCCGGCGTGAACGGCGACCTATTGCTCCACGGTGTCCGCAGTGGGGGGTGGGATGGTGCTGTGAGCGGGTCCGAGCATCTGCAGCGCGGCATTCGCCAATGCCAATTCCATTGGTATTGAGAGGCTGGCTGCCTTGGCTCTCTCAAGCAGAACTCGGGCTCCGTCGTTGTCCCCGCGGATCAGCCGCATCATCCCTGCATAGTAAAATGCCCCGCGTTTCTGCGCTTCAACATTCATGGCGGATCCCGCGCTGGCTGCCTTGAGGAACTCGGGTTCTCCGAGTTCCCCGAGGAGAAAGTGAGCGATGGTTTTCATCCATTCGTCCGGCCATTTGGCCGCCACGCGTGAGAGCTCAATCGAGCCGTCGTCGCGCCGCAGCAGACGCAGCGCGAGGATGCGGGAAAACCTTAGGCGTTCGGAATTGGGTGTTCCCAACTGGATCGCGGCGTCGAAATCGACGATCGCCCCCTCAAAATTCCCCTTGACGAACCTGACGTTGCCCCGTGTCCAGTTCGCCAGGAGGTAGCCTGGGTCAAGGGAGAGGGCTTTGTCGCAATTGGTGGCAGCCGCATCCATATTCCCGAGTTGGGCGAATTGATTGGCCCTGTTGCTGTACGCCGTCGCGGTTGGACGCAGTTCGATTGCGCGTGTATAGTCGGCTATTGCGGCGGGACGATCCCCCTGATCAGCCCGGATGTTGCCGCGGTGCACGTAGGCCTCCATGAAATCCGGCATTATCTCGATCGCCCTGGAGATGTCGGCCAGACCCCCAGCAAGGTCGCCGGTGCAAGCGCGGAGAGTTCCCCGGTCGAAAAGGGCCCTGGCATCGTTCGGGTTCTTCTCGAGGTATCTGCCGTAACTGGCGATTGCGCTCGGAAGATTCCCCTTTTTTGCGCTCAGGTAGGCAAGGCTGCGGTGGACCTCGGCAAGGTTCGGTTTGAGTGCGAGCGCTTTGGAGAGGTCAGCCGATGCCTGTTCAAACTGGCCCGCGCGGATGAAAGCGTCGCCGCGATTCACATAGGTGCCTGGATCCTCCTTGCGCATGAGCGCCTGAGTGAAATCGGCGATGCTTCCAAGGAAGTCTCCTGTCTCCTTTTTCGCGCAACCCCGATTGTTGTACGCCCACGATCCAGTGGGATCGGACGCGATCGCCTCGTCAAAGTCCTCGATCGCACCGGCGAAATCCTTGCGGGCCATCCTAAGGTTCCCCCGCAGGTCGCGGCTCAGGGCGTTCTTCGGGTCAAGAGAAATGGAGCGATCCAGGTCGGCGATCGCGCCGTTTGCGTCTCCCAGGTCGGCCTTTGCCTGTGCCCGGAGGAAGAAGCAGGAGGCATCCTCAGGCAGAAGGCGGACGGCTTGGTCCAAGTCCGCCAGGCCTTTTGCCGCATCCCCGTTTTTGATTCTCAGCAAGCCCCGGTTTTGAAAAGCGGCACCAAGATCGGGCTGCAACTCGAGAGCGCGGCTCAAGTCGGCGATCGCCCCCGCTGGGTCGTCCTCCTCCATTCTCGTGGTTCCCCTTTCGAGGTAACCTGCAGCGATGTCTTTCCTGAGCAGGTTGCCTCTGCCAGCCAAATTCGGATCGATCTCTTCCGCCCTTTTTAGTGCCGCATCTGCCTCCGCCACGTCCTTGTGTTCGATTCTCTCCCTGGCAATGGCGAGGTATCGACCGGCGGGGCTGTCGAGAGCTGAGTTGGGGCTCTGGCAGCCGCCGAGGATAACAGCCATGACAAGGCCGAAAATGGTAGGGCCTTTGGGGTGAAGGACCATGGTCGACAGTTCTCCGCGTCCCGAGCCTCAGGCAAGCAAGAACCGGAGGACCCTTGACACGAGCCCGTTTGACGATTCCCGGAAAAAGGATGGCGCTGGCACGGACAATACCCTAGCCATTGGGCGCCCCTGCCTGTCTCCCTTTCTCTATGAACAAGGAACGCGTCGACCTGCCCCTCAACGAAATCCCGGCTTCCTGGTATAACGCCCTTGCGGATCTGCCCAAGCCGCTCCCGCCCCCGCTGCATCCGGGAACCGGAAAGCCCCTCACGCCCACCGACCTCGCCCCGATTTTCCCGATGAGCCTCATCGAGCAGGAGATGAGCTCCGAGCGTTGGATTGCCATTCCCGAGGAGGTGCGCGAGCTCTACCGGATCTGGCGGCCGACGCCGGTCGTGCGCGCGGTGCGCCTCGAGAAAGCCCTGAAAACCTCCTGCCGGATCTATTTCAAAAACGAGAGCGTCAGCCCGGCCGGAAGCCACAAGCTCAATACCGCTCTCGCCCAGGCCTACTACAACAAGAAGGAGGGCGTCCGCCGCCTGAGCACCGAGACTGGCGCGGGCCAGTGGGGCTCGTCGATGGCCTTCGCCTGCCAGCAGTTCGGCCTCGAGTGCACGATCTACATGGTGAAATCGAGCTACCACCAGAAGCCCTACCGGCGTTCGCTCATGCACGTATGGGGCGGCGAGGTCTTCGCCTCGCCCTCCGACCGCACTCAGGCCGGCCGCGCGATCCGCGCCTCCGATCCCGACACGCCGGGAAGCCTGGGCATGGCCATCTCCGAGGCCGTGGAGGATGCCGCTACCCACGGCGACACGAAGTACACCCTCGGGAGCGTGCTCAACCACGTGATCCTCCACCAAACCGTCATCGGTCTCGAAACGAAGCGACAGCTCGAGATGATCGGGGAAACACCCGACGTCCTCATCGGCTGCGTCGGCGGCGGGAGCAACTTCGGCGGTTTCACCGCGCCGTTCCTGCCGGAGAAACTTGAGAATCCGAAGCTGCGCCTTCTGGCGGTGGAGCCCTCGGCGTGCCCCTCGCTCACCAAGGGAATTCACGCCTACGATTTCGGCGATACGGCGAAGCTCACGCCGCTTCTGATGATGTACACCCTCGGGCACACGTTCGTGCCGGAGGGCATTCATGCCGGCGGGCTGCGATACCACGGCATGGCCCCGATTGTGTCGCACATGGCCGAACTCGGCCTCGTCGAGGCGAAGGCCTACACCCAGAATGCCGTATTCGAGGCGGCACTGCAGTTCGCCCGCACCGAGGGGTTTGTGCCGGCTCCCGAGTCGTCGCACGCCATCCGCGCCGCGATCGACGAGGCGCGCAAGGACGACGGCAAGTGCATCGTGTTCAACCTCAGCGGACACGGCCACTTCGACATGTCGGCCTACGACGCCCACCTCGCTGGCGACCTCGAGGATTACGAGCACCCCGAAGAGAAGATCGCCGAGGCGCTGCACCAACTCCCGAAGGTCTAGCAGGGCCGATCCGTTCCCTGAATCGCAGCCGTCGCCGTCGCCCTCGGATCGGCGGCTGCATGCCCCCGCGGCAACGTGTCGCTGGGCGGCCCTACGGCCGTTCCGCGGCTTCGCGCAGCGGGGCGAGATCCGGGTCCGTCGCCGCGGTGTCGCGAAACGACGCCTCGAGCTCGATCGCGCGGTCGACGCGCCTGCGCGCCTCGCCGAGGTTCCCGCGCTGGGCGGCGTAGCAGCCGAGGTTGAACTGGATCGTCGCATCTTTGGGATGGGTGCGCTCGGCCTCCAGAAGGATGCCCTCGGCGTCGGCGATCGACCGGGCTCTCCGGGTGGCGTAGGCCCAGGTGATCCACCACCCGACCTCGAGCGGCTGACGGAGCGCAAGGGTCCGCGCGACCTCCATGAGCATCCTCCAATCGCCCTGCTCCTGCAGCACGAGCGCACGCAGCGCGAGCACCTCGGTCTGGGTCGCAGATTCCGCAGGAACCCTGGCGAGTTCATCCGCGGCTTCTTTTACCATGCCAAGGCCCAAGTAGCCGCGCGCGTGTGAGAGCAGCCATTTCAACTCCATGGACTTCAGAAGAGGAACGTGCCGGAGACCCTCAAGGCAAGAGAGATTCTTGAATCCAGAGGGCGCTGCCGCGGCCACTCACCAGTACAAATCTCACCGTTTCCCATGACATTCCCCGCCTTCTCCGCTCCAAGCCTGGCTCTCTGCCTCCTTGCGTTCGGCAATTTCGAGCCGACGCTGATCCCTATTCTCGTTCCGGTCGCCGCATTTCTGTTCATTCTCAGCTTGCTGGTGATCATCATGTTCAGCAACGCGCACAAGGGGATGCTGTGCCTTGGCCCTCGGGGGAGGATGGGGAGCCTTGGCGTGCGCGCGGTGAGAGCCGGACTGCGGAGAACCATCTGCTGGCCGGATTCCTCGGGGCATCCTGCCCTGGATCATTTCGGCGGCGGATTTCCGAAATGGACCGCGTGGGAGGAATAGGCGGCCGAATCGGCAAGCATCGCCTCGATCGCCGCCGCGATCGGTTCGGACCGTACCAGGCCGCTGAACACCGCCTTGTCCCCGATGACGTCCGTAACCACGAACGCAGGACGCTGCGTAATCTGATGGGCGTGAAAGGCGGCGGTCGACGCGTCGACGCACGCCCGGACCGCGGGCGATTCCTCCCGGGAGCGGAGTGCGGCGGAATCCAGCCCGGATTCAACATGTAGGGCGACCGCATGATCACTGAGGTGGACCCCAACCCTTAGACAGCGGATCGGTTGGATCTAGCTATGGAGACAGATGCTGGGCGGACGGTCTGGCCGACTCCGAGGACAGGAGCTTGAAGGCTTGCCGCAGGAGTCGGCCCGACGGGGAGGGATTGAGGGCATTTCATTGGTTGATAGCAAGCCGGAGGGGGACTCGGTAGAGTTCCATCGGTGTACGTGGGAGCGCGTCACCGAAGGGGCTGTGGGGCCGGCGCTCGTTGTGAAGGTCTCCAGGTTGGTATAGGCGTCGATCTGTGAGCGGTAGCTTTTGAGGTACACCTCGTCGTACTTCACGGTTCGCCACAGCCGCTCGACGAAGACGTTGTCAAGCGCGCGGCCACGGCTGTCCATCGAGAGCTTGATTCCGCGGGCCAGCAGCGGCTGCGTGAACTCGGCGGAGGTAAATTGGGAGCCTTGGTCCGTGTTGAAGATCTCGGGAACGCCGTACTGGGCGATGGCGCGCTCCACCGCCCGGGCACAGAAGCCCGCGTCGAGCGTGTTGGAGAGTTCCCAGGCGAGGACCGCCCGGCTGTACCAGTCCATGACCGCGCACAGGTAGATGAAGCCGCCCTGCATCGGGATATACGTGATATCGGTTATGCCGAGCTCGGCATAACCGACATTATGCCGCGTGCCGGATTATGCCGAGTCGCGGGGCTTGGTCCGAGCGGCGGGCGTTGCGCGGACGCGGCATAATCCGGGAGGGCCCCGATGAGCGTTGGGCGGTAGGCCGGTGGGATGAACCATCCGTTCATCCCACTTGAAACCGTCGGGGGATTGCATCGCGGTCCCCTCTGTCCGTATATCGAACCCTACATCGCGCTGGTTGCGCAGCAGGGCTACAACCCCCAGGGCGTCTTGGCGCAGGTGCGGTTGATCGCCGCCCTCAATCTTCTGCTGGTGCGCAACGGGCGTGACGCCCGCGACGTCGATCCGGAACTGACGGCGCGATTCCTGGGCCGACGGCTGCGGGGCCGGAACTCACGCGGTGGCGAATGGGCGACGTTGCGGCGGCTGACCGCACTGTTGCGACAGTCCGGAGTGACGGCGCGCAGGAAAAGAACGGAGCCGTGCCGACCCAACGCCGGCGTGATCGACGCCTACTGCGAATATCTGCGCACCGGACGCGGGCTCGCGCTCCATACCGTCACCGCTTACGCCCGATGGACCGAGCGGTTCCTGTCGTGGCGTTTTGTGCAAGGCGGTGTGCCAGTTCGTCAGATCACGGGTCGAGATCTGACGGCGTTCATCCGGCATCAGGCGGGCCGTGCCGGTCGGAGCGGACTCTGCCACCTCGTGGCGGCGCTGCGGGCGCTTGGTCGGTTTCTTCACTACAGCGGCCGGCTCTCCCGCGATCTGTCCACGGCGATTCCGACGGTGGCGCGATGGTCGCTCGCAGAAGTACCGATGCATCTGCCGGCCGAAAAGATCGAACGAGTGCTGAAACGATGCCGTCGGAATACCGCGAACGGACGACGCAACTACGCCATCCTGCTTTTGCTGGCCCGACTGGGGATGCGTGCCGGCGAGGTTCTCCGGCTGGAGCTCGAAGATCTCGATTGGGAAAACGGCCAGGTGGCGATTCGTTCCAGCAAGAACGGTCGGGCCGCACGCCTGCCCCTGCCTGCCGATGCGGGAGCGGCGATCTCCGAATACCTGCGGCGAGATCGGCCGCGCAGCGCTTCCCGCCGCGTGTTCTTGCGGGTGAATGCACCGCACGTCGGACTGTCGTCGTCGCCGGTCATCTCCGTGATCGTCGGCAAGGCGCTTGACCACGCTGGGGTGGTCGCGGGGCGCCGGGGCGCGCATGTGTTCCGACACAGTCTGGCGACAACGATGCTCGGACGCGGTGCCAGTCTGCCGGAGATCGGGCAGATCCTGCGACACCGCAGCCCGAAGAGCACGGCCATCTACGCCAAGGTCGAATTGGAGGCGTTGCGCACCATCGCGCTGCCTTGGCCGGGAGGTGCCGCATGAACTCGTTGCGGAAGGATGCCAGCGAGTACCTCACGTTGCGCCGAAGTCTCGGCTTCAAGCTTCAACGGCACGCCGTCTACTTGGAGGAGTGCCTCGCGTTCATGCGACGCCAGCGGGCCGATCGCATCACCACCGAGCGGGCCCTGCGTTTTGCGACCGCCGCTTCGCGCTGCGGCGCCAAAACCCGGGCGGATCGATTGTCGGTGGTTCGCGGCTTTGCGCGTTATCGTCTGGAAAGCGATCCCCGCACGGAAGTGCCACCCGCAGGATTGCTCCCAACTCCCCGACCGCGGGCGCGGCCCTATCTGTACTCCGAAGAGGAAGTCCGACGCCTGCTGGCGGCCGCGTTGGCGCGACCGTCACTGGTCAGTCTCCAACCATGGACGTTCTATTGCCTGTTCGGCCTGCTGGCGGTCACCGGAATGCGCGTGAGCGAAGCGCTCAAGGTGCAGGAGCTACAGATCGATTGGGAACGTGGCGTTCTCACCGTCGAGAAGTCCAAGTTTGGGAAGACGCGCCTGCTGCCCCTGCATCCGTCGACGATGGCGGCGTTGTCCGACTACGCACGCCGCCGGCGACGATACCTGGCCGATCATCGGTGTCCGCCGACAAACTGCTTCTTCGTCTCCGGCAAAGGCCGACCGCTGCAGAAGGCGTATCTCGATCGCATGTTCTGGTCGTTGTCCCGACAGATCGGGTTGCGCGCCGAGGGCGCCAGCTGCGGTCCGCGGATGCACGACCTGCGCCATCGCTTCGCGGTGGAGACGCTGGTGCGCTGGTATCGGAGCGGCGAGTCGGTAGATCGGCGCCTGCCGATCCTGTCGACCTATCTGGGGCACACCGACGTCACGAACACGTATTGGTATCTGAGCTGTACGCCCGAACTGATGGCCGCGGCCGGCACGCGCCTGGAGCGCCGGTGGAAGGGCATCGCATGAAAACGCCTGCCACGCTCGCGCCATTGCTGTGCCCGCAGCCGCAATCTGCGACTGTCGGCGCTGCGTTCGTTCTTCCGCTTCGCCGCTTTGGAAGCGCCGCAACACGCCGGACTGATCCAACGGGTCCTGGCGATCCCGAGCAAACGCCACGTCCGACCCGTGATCGACTTCCTCAACCGTGAGGAGATGATGGCGGTGCTGGCGGTCCCGGATCGCACCGCCTGGATCGGACGCCGCGACCATGCGTTCTTGCTCACCGCGATGCAGACGGGGCTACGTTTGTCGGAACTCACCGGCCTGACACGGCATGATGTCTTCTTGGGAGCCGGAGCGCATGTGCGCTGTGTGGGCAAAGGGCGCAAAGAGCGCTGCACGCCGCTGAGCAAGCCGGCCGTCGCCGTGCTCAAGAAGTGGATCGCGGACGATCCGACGAAAGCAACATCGTTGCTCTTCCCTAGTACTCGCGGCGGGCGACTCAGCGCCGACGCCGTGCAGCGGATGGTCGGCAACCATGTCGCCATCGCCCGGGAAACCTGCCCGTCATTGGAGAAGAAACGCGTCACGCCCCACGTGTTCCGACACACCGCGGCGATGGAGTTGCTTCAGGCCGGCGTGGATCGTGCGCTCATTGCGATCTGGCTCGGCCACGAATCGGTCGAGACGACGCAACTCTACCTGGATGCCGACCTTGCGATGAAGGAGACCATCCTCGCCAAAACAAACCCCGTGGACAGCAAGGCCGGGCGGTATCATCCGGGCGACCGGCTGTTACGCTTCCTCAAGGCCCTCTGATCCCTCCCGGATTATGCCGCGTCCGCGCAACGCCCGCCGCTCGGACCAAGCCCCACGACTCGGCATAATCCGGCACGCGGCATAATGTCGGCGGCCCAGACCTGGTTGGGCCGCTCGACGCCGCAAGAGGTACCGGTAGATCGGATTTTGCGGGTGTTTGCGCGAGGTGTTCGGCTTCTGATAGATCGCCTCCAGCCCCATCTGCAGCATCACGCGGCGCACCCGCTTGCGATTCACCGGGTAGCCCTGCCGGCGCAACCAGCGGGTCATCTGCCGGGAACCGAAGACCGGGTAGGCCAGGTACGTCTCGTCGATCACCCGCATCAGCTGCAGGTTCTCGTCGGTTTCCAGCTCGGGTTTGTGATAGTAGCTGGCCCGCGCCAGGCCCAGCAGTTCGCACTGCCGGGCAATCGGCAATGCCGGATGTTCGGGTTCGATCATGCGGCGGCGCTCCTCAACGCTCGAGCTCGCCAGCTTTTTTTTTGAGCCATTCCAGCTCCCTTCAGGCGCCCGATCTCTTCGAAGAGTTCCTTCTCCCGCGCCCGGGCCGCCTCCGCATCCTCGCCCGCCTTGCGGGCGAACACCTCAGGAAGCCGCTCCGCGGCCTCCTTCTTCCACTGGCTGACCTGGACCGGATGGACCTGGTACTTCGCCGCAATGGCGTGGATCGGCTCGATGCCCTTCAGGGCTTCCAGGCCAACCCGGGCTTTCAGTTCGGGGCTGTGCTGACGACGTTTCTTGGACATGGGGATCGCTGTTTCCTTTCTGGGTTAAGCGACCCGCGGTGCCTAACTTTGGGGGACCACTTCACTTATTGAGGTTTCACCAAAGAATGGACGCGCCCGCTACCTCTGAAAGACCATGGCCATTCAAAAGTGAAAGACCAATAAGGTCCGGTCTTCTGGAGCCCCGGCGCCCCCGCCGGGGTTTCGATGGGATGGTGCGCGACGAGGGCGTCGCGTCTCCAGGAGACTATTTTGCAGGCGTCGGAGCTGGGGCGGCTTCGCCGTGTTTTTGCGCCCACGCCTCGTATTCCCTGCGGGGCATGAAGCGCAGCGAGGCCGAGTTGATGCAGTAGCGCAGGCCGGTGGGAGCCGGGCCGTCCTCGAAAACGTGCCCCAGGTGGGCGCCGTCAACCGAGCAGTGCACCTCGGTGCGGATCATCCCGTGGCTGGCGTCGCGCTCCTCGCCGATGAATCCGGGCTCGATCGGCTTGGTGAAGCTCGGCCAGCCGGTGCCGCTCTTGAACTTGTCGCGGCTGTCGAAAAGGGGGGTCTCGCTGCAGGCGGAAAAATAGACTCCGTCCTCGTGGTTGTCCCAGTAGGCGTTGTGGAACGGGGGTTCGGTGCCCTGCTCGCGCGTCACCCGGTACTGCTCGGGCGTGAGGAGCCGGCGCCACTCGGCCTCGGAGTGCTTCACCCGGGCCTTGCTCATGTCGATGACGACGTTGGAGGGAAGCCCGCAGGCGGATTTCGCGCTGTCGATGGAGCAGGAGGCTGGCGATGTGGACTTGGCAGGTGTCATGGCGGGATCGGCGGCGCGGGCACTCACGGCCAGCGCCGGCAACAGGCCGGCGACAAGGGCCGGCAGGAGCAGGGTCGGACGGAAGCTGCGCATGAGAGAAGAAAAGCCGCCGGCGGGAGATTTACAAACCGGGAGCGCAGATTCCGATCTGCGCCCGCGGGGCGGGCTCTGATGAGAGCGGTTGCCGTCCGTGCAAGCTGAATCGTTTCCCGATGGCATGCGCCGCCGAATGCGCTTGCGCCGCCGGGCGCTGGGCCTCTGTTTTTTTCAACGCAGATGGCCAACCACGACTACACCGAAGCCAGCATCAAGACCCTTTCCTCGACCGAGCACATCCGGTTGCGCCCGGGCATGTACATCGGCCGCCTCGGCAACGGCAGCCACGCCGAGGACGGAATCTACGTGCTCCTGAAGGAGACGATCGACAACGCGATCGACGAATTCACGATGGGCGCCGGCCGGAAGATCGAGATCGAACTGGAGGAGAGGAAGGTCCGCGTGCGCGATTACGGCCGCGGCATCCCCCTGGGCAAGCTTCTCGAGTGCGTCTCGGTGATCAACACGGGCGCCAAGTACGACTCCGAGACCTTCAAGAAGGCGGTCGGCCTGAACGGGATCGGCCAGAAGGCCGTCAACGCGCTCTCCAGCGAGTACCGGGCGCAGGCGATCCGCGACGGGCAGACGCACGTGGTCGAGTTCGAGCGGGGCAAGCTCAAGCGCGACCACAAGATCGCGAAGACCGCCGAGCGCAACGGCACGATCATCGAATTCACCCCCGACGAGCAGCTCTTCGGCGGCGATTTCAAGTTCCGCCGGGAGTTCGTCGAGGACCTGCTCTGGAAATACGCCTACCTCAACCGCGGGCTCACCCTCGCGCTCGACGACAAGCCGTTCAAGTCGGAGAACGGCCTGAGGGATCTGCTCGAAAAGGGCCTCAGCGGCAACATTCTCTATCCGATCATCCACCTCGAGGGGGAGGATATCGAGATCGCGTTCACCCACGGTGCGCACTACGGCGAGGAGTACGCCTCGTTCGTCAACGGCCAGCACACCACGATGGGCGGCACGCACCAGCAGGCCTTCCGCGAGGCGATCGTCGAGGTCTTGCGCAATTTCTACAAGAAGGACTTCGAGGCGGCCGACGTCCGCCAGTCGATCGACGCCGCCATCTCGGTGCGCGTCATCGAGCCGGTGTTCGAGTCCCAGACCAAGACGAAGCTGGGCTCGACCGACATGGGGCCCGGCGGTCCCGCCATCCGGCAGTTTGTCGGCACCTTCCTGCTGCAGCAACTCGACGGATGGCTGCACCGCAACCGGGAGACGGCCGACATCCTCAAGCAGAAGCTCGAGGACAACGAGCGCGAGCGCAAGGAACTCGCCGGCATCCGCAACATCGCGCGCGAGCGCGCCAAGAAGGCGTCGCTCCACAACAGGAAGTTGCGCGACTGCCGCCTGCACCTCGGCGACCGCGACGAGCGCTCGGAGGAGAGCACGCTTTTCATCGTCGAGGGCGACTCCGCCTCCGGCTCGCTCACGGCGTGCCGCGATGTGCAAACCCAGGCGGTCTTCGCGCTCAAGGGGAAGCCGCTCAACACCTACGGGCTTTCAAAAAAGGTCATCTACGAGAACGAGGAGTTCCACCTGCTGCAGTCGGCGCTGAACATCGAGGAGGGGATCGACGGGCTCCGCTACGCGAGGGTCGTCATCGCGACCGACGCAGACGTCGACGGCATGCACATCCGGCTGCTGCTGATTTCGTTTTTCCTGCAGTACTTCCCGGATCTCATCGCGCGCGGGCTGCTGTACATCCTCGAGACTCCGCTCTTCCGCGTGCGCAACAAGAAGGAGACCGTCTATTGCTACTCGGAGACCGAGAAGCAGGCTGCGGTCTCCAAGCTTGGCGCCGGCGCCGAGATCACGCGCTTCAAGGGGCTCGGCGAGGTTTCGCCCGAGGAGTTCAAGGACTTCATCGGCGGCGGCATACGCCTCGATCCCGTGAGCATGGCCCATCTGCGCGACACCGACGAGCTGCTCTCGTTCTTCATGGGCAAGAATACGCCCGAGCGCCAGGAGTTCATCATCGGGAACCTCAAGGTCGAGAAGGACCTCGTGGCGACCTGAGCTCGGCCCCCGCCGGCTTCCGTTCAATGAACCCGGATTTCCGCGTCCAGCGCCATGGGAAGCCCGCCGCTCGCTCGGCGGTGCTCCCCGCCGTGGCGTTGCTGCTTCTGGCCGGATGCGTCACGCCGGTGTCGCCGGCGCCCCGCGTAGCTCCGGGATCGATGCCGGCGGCGCAGGAAGCGCGCGCCAACCACAACCTGCGCGTGTTCGACAAGGCGTGGGATGCAGTCGACCGGCGCTACTACGACCCGAAACTGCATGGAGTCGACTGGCGGACGGCGGCTGCGACGTACGGTCCCAGGGCGACCGTCGCCGCGGACGACCATGCGCTGTACACCGCGATCAACGGGCTGCTCGGGCTGCTCGGCGACCACCACACCGGCGCCCTCACGCCCGTCCAGGCCCGGGACTTCCGGACCCAGGCGCGGGCGATGACGGGCTTCAGGATGCTCCGGATTGGGGAGCGGTGGGTGGTCGATGAGGCGCTGCCCGGGAGTCCCGCGGAGGCGGCAGGCGTGCGCCGCGGCTGGGTGGTGCTTTCCCGCGACGGACAGCCGCTGGGGGAGGAGCTCAAGCTCCCGAATCTCAAAGGAGGCGAAGTCGTGAGATGGGAGTTCCTCGACGACCGCGACCGGCCTGTCTCGCTGGCGCTCACCGCCTGCCGGGTGTCGACCGCGCGGCAGGAGTCGCGGATCCTGGACGGGGGCGTCGTCTGGCTGCGCTTCGACAAGTTCGATTTCGCCAGGATGCACTGGCTCAGCCGGGAGCTGAAATCCCACCGCGGCGCGCCCGCCGCGATCATCGATCTGCGCCACAACCCCGGCGGCCTGCTCGTGGCGCTCAACTTCGTCGTCGGCGAATTCTTCGACCACGGCTTCAGCTATGCGGTCTCCGTCGACCGGACGGGCCGCACGCGGGAGCTCAAGGCCATCCTTTTCGGCTCCGCCCGCTACGCGGGGAAGATCGCCGTGCTCACCGACGAGGCGTCCGGCAGCGCCGCAGAGCTTTTTGCGGCCGTGATCCAGGAGCAGCGCCGCGGAATCGTCGTGGGACGCAAGACCGGCGGCGACGTCCTCTCGGCCCGGTTCGTGAGGCTCGGCGACGGCGGCCTGCTCGAGCTGAGCGATCGCGATCTCCGGACGGCCGGCGGCCGCAGGCTCGAGCGCAATGGAGTCGTCCCCGACGTCGCGTGCGCGAAGCCGACGCTCGAAGAGATCCGCACCGGCCGCGATCCCGACATTGAAGCAGCCCTCCGGGCGCTGAGGAATCCCTGAACCCCCTTCCCATGGCCAGACGCAAGAAAGAGAATGGACAGATCGAACTCTCCCTGAACGGCGCCCCTGCCGAGGACTCATCCGAAGCCCGCAAGACACAGGAGCCGGCGCCGAGGAAGGCCGCCCTGGAGGCGCAGGACTCCAAGGCGGAGGCCCCGGAGCCTAGGCCCGCGGCTGCCGATCCGTCGACCGCGCCGGCTGCCACGCCCCGCCGCGGCAAGGGCGCCGAGGAGGCCCCGCTGGCCCAGGACTATCGGTCGTGGTTTCTCGACTACGCGAGTTACGTGATCCTCGACCGCGCGGTGCCGCATATCGACGACGGCCTGAAGCCGGTCCAGCGGCGCATTCTGCACACGCTCTGGGAGATGGACGACGGCCGTTTCCACAAGGTGGCCAACGTGGTCGGCGCGACGATGCGCTTCCACCCGCACGGCGACGCCTCTATCGAGGCCGCGCTCGTCGGCATCGCCCAGCGGGGGCTCCTGATCGAGCCGCAGGGCAACTTCGGCAACCTGTTCACCGGCGATCCCGCCGCCGCCGCGCGTTACATCGAGGCGCGGCTGACTCCCTTTGCCCGCGAGGTGGTCTTCAATCCCAAGACGACGACCTGGCAGCTCAGCTACGACGGCCGCGCGAAGGAGCCCGTCACGCTACCCGTGAAGTTCCCGCTCGTGCTCGCCGAGGGTGCCGAGGGGATCGCGGTCGGCCTCGCGACGAAGATCCTCCCCCACAACTTCAACGACCTGTGCCGCGCGGCGATCAATCACCTCCAGGGAAAGACATTCCGCATCTACCCGGATTTCCCGACCGGCGGCATCGCCGACTTCTCGGAGTACAACGACGGCGAGCGCGGCGGCAAGGTGAAGGTTCGCGCCCGCATCGAGGCGCGCAGCAAGTACCTGCTCGCGGTCACCGAGATCCCGTTCGGGACCACGACCGAATCGGTCATCGAGTCGATCCTCGCCGCCAACGCCAAGGGGCGCATCAAGATCAAGCACGTCGACGACAACACGGCGGAGAAGGTCGAGATCCTCGTGCACCTCCCGCAGGGCAGCGAGCCCGAACAGGTCATCCAGCAGCTCTACGTCTTCACCGACTGCCAGGTGTCGCTCTCGCCGGCGGCCTGCGTCATCATCGATGACAAGCCCGTCTTCCTCGGCGTGCGCGAGATCCTCAAGCGCAGCGTCGACCGCACAAAGGCGTTGCTCAAGCAGGAGCTCGAGATCAGGCTCGGCGAGCTCGAGCAGCAGTGGCACTGGGATTCCCTGGAGCGGATCTTCATCGAGGAACGCATCTACCGCCGCATCGAGAAATCGAAGACGTGGGAGAACGTCCTCGCCGAGATCCGCGAGGGTCTGAAGCCCTTCGTGCGCCAGCTCGGGCGCGCGGTGACCGACGAGGACATCGTCCGGCTGACCGAGATCCGGATCAAGCGCATCTCCGCCTACAACCGCTTCCAGGCAGACGAGCAGATCAAGAGGATCGAGGAGGAGATGAAGGCGGTGAAGGACGACCTGAAGAATCTCACCGCGTACGCCGTGAAGTGGTTCGAGTCGCTCCAGGAGAAGTACGGCGCGAGGCGCAGACGCCGCACCGAGTACGACGAGATCGAGGAGATCAGCGCGGCCGAGGTCGTCTCGGCCAACCAGAGGCTCTACGTCAACCGCGAGGAGGGCTTCATCGGACTCAACTGGAGGCAGCACGAGTTCGTGCAGGAGTGCTCGGTGCTCGACGACGTCCTGTGCATCATGGCCGATGGGTCGATGCGCGTCGCGCGGGTGGGCGAGAAGGTCTTCATGGGCCCCAACGTCATCCACTGCGCGGTTTTCCCGAAGGATGGCGACAAGGCCTTCTACACCATGGTCTACCAGGACAAGGCCACCGGGAAGGCCTTCGCCAAGAAGTTCCAGATCGGCGGCGTCACGCGCGACAAGCTCTATCCCCTTGTGAAGGCGCCCGGCTCGCGGGTCGTCTATTTCGAGGTCGGCAAGAGCGAGAAGGAGTTCGCCCAGACGCTCCACATCTCGCTCGACGGCCGCAGCCGCGCGCGCGTGCGCGAGTTCGATTTCGACCTGGGCCACGTGGCCGTCAGCAACCGCTCGGCCAAAGGGCTTACCGTCACCAAGTGGCCGGTGAAGGACGTCAAGCGGGCCGACCTGACGCTGAGCGCGGGCTGAGGCGGCATCCGGCCCCGATCCGGTGATGCCGCCTTTGGCGATATTCTGTCGGCCGAGCATGCGGCCGGCTCTGGTCGGCGCGAGGCGCGCCATGACGGGCGACAGAGAATCGACGACCGATCAGGGACAATGCAATAGTTTCATCTTTCGGGATGATGATTGGAGGCGACAATTCGGGCATCTCCCTGCTGAAGGCGGAGAAACCGCGCGTGCTTTCGCGCCTCCGAAGTCTATTGCCGGTCTCATGGAGACCAAACCGGCGGAGATACAGATCGTCGCTGACGATCGTGAGAATGCGGGCGGGGTGATAGACGCGTTGCGGCAGATGCCCGGGACGGTTGTGGAAGTCAGGCGGCTGGCGTGCGGAGATTTCCTTATCGGTGAGCGGATTGTCGTGGAACGGAAAACGGCGATCGATCTCCCTGCCTCGGTGGTTGACGGGCGGGTATTCCGCCAGGCGGAGCGGATGAAGCACGGTTGGCGGCGCGGGGTTCTCCTGCTTGAGGGGAATGAAACGGATGCTCAGGTGGCGGGAGTGAGCCGGGAAGCGCTGCAGGGAGCACTCATCCACCTCGCTGTGTTTGACGGGCTCGCCATCCTGCGGTCGCGCGACCCCGCCGAGACTGCCCATTTGCTCGTCTACCTCGGACGGCAAGCGGTCGCTTGGGCGCGTGGTGCCCTGCCGCGGGCGGGATATCGGCCGAGAGGGTTGCGCGCGCGCCGGCTTTTTGTGCTTCAGGGATTCCCACGGATCGGGCCCGAGCGGGCCGCGCGCCTGCTCGAGCGCTTCGGATCGATTCAGACGATCACAAATGCCTCGAACGCCGAACTTGCCTCTGTGGATGGCATCGGTCCAGCCATCGCCACTGGCATCCGGGCGATCGTCGGGCCGGAAAATAGATCGGTCTCTGGAGAAACGGAAGGAATCCGCGCTGACTGACAGAGCCGGGAATGTTCATGGAGCCGCGGCGCCCACGCCGCGGGCGTCGCGCGCCCTTGGACCCCCGCCTATTCCGCGTCGGAGCGGAAGGGCGAGGCGGGAAGTCCGGCGGCGTTGAACAGGTTGCCCTCGGGCACGTTGGCCCAGGCGTAGCGCACGGCCGCGGGCTGAGCCACGCCGTCGGCGGAGACGACGATAGAGTCTCCCTCGATCACCGCTTTTGCGGGATGGAAGACCTTGTCGGCGCCGGCGAGGGTGAACCCGACGAGCGCGCCGCCCCTGGCGACGAGCCCGCCGCCCAGGTGGGAGAACCGGACGACCATCCGCGATCCCGAGGTCTGAGCCGCCTCGAAGACGGGGCCTGAGAATTCGATCTTCTCGCCGTAGGCCAGAGCCCGCGCGCCGAGCGCGAGACGGGTGCCGACCGGCTGCTTGCGGGTGGGATGGATGTCCTGTGCATCGCCGCAGTCGATCGTGACGGCCATCGCCGTGTTGGGCGTGCGTTTCCATGCGAGCAACTGGGCCTCGCGGATCTCCGGAGTCATCCCCTTCCACGGGGCGATTTGGACGAAAAGGAACGGGAAGTCGCCCTCGTCCCAGGCGCGGCGCCAGTCGGCGATCATCGCGGGGAAAAGCTTCTGGTATTGCTTCTCGCGGCCGACGTTGGCTTCGCCCTGGTACCAGATCACTCCACGGATCCCGTACGGCAGCAGCGGAGCGATCATTCCATTGTAGAGCGATGCCGGAGCGGCGGGGCTGGAGCCGTAGTCGGCGGGAGGCTTGGGCGTGTTGGCGAACGAGAGGGAGACCTTGCGTTGCCAGGATCCCGCCAGCGCGATCGGCGGCAGATTGCCGGGAGCGAGGGAAACAAGGCGCATCGCATCGTCGCCGCCCCAGAGGCCACCGCCGCCTCCGGTGTCGAGCACGCGCACCGCGACGACGTTCGTGCCCGGTTTCAGAGCCGAGGCCGGCACGCGGTAAATCCGCGGCACGCGCCAGCCGTTGGTGGAGCCGATCTCCATGCCGTTGATCCATGTCGTGTCGAGATCATCGATGGCGCCGAGATGCAGCTCGGCGTCGGCTCCCGCCCAGTCTGCGGGAAGCTCGACGGTGCGGCGGTACCAGACGATGCCGTCGAAATCGGGCAGGCCTGCGGCTTCCCAAAAACCTGGCAGCTCCTGGCGGTCCCAGGCGGCGCTGCCAAGATCGGGCGCGCTCCACACCGGCTTACCCGTCACACCGGCATCGTGGGTGGTGTACCATCCCTTGAGGATCTTGCTGTAGTCATAGGTCCCCGCTTTGACGGCGGCGGCCATCTTCTCGACCTGATCGACCGGGCCCGCGAAATCGGGCAGCTGGCGGAGCGAGGCAAGGCTCGTCCATGCCTCGGCGGGCGTGCCTCCCCAGGAGCTGTGGATCAGCCCGATGGGCACACGCCGCGCCTGGTAGAGGTCGCGGGCGAAGAAGTAGCCGACAGCCGTGAAATCGGCGACGGTCGCCGGTGAGCAGACGACCCACTTCGAGGAGACCTCAGTGGCTGGCGACAGCGCGGTCTTCTGGGGAACGTAGAACTGGCGGATTTCGGGGTAATTCGCGGCGGCGACCTCCTCCTGCCAGCGGTCGATGGGCTGCTGGCCTTGCCGGAGCCCGAGCTGCCGCTCCATGTTCGACTGCCCGCTGCAGATCCAAACCTCGCCGACCAGGAGGTTCGGGATCTTGAGGACGCTGCCGGCACCCGAGATCGTCATCGTGTAAGGCCCGCCGGCGGGCAGCGCCGGAAGGCGCACGAGCCACTTGCCGCCCTTGGCGATGCCCGACGCTTCCTTCCCGGCGATTGCGACGGTGACCGTCTCGCCTTCGGCAGCCGTGCCCCACACCGGGGTCTCGCGGCCCTGCTGGAGCACGGCATTATCGGAGAAAAGCGGATTGGGCGCGACTGTGATCTCGCTCGCGAAGGCGGCGGCGATCACAAGGGCGAATGCGCCGGCCAGGATCTTTCGGATATTTTTCATCGAAGAAAGGCTAGGGGAGGGCGTGATGGAGAGTGAGGGTGAAGGTCCTGCCGGCCCCTGGTATCCGGACTCCAGGGCGGAGGGTGCCGCTTGGGGGCGTTGCAGCTGCCGGCGGCGACAAGTATTCTCTGTGGAGCCGATCGAGCAGGTTTTCAACCGAAAGTGAAACGCGCAGCCCGTGCCAGGTCGCGCCGATGTGAACATCCGCCAGTGCATACGCCGCGCTGTCGGCGAACACCGGCATGTCGTAAGCCGCCGGATTCCGCTGGGCCGCGACGCCGCGCAATCCGAGTTCGACCCACGGTTTGGCGGTGCTGCGCGACCAGAGCCTGCCCGCGGCGAGGCCGGCCGAAGCCGGGGGGATCTCGGGCAAACCCCGGTGTGCGCTCCGGTCGCGGGCATCGACCGCGGCGGCGGTGAGGCGCATCCATGAGTCAGCGCCCGGCCGGAATTGGGCCTGGATCTCTCCGCCCCAGAAATCGGCGGCGATGGCGCGGTAGCCATAGACGATCGCGCCTGCGGCCGGCGACGGTCCCGCGGTGATGCCGACGCGCGTGCGATGGAGGTAATTCGGCAGGCGGCTGCCGAAGCCGTTCAGGCTGACTGTGAGCCTCGGGCGTTTCCAGCGGATGGCCCCGTCGAACTCGTATTTCTCCTCGGCATTGGCGGTCGGGTTGCCGATCTCATAGCCCCCGCCGAGCGCGTCGGAGAAGGCTCGGAAGCGCTCGCTCGCTCCGGGCGGCTGCCTGCTGAAGCCTGCGCCGAACGTCGCCGTCAGCTCGGGGGAGATGCGTCCGCGGAGGAGGACGTTGGCCGCGCCTCCGGTCTCACTGCGGCGCACCTGTGCGGCCGCAGGGCCATTGTACGCGACGTAGAGCGACCGGATCGTGCGTCCGAAGGCGAGCCCGTCGGCGGCGCGCGCCTCGCTCTCCGATGAGTCGACCCGGGCGCCGGCCCTGAGCTTCCAGTCGGAGTTGAGGGGGCAGGTCGCCTCGAAGAATGCACCGGCATCGGTCTGGCAGAGATCTGGCCAGAGAAGATCGGTCGCGGTGGGGCGCCTCCGCTCGAGGCGGCGCTCTTCGTTGCTGGCGTCGGCTCCCGCCGCGATCTCCGCGCCGGACGCGAGGACGCGCCGGAACGTGATCCCTGCGGCCTGGCTCAGCGTGCGTCCGTCGGCGTTGATGAGTGCTGCCGCGGCGCGGCCATGGTTGTCGAGATGTGGCCTGCAGAGAGAGGCGCCGCCCCGAACATCGATCGAGGTGCCTCCGGAGGGCGTCCAAGTGCAGCCCGCGGTGACGGCCGCCGTCCCCGTGTCCCGTGTGTCGAGCGGAAGCGCCGAGTTCACGGCGAGCTCCTGGCGCGAGAGGAGTCCGCCGAGGCGGAACCGGCGCCGCGAGTCCGGTTGCCAGGCCAGCGCGAGCGTTGCGCCGGCGCTGCGGTCGCACGCGGGGACCACGGTGCCGTCGCCCGCGGTATAGTCGCCGAGCGAATGGGCGGTGGCGGCGGCGCGCAGGCTCGCCGAGCCGCGGATCGTCGTCTCTTCGGCAAGGGCGGAACCTCCGCGGCGGTCGGAGTTCCCCGCCGCCGTCAGGGATGCCCCCGGCACAGGATTCGCGCCCGCCAGTCCCAGCTCGATGTAGCCGGCGTTGGCGGCCGGGCCGAGCGTCACCGATGGAAGCGCCTGGCTGATGCCGATCGTCGAGGGAAGCCCGCCGGGGATGAGGGCCAGGGGCGAGGCCGTGCGGGTGGGCGAAGCGCCGGGCAGCGGCAGACCGTCGAGCGTCGTGACAACACGGTCGGAGCCGAGCCCGCGGAGCAACGGCTCCACCGCCGAAGCCCCCATGGAGTGAAGAGCCACGCCCGGGACCGCGGCGGCGGCTCCGCCGATGTTCTCGGGAAGGCGTGTCCCGGAAGAGGCGGCGAGGATGCCGCCGGCCGCCGAAGGAAGATCTCCTGACACGGTGACCTGATCCATTTGGACCGGTTCGTCGCTTGCAGCCCTGGAGACCTGCGCCCGCAACCCGGGGGGCAGTAGCGTGCCGGCAAAAAACAGAATGATCAGGGGCCGGAGGCGGATCCCTGCGCTGCAGCCCGGGGCTTGGCGGTGTCCCATCGTCGTGTCGCCTGTAAGACTTTCGAGGGTGGCCCAGTCAAGCCCACATCACCATCCCCGCTGCCGGGCGATGGCGAGGAGCGCGGCTCCGAGGACGGCGAGGACCGCCCCGGCCCAGTAGCGGGCGTTCGTGCGACTGCCCTCGAGGATGCGGGCGACGGGCACGGTGAGCAGCGGGGCGGTGGCGACGATCGGCAGGACGATCCCGGCGGGTGTCGAGCGCAGGGCCCACTGGTAGCAGGTCACGCCGATCACCGGGCCGAGCAGCGTATTGAGGATCACCCAGATCCAGGGAGGAGTGCGCGCAGGCGCAGGACCATCCTCGGGAGCGGGACGATCCCACCGCGGGAAGAGCCGCACGATGGCGAACGCCAGGATGGCGACGGCGAGTCCGCCCAGGACGCGCTGGTAGGCCGACGAGGCTGGATCGACGAGCGAGCCGTGGACCCGGGCGACGGCGAACGCCTTCCGGCTGGTCACGGCGGCGCCGCCCTGGGCGCAGGCCGAAAGAACCGCAAGCGCGATCCCGAGGGCGCGGAAGGAAGGAGCGGCTGCGGCCGCCTCGCGGGGAGCCTTGGAGGCGTTCGCGAGCCCGAGCGCGACGCCGGCGAGGGTGAGCGCCGCCAGCCCCGTCTGGGCTGCGGAGATCCGCGTGCCGAGCCAGGCCCATTCGACGAGAGCGGCGGCAACCGCCGAGCCGCACTGGACGATGAGCATGCTCAGGTTGGAGCCGATCAGAGGGAGCGCGTGGAACATCGCGAGACCGCCGAGTCCGAAACCGACGGCGCCGCTGACGAGGAACCAGTCGAGCGCGCCGCCGCCGAAGCCCGGGCCGGCGCCGTGGGCCCACGCCCCGAGGATAGCCGCGGCGAGCAGCAGCCGCAGGAAGTTGCCGGTCGCCGCGCCGTAATGGATCGCCGCGCGCCGCGCACAGGCGGCGTTGCCGGCGAAGCAAAGCGCGGTGAGGAAGGCGCCGGTCACCGCTTGTAGGTCGGCCGCGCGGTGTAGCGCGTGTGGAGCAGTTCGTGGGCCTTGTGGCTCAGGGGATGCCCGAGGAACTCCTCGTAGACGCGCTTGACCTCGGGATTCTCATGGGAGAGCCGGAGCGCGCGGTCGCGGTCGTGCTGGTAGAGGGCCGCGGCGCGCTTGGCGCGCACCGCTCCGTTGACCCCGTAGGGCTGGCCGCCGCCGCCGATGCAGCCGCCGGGGCAGGCCATGACCTCGATGAAGTGGTAGGGCGGCTGCTCTCCGGTGCCGCGGGCCGCGCGCACCTTGTCGAGCACGCTCTCGACGTTGGCGAGCCCGTGCGCGACGGCGACGCGGACGACGGTGCCGTCGATCGAGATCTCGCCCTCCTTGACGCCGTCGAGCCCCCGGACGGGCTCGACGTCGATCGTCTGGAGATTCTTCCCCGTGACGAGGAAGTAGGCGGTGCGGATCGCCGCCTCCATGACGCCGCCGGTGACGCCGAAGAGGGCTCCGGCCCCGGTGTAGTCGCCGAGGATGCTGTCGGCCGTGCCCTCGGGGAGGTTGAGAAAGTCGATGCCGGCCTGCTTGATGAGGCGGGCGAGTTCGCGGGTGGTCAGCGCGAGGTCGACGTCGATGTAGCCGGAGGCGTACATTTCGTTCGTGCGCTCCAGCTCGTACTTCTTCGCCGTGCAGGGCATGATCGACGCGACGTAGATCTTGGCGGGATCGAGCCCCTGTTTCTTGGCGTAATAGGTCTTTGCGAGGACGCCGAGCATCTGCTGCGGCGACTTGGCCGTGGAGAAGTTGTCGATGAAGTCGTAGTGGGTCTTCTCCATGAAGTCGGTCCACGACGGGCAGCAGGAGGTGATGAGCGGGAGCTGGCCGCGCTTGTGGACGAAGCGCTCCACGAACTCGCTGGCCTCCTCCATGATCGTGAGATCGGCGGAGAAGTTGGTGTCGAAGATGGCCTTGAAGCCCAGGCGGCGGAGCGCGGTGTAGAGCTTGCCGGTAAGGTTCGCGCCCGGCGGCAGCCCGAAGGCCTCGCCGATCGCGACGCGCACGGCCGGAGCGATCTGGACGACGCAGTGCTTCGAGGAATCGTGGAGCGCGGCCCACACGGCCGGGGTCTCGTCGTTTTCGACGATGGCGCCGGTGGGGCAGTGGTTGGAGCACTGGCCGCATTTGACGCAGGGGGACTCGGCCAGCGTGATGTCGCCGGCGGGCGCCATGCGGGTGTTGATGCCGCGGTCGAGGAACGACAGCGCCCAGACGTCCTGGACCTCCTGACAGACTTGGACGCAGCGGCCGCACTTCACGCACTTGGTGAAGTCGATGATGATCGACCCGTTCGAGGCGTCGGGCGCGACGGGCGTGACGACGCGCTTGATGTTCTCGCCGCGGATGCCGAAGTCGGCGGCGAGCGCCTGCAGCTCGCAGGTGCCGTTGCGGCCGCAGGTGAGGCAGCTGCTGGGGTGGGTGGAGAGGAGCAGCTCGAGCACGGTGCGGCGGACCTCGGTGAGCTCGCCGCTGTTGGTCGTGATGTCCATGCCCTCGGCGACGGGCGTGCAGCAGGCGCGCGGCATGCGGGGCTGGCCGGCGATCTGCACGATGCACAGCCCGCAGGCGGCGGTGGGCAGCAGGTCGTCGTTCTTGCAGAGGGTCGGGATCTTGACCTGCACCTGGCGGGCGGCCTCGAGGATCGTCGTGCCGGCCGGGACGCTTACCGGCATGCCGTTGATCTTGAGGTTGACGATGGCCGGGGCGGCAGGAGGAGTGGCGGTGGCAACCATGGCGGGACGGGGTCAGGCGTTGGCGGGTTCGGCGGCGACGGGCTCGGCGGGGCGTCCGGCGGACATCTTCCGCGCGTAGCTGACGCCTCCCTCGAGGTAGGCCTTGAACTCGGGTTCGAAGTAACGCAGGGCCGAAAGCACCGGGTTGGGGGCGGTCTGGCCGAGCCCGCAGAGCGAGGCCTTCTGCATGGCCTTCGAGATGGCGCGCAGCCGGTCGAGGTCGCCCTTCTCGCCCCGTCCTCGCGCCACGCGGTTGAGGATCTGGAGCATCTGGTAGCCGCCGATGCGGCACGGGGCGCACTTGCCGCACGACTCGTCGACGCAGAAGCGGAGGTAGAAGCGCGAGACCTCGACCATCGAGTCGTCCTGGTCCATCACGATCATGCCGCCGGAGCCCATGATGGAGCCGAGCTCCTGGAGACTCTCGTAGCTGACCTTGGTGTTGAGCAGGTGCTCGGGGATGACGCCGCCGGAGGGTCCGCCGGTCTGCACGGCCTTGATGGCCTTGCCGCCGAGGACGCCGCCGCAGATGTCGAAGACGATGTCGCGCAGGGTGACGCCGAGCGGCACCTCGACGAGTTGCGGATTGCGCACCTTGCCGGTGACCGCGAACACTTTTGTGCCTCGCGACTTTTCGGCGCCGAATTCGGAGTACCACGCGCCGCCGCGGACGAGGATCGCCGGCACCGCCGCGAGGGTCTCGACGTTGTTGATGGCGGTGGGCTGTCCGAAGAGCCCGCGCTCGGAGGGGTAGGGCGGGCGCGGGCTGGGGCTGCCGCGCTTGCCCTCGATCGAGGCGATGAGCGCGGTCTCCTCGCCGCAGACAAAGGCGCCGGCGCCGAGCCGGACCTTGGCGTCGAACGAGAAGCCCGAGCCGAGGATGTTCTCGCCGAGCAAGCCAGCCGCGCGCGCCTCAACGATCGCCTTCTCCACGCGCCGGACCGCGAGAGGATACTCGGCGCGGATGTAGAAGTAGCCGCGGGTGGCGCCGATCGCGTAGGCAGCGATGATCAGGCCCTCGAGCACGCTGTGGGGGTCGCCCTCGAGCACGCTGCGATCCATGTAGGCGCCGGGATCGCCCTCGTCGCCGTTGCAGATGATGTATTTCGGCGTGCGCTGGACGGCGCGCGTGATCTGCCACTTGAGCCAGGTCGGGAAGCCGGCGCCGCCGCGGCCGCGCAGGCCGCTTGTCTTGAGCTCGGCGATCACGTCCTCGGGCTTCATCCCGCTGAGGACGCGCACCAGGCCCTGGTAGACTCCGTAGCGCAGGCAGTCCTGGAAATTCTCCGGGTCGAACTTGCCGCAGTTGCGCATCACCACGCGCACCTGCTTGTCGGGCTTCTTGTAGAGCAGGTCGTCGATGACCTTCTTGCCCTGGACGCTCGTCTTGACGATCCGCGCGATGTCGGGGGCGAGGACGTTGGTGTAGGTGACCTTGGAGGGGAGGAACTGCACCGCGACGCCCTCGTCGTAGACGCCCATGTCTAGCGCGCGGACGACCTGGACCTTGTCCTGCAGGTTGCAGCGCTTGAGCTCCTCGGCCAGGGAGAACTGGAAAAACTGGGTCTTGTCGCCCTTCTCGGTGCTGGTGTCCTTGACCAGGATGTACGTCGTGGGGCCGTCGAAGGCGAGCGAGCGGTTGCGCCAGGCGAGGACATGGTCGTCGAGGAGGCGGCGGCCGGCCAGGTGCTGCTCGAGGATCTCCCGGGCGGCGTTGTCGTCGACGTGGCCGTAAACGATGCGGGGCATGCCCTCGCGGGCGATCTCGACGAGCGGGTCGGCGAAGGAGTACCCGAGGCTGCCGACGCGGCGCACCTCGACGCCGAAGCCGAGCGTGCCCACGCCCTTCTCGAAGATCGTGCAGACGGTGTCGGCGCCGGCGGCGATGCCTCCGGTGTCCATGCTCACCCGGATCCAGTTGAGGCCCGAGTCGGCCATCGTCTTTGAATACTTCTCCAGGTCGGTGAACTTGAGCTTGTTCATGACGAGGCCTTGGGCTGGGTGGTTTGGGCGATGAGGCGGGGGACGTCGGTGGCGTTGAGCCGCCCGTACGTTTTCCCGTCGACCACCATGGCGGGGCTCATGCCGCAGCAGCCGATGCAGCGGACGACGTCGAGGTGCCATTCGCGGTCGGGCGTCGTGCAGCCCTCCTCGACCTTGAGGTGCATCTTGGCCTCGGCGAGCATCGCCGGCGCCCCCTTCAGGTAGCAGGCCGTGCCGAGGCAGATGGCCATGTTGTGCCGCCCCGGCGGCTTGAGCTTGAAGTAGTGGTAGAAGGTCAGGACCTCGTAGATGCGGGCCAGTTTCACGCCGAGGGCGTGGGAGACCTCCATCGCGATCTCGCGCGGAACGTAGCCGTGCTGGTTCTCGATCTCGTGGAGGATGAGGATGAGGCTGCCCTCCTCGTCCTTCCATTTCGCGACGAGCGCGTCGACCTCCTTTCGGACGTTGCTCTCGACCTTGGTCTGGAGCTTCCGGAGGCGGTCGAGTTTCACCTCGAGCACGCGGGAGATCTCCTCGGCGATATGGCGCGGGATGAAGCCGTGCTTCTGCTCGATCTGCTCCAGCGACTCGAGCAGTGCAGCCTCGTCATCCTTCCACGCGTTCAGTTGATTCGGGAGTTCTGGCTGAACCGTTTCGGGGGGCATGGGGAAAAGGGATTCCAAGAACTGGGCCAGTTTATGGGGTTAAGTGGAACTTCTTCAAGCCGGCTGATTTTCTTCCTTCAACAAGCAGATGTCCGAATAACCACCGCTGCCGCCCTTCTGGACGGGGGAGACGCTTCCCGGCTACTGCAGGCCCGGGTTTCAAGTTCGACAGCCCGAGATGGAAGTGGCTGAATGCCCGGCACCAATCCGGCGGGCCGGCGCCCGCGGCGCGTCCCTCAAACGAAAACCCCTCTCCCGCATGCCCACTGCCATCGTCCTGCTCAAGGTGGATCACCGGAAGGTCACCGGCACGGCGCAGAAGCTCCTCGATATCCCGGCCGTCACCGACGTCTATTCGGTTTCCGGCCGCTACGACCTTCTGGCGATCGTCAAATGCCCCACCGTCGACCTGATCGAGTCGGTGATCACCGACCATCTGCTGAGGACCGAGGGGATCGTCGACAGCGAGACGATGTTCGCATTCCGCAGCTACGACAAACGCGAGGGCGGCAAGGAGATCGACGTCGACTGATTCCGCGAGCCGGTTTCCGCTCCGGAGTTGAACAATCCGGCCCTTTCCTGCACGGTGGCGCCAATCGACCGGCCGCCTCAATGAACCGCCTCCCCACGTTCCCCCGCAGGATCCTCGCCGCAACCGCCGCATTGTTCCTCGCCGCCTTGTCCCTCGGCGCGAAGGATTTCTCCCCGGCCATCGTCTACGACTTCGGGGGCAAGTTCGACCGATCGTTCAACCAGTCGGCCAGCGTGGGCGCGGAGCGGTTCAAGAAGGAGACCGGGATCGCTTTCCGCGAGTTCGAGATCACCAACGCGGCGCAGCGCGAGCAGGCCATGTCGCAGCTGGCGCGGCGCGGCGCGACGATCATCGTCGCGGTCGGCTTCACCCAGGCGTCGGCGGTCGAGGATGTCGCCAGGCGCTTCCCCGGCGTGCAGTTCACGATCATCGACGGGACGGTGGACCTCCCGAACGTACAGTCCGTCAATTTCCGCGAGCAGGAGTCGTCCTTCCTCTGCGGCATGCTTGCCGCGCTCGCCTCGAAGACGGGCAAGGTGGGCTTCGTCGGCGGGATGGACATCCCCCTCATCCGCAAGTTCGCGCTGGGCTACCGCGCCGGCGCGCTCCATGTGAGGCCCGACGTCGAGATCTTTGAGAACATGACCGGGACGACTCCCGCGGCCTGGGGCGACCCCACGAAGGGCGCGGAACTCGCGCGCAGCCAGTTCGGGCGCGGGGCCGACGTGGTGTTCCATGCGGCGGGCGCGACCGGGCTCGGCGTCATGCAGGCCGCGAGCGACGAGGGCAGGCTCAGCATAGGGTGCGACAGCAACCAAAACTACCTGCACCCGGGCAACGTGCTCACCTCGGCGGTGAAGCGGGTGGATGTCGCCGTCTACCGCGCGTTCATCGACGCCAGGAACGGCACCTGGAAGGGAGGGCAGCAGTGGCTCGGCCTCGCCGAGGAGGGCGTCGACTGGGCGCTCGACGAGCACAACCGGAAGCTTGTCACCTCCGAGATGGAGCGGCGCGTCAACCAGGCGCGCGCCGACATCATCAGCGGGAAGCTGAAGGTGCCCGAGTACAAGGCGCCGTGAACGGGGGCGGGGTGCAGTCTCCGGCGGCGTCGCCGCGCGGCCCGGAAGGGAGCGCGCCGCCGGCCCTTGAGCTCCGGGGGATCGACAAGCATTTCGGCGCGGTACACGCCAACCGGTCGGTGTCGCTCGCGGTGGCCCGGGGGACGATCCACGGCCTGATCGGGGAGAACGGCGCGGGCAAGTCGACCCTGATGAACATCGTCTACGGGTATCACCGGGCCGATGCCGGGGAGATCCGCGTCAACGGGCGCCGGGTGCGCTTCCGCCGGCCGCACGACGCCATCGCCGCAGGCGTGGGCATGGTGCACCAGCACTTCATGCTCGTGGACAACCTCACAGTCCTGGAGAACGTCGTCCTCGGCGCCGAGGGCGGGCGGTGCCTGGCCGGGGGGCTCGAACGGGCCCGGGCCGGCCTGGAGCGCATCGCCCGCGAGCACGGGCTTGCCGTCCCGCTCGATTCGCTGGTCGAGAATCTGCCCGTCGGCGTGCAGCAACGGGTCGAGATCCTCAAGGCGATGTACCGCGGCGCCGAGATCCTGATCCTCGACGAACCGACCGCCGTGCTCACGCCGCAGGAGACGGCCCAGCTTTTCACCCTGCTCGCGCGGCTGCGTGAGCAGGGGAGGACCGTGGTCATCGTCACCCACAAGCTCGGCGAGATCATGGCGGCGACCGACCGCGTCACGGTGATGCGGCAGGGGGCCGTGGTGCACGAGACGGCGACGCGCGACACCTCGGAGGAGGAACTGGCCCGGGACATGGTCGGCCGCGCCGTGTCGCTGCAGGTGGAGAAGACGCCGGCCCGGCCGGGCGGCGTCCTCCTCTCGGTCAAGGATCTCGAGGTGCGCGATCGGTTCGGGGTGGCGCGTGTCCGCCGGGCGGGCTTCGAGCTCCGGGCTGGGGAGATTCTCGGGATCGCCGGCGTCGCCGGCAACGGCCAGACGGAGCTGCTTGAGGCGCTCGCGGGCATCACGGCGCCGTCGTGCGGCGAGATCTGTTTCCAGGGACGCGACCTGGTGCGGGAGGGGGTCGGCGCGCGCGAGCGCAGGCGGCTCGGCCTCGCCCACGTGCCGGAGGACCGGCTGCGGATGGGCGTGGTGGCCGACTTTTCGGCGCAGGACAACGCGATCCTCGGACAGCACGACCGGCCCGGGTTCAGCCTGGGCGGTTTTCTGCGCCGCCCGGCGATCGCCGCCGATTGCGCGCGAAAGCTGCGCGAGTACGACGTGCGCCCGCCCGAGCCGGACCGCCTGCTGTCGGCCTTTTCCGGCGGCAACCAGCAGAAGCTCGTCCTTGCGCGCGAGATCGACAGCGATCCTCAGGTGCTTCTCGTGGGCCAGCCCACACGCGGCGTCGACATCGGCGCCGTGGAGTTCATCCACCGGCGGCTCGTCGCGCTGCGCGATGCCGGCAAGGGGCTGCTGCTGGTGTCGGTCGAGCTCGACGAGATCCTCGGCCTCGCCGACCGGATCCTCGTGATGTTCGGCGGCGAGATCGTCGCCGAGCTTCCCCGCGCCGGGGCGACCGAGGAGCGGCTGGGGCTCCTGATGGCGGGAATCCGGGAGGGTGCCGCATGAGCGCCCCGGGACGGCTTCCGCGCTGGGCCGACGTCGGGTTGCTTCCGGCGGTGAGCCTGGCGGCCGCGTTCGCGGCCTCGGCCGGGGTCATAGCCATCGCCGGCGAGAACCCGCTTTCGGCGCTGCGGCTGCTCGCGACGGGGGCGTTCGGGTCGCAGGAGGCGGTGGGCTACACGCTCTATTACGCGACCAACTTCATCTTCACCGGCCTGGCGGTGGCCGTCGCGCTCCATGCGGGCCTGTTCAACATCGGCTGCGAGGGCCAGGCCTACCTCGGCGGGCTCGGCGTGGGGCTCGTCGGCCTCGCGCTCGATCACCACTGGCCGTTCTGGGCGATCCTGCCGGCCGCGATCGGCGCGGCCGCGTTCTTCGGCGCCGCGTGGGCCTTCATCCCGGCGTGGCTCCAGGCCCGGCGCGGCAGCCACATCGTCATCACGACGATCATGTTCAATTTCATCGCGTCGGCGCTGATGACCTACCTGCTCGTCAACGTGCTCATCAAGCCCGGCCAGCAGTCGCCGGAGACGCGCGAGCTCGGCCGGAGCGCGGTGCTCCCCGGCATGCGGGCGCTCCTGGCGCCCCTCGGGATCTCGATCAGCCCGTCGCCGCTCAACCTCGCGTTCCTCATCGCCCTCGCCGCCGCTGCGCTCGTGTGGCTCTACCTGTGGCGCACGCGCTGGGGTTATGCGCTGCGCGTGGCGGGGAAGAACCCCTCCGCGGCGGCGTACGCGGGGATCTCGACGTCGCGGATCACGATCGTCGCCATGCTGATTTCGGGCGCGCTCGCCGGCGGGTTGGGCCTGAACGAGGTCATGGGGTCGCAGCACCGGCTCCTGCTCGACTTCCCGGGAGGCGCCGGGTTCGTCGGCGTGGCGGTCGCGCTGATGGGCCGCAATCATCCGGTCGGGATCATCCTCGCCTCGGTGCTTTTCGGCGCGCTCTACCAGGGCGGCGCCGAGCTCTCTTTCGACATGCCCCGGCTCAACCGCGACCTGGTCGTGGTGATCCAGGGGCTCGTCATCCTCTCGTGCGGCGCGCTGGAGAACCTGTTCCGCGCGCCGGTCGAGGCGATCTTCAGCAGGAAAACGGAGACCGACTAGGCCGTGGAAACCTACACCCTCATCGTCCTCGTGCTCGCGGCCACGATCCGCGTGGCCACGCCGCTTCTCCTGGCGGCGCTCGGGGCGATGTTTTCCGAGCGGGCGGGCGTGGTGGACCTCGGGCTCGAGGGCAAGATGCTCGGGGCGGCCTTTGCCTCCGCGGCGGTGTCGGCGGCGACCGGTTCGGCGTGGGCCGGCCTCGCCGCGGGAATTCTCGTCGCGGTGGCGCTCGCGTTGACGATCGGCTTCGCGGGCATCACCCACCGAGGCAGCCAGGTCGTCGCCGGGATGGCGGTGAACATCATGGTTGCCGGGCTCGGCCCCTCGCTGGCGCTCGCCTGGTTCAACCTCGGCGGCCAGACGCCCCAGCTCGGCGCGCCGGGGCAGCGCTTCGCCGCGATCACCTGGCCCTGGGCCGCCCAGGCGCGTGAGGCCCCGGTGCCCGGCCTGCTCTACGCCGAGCTTCTCAGCGGACACAACCTGCTCGTGTATCTCGCGGCTGCGCTCGTCCCGGCCGCCGCCTGGGTGCTCTACCGCACCCGCTTCGGCCTCAGGCTGCGCGCCGTCGGCGAGAATCCCGCCGCAGTCGACACCGCCGGCGTGTCTGTCAACGGCCTGCGCTACAGGGCCGTGATTGTCTCGGGAGCCCT
>Ga0153915_10000426_pt1 | contig 38573 bp, 33 predicted proteins | sample Opewatmetagenome_2_FD_107003 | JGI IMG/M metagenome (GOLD analysis project Ga0153915, IMG submission 107003) | Freshwater wetland microbial communities from Ohio, USA - Open water 3 Core 3 Depth 3 metaG | ecosystem: Environmental > Aquatic > Freshwater > Wetlands | place: USA: Ohio, Lake Erie...
CGGCGTAGACGACCAGCTCCCAGCGGAGCGTCAGCCGGGCGTCGCGCCACTCGAACATGCCCTGGAGGGCGAGTTCGAGGTAGAACGTCCCGTTGACCACCACCCAGAGCAGGACGGTCAACATGGCGAGGGGCCCGAGGTTCGCGGCGGTGAGGACCGCGGCCCCGACGCCGCCCCCCATGGTCTCGTACAGCAGTCCCGTGATCGCGGTGCCGAACGCGAGGTGCGAGGCCACCACGAACACCGTCGCGGGCCGGACGCGGCGCAGCGCGAGGTCGCCGATCGCGAGGCCGACGACGGCGGCGAGAACCGCGAAGGCCCAGCCGAAGACCAACTGCGCCGCAAGCACCACCCCGAGCACGAACGAGGTGAACCCCTTCCCGGGGAGGGCGATGCCGAAGCGCCGGGTGAGAGCGCCGGCACACGCGAACAGCGCGAACTGCAGGAGGAGCGCACCGGTGCCGCCGGCAGGGCCGCTCGCCACCGCACTGACGGCGGTGGCGACTGCGGTGACGGCGCCGATGACCACCGCGGCGCGAAGGAAACCGGCGCGACGGGCCCGGTTGGCGGGAAGATCCGGTATCGGTAGCTCGCGGTCGTGCGTGCGGCGGGAATGTTGTCGGTTGAAAGGAAATGTGCAAGCCGCGCGGCGTGGCGGTCGGCAGGAGGCGCACGTAACTTCGAGCATTCGCCATCCGGAGCGGCGCGATGCGCATCGGAATTCAGTACTGCGTGGTTTGAAACTACTACCCGCGCGCCGCCGGTCTGGCGGCGGAGCTGCGCGCCCGGTTTCCGGAGGCGACGGTCAAGCTGATCGAGTCCTCCGGTGGTGCGTTCGAGGTCACGGTCGACGGCGTCCTCGTGTTCTCGAAGCTCCGGCTGGGACGGCACCCGGACGAAGGAGAAGTCGTCCGCCACATCCTCCAACACCTAGGGCGGTGACATGCGCATTGCGATCTCCACAGGCGGCGGCGACGCCCCCGGCCTCAACGCAGTGATTCGCGCCGTCGTGCTCACCGCGCTGCAGCGCGGTTGGGAGGTTCTGGGCATCCAGCGAGGCTTCGGCGGCCTGCTTGGCGAGGCGCAGCCCGTGCCGATCACGCGAGACGCCGTGCGTGGCATCACGCACCTCGGCGGCACGATTCTGGGCACGACCAACCGGGGCAATCCGTTCTCGTGGGCCGTGAAACGGCCGGACGGCACGGTCGAGGAGTGGGACCGGTCGGACGAGGTGCTCGAGAACTTCCGCCGTCTGGGTTTGAACGCGCTGGTCATCGTCGGGGGCGACGGAACGCTGCGGATTGGCCACCGGCTGTTTCTCAAGGGCATGCCGCTCGTCGGCGTGCCGAAAACGATCGACAACGACGTCCGCGGCACGGTCATCACGTTCGGGTTCGATACGGCGGTCAACACCGCCACCGACGCGATCGACAAGCTCCACTCCACGGCGGAAAGCCATCAGCGGGTGTTCGTCGTGGAGGTGATGGGGCGCAACGCCGGGTGGATCGCGCTCAACTCCGGGATCGCGGGCACGGCCGACGTGATTCTGATTCCCGAGATCCCGTTCGAGCTCGACCGCGTGTGCGACAAGATCCGCGCGCGCGAGGCGATGGGCCGGCACTTCAGCATCGTGGTCGTGTCGGAGGGCGCAAAGCCGCGGGGTGGGGTGGAGGTGATCAAGGAAGCCGCCACCGCCGGCCGCGCCGAGCGGCTCGGCGGGATCGGGGAACACGTGGCGGCCGAGATCGAGGCGCGCACCGGCAAAGAGTCGCGCTGCGTGGTGCTGGGGCACCTGCAGCGGGGCGGGACGCCCACGACGTTCGACCGTCTGCTCGCGCTGCGGTTCGGTGCTGCGGCGGTTCGGGCCGTGGAGGCCGGGGAGTTCGGCCGGATGGTGGCGCTCGATCCGCCGAAGATCGTGACCCTGCCGCTCGAGGAGGCGCTGAGCGGGCATTCGGGCGTGCCGCTGGATCACGACTCGCTGCAGACGGCTAGGGACCTGGGAATATCACTGGGCGACTGAGCCGCTGCCATTTGCCGCCGCCACCTCCCGCGAGCGGCTGGGTACGGGAGATTAGGTTGTAGCTCGTGACCTATCCGCACCATCACGTCCGCGATCACTTCCTCCCCCCCGATCGGGACGCCTTTCGACGTGCCGAGCCCGGGACGGGACGCGTCGTCGTCATCGCTCCGACACGCGCGGCGTGCGAGACCATCGAGCTGGCGTTTGCGCTCCGGCTGGAGACGGTTCTCGAGCGTGAGCACGGGCGGGAAATCCGCGACCTGGCCCGCCGGGGAGCGGGATTCGGCATCGTCGCCGGGACGGGCACCGGGAAGACGCTCGCCATCCGCCCGATCGCCGAGGAGATCCTGCGGGTGCCGTTGCGCGTGGGAGTGGTCAACCGCGAGCGGGAAGCCACGCCGGATACGCCGAGCTGGAACGTGATCATCGTAACCACGGGGATCGCGCGGCGGTGGTTCCAGGGTGAGCTGATCGGACCGCAGGACACGCTGCTGGTCGACGAGATCCACCAGACGTCGGCCGAGCTCGAGCTGTGTCTCGCCCTGGGCAAGCGCGTCGGGTGCCGCTTCATCTGGCTTTCGGCCACGGTCGATCCGGCGTTCTTCGCGGCCTACCTGCAGTCGGCCGACGTGCTGGAGACGACGGCCTTCGATCCGCGCCTCGCCGCGCGCGTTCGTGTGCTGGCTGCGGATCCGCTCGAGTTCCTGGACGACCGGTTCGTTCGACGGGTGGTGCGGGAACGGCGTGGCGTCGCCGTGTTCCTGCCGACCCGGGCGGAGGTGGAAGCGGTCGCCACCGAGCTGGCGGACGGCTATCCCGGGCTCAACGCCACGTTCTACCATGGCGGCGAGCCGATCCGGGTGATCCGGCCGTTCCTCGAGGGGACGGCCGAGCGCCCCTTCGTACTGGCGATGACCGCGGCCGGCCAGTCGGCGCTCAACGTGAGCGGACTGGACACGGTGGTGATCTACGACGCGCGCTACGCCAACGTGGTGGAGCACGGTCGCAACGTGCTCACCCGGCAGTACCTCGGCGCGAACGAGATCCTGCAGATGGCAGGACGGGTGCACGGGCGGGTGCCGGACGGCGAAGTGCACATCCTGAGTGACCGGGCGATCGAGTTCGACGGCCTGCGGCCCACGCCGCCCGAGTTTCAGCTCGCGGGGGACTCGGAGCGCATCGCCCTGACCGCCGCCGCCCTGGGCGTGGATCTCGGCGAACTGGACCTGCCGGTGCCGATCGACCGCCGGGCGTACCGCAACGCGATGCGCGAGCTCACCGAGCGCGGCATCATCGCGGGCGGCCGCCTGACGGGATACGGCTCGGATGTGGAAGCCATGCCGGTGGAGCGCCCGTGGGGTGAGCTGCTGGTGCATGCGGACGCCGAGCTCACGCCGCTCGTGGCTGTCGCCGCCAGCATCGAGTCCCTGCACCGGATGACCCGCGAAGAGCGGGACCTGCGAGGGCTCGTCGTGCACGGGAGCGATCACCTCACGGCGTACAACGTCTATGCGGAGGCCGTCAGCCTGCACGGTCATGTCGGTCTGGTATACGGGCTGCCGCGCCACCAGTTCCACGAGACGGTCGTCGAGTGGTCGGCATCGCGCGGTGTGCTCGTCAAGGCGCTGGAGGACGCGGCACTGGGGATGGCCTCGGTCTACCGCACACTCGAACTGCCGCTCCCGGAGAACCTGACCCCGGCGCGGGGGGGCGCGGTGCACGGCTTCCGGGACCTTGTGGCCCGGGTGATGCCCTTCGACCTCGCGATCGAGCAGGAGACCGGGCGGGGGGAGTCGGTGCGCGTCAGCCGTGGGTCGTTCTGCGCGCCCACCGCGGCGGTGGCCGGCCAGATCCGCTACTTCGCGGACCGGTTCGGGGTGCCGCGCGGCGCGATCGAAGGAACCGAGATCCCGTTCGATCTGATCCGGCGCTATGCGGTGCGCACTCCGCCTGCGGTGCGGTATCGGGATGACCGCCGGCCGGTCGGGCTCGTCGCCGAGCGGGCGTTGACGTATTGCGGGTTCGAGTTGGAGCGGGAACGCCGGCCGCTGGTGGGCGATTTCCCGGCAGAGTTGGCGGAGCAGGCACGGTATGCCATTGCGGAGGCATTAGTTGCAGGCACTACTCCGCACCATGCCCAGCGGCTCGTCGCCAAGTCGATCCTCCGGCTCGACGAGTACTGGCGGCGATCGGGGGGGACGCTGCAGGCGGCCAACCCTGACGTGATCGCGAGGATGCTGGCGCGTCAGTTGAGCGAGGTGAAGAGCTGGGACGAGTTCCTCGGGACCCGACTTGAGCTGGATTTCGCCGCCCTGGTGGACCGAGAGACGCGGGCACGGCTCGATGCCCTGCCCTCCTCGGTGGCGCTGCTCGGCGATCGGATCCCGCTGCGCTATGAGATTGAGCAGGGGGTGGCAGTGGTGCGGCTGCGGCTGCGTGAGGGGAAGGCTCGGCGCCTGCGTCCCAAGGACCTCCCCCAACTGGACCGAGCGGTGCGGTTTACCGTCGTTCGGGGCAAGAGCGACGTGCTCCACGCGGCGTCGGTGGAACAGCTTGAAGAGGGGCTATCGGGACTGCCTCAAGGCCGCCGCCAGGGCCGAACCCATCGGCCCCGGGCGGCGGCTCATCGGTTCCGGGGGCGGCGGGGTCCCAAGCACTAGGACGGCTGCGGCGCCGCAGCGGTGACCGGGTGGGAGCTAAGCTGCCCGGGTGAGCGACAAGACCCCCGCCCACAGGGTGTGCCATGCCGGCTCCAGGGTGTCAGGCGAGGTGCCCGACGCCACCTGCAGTCCACGCCCATCGATCACGGCCATCATGAGGAGAGCGATTTCGCCAGTCGGGACGCTCGGCCTGAGCTCCATGCGTCGGAACAGCGCGTCGAGGTCCTGCCCAAGTTGGCTTATCAGACGCAGCCTTGCAGTATTGACTGTCCGGACAACCACGTTACTGGATTCCATGCCAAGTGCCGCCGAAGCGGCCGAAACACCGCGATCTGCTTCACCAGCGATCAGGGACCAGGCGGCCCCGATCACAGCCCTTGGGTCAGAGCCTTGGAGGGCAACGTTCCAGGCAGCGGTACGGTCTTCCCAAATTCGCTCCGCTGCTGCCGACAGCAGCCCGTCCTTCGTCTTGAAGTGATAATGAACCAAGCCCTTGGCGCACCCAGCCGCGGTGGCGACCGACTCCAGCGTCACCTTAGTCACGGGCGCTGCCAGCAACTGGTCGACCGCGGCTCGGAGGATCCCGGCGCTCGCTTCCTGCCGCTTCTGCTCTGGCTTCGCAGTGCGTCGCACCATGATGATCGCCTCATAGGGAAGGTGTTCTAACCGGCCGGACAGCTAATACCAGATGTGGTCGCGCCATTATACTAACTGGCTGGACAGTCAGCAATAGTCACCTTCGGGTCGGCGCCTCGCGGCCCCGCTGTCGTCTCGCGTCGGGGTCCAACACGTTCATTCTGAAACCAGGAATCGCCCGGCATCGTACGACAGAGCATGAGTTCAGCTACGTCGGTCCCGACCGGATCGCAGATCTTCTCCCCGTTGGCGAAGGCGTTGTTGGACGGATTCGCCGAGGCGGTGGTGCTGTTCGATGCCGACGGACGCATCATCTACGCCAACGCCCCCGGCCATGAGGTGCTGGATCGCCTCGCGCAGGGCGGTCCCCTGAACACGAAGGCCTTGTTGCCACAGCTCGGAAGGCTGGGGGGACGGATCGAGCGCGTCACTGCCGGTGTCGTGCCGGTCGGGCACGCCGTGTACGTGCCGGTGGACAAGCCGGACGCCACGCTGGCGGACCGCGAGCGACGGGCGATCGTTGAAACGCTCAACGCGACCGGCTGGCGGCTCACCGAGACCGCCCGACGCCTCGGCATCTCCCGCACTACGCTGTGGCGCCGCCTCCGGTTGTGGGGGATCGAGGGCCCCCCCGGGTCGGAGTCCGGCGGCGAGCCCGGCGTCGAGCCCAGCGAGGCATGACCGCGTTCGCGCTTGCGCTCGCGGTGTTGTCGGCCGTCGCGGGCCCATCCGAAACACCGCAAGACACGGTGACGTACGCCGATGCCGCCACCGCCGCGCTGGTGGCGCGCGCCCGGGAACGCCATGCCCGTCAGGACTCCCTGGTCCGAGACTACCAGGCGCAGGTTCGCACCCGGTTCGATGCGAGCGCCGGGAGGAGCCGCTTCGCCCGCCTGAGTCCCCTGATCGCGCACGAGAGCGTGGCGCAGATCGCGTGGCGGGCACCGAACGATCTGAAGGTCACGCTGCTCGGCGCGCGCACCAAGTCGATGCTTTCCCGATTCGTCCCGCGCCGGGCGAACGTGCGGGACGAGGAAGTCCGCGTTTCGGTCGGCGACCGCCCCTGGTTCGTGCCGCGCGCGCTCGGCGACAGCATCCGTCTGCTGGGCGTGCCGGAGACGGCCGCGCTCCACCCGCTGGCCCCCGGGGCAGACGCGTTCTACCACTACGCGATCGCCGACTCGATGATCGTTTCCCTGCCCGGCCACACGATTCGGGCGATCGCGATCCGGGTCCAGCCGCGGCGGCTCGGTCCGTCGCTCGTGGCCGGTGACATGTGGGTGGACGCGGAAACGGCCGATGTAGTGCGAATGATGGTGACGTTCGTCGGCGAGTACCTCTGGTCCGCGCCCGACGACAGCGCCAACGCCGCCGACAGCGCGCACGCGCGGAAGGACTCCCGGCGCGCACAGCAGATTCTTACCGTCCAGGCGGACCTCGAGTATTCGCTGCACGAGGACCGGTACTGGATGCCGTACCGGCAGGTGCTCGCCATCACTGCGGAGCTGGACTTCCTGATTCGGCTGGCGGCGCCGTTTCGCGTGATCACGACGTTCAGTGACTACCGGATCAACAGTGATGCCCCCCTCAGCTTCGATGCGCCGAGCGACTCCGCGGGCGATCGGCGAGCGTCGCGGCGATACTGTCCACGGTGCGGTGCCGACACGCGGGACCGCGACGCCGAGGCGGTCGGGTACCTGCGCGCCGGCAGCTGGAGCGGCGGGCGGTGGGAGGTGGTCGTGCCGCCGGCGGACTCGCTGCGTCGTTACGCATGGGCGGACTCCCTGCGGCTGGAAGAAGACGACGCGACCGCCGAGCACATCCGTCAGAGCGTGGCCGAGCTGGCGCGCCTGGAGGAAGGCCTGCCCGCGGGACTTCTGCTGCGGCGCCGGTTCGGCCCCGCATGGGAAGACATGGCGGATCTCTTCCGGTTTAATCGTGTGCAGGGGGCGTCGGTCGGGCTCGGTGTGCGGCTGCGGCCGCACGTGGCGTTTACGACACTGCTCGTGTCGGGCCGGTACGGCTTTGCGGATACGCGCGTCACGGGCTCGGCGCTGCTGCGACGCGACGCTCCCGGAGGGCTGCTCGAGGTGCGCGCGTTCCGCGAGGCGATGGAAGTGGAGCCGTGGACCGGGGGGCTGGGCATTGGCAACTCACTGAACGCGGTGTTCGCGGCGCACGACGACGCGGACTACTACCTCGCGGCCTGGGGTGCCCGTGTTGGCTACACGCCGTACTACGGCGCTCTCGGGGACGTCGATCTAGCAATCTCGTACGAGCGGCAGCGGAGCATGGGTACGGAGGCCGGCTCCGCGGTGAACGACCTGCTCGGCGGCTCAGGGGTGATGCCGCCCAACCCCGAGGTGGTCGAGGGCGATTTCGTCCGCGGCCTGATCAGTCCCCGCCGACGGCTCGGCGCCGTGGACGTGCGGCTCGGCCTCGAGGGCCTGGTGGGCAAACCTGGCAGTGGGGTGCGTGGCTGGGTGACCGCGCAGATTCCCTTCCGGGTGCTCGAGCGGACCGGCACGCTCGGTCTCAAGTCCGGGTATGTGCTGGGGGACAGCCTCCCGCAGCTCCGGTTCCGGGCCGGCGGGCCGGCGACGGTGCGGGGCTACGGTTACGGGACGCGGGTCGGGGCCGGCGTGTGGGCGGCGCAGCTGGACCTGGCGCTGACCCGGAGTTGGCTGGTGGCGCCGGTGGTCTTCGCCGACGTGGGCGACACGTTCGATCGCGGGAGTTTCGATCCACTCGTGGGTGTCGGCGGCGGTGTCTCCCTGCTCGGCGGCCTCGTGCGGTTCAACGGGGCGGTCGGGCTCAATCCGCGCTCGGACTTCCGTTTCGATCTGCTGTTCCGCGCGCCACGGTGACGACGCGATCCCAGTAGCGGCTCCGGCCGCCTCCGCCTACGTTCCCCGGATGGAGCGTCGTCCGTTCACCGTCGACGAGTACGTGCGCTGGTCGGATGTGGACCACGCGGGCATCATCTTCTACGGCGCCTACGTCCGGTTCTTCGAGATCGCGGAGACGGAGATGTTCCGCTCGCTCGGACTTCCCTACGGCGAGTTCTTCGACCGGTACGGCATCTGGCTGCCGCGCGTGCACTTCGACTGTGACTTCACGTTCCCCGCGCGGCTGGACGATCGGCTGCGCGTGGCGGCGTACATCAGCCACTTCGGGGGAAGCTCCCTCACGTTGAGCTTCGACGTGCTGCACGCCGACAAGCGGCGGCTGTGCGCCGTGGCGCGCGAAGTGCTGGTGTGCACGGACCGCCGTACCATGACGCCGCGCCCGCTGCCACCCGATGTGCGGGCGCTCCTCGAGCAGTGCGCATTTGCCGGCAGTGAGGTGCGCGAGCACCTGGGCCTGGTGGCCCGCGTGGAGGCGAACGAATGAAGCGAATGGCACTGGTGTTGGTGGCGCTGCTCGCCGCTTGCGGGCGGCCCCGAGCGAAGGACGCCGCGCAATCAAAGAGCATGGTCGATCAGGGGGACACCGTGGCCGCCGCCGCCGACATCACTCTCCCGGCCATGCCCTCGCTACCGGCACGTCGCCGGGGCTACTTCACCGCGACGGCGGTCGGTGCCCTGACGTTCGAGAAGGCGTGGCCGGCGCGGGCGGGGCGGTGCGCACGACCTGCCATGATCCTGGTGCTGGGTGAGGAGGAGGGGAGCGGTGGCTCGATTCTGCTGCAACTGCCGGCTTCCGGGCGGATGACCGGCAGCTACACCGTGAAGCTCGCCGACTCCGCTGGCATGCCGGAGGCACCCGCCGCGCAACTTGGTTTCCAGGTGTTCGACAAGCGGGGCGCGGCGGCCTACCAGGCCGCCGAGGGGACTGTCGAGATCACCAGCCTGGACGATCGCCGCGTGAGCGGGGACTTCCGCGTCACCGTGCGCCACATCGTCACCAATCGGCAGGCGAGGATCGCGGGGGCGTTCCAGGCCGTGGACGTCGAAGCACTCACTCCCGCCTGGTGCGAGCGGGCGCAGGCCGCGCAGGACTCGCTTACCGGGAAGCGGTAGCGCGCCGCCGATGGAGGCCGGGTACTTCCGGAAGGGTTTTGGCCTCAGGCGGGAAATCGCCGGGGAGCTCAACGCCGCCTACCACAGCCGGCTCGTGGAGCATCTCAAGGCACACGACCACACGCTCGCGGTCGGCGGCCTGACGATCCGGCTCGCCCGCGAGTTCGGATTCTGCTACGGGGTGGACCGGGCGGTCGAGTACGCCTACGAAACCCGCAAGAAGTTTCCGGACCGCCGGCTGTTCCTGGTCGGTGAGATCATCCATAACCCGCACGTCAACGCGCGGCTCCGCGAGCTTGGCGTGACGATCATCGGGTACGCTCCGGAGGGCGAGTTCGACTTTTCCGCGGTCCGTCCCGACGACGTGGTCCTCATTCCCGCGTTCGGCGTCACGGTGCGGGATTTCGCGCGCCTTGAGGGGATCGGCTGCGTGCGAGTGGACACGACTTGCGGCTCGGTGCTGAACGTCTGGAAACGGGTCGAGCGATACGCGAAGGACGGATTCACGTCCGTGGTGCACGGCAAGCACTACCACGAGGAGACCAAGGCCACGGTGAGCCAGGCCGGTCGCTTCGGGGAAGGGAAGTACCTCATTCTCCGGGACATGGACGAGGCGCTGGTGCTGTGCCGGTGGATCGCGCAAGGCGACAACGCGGCCGAGATGGAAGCGTTGTTCGCCGGGCGGGTGTCACCAGGGTTCGATTTCGCGCGCGACCTCGAGCGCATCGGCGTGGCGAACCAGACGACCATGCTCGCCAGGGAATCGCTGGCCATCGCGGAGCGGATCGGCGAGGCGCTCGCGCGCCGCTACGGGGCGGACCAGCTCGACGGTCACTTCCGGAGCTTCGACACGATCTGCTCCGCCACACAGGACCGGCAGGACGCCGTGCTGGCCCTGATCGAGGAGTCGCTCGACGCGATGCTGGTGGTCGGCGGGTACAACTCCAGCAACACGACCAACCTCGCGCGGATCTGCGCCAATCGGGTGACGACCTATCACATCGCGGATGCCGAGTGCATCCGGCCGGAGAGCGGGACGATCCGTTACAGGCCGGTCGACGTGGCTGGCGAGGTGGAAGCGGCCGGCTGGCTCGACGGGGTCGCGCGGCTCGGCATCACCGCCGGGGCATCCACGCCAAACAACAAGATCGGGGAAGCAATCGAGCGGGTCCTAGAGACCCGGGGACTGCGGATCGACCTCTAGCGGAGCGCTGAACTGGCTGGCCAAACCCGAGGGCGATCACCCGCGCCGCCGTCTGCGGCGTCCGGAGCCCGCTCCACTCGGCTCCCCACGCGGTCCTTCTCCTCCCCACCCCGCCAAGGCCAGTGGCGCTCTGCACAGGTCGTTCAGGGGTCCCTTGCGCTGCTAGAACCGCAGCAGCGACGCCCCCCACGTGAAGCCCGACCCGAACGAGGCGACGCACACCAGGTCACCGCGCCTCACCTTCCCGTGCTTCACGACCTCACTGAATGCGATTGGAATACTCGCCGCAGTGGTGTTGCCGAACCGGTCGATGTTGCTGTAGACCTTGTCCTCCGGCAGCTCGAGCCGCTTGCGCACCGCCTCGGTAATCCTGAGGTTGGCCTGGTGCGGGATCACCATGGTCAGGTCGTCCGGCGTCAACTGGTGCGCACACAGCACCTCGCGGATCACGTCGGGGAACTTGGTGATCGCGTGCTTGAAGACCTCGCGGCCGTTCATGTACGGGTAGACCGACCCTTCGTCGATCATCTCCTTGGAGATCCACGGGAGGCAGGCGGCGCCGGGCTTCTGGATGCACAGCTCGAGGGCGTACTTGCCGTTGCTGTGCAGGCGGTGCCCCAGCACGTGGCTGCCATCCTCGCCGTCAGTGACCGCCAGACACACCGCGCCGGCGCCATCGCCGAACAGCACCCCCGTGTCCCGTCCCGCCGTGGTCATCCGGATGCCCGGTGACTGGAGCTCCGCGCCGATCAGCAGGACGCGATCCACCATGCCCATGCGGATGTAGCCATCCGCCGCCGACAGGCCGTAGATGAACCCGGTGCACTGGGTCCGGATGTCCATCGCGCCAATCTCGCCCAGGCCCAGCTCGTGCTGCAGCAGCACGCCGTTTCCCGGGAAGTAGAGGTCCGGCGAGAGCGTGGCGAAGATCAGCAGTTGCACGTCGCCGGTGGTCCAGCCGGCGTCGGCGAGCGCGGCCCGGGCCGCGTGCGCGGCGAGATCGGTACACGTGACGCCGGGCGCCGCAAAGTGGCGCTGCTTGATGCCGGTCCGCTCCTGGATCCAGGCGTCGGACGTATCCATGAGCTGCTCGAGGTCGTGATTGGTCACGACCCGGGGCGGGACGTAGTGGCCGAGTCCGGCGATGCGCGTCAGCCGTTGGGTCATGTGAGTTGCGCGAAGAAGTCGTTGCCCTTGTCGTCCACCAGGATGAAGGCCGGGAAGTCCTCGACCTCGATCCGGTAGATGGCCTCCATGCCGAGCTCCGGGTACTCGAGCAGCTCGACCTTCCGGATGTGCTCCTGCGCCAGAATGGCCGCCGGCCCGCCGATCGAGCCGAGGTAGAATCCGCCGTACTTCCTGCAGGCCTCGGTGACCGCCTTGGACCGGTTGCCCTTGGCGATCATCACGAGCGAGCCGCCGTTCGACTGGAACAGGTCCACGTAGGAATCCATGCGTCCCGCGGTAGTCGGCCCGAACGAGCCCGACGGCAGCCCCGCGGGGGTCTTGGCGGGGCCCGCGTAGTAGATCGGGTGGTCCTTGACGTACTGCGGCAGATCCTCGCCGCGGTCGAGCCGCTCCTTGAGCTTGGCGTGCGCGATGTCACGGGCGACGATGATCGTCCCGGTGAGCGCGAGCCGGGTCTTGACGGGGTGCTTTGTGAGCTCGGCCAGGATCTTCTTCATGGGCTGACGCAGATCGATGCGAACCACCCCCGCTTCGTGCTCGCCGCGGAAGCGGGCCGGGATGAAGCGGCTGGGGTTTCGCTCGAGCTGCTCGATCCAGACACCGTCGCGGTTGATCTTGGCTTTCACGTTGCGGTGGGCCGAGCACGAGACGCCCATGCCGATCGGGCAGGAGGCGCCGTGTCGCGGCAAACGCACCACGCGGACGTCGAGCGCGAAGTACTTTCCGCCGAACTGCGCGCCGATGCCGGTCTTCGCCGCGGCCTGGAGCAGTCGCTGCTCGAGATCGGGATCGCGGAATGCTCGTCCGTTGACATCCCCCGACGTGGGCAGCGTGTCGAGGTAGCCGGTCGAGGCGAGCTTCACGGTCTTGAGGCATTGCTCCGCGGAGGTCCCACCGATCACGAACGCCAGGTGGTAGGGTGGGCAGGCGGCCGTCCCCAGCGACTTCATCTTGTCCGTGAGGAACTTGATCAGGCTGTCCGGGTTGAGCAGTGCCTTGGTTTCCTGGAACAGGTAGGTCTTGTTGGCCGAGCCGCCGCCCTTGGCGACGAACAGGAACGAGTACTCCATGCCGTCGGTGGCGTGAATGTCGATCTGGGCGGGGAGGTTGTTGCCGGAGTTCTTCTCTTCGTAGACGGTGAGCGGAATGGTCTGCGAGTAGCGCAGGTTCTCCTTGGTGTAGGTGTCATGGATCCCGCGCGTCAGGTACTCCTCGTCGTTCACCCCCGTCCACACCCGCTGCCCTTTCTTGGCGAACACGGTCGCCGTCCCGGTGTCCTGGCAGAACGGCAGCACCATGCCTGCGGAAACCTCGGCGTTCCGGAGCAGGGCCAGGGCAACGCCGCGATCGTTATCACTCGCCTCGGGGTCGTCGAGGATGGCGGCCACCTGGGCGAGGTGACCGGGCCGCATCAGGAACTGGGCATCGCGCAGCGCCTCGCGCGCGAGCAGCGTCAGCGCCTCGGGACTCACCCGGAGAACGTCGGTGCCGTCGAACTGCGCGACGGACACGTGGTCCTTCGTGAAAAGCCGATAGGGCGTGTCGTCGCCGGCAAGGGGGAATGGGTCGTGGTAGACGGGGGTGGTCATGGGAACTCCTTGTATGCCGTCAGTACGCGAGGTACTCTGGAGCGATCCGACCCGCGAGAGGTCAAGGGAACGGCCACGCGACGCTGCGCGGTTCTAAGTGTGTCCCGTCAATCCTGAAGCAAGCCTTAACGCTCGATGAAGCATACCGCGAGCGGGGTGGGCCCTGGCGCAGGCGAGCGAGCGCTGTAACCTTAGCCAAGCTCTCCACCAGAGGTGAACCGTGCGCCGCGTGAACGTCTCGTGCATCCTCATGGCAGTGCTCGGAACGGGTTTCGCCGGGAAGGCGGTGGCCCAGGGCAGAGCGCCGGCACTGCGGGACTCGGGGCCGCCAGCCGCGGCCGTGCCCGACACGCAGTCCGTGAAAGCGCCCCCCCTGCCGCCGTGGATGCAGAATCGACCAGCGGGAGAGGCTCCCGGGATCGGTCCCAGACTTCCGGTGCTGGTAAGCCCAGTCACGACGCAGGTAGCGGCGAACCAGCCGCTCGCGCCGGCGCCACGCGGCAATATCGTCATCCCGGTGACGACCGCGCTGATCGTGCTTACGGTACTGGTAGTGATTCTGCTGATTGACTAGCGCCGGGCGACTTAGCCCCAGTTCTTCGAGTCCGGCGCCAGCGCGCGGAGCGACTTGAGGAAGCGGAAGGCTGACGACTCGGTGGAACGCCCGTAGGGCGCCAGGGCGGTGGACTCGGGGGGCTCTGCGGTTTCGGCCGGCCCCCCGTTCCGCCTGACCGCCAACCCCCGCACCTCCTCCGCGATCATGTTCAGCGTCCCGTCGTCCTTGGCGAGCTTCCCCCTGACCCAGAGGAATGGCTCGGCGCGGATCGCCAGCCGGTCGCGGTCGTGGACAATGGGGGTGGACGATCACGTTGGTCATGCCGCCCTCGTCCTCCATCAGGATGAACACGAATCCCTTGGCGGTCTGCGGCCGCTGGCGGGCCACGACCATCCCCACCACTTCGAGGATCTCGCCGTCCTCCTGCTCCGCCAGGCGGTCGCTGCGAACCGTGCCGGATGGCAACGAGCCGGCAAGCAGCGCAAGCGGATGGCCGCTGGCGGCGAAGCCCAACACGGCGTACTCGGCGAGGAGCTTCTCGCCGGCGTTCACGCCGCCAAACCGGAGCGTCTCGTGCGGATGGTCGAGCGGTAGCTCGAGCTGGCGGCGCACGCGCCGGGGATCGCGCCCGCCGTCTGCGAAGGCCTCTGTGCCCCCGGCGGTCAACGCTATCTATGGAGTGGGGCGCGCCTCTCCAGCGGGACTACCGCATGAAGCTCATCGGCGAACTCGAACAAGGGCGCTCGCGGAATCCGCTGGATTCTGCGCGGGAGGCGACTTGGGAAACGCGCCCCCGATCAGCGCGCCGGTCACGCCGCCCGTGAAGGCGCCCAGTAGCGTCAGGAGCGGTATGTAGTGGCCACGGCAATCCGCCGTCTCGTCATTGAAACCGCACCCGACGTACGCAAGCGTTCCGAAGGCCACGGCACCAATGGCGCCGCCGATAATCGCCCCCTTGACCCACTGCGTCTGCTTCAGCGAGTCCGGTGCCGGCAGTGAGGGAGTGCCAACTGCGGCCTTTGCACGCGGCTTCCCGCCCGACGCGCCGAGACCCAGGTGGACGCTGATTCCGGGATCGCACGTTGCACGTGCGCCGTACACCATGGCGGGGAGGACTTGACCGTGCGCGGCCTCCATGGGCATGGCGACGCTCAGAATCAGCGTCAGGGCCGGCAGCGCGTGGAGAGGAGAGGAAGGCACCGTCACCTCGCATGAGCGTAGTGGTGGCTAGAATTCCCACTGGTAGAGCCACACGAAATACCCCGTGCAGTCTGGCTCTAGACCGGTCCAGCCGCTAAAGCGCAACATCGTCCAAAAACACTCTTGGTGGTTGAAGCCCTGATAGATGGGGTCGCGGCTGTCCACGCAATTGACAAAAGGATACTGACTGCTGCCGACATTCCAGTAGTAAGGGGCAGGCACTCGGGCATATGCGAGGGGAGAGGGGCAGTCATCGATTCCGAGAGTACCACCGGCCTGGCACTCGCGCTGGCCTGCGTAGTTCGCATGCTTGTTATAGGAGACATAGGCCCGCGGATACCCGCCGGGTTTTTCAGGATACCTCACGGCACTGGGGAATGCTCCGGTGGCCTTGTCGTAGGTGTTGACATCTCCATGCGCTGAGTAGTACGCGGTGGCTAAGACCCAATGCTGGGTCGCGTCGTCATAGTACACGTCCAACAGGATATACTCAGAATCACCATAGTGGCCCCTGCAGAGCCCGGGGACGACACGGCACGCCAGATTGTCGACTCCGAGGTCCAGATGATACGCAAGCATGTACATGATTTGTGCTTGTGGGCCGCCAGGGCGCTCGACGGGGTGTGCAGCCCAGTAGGGCTCGCGGTCGACGTTGTCCGTCGTGCTGTAGGCGAGTTGGGGCGCAAACGCTCCGGCGAGGCGTTCCTCGCACAGATCGCCGATACCATCCTGATCGACGTCGTTGTACGAACCATAGAAGCAGTAGTCAGGCTGCACCACACTGGTGAGGAAGACACCCGGCGCATCAGGAAACGGGTCAGTTTCCTGACAGCCAAGTTGACACATTGGAGTCACGAGAGCCTCGACCTCAGGTGCGATCGAGTTCTGATCGCGGCATCCTCCCGCAATCACAAGCAGCGCCCCCGCGACCGTGGAAACGACAAGCGATGAGCTACGCATGTTCGCCTCCGTGGGCAAGAGTCGCGTCTGGGTTTGCTCCCAGTGGTCACGCTGCACCGGGGGGGGGTGAAGAGATGGCGAAATCGTGATGAGTGTTTCGTGAGCGTTGCGGACCCGACGGCGCTGCGGGAGCTTAACCCCAATCCTTGGAATCCGGCGCCACCGCGCGCAGCGACTTGAGGAAGCGAAACGCGGTTGACTCGGCGGTACGGCGGTAGGGCGGAACGGCGGTCGGCGGCTCCGCTTCGCTGGCTGTTTCGTTCCGCCATTCCGCTGTAGCACCGTTCCGCCCAACCGCCAACCCCCGCACCTCCTCCGCGATCATGTTCAGCGTCCCGTCGTCCTTGGCGAGCTTCCCCCTGACCCAGAGGAACGGCTCGGTGCGGATCGCGAGCCGGTCGCGCTCATAGACGTCGGGGTGGACGATGACGTTGGTCATGCCGCCCTCGTCTTCCATCAGGATGAACACGAAGCCCTTGGCGGTCTGCGGCCGCTGCCGGGCGACGACCATTCCCACCACCTCGAGGACCTCGCCATGCTCTCGCTCCACCAGGCGGTCGCTGCGCACTGTGCTGGGTGGCAGCGAGCCCGCGAGCAGGGCGAGCGGATGCCCGCTCGCGGCGAACCCCAGCACGGCGTACTCGGCCAGGAGCTTCTCGCCGGCGTCCACGCCGCCGAAGCGGAGTGATTCGTGCGGGTGGTCGAGCGGCAGCTCGAGCTGGCGGCGCACGCGCCGGGGATCGCGGTCTTCCTTGGGCCCGAGCCATAGCCCCACCTGCCAGAGCAACTCCCGCCGCGTGAGGCCGAACCCATCGCAGGCACCCACCCAGACCAGGTGGTCGAACGCGTTCCGCGTGAGGCCGGGCGGCGTGCGCCGCACGAGGTCGCCCAGGCTGCGGTACGGGCCGCGTCGCTCGCGCTCCTCGACCACGGCGGTCGCGTGCTCCTCGTTCCACTCGCGGATGAACCCCAATCCCACACGCACCTGACCGTTTTCGACCGTGCACCAGACATCGCTTGCGTTGATGTCGGGCAGAAGGGCCTTCACGTCGTGGCGCGAGGCGTCGCGGCCCAGCGCGTCGAGTGAGTAGAAGCCCATCGGCTGGTTGTTGAACAGCGCCGTGTAGTACTCGACGGGGTGATAGTGGTAGAGCCAGGCCGACTGATAGGCGAGGAGCCCGAAGGCCGCGGCGTGTGACTTGGGGAAGCCGAACTCGGAGAACGCGACCACCTGCTCGAACACGCGCTGAGCAACGGGCTCCGGCACGCCGTTCCGCGCGGCGCCGTTCCTGAATTCTTCCCAGAATCCCTCGAGCAGCTCGCGCGAGCGCCGCCGGCTCATCGCGCGCCGCAGCGCCTCGGCCTGGCCGGCGTCGAACCCGGCGAGCGCCTGGCAGACCTGAAGCACCTGGTCTTGGAAGATGATGACGCCCAGGGTCTCGTCGAGCGCCTCGCGGAGCAAGGGGTGCTCCAGCGGCGGCGCGTACGGCAGCCCCCGCTCGAGCGCGTGGCGCCGGGCCTCGCGGCGGCGGACGTAGGGGTTCACCGCGCCGCCCACGATGGGGCCGGGCCGCACGATGGCCACCTGCACGGCGAGATCGGCCAGGTTGCGGGGGCGCACGCGGCGGATCATCTGGATCTGGGCGCGGCTCTCGATCTGGAACAAGCCCACGGTGTCGCCGCGACAGATCCGGTCGTAGATCGCCTGGTCATCGTAGTCGATACGGGTGAGATCGGGTGGGCTGCCTTCCTTCCGCGCCACCAGCTCGACGCACTCCTCGACCAGCGAGAGCATGCCGAGCGCCAGAAAGTCGATCTTGATGAACCGGGCGTCGTCGCAGGAGTCCTTGTCCCACTGGCACACCACGCGATCGGGCATGGCGGAGCGCTCGAGCGGAACCAGCTCTACCAGCGGACGGCTCGAGATGATCATGCCACCCACGTGCTGCGAGATGTGGCGCGGCAGGCCGGCGATCGCCTCTCCCAGATCGCAGAGGTCGCGCCAGAGCGGAGCATCCACCTTGTCCTTGAGCCCGGGGATGCGGGCCATTTCCTCGCGCACCGCGGCGGCCGACTCGAAGGACGAGGCCATCTTGGCGAGCTGCTCGATCTCGCCGACGGGCAAGTCGAGCGCCTTGCCGACCTCCCGCACGGCCGACCGGAAGCGGTAGGTCGGGTACGAGCAGACCAAACCGACGTGATCATCCCCATACCGCTTGTAGACGCGCCGGATCAGCTCCTCGCGAATCTCGCGCGGGAAATCGAGATCGATGTCCGGGACGGACGCGAGCGTCTCGTTCAGGAAGCGGCCGATGAACAGGCCGTTTCGGATGGGATCGATGTGCGACAGGCCGAGGAGATAGCAGATGATCGAGGAGACGGACGAACCGCGGCCGCGTCCCGGCAGCAGGTTGCCCGAGGCCCGCCGACTGCCAGCCCGGACGTCGGCGGCCACCTCGCGCGCCAGCTCGAAGAGATCGTGATAGACGAGAAAGAACCCGGAGAGCTTGTGGTGCTCCACCAGCCGCAGCTCCTGCTCCAGCCGGCGTTCCGCCTCGTCCCGGAGCGAATCGTCCGGCGGGTAGCGCTCCTCGAGCCGCGTGGCGCACAGCTCGGCCAGGACGCGCGGCGCCGACCGGGCGCCGGTGCCGCGCGCCCGGTCGGCGCCGCGGAAATCGGGGAACGTGTAGCCCAGGTCGCGCGTGAGATCGAACGCGGCGCAGCGCTCGGCGACGAACAGCGTGTTGGCGAGCGCGTCGGGCCGGTCGCGGAAGCAGGCGGCCAGCTCCGCGGGCGGCCGGAGATAGAACTCGCTGTTGGCGCGGCGCACGTCGTGCGAGCCCTCGAGTGTCAGGCGATGCCGGAGGGCGGTGAGCACGTCGTGCAGGCGGTGCCGGTCGCGCTGGTCGTAGTGCACGTCGCCCGTGGCCACGACCGAAAGCCGCTCGGCGTCGGCGATGTCGCATAGCGCCTGGGTGCGCTCCCGATCGCCGCGCACGGCGTTCCGCTGCAGCTCGACGAAGAACCGCTCGCGGCCGAAGCGCTCGCGGCAGCGCGCGGCGAGCCGGCGGGCGGCGGTGAGCCCTTCGCGGGCGAGCGTCGCCGGCAGCAGGCCAGAGCGACAGCCGGAGAGGACGATCAGGCCTTCCTGCCGGGCGGCGAGCGACTCGAAGTCGAGCCGCGGGTCGCGCCGGTCCTCACGACCGAGATGCGCCTCGGTGATCAGTCGGCAAAGGTTGGTGTACCCTCGAGGCGTCTCGGCGAGCAGGGTGACGTGCGTGCCGTCGAGCAGGGTGACCTCGGCGCCGGTGATGGGCTGGAGGCCGAGGTGACGGGCGGCCTGCGCGAACGCCATGGAGCCGTAGAGGCCGTTGTGGTCGGTGAGCGCCAGCGCGGGGTAGCCCAGGGCCTGCGCGTGGAGCACCAGCGCCTCGGGTGGCGCGGTGCCGTCCAGGAAGGAGAAGGCCGAGTGGCAGTGGAGCTCGATGTACATGATGACAACAGGGGCAGAGGGGGAGGGGGCAGGGGATGACCAACGCTCTATCTCTGCCCCTCTGCCCCTCTCCTCCTCTCATCAGGGCTTCTGTAAGAACCACTCGCCCGTGATGACATCCTCGAACAGCACCACGTGCGCGCCGCCTTCGAGCACCACCTCGACGTAGCGGCGGTGAATGGGGGTGCGCCACCACTCGTCGTCGATGCGCCACTCTTCCACCACCTCTTCCACGCCCTTCCCAGCCCCCCCAGGGGCAGCCCCACCACCGCTCCCCTCCCCAGGGGCAGAGGGGCAGAGAAGAGGCGGAGTTCCAGTTCTTTTCTCCATCTCTGTCCCCTCTCCCCCTCTTATCTGCATCTCTGCCCCCTCTCCCCCTCTCCCCCTCTCCCCCTCCCTCTCCCGCACCCACGTCGGTCGGCCCCACGTGTCGATCGTGACGTCCGCGCGGAGGGGCAGGTTCAGGGCTCGAAGGCGATCAGGGCGTAGCGGCGTTCGGGCAGGCGCGACCATGGCTGGACCTCGATGACGCGGTAGAGCATGTGGCGCTTGAGGCGCTGGTGGATTTCACGGGCGGCGGCGCGGAGCGCGCGGCGGCGGCCGGCACGTGCCGCGGCCACGGCATCCCGGGCGAAGAGCTGGAGCTCGTCGGTGCCGCGGGCGAAGGCGGTGAACTCGACGGTGAGCCGCTCGACGGCGCCGGTGGGTGGCGTCTGCTCCAGCCTGGTGACGAGCGGGGCGAGGATCCGCTCGCGCAGGGCGGCCGGATCCTTGAGTAGGACCTCGATCATCCACGAGGCGCCCTGCTCGAGCGCGGCGCGCACGCGGGCCGTCTGCACGCGCCAGCCGGTGCGCCGTGGGTCGCGCAGCGCGTGCTCGATCAGGACGCCGATCGTGTGCGCGAGCATCCCGCTGTCGGCGACGGGAGAAGGGAAGTCGAGCGTCGCGACGATGGGCTGTGGGCGGACACGCCCCCGGACGGGCTCGTCCGTCCGTCCGGCGGCCAGACGCCACGCCGCACGACCGGCGCGACCGAACTGGGCCGTCACCGCGGCCTCGGGCAGCGCGATGAAGTCGCCGAGTGTCTTGAGGCCGAGCTGCAGCAGGCGGCGGTGGTCGTCGGGGTCGAGCGGCAGCACGGCGAGCGGCTGGGCTCGCAGGAACGCCACTCGTGCTGCGTCGGTCACGATGACGGGCTCGCCCGGCTTGGCGCGTGTGGCGGCGACCCAGGCGGCGAATTTGCCTCTGGCCCAACCCAACCGAACCCCACCCCGCTGCCCCTCCTCTGCTGCTGCCGCTTCGATGATCTCCAATTGTCGGAGCGGGGCGCCATAGAGCCCTTCCAGCCCGTCCACCCCCACATACGCCCGCCCCAGCTCCGCAGGCTCGATCACAGGGCTCACCTGCTCGAGGTGCAGCAGCAGGCGGGCAAACTGCTCGTCGTAGAACACGGGGTCCGGCTCGAGCAGCGCGAGCGTGGGGCAGAGCCCGATGGCCTGGCTCACCGTGAGGCCGGGACGCACGCCCTGGCGGCGTGCGAGCGAAGACGCCTGCCAGAGGCGGCGGCTGTCCTCCGGCGCGAGCAGGGCGGTGGGCCGGCCCACGAGGTCGGGACGCCGCTCCTCCTCGCAGCGGAGCGGGAAGAGCGGGATCCAGAGACAGGCGGCATGCTCGCTGTTCAGTCGCTGCATCGCGTCCGATCGAAGCACCGGAAACCGAATATATCCCGAAGATGGGAAGTTTGGCAAGCCTCCGGGCATATGGTGCATAAGTGATTGTCGAATAACGGTTTGAATGGAAAAAGAAAAAGGGCCCGTGTTGCCGGGCCCCAAGCACTACCAACTGAGCGATCAGGCCTTGGCGGACTTCCCTTTCCCGGCACCGCTTTCCGGCGCCTCTTCCCGCACCTTCCCGAGGACAGCCGGGAGCTCGATGCCCGCCTGATGGGCCAGCTCATGCACCGCCGGCAGCGAGCCGATGAGGCTCGATAGGAAATCCGCCGTGGCGCCACTCCCGTGCGCACCGGTGCGGCCACCCTCCCACACGGTGATCTTGTCGATCTTCAAGTTCTGAATCGCCTTCACCTGCTCGGCGACCAGCTTGGGCATCTGCTCGATGAGCAGCAGCGTGGGCGCGATCTGCGGGTTTTCGGCGCACGCCGCCACAAGCCGCCGATAACCTTCGGCCTTGGCTTCGAGCACCTGGAGCGTGCCGGCCGCCTCCGCCTGATACCTCGCAAGCATCGCGTCGGCGGAGCCCTTGGCTTCACGACGGGATCGCTCCGCTACCGCTTCCGCGTCGATCTCGATCCGCTTCTTCTCGATCTCCTGCGGGGCCAGCTGCTCCTTGCCGAGGCGTGCGAGCTCGCGTTCCCGCTCGGCCTTGAGGATCTCCTCCTCCGCCCGGGCCGCCGCAACCTTAGCCTGCTGCATTGCCTCCGCCCGGACCTGCGCCAGCGTGGCGTTCGACCGGGCGATCTCGGCCTGCGACGTGTTCTCGCCCTGGACGGCGGTCGACTCGGCCTTTGCCACCTGGATGCGCTGCGTCTGCTCGGCCTGCTTCTTGGCCGCGACCGTTTCGGCCTCGCGCTGCGCGGTGGCGATCTGCGCGTTCCGGCGGGATTCCACCTCGCCCGTCACCGCAGTCGCCTCGAACGCCGCGACCGCGACGCGCTGCTGCTGCTCGGCGTCTTTCTGCCCCTGGACCGCCGTCGCCGCTTCCCGCGCCACGCCGATGGTCTTCTCGCGATCGGCGATCGCTTGGCCCGTGGCGCCGTTTCGCTCCTGCTGCGCCACTTCCACCCGGGCGCGGTTGATGGCCTCGGCGGCGGCCCGCTTGCCGATCGCCTCGATGTAGCCGCTCTCGTCGGTGATGTCGCGGATGTTCACGTTGATCAGCGTGAGACCGATCTTGTTGATCTCCTCGGTCACGTTCGTGTTGATCAGCGTCATGAACTTCTCGCGGTCCTTGTTGATCTCCTCGATCGTGAGCGTGGCGATCACGAGACGGAGCTGCCCCAAAATGATGTCCTGCGCCTGCTCCTGGATCTTGTTTTCGGGAAGGTACAGCAGGCGCTCGGCCGCCGAGTTCATGAGCACCGGATCGGTGGAGATGCCCACCGTGAACGTCGCCGGCACGGCGACCCGGATGTTGTTGAGCGACAGCGCCCCCTGGAGCGGGATGTCGATCACCATCGGCTCGAGCGACAGGAACGCGTAGTCCTGGAGCAACGGGACCACGAACTTACCGCCGCCGTGGATGCACTGCGCCGCCCGGTTGCCGCCCACTTTGCCGTAAAGGACCAGCACCTGGTTGCTCGGGCAGCGCTTGTACTGCTTCACCACGAAGACGATGAAGAACAGGAACAGCAGTCCGATCGCGCCGACCAGTCCGACCATTACGGCCGGGTTTGTCCCAACGTCGGCCTGCAGGGCGAACAGCGTGAAGAGCGACGACATGGTCAGTTCCCTCCAGGGAGTTCCGCAACGGCCCGCTCGACGGTGAGCGTGTGATCCTCGTTGATGCCGGTGACACGGACGAGGGCGCCAGTCACCAGCGCATCACCGTCGGTCACCGCCGGGTAGTACTGCTGGCGCTCATCGATTACCACGCGGATCACGCCGCGGCCCACCCTCCGCGGGGGGACGGTGATGTAGACGGCGCCTTCCTCGTACAGGGCGGCTTCCATCGGCTGGGTACCGCTACTCTGCATCCGGGCGATGAAGGTGAGCATCTTCCCGAGCATCCACATCATGCCAGACCCGGTGGCCAGGCCGACGCCGACGCCGACAAAGACGGGGAGGCCGAGCCCGCGCACCGCGCTCAGGCCGCCCCACCCGAACCCCATGAGGAAGGCGGCGATCGCCTGGATCGAGAGGATCTTGAACGCCGCGCTCGAGTCGGTGTGGCCGCTGGCATCGCCGGCGACATCGCCGCCGGCGGCGTCTCCCCCGCTCGTGTCCAGCACGAAATCGTGGTGCAGGTCGTTGACCCCGCCAAACAGCATCAGGCCAACGCGCACGAGAAAGAACAGGGTGCCGACCAGGGCCGGCACCCCGAACAACCCTGCGTTGCCGCCGAGCAGAAGATCCAGCATCAATACCGGTACCGGCGTCCGAGGCAATCGGGAAGATGGCCCCCCGGACGAGGCGTCGGAAGAGGGCGTATCTTGATCCCATGATCCGTTTCGGTGTGGCCGGTTGGGACTACGACGACTGGTGGGGCCCGGTGTATCCGGCCGACCGGAAAGGCAAGCGCGCGTTCGACGCCCTCACCTACCTCTCCCGCTACTTCGACACGATCGAGATCAACTCGACGTTCTACCGACCCGCGTCCGAAAGGTCAGCGACGGCGTGGGCGCGGCGAGTGGCCGCCAACCCGAACTTCAGGTTCACCGCCAAGCTGCATCAGCGGTTCACGCACCAGCGGGACGAAGCCTGGACCCGCCCCGAGGTGGACGAGGTGCGCCGCGGACTCGCGCCGCTGTTGGATGGGGGGCGGCTCGGCTGCCTGCTGGTCCAGTTTCCGTGGTCGTTCAAGCGGGACGCGGCGTCGCGCGAGTGGCTGGGCGATCTGGCGACGGCGTTCGCCGACTTCCCGCTGGCCGTGGAGGTGCGCCACAGCTCGTGGAACGTGCCCGAGTTCTACGCGTCGCTGCGTGAGCGGGGCATCGGCGCGGTGAACATCGATCAACCCGTGTTCCGCCACTCGATCGCGCCCGGCGCCGAGGTGACCTCCGGCGTCGGGTACGTGCGGCTGCACGGCCGGAACTACGAGAACTGGTTCCGCGAGGATGCCGAATCACACGAACGGTACGACTACCTGTACACGAAGGCGGAGCTGGAAGGCTGGCTCGAGCGGATCCACGAGGTGGCGAGCCGCGCCCGGGACACCTACGTGATCACCAACAACCACTACCGCGGGCAGGCGCCGGCGAACGCGCTGATGCTCAAGCGGCTGTCAGGGGGAAGCGCGGACGCGCCGCCGGAGCTGGCGGCGGCATTCGTGGAGGCGTTCCGGAGCGTCGGGCTCGGCGCGAGTTGACAGAATTAGCCAAATATCTAAGTATTGAGGATGAGCTTGCGCGAGGGCGTGTTCAAGGCGCTGTCGGACCCGACCCGCCGCCAGATCCTGGAGCTGCTGAGCCGGCGCGACATGACCGCGGGGGAGATCGCCGACCGATTCCCGATCGCCTTCGCGTCGATCTCGCGGCATCTGGGGATCCTGCGGAATGCCGGCCTGGTGGCCACCGAGCGCGAAGGGCAGTTCATCCGCTATCGGCTCAACACCACGGTGTACCAGGAGTTGATGCGCTACCTCGTGCGCGTGTTCGGAGGAGGATCGGCTCATGCGTAGGCGCTGGCTTGGACTGGTGATCGCCGCCGTGGCGATCGTGTTCTCGATCTGGGCATACCCGCAGCTGCCCGATCGGGTGGCGACTCACTGGAACTTCCGAGGGGAGCCGGACGGCTACTCGTCGCGCTTGTTCGGGGTCGCCCTGATGCCCCTCGTGATTCTGGCGATCACCGGCCTCGCGCGGGTGCTGCCCCGGATCGATCCCCGCAGCGCCAACTACGCCAAGTTCATCCAGGTCTACTGGCTGATGATCAACGGCATCCTGCTGTTGATGGGCGTGATCCACTTCGCGATGCTGGGCAACGCGCTCGGGGCGCCCGTGAACATCGCGCGGATCATGCCGGTGGGGGTGGGCCTGCTGTTCCTGCTGCTCGGCAACTACTTCGGGCGCGTCGAGCCCAACTGGTTCCTGGGGATCCGGACGCCGTGGACGCTCTCGAGCGACACGGTCTGGCGCAAGACGCACCGCACGGGGGCGTGGCTGTTCGTGATCGGCGGTCTGCTGATGATCGCGTGTGCGTTCCTCAGGAAGACCGCGGTGTACGTGGTGTTCGGACTCACGATCGCGCTGGTGGCCCTGGTGCCGGTCGTGTTGTCGTACGTCCTCTGGCGGAGGGAACAGGCGCGATGAACGGCATTCGATCTGCAGCGATCCTAGTGGTCGCGGTGTCGGCTTGCACGGTGCCGGCTGCGGCACAGGTGGTGGCCGATACGGTCCCGCCCGCCGGTGTGACGGAGACCCCCTACACGTTCACCAGCGGTGCCCTGACCCTTTCCGGTACTCTGGCTGTGCCCGCGGCGGGCGGGCCGGTACCCGTGGCTCTGATCGTCGCGGGCTCGGGCCCCACCGACCGGAACGGGAACGCCGCGCAGGGTCTCCGCACCAACACGTACGCGCAACTCGCGTGGGGTCTCGCCCAGCGGGGCATCGGCTCGCTGAGGTACGACAAGCGCGTGCTGCCGGCGACGCAAGGACCGGTGGACCTCGCAAAGCTCACGTTCGACGATTTCGCGGCCGATCTCTCGGCAGCCGCCAACGCGCTCGCGCATGACGGGCGGTTCTCGAAGGTGATCGTGATCGGGCACAGCGAGGGCGCCTCGCTGGCCGTGCGGGCGGTGGTGCGGGGCCTGGCGCCCGCGGGTGTCGTGCTGATCGCCGGCGTGGGACGGCCGTTCGGGGCGGTGATCCACGAGCAGCTCAGCCGCCAGCTGGATTCCGCCACGCTGGTCCTGTTCGACAGCGCGCTGGCCCGGTACCTGCGGAACGAGCCGACCGGCGATGTCCCGGGCCCCCTGATCGCGCTGCTGGCGCCGGTCAACCGCACCTACATGCAGAGTCTCGTAGCGCTCGATCCGGTGGCTGAGCTCAAGGCCATCTCGGTGCCGACGATGATCATGCAGGGCGCGGCGGACGCGCAGGTGCGCGTCGCCGATGCCGAGCTGCTGCGCCAGGCCCGGCCGGACGCGCGACTGGTGATCCTCCCCGAGACCAACCACGTGCTGAAGCACGTGACCGACACGCTGCTCGCCGCGCAGATCAAGACCTACCGGGATCCCACGATCCCGATCGCCGCCGACGTGGTGACCCGGATCGCCGACTGGATCGACGGGTTGGGGCGGTGATCAGGAAACCGGTCGAGGGGCAGAGGGGGCAGGGGTGGAGGGTTGGGTGAATCGTCCCCGACCAGGATGAGTGCTACCACAATCGCAGTTGCTCGGTGGGCCTCCCGGCCGTGGCGGAGAACGTGTAGACCGGCAGGCCGATCTCGCCGGCGAGCGCCGTGAAGCGGGCGGCGAGCGCGCTGCGATAGCGGGACGGCGCGTCGGCCGCGCGGCCGTACGCGGCAGTGTAACGACGGACGAGCTCGGGGAAGTGGCGCTCGAGGACGGGCATCAGCGGCTCGCGCACCGCCGGATAGAGCCGCAAGGGGCCGACATGCGCGGAGCCGGCTCCCGCGTCGCGCGCGGCCCGCAGCACGGCGCGCAGGTGGGCCACTCCATCAGTGATGCCGGGGAGTACCGGGGCGAGGATGAGCACGGCGTTGAGGCCCGCCGTCGCAAGGCGCGCAAGCGCGCGCAGGCGCGCTCGTGGTACCGGGGAGCGCGGCTCGAACAGCCGCACGAGTCTCGCGGCGGTACTGATGAGCGAGATGTGTACCACGAGGTCGTGACGCGCCGCGACGGCGCCAAGCAGCGTGACGTCACGTGTGACCAGCGGGCTCTTGGTCACGATGGCGATGTGGAAGCCACGCTCGGCCGCGAGACGCTCGAGCACGAGGCGGGTGAGCCGAAACGTGCGCTCGGCCGGCTGGTAGGGATCGGTAGCCGTCCCGATCCCGATGGCGTGGCCTGCGCCGTGGCGGCGCCGCAGCCGCGCGAGGTCACGGTCCAGAGCGTCCGCCAGCTGCTCGCGCTGCTTTACGAGAATGATCCGCTCGAACGCTTCCCACGGCTTGCGCGGCGCACCCTCGGGTCCGGGCGTGGCGGCGAACGCCCCCACCTTGCGCGCGCGCTCCAAGGCATAGGCGTGCGCAAAGCGCGCGTAGCAGTAGCGGCAGCCGAACTCGCAGCCGATGTAGGGGTTGAGCGACCAGAAGGAGAGCCCGGTCGCCTCGGGCGGATTGAGGATCGAGTGAACGCGCCGCTCGAGGAACCGGACATCACGACCGGTTCGAATCTCGTTCAGCCGCATCTCCCCCAGCCGCAGGTCGGGCAATAGCAGCAGCCGGACTCCGGGAGGATACGCGCGCCGCACTCGGGACATCGCTCCCGGTCGTACATATCACTGAAAAACAACAGGTTACGGCGATCCTCCAGGGTGAGGAGCCGAGTCGGCAGGAGCTTGGCGTTGAGGTCCCTGTACCGCATGAATACCGAATATATACCGAAGATTTCCCGATAGCTAGTCCTGCTCGGGAACCGCGAAAAGCGTAGCGCACAGTGCCGGCTGGTCCAGGTTCGGGTGTCGCACCGGGTGTGTCTCAAGCCAGGCGCGGAGGGCGCCGGTTGGTCTGTCGAGCGCGTCCGCGAGCTCGCGGAGCGCTCCGACTGCCAGTCCGCCCTGGAGCCGGACGAGCGCTTGGTCGAGCAGCGCGAGGGTCTGACGATCCCGCCTCCGAGCGGCAGCGCGCGCGCGGCAGAGGATCCTCCGGGCGAGCTGGCGGGCTTCGGGGCGGCGATCGCTGCTCGCCGCGGCCGCAACCCGGGCGCGGAGCATCGCGCGAATCGCCGTGAGCAGTCTAGCCGGGGGCTCGCGGACCACTGCCTGACGCATCACGCAGTCCTGAGCGACGCTGAGAGGCTGGGCGTCGCCCACCGGGGCGACCAGCTCCCACACGTCTCCGCCACTGCCGCTCCAGCGGATCACGCAGCAGGCCCCAGATGGGCCACGCACGATTGCGTGGCCCGAGCACGGTGCGCGGCAGCCACGCGCGAAGCGTTCGCGGCGCTCCAGAACGCCGCCGCTCACGCGGGCGCGCCCGACTGTGGCGGTGCGCGGAACGCCGAGCGCGATCTGGGTGCGGGATTTCCGCTCGATCCGGACGGTCAGCTGGAGCAGGCTTTCCAGCTCGTCGGGTGGCCCGAACCACCAGGCCGTGACGGCGGCGTGTGGGGATCCGAGCCGCGCGATACGGCCGAGTCGCTGCTCGAGCCGGAGCGGCGTCCAGGGCAGGTCATAGTGAACGACGCCATCCGCGTCCTGGAGGTTGAGCCCCTCGCTGGCGAGATCGGTCGCGATCAGCACGTCCACCCTCGTGGCGGCGTGCGTGGCGCCGGCGCGCTGCGCGCGCGGCGCGAACAGGGCGAAGGCCTGCGCGAGCGCGACCGAGCCCGATGCGATCCGCGCCCGACGGGACGAGACCGTGGCCACTTGGCGCCACGCCAGCGCGTCGCCCACAGCCATGGCGGTCGCGCGCGCGGCCGTGAACACCAGGGTCTTGCGGCCCGCTCGACTGCGGAGGATCTCGCTCAGCGCGGAGAGCTTGGGATTGGCTACCGATCGGGCCAGCGCCGCCAGCAGCCCCACGATGCGGTCCCGCTCCGCCTGCCACTCGCCAAGCTCCGCGCGCGCCGCCGGCGTTGCATCGAGCAGCAGATCGAGCTGCGGTGATTCGTCGGCTCCGAACAGCGCACGGGCCTCGCCCCGCGAGAGGCGCTCACCGCGGCGCGCCGCGGCGCGGGCGCGGTCGAGATAGGTGCGATGGCGTGCGAGAGATTCCCGAAACGCCTCGGGCGATGAGGCGAGGCGCGCGGCGAGGTGGGTGCGCAGCAGACCGGCGGCGTCGGGGCCGAACGACGGGAACCGGAGTCCGGCGAGCAGCGCGACGAGCTCGGTGTGGCAGGCGGGATCCACCGTGGGGACGCGGATCACCGCAGCATCGCTCGCGTCGGGGAGCAAGGCGCTCACACCGGCCGTCTCGGGCGAGCGGGCGACGACCAGCGGCTGGAGTGCGCGCACCAGGGCTTCTGTGGCTTCCCGGCCCGCGGCCGCTTCGAGCGAGGGGATGCCCAGCGCCGCGAGCCCGTGATCGGCGAGGAACAGGCGGACGAGGGCCGCCAGGTCAGCTGTCCGGTTCACCACGGGTGTCGCGGTGAGCAGGAGCACGTCGGCGGCGCGGACCTGGCGGGCGAGGGCATCGTAGCGGCGGGTCGCGGGGTTGCGGAAGCGGTGGGCCTCGTCCACGACGAGGAACGGCGTCGCCGGAACGCGCGCGCCGCGGCTCAGCGCCTCGTGGGTGACGAGGCGCGCCGGGACGTGATGGCGGGCGAGCAGCGCATGCCACTGGCTCCTGATCGCCGCGGGGACCGCGATCGTGACGTGGGGATAGCGGGTCGCCAGCGCCAAGGCGACGTAGCTCTTCCCCAGTCCCACGCCGTCGGCGAGCAGCGCCCCACCGAATATCCGGAGCGCCGTGGCAAGGCGTCGGGCGGCTTCGCGCTGGTGCGGCAGCAGCCATGCTGGGGGCGTCCAGTCGGCTTCCGCGACACCGCACGCCGCGAGGCGGAACGCGGGCAACAGCGCGGAAACAGGGCGCGCGGGTCCCGGGTCGGCGATCCACGCAACCGGCTCGCGCACCGGGTGGAGCGCCTCAGCCGAGATCGTCGGCCAGGGAGCGGAGCGTGGCGCGGACGGCGGCCGGCAGGTCGAGCGCGTCCGCCGCGGCAGCGTCGAGATCGTGCTGCGGGACATCACGGTGGTGGTGAGCGCGCCGGCTCAACGCCGCGAGCGCGGCGCGCGGGGGGCCCGCCGCCGGCAGCGGGAGCGCGGCGGCGACACGCGCGTTGTAGCGCCGGTATCCGCCGCGCGCCTCGTCCGCGCCGGCGCGCAGCAGGGCGCGCGCCCAGGTGGTGTTGAGCATGCCGGCGATCGCGAGGACCGTCTGGCGGTCGGCGACGGCGATGTAGCACGAGTTGAGCGGAATTGCGTCGGAGGCCACTTCGTCGAGCGCGACCCCCGTGGGGACGCGGGCGATGTCCGGCCAGACGACCCGCCAGCGTCCGAGCGACGGGTGCACCCGGAACAGGGCCCAGTAGGGAGCGCCACGACAGTCGGCGCGCGCCTCGAGACGCGCGCGTCGCGCTCGGGCGTATCGGGCGGCGAGGGGCGGAAGCGCGCGCCGCAGCGTGCCGTCGGGCGCGTAGGGCCAGAAGACCACGCGGGACGAGCGGGCGGCAAACGGCGCGAGGTCCCGACCGCGCAGCGCCGGCCGCAGCATGTCCCGCTCGAGCTCGACGTCGCCGTCGCGGAATCGCACGACGACCGAGGCGCCCCGCTCCTCGCGGAGCGTTCCGAGGAGTACGTCGTCGGCCCCCGTCTTCACGCCGAGGGCCGGCGACGCGCAGGAAACCAGGCTCGGGCCCGCTTGGCGCAGTCGGTCGAGCGCCTCGCGCGCCGCCTGCGGCAGGAGGATCCAGGGACCGGGGCCCGCGAGGGCCTCCTGCGGCACGGTGCGGATGCGCTCAAAGTCGAGCGCGATCGGATGCTGGGGCGTGGGCTCGGCCTTGCGCGCCACCAGGGCGAGCGGGTATACCGCCGCGCCGAAGGCGGCGGCGTCACGATCGGGGACGCGGTGGATGTAGGCGAGCGACGTGTCGCGGATCAGTGCGGCGCGGGCGCGCTCGGCGTATCCGGCGGACGCGAGCTTGGAGGGGAGCAGCAAACCCAGGGCACCTCCCGGCGCGGTGAGCTCGACGGCGCGCTCGAGGAATGCGATGGCGAGATCGGGGAGATGCTTGAAGCCGGCATCGCTGCCGGCCCGCCACCAGCTGAACCGGTCACGCAGGACGCCGCGCATACCGTCCGGGAGCCGCTCGGCGCGCACCCAAGGCGGGTTGCCCACGATCGTATCGAACCCACCCGCCGCCATCACATCGGGGCAGTGGACCTCGAACGCGAAGAACGGCACGCTTCCATCGCCGATCCGGCGCGCGGTGGCCGCGAGGGCGCGGCGCTCGCGGCGCAACGCGTCGTGCCGGCGGCGCTGCACGGGCTGCAGCCCCACGCGGCGGCCGAACAGGTCGCGACCACGCGCGGCGGTGAGCAGCTCCCGGAGGCTGGTACGCACGCGCTCCCGGGCCGCCTCCACGAGGGCCGCGGCGGCTTGGAGCTCGAGGGCGCGGAGGGCGGCCGTGGCGGGCGCGCGCGCCGGACCCCGGGCTTCGTACAGCGCGGCCCGCGCCGCGCGCGCCGCGCTGAGCGCCACCGGCCGGATCGGTCCCAGCCCAAGCGCACGCGCGGCATTCAGGGGATCGAGCAGCGAGTCTCCCTGACGGATGATGGCGTGGAGGTTGGGGAGCGGGGTCACGCGGTGCAGGTCGTCCGTCGGGTCGTCGGCGATGACGGCGAGCCAGAGGCGCAGCTCGGCGAGATGGACCGCGATGGGGCTCAAGTCCACGCCGAACAGGTTTGCGCGGATGATCTGGCGGCGGATGCGGCACGGCGTCTGCCCGGCGGCCCGGTCGGCGAGGGCGAGGTGCGCCCGCGTCAGTGTCTCGAGCGCGCCGAGCAGAAACGCTCCCGACCCCACGGCGGGATCGAGGATGCGGAGCCGCGCCAAGACGCGTGCCGCCGCGGCGCGGTCGATTGCCGGGGGGGGCGCGCCGGCGAGCAGCGCGAGCGCGGCGTCGTGGGAGAGGCCCGCACGACCAGTGAGCGCGGTGGCCAAAGCCGCGGCGACGAGCCGGCGCACGAGCGGCTCGGGCGTGTAGAACGTACCGGTCGTCTGGCGCTCGTCCGCGTCCATCACGCGCTCGAACGCGCGCCCCAGCATGTCCGGCGCCACCGCGTTCACTTCCCCGCTCTCGCGCACGCAGAAGCGAAATCGTTGGAACAGCCCGTCGAACGCGTCGCGCCACAGCGGGTTGGCGAAGGTCACCGGGCCGAGCCGGCGCTCCACCGGGTGCGGCTCGAACAGGCCGCCGTTGAGGTAGGGGACCGCGCCGAACCGTGCCCCATGGGTGCGCTCGCCGGTCGGCCGGTTGAGGGTGCCGAAGAAGAGGGGATGGAGCACGGAGCGGTGGAACGGGCGGTGGCGGGCCAGCGCGTCGTCCAGCAGCGCCGGCAGAAAATCCGGGCGACCGTCGAGCCAGCCCCGCGCCTGCACGAAGTAGAGAAACAGCACGCGGGTGAGGGTGAGCAGCGCGGCGAGCTTCCGGTCGCCGGGCGCGCCGCGTGTGCCGAGTGAGGCGGCCATGCGCTCGAGGATGGCGCGAAACGCGGTGAAGAACCGGGCGCCGACGGCTTCCGTCGCAAGCACGTCGGCCACATGCAACGCGTGCTCGAGCGCGCAGGCGCCGGGAACGGGCGCGAGGGCTGCGAGGAGCTCGAGGGCGAACGGATCGGGCTCGGTGGTGGAGAGCGCGAGCACGGGGGTGCACCCCGGTGCACCGACGCGCGGTGCGGCGACGGCGACCCACCCGCCGCCGACGGCGGCGACCAGTCCCGGCTGCGCCGCCCCGGCGAGGCGGGTGGCCGTGACCCGGGCGGCGTCGCGCGGCGCATCCGCGGCGATACCCACGACGCGGAAGCCCTTCCACCGGGCGACGGCGACGCCGCCCGATTCGGGGGGCGTCCCGTGGTCCCCGACGTAGCCGAGCCGCGTGAACAGGCGCGGCAGGTCCGCGACGTTCTGGATGGACCGCACGATGTCCTCGAGCATCGGGGACCATCGTGGCGCGTCGCGTGGGCGAGCGTGTCGTCAGAACGACGCGGGGACGGTCAATCCGTTGCGGAGAGCCTCCGGCGCGCTTCCGCGAGGTCGATCTCGCGCGTGATGGCGGGCGGCCAGTCGCCCGCCGCGAGCTGCGCGTCGAGCGTCGTCCGCTCGCCGGCGATCCGCTGGCGCATGGCTTGATCGAGCAGACCCACGCGCAGAGCCGCGTCGAGCTCGTCTTCGTCGAGCCAGCCGGCGGGCCCGCTCACCGGCAGCCAATGGTCGAGGAAGAGATCGGTGCAGTACCAGTCGTCGCCCGCGAGCCGGATGGGCGTCCGCAGGTTCGAGTACCAGCCCGTGAACGTGCCGTCGGCGAGGTGGAACCGACCGACGTCGCACCACAGCGCCGGGAACACGAACCACACGATCGGCGCGCCGGCGGAGAGGATGAGCCGCTCACCGGCGTAGCTGTCGCCGCCCCGGTAGTCGGCGAGGAGCGTGACCTTCACGTCCGGCCGATCGAGCACCAGCCGTTCCTCGAACACGGTCGTGCCGCGATCGGGGCGATGGTAGTGGATCCGGACGGGTTTCGACACCGTGGCTCCGAAGATACATTGGCGCGCATGCGACCTGCCATCATGTATCCCGCGCTCCTCGCCGCCGCGCTCGCCGGTTGCCAGGCCCCGCAGCAGTCCCTGTCCCGGCAGGTGGACGCGCGAATTGCCGCGAGCGGCGCCGCAGCGGTCGGGGTCTACTACCGGAACCTCACGCGTCCGGACTCGCTGCTTCACAGCGCCGATCTCCGGATGCACGCCGCGAGCACCATGAAGGTGCCGGTGATGATTCAGGTATTCCGCGACGTCGAGGCGGGACGGTTCGGCCTCGACGACAGCATCGCGGTGCGGAACGCCTTCCACTCGATCGTGGACGGCTCGATCTATTCACTGAGCCCCGCCGACGACAGCGACAGCACGTTGTACGCGCGGGTGGGCGGCAAGGCCTCGATCCGCGAGCTGGTCGAGCTGATGATCACCTACTCGAGCAACTTCGCCACCAACCTCCTGATGGAGCTGGTGAAGGCGGATCGCGTGACGGCCACGATGCGCCAGCTGGGGGCCGACTCGATCAACGTGCTGCGGGGGGTCGAGGATCAGAGGGCGTACGACGCCGGGTTGAGCAACACCGCGACCGCGCGGGACCTCGGGATCGTCCTCGCGGCGATCGGCGAGGACCGGGCGGCGAGCCCGGCCTCATGCCGGGAGATGAAGGCGATCCTCAGCCGGCAGCACTTCAACGAAGGCATCCCTGCGGGGTTGCCGCCGGGCACATGGGTGGCGCACAAAACGGGCGAGATCACGCGGATCCACCATGACGCCGCGCTGGTGGGTGTGGGGGACACGCTGCGCTACGTGCTGGTAGTGATGGTCAGCGGGCTCGACTCGCGGGACAGCTCGGCCGCGCTGATCGCCGACCTCACGCGACTGGTGCACGCAAGGGCTACCGGCGGTCGCTAAACGGCGGTCCATCACGTGCTGGGGACCCAGATGCCGTTCGCGCGTACCACCTCGGCGCGCCCGCCCAGCTTGAGTGGCTCCCGGCTCTTGGCGTAGAAGACGAGTCCCTTGTAGGCCGTCAGGTACTTGTAGCGTGTGCCGAAGAAGCTGCTTTCGCTCACCACGACGAGCGGGTCCTCGAGCTTCATCACGAGGCGCTGGAAGTCGTCGGGCCCGACCTGCACGATCGCGCCTGAGGCCTTGATTGCGTTGATCGCGGCCGCGGCGGCCGCGGCGTGTGCCGCGCTCATGTCTGGTCCCCCTCAGTCGTCGGCGGGCTCGCAGCGTCCGCCCAGGTGCCGGGCCAGGAACTGCTCCGCAGCCGCATAGAACTTGAGACGATTCTCGGGCTTGGCAAACCCGTGCCCCTCGTCGGGGAACAGCAGGTACTCGTGGGAGATCCCCTTGGCCGCCAGGGCCGCGACGATCTGCTCCGACTCCGCCTGCTTGACGCGCGGGTCGTTGGCGCCCTGCGCGATGAGCAGCGGGATGCGGATGCGGTCGGCGTATGTGAGTGGGGAGCGGGAGCGCAGGAACTCGGCGTCGCTCGCGGGATTGCCGACCCGCTCGTGCATCATCGCGCGGAACGTGGACCAGTAGGGTGGGATCGTCTCGAGGAACGTGATGAGGTTGCTCGGGCCCACGATGTCCACGGCGCAGCGGAACAGGTCCGGGGTGAACGTCGCCCCCGCGAGCGCGGCGTACCCGCCGTACGATCCACCGTAGATCGCGACGCGCTCGGGGTCCGCCACGCCGCCGGCCACCGCCCACCGCACGGCGTCCACGAGATCGTCATGCATCTTCGCGCCCCACTCCCGGTTCCCCGCGTTGAGGAACGCCTTGCCGTAGCCGGTGGAGCCGCGGAAGTTGACCTGCAGGCAGGCGTAGCCGCGGTTCGCGAGCCATTGCGCTTCCGGGTCGTAGCCCCAGACGTCGCGGTGCCACGGGCCGCCGTGCACGAGGAGCACGAGTGGCAGAGGCGGCAGACGCGGCAGAGGCGGCAGCGTGAGATACCCTTCGATGGCCAGGCCATCACGGGCGGTGAACGAGACGGGCTCCATCCGCGCCAGGGCGTAGCCCAGCAACGCGGGCCGGGTGTGAAACAGGAACTTGCCGGTGCGCGTGCGGCGGTCGTACAGGTAGTAGCCCACCGACTCGGTGTCGCGCGTGAAGGCGACCACCCACTCGTCGTCGGCGTGGGTGCGGTCGGCGATGTCGAAGTCACCCGGGCACAGCGCGGCGATCGCGGCGAGATCCGGCGCGATGGACGGGTCGAGCACCATCCACTCCTGGCGCGCGCGGGTGAAGGCGACCGCCTGCATCTCGCGGGTATCGGGATGGACGAGCACGCCCCCCACGTCGAACCGCGGGTCCGCGGCGAGGACCCGCACCGCTCCGGTGTCCAGGTCGAGGCCCACCAGGCGAGTCGCGTTGACGCCGCGCGAGTCCGCGAGAAAGAGCGTGCGGCCGTCGCGCGTGAACCCCAGCGGCCCGCTCGCGAGCGCGTCGGCGGGTCCCCAGGTGACGACGGTGCGCCAGTCATCGTCCGGCCCGGCGCGCACGCGGAGCACGGCGCCCCCGTCGTCGGTCGTCGCCACGGCCGCGCGGATCACGAGGTCAGCGTCGGCGACCCAGCCCACGACGTCGCCGGGGTTCCGGGCGACCAGGTCGAGCGCGTCGGTGCGGAGATCGAGGTGATAGACGTCGTGCAACCGCTCGTCGTCGCGATTCAGGCCGAGCAGGACCTCGTGCGGGTGCCGCTTGTCGTGGGCGATGATCTGGGCCTGCACGTTGTCGAACGGCGTGAGATCCACGACCATCCCCGCGTCGGGCTCCACCGCGTACAACCGCCAGTTCTCGTCGCCGCCCCGGTCCTGCAGATAGACCAGGTGACGGTTGTCGTGCGCCCAGGCGTAGGACCGGATGCCACGATCAGTATCGTGCGTGACCGGCCGGAAGTCGCTTCCGCCCGCGGTGCCGACCCAGACATTGAGCACCCCGTTCACCGGGGCGAGATAGGCGAGGCGACGGCCGTCGGGCGAGAGCTCGGGGCTCGCCCGCTCGGGGTTGCCGAACAGGACGGTGCGCGGGATGAGCGGCGGCGGGTGAGTCATGGGCGGAAAGATAGACGGGGCACGGATGTGGCCGTGCCGCGGGACCCCGGACGCGGCACAGCGATACGCCCAAACACGGGGCCGTGGCCGTGTGCTGCGGATGCCGGACGCCGTCGACGCGCCGCGCCGGCCAGACTGCGGCCGAGCGCTCGCGTCTGAGCGTCCTCTACCCGCAGCACTCGGCCACTCTCCCCGTTCGACCGAGCGGCCCAGTGACGTGCGGACGCCGTGCGTCGGCCGGACCGCATCGCGCGGACTCGCCGTTTCACCCTAGCGTCGGCGCCGCGCGACCAGCAGTCCGTAGGCGATCAGGTTCACCACGATCACGCTTGTTCCCAGCACGATCTGCACGGTCGGGGTGAGGCCGGCGGGGTAGACCACGGGGAGGACGTAGTGCTCCACGAAGCCGCCGGTGTAGCCGGCGTCGCCGGCGCGCTGGCGCAGCGCGTTCTCGAGCGGCGTGAGCGGGCAGATCCAGCCGGCGAACTCGATCAGCGCGCCCCAAATGGCCGCCGGCGCGTGCACCCAGGCCAGGTTGCGCCAGCGCCAGACCAGGAGCCCGCCTCCGATGACGAACGCGATGAACAGCACGTGCACGGCGACGATCAGGTCCGCCGCGAGCCGGTACGGCATCAGTCGCCCGCCAGGGTGAGCGTCGCGCGCAGACCGAAGTGGTCGGAGACGGGGGGCTGGTGGAGGCACAGCGCGGGCGGCTCCGGTCCCGCCGCGATACCGGGGCCGCGGAAGAAGACCTGCGTCAGGCGGCGGTCGGGCCGGTGCCACGGGAGGTAGCGGGCGTAGCGGTTGGTCGACGGCGCCATGGTATGCAGTCCCGGACTGCGGCCACCCGCGACCTCGATGAAGCCGTGCTCGGCCAGCACGTGAAACCCGGTCGGCCCGCGGTCGGGCCGCTCCAGCTCGACCGCCATGTTGAAGTCACCCGCGAGAATCGTGGGCAGGCCCCGCTCGAGCGGGCCGCGCTGCAGGACCTGGCGCACCTGGATCGCCCGCACCCGCGCCTCGATCGGGCGGGTTCCCGCGTAGAGATGGACGTTGCCCACGAGCAGCGTGCCGGCCGGCGTCTCGAGGTGCGTCCAGAGAACGCCCTTGTGGCCGATCCGCTCGTCGAGCTTCATGCCGCGGAAATGACGCGAGGGCTGAAACGCGGTGCGAGTGATCGGCCAGCGGGAGAACGTGAGCAGGCCGCCGGAGCCGTCGAAGCGGAGCAGCCACCGGCGCCGCTGCTCGCGCGCCCGCGCGTCGGCATGATACTCGGGGAGCGTGGCGAGCAGCGTGCGGCGGAACGTCGGCAGGAAGGCTTCCTGGAACAACAGGAGATCGGCCTGCAGTCGGGGGAGGCGCGCCCGGAGTCGATCGCGGCGCAGGGCGCGGTCCAGGCCGGGGAACGGGACCGGCAAATCCCAGATGTTGATGCTGACCAGCCGAACGACGACGCCCGTCATCCGGGCGGCGCGGTGCGCTCGGTGCCACCGCGCAGCGCCGCGCACATCGCCACGTCGCCCGTCACGCTCACGGCCGTCCGGAACATGTCGGGGATGCGGTCGATTCCCAGCAGGATGCCCAGGCCGTCGAGCGGCACTCCCATCGCGACGAGGGCGGGCGGGAGCGTCATGATGCTGGCGCTCGGCACGGCGGCGATGGTGAACGCGGTGAGGAACAACGCGAGCACAGCTCCAGCCAACGCCGCCGGCGGGATGGTGCCGCCGTACAGGTGTGCGAGGAACACCACGGCGGCACCCTGGAACAACGAGCTGCCCGCGCGGTTGAGCGTTGCGGCGAGCGGCAGGACGAAGCCGGTCACGGCGCGCGGCAGGTGGAGCGTCCCTTCAGTCGCCTCGAACAGCGC
>Ga0153915_10000427_pt1 | contig 38522 bp, 29 predicted proteins | sample Opewatmetagenome_2_FD_107003 | JGI IMG/M metagenome (GOLD analysis project Ga0153915, IMG submission 107003) | Freshwater wetland microbial communities from Ohio, USA - Open water 3 Core 3 Depth 3 metaG | ecosystem: Environmental > Aquatic > Freshwater > Wetlands | place: USA: Ohio, Lake Erie...
CTATAGAAGCTTTTTGATTGAACAAAATCACATCGGATTGAACTTTGAACTTCGTAAGTTTCTTTTTCATTATTTACATTAAGCACTTTTATTGAAAATTCAGGATGTCCTCTAGTCCAACTTTCAATATATGATGTCGTCGTAGTTTCACTAGCCGCAGATCTTAAAACTCCTGTTTTAATGCTCTTCATACTGTTATATGAATCATTTAAGCCCTAATTGATAGGCTGCTCCTTGTTCCAGTATTATTTGATAAAATGTCTCCATTTATGGCTTTTACTAAAATAAAATCATAATCACCATCTCTTTGCAACAGCACTTCTGCTTTAAGTAGTTCCCTTAAATCTGAGCTGTTGATTAGGGCTTTCTGAACCACTAAAGTTAGTAATTCCAAATCGCTATCATTCAAAACGGTCGAGATCGTTTCGTTTTGGCCATCAGAATCTTCTGTGTAATAATCATCTAAGGAATTACACGTAAAGAAAACCAAAAATAATAGAAACATAAAGAAAAATAGATTTTTCATGTTTATAAATATTAAGGTTAGTAGTGTACAAATGTATAATAAAAAAAATATAAAAGATACCGCTAGCGTCTCCTAATTTATGTTAACAAGCTTCGAACTCCAATTGCAACTGCCCGTCATCTTGGGTTTGCTCCGCCTCAACAAGCTGGAACAGTTCCTTTATGTTGTTCCTTTGCCAGGAGGGAACTGGTATGAATTCTGCTACCTGACTGAAAATATACTTGCCTTGATTCATGTCTGTCTGACTTTATGGTTTCAAACAAAAATAACCATTTCAAAAGGCCGACAAGTTTTTTAGTGATAATGCTATTGATGATATGATAGTTACAAATATATTTAACTGTTTTTAAGAGACACTAGTGAAAAAATACATACAATTAGTCTACTCTAAAAAGTCGAATGTTGTCCATGAAATACCTTTGAGAAAAAATAATTTCGGCTGATCTGTGAATTAAGAAAGTTGTACATCATTCGCTTCGAGCGTTTTGCTACTGATTTTCACAGAGAAAGGCTGCCGTCTATTAATCGGTTACGCGAAAGATCAAAATAGAGGACTTGTTTGCCCGATGCAATCGCAAAGAGTGTATATATGCATTAGCTGTTTTTTTCAGGTCGGGCCAGTAGCTGCATGATAGTGGCAGGGGGCCGTTTGTTGGCTATTTCTTCTGCCATAAGCCTCATATAGGGTTCGGTATGGCGGAAGTAAAGCTTCAGCCCAGGGCACAGGTAATTTTGTGGGTAAATTTCACCCTGAACGTGCTGGATGCGGTTTTTTGGACATTCACCGTTGCATAGCGGCAAATACGTGCATTTTTGGCATGCTTCCGTCAGTCTGTCGCGTTTATCGTTTCCAAACTGAATTTGCTGATCCGAAAGCATCATTTCGGTGATGGTTTTGTTACGGATGTTTCCCAGCAGGTGTTCTGGAAAAACGTAATGATCGCAGGCATACAAATCACCGTTCAAATCCAACGCTGCAGCATGTCCGCAAGTGTCAGCGTAAAGGCAGACGCCGGGAGCCGTTCCGACATATCCGGCCAGCGTGGCATCGAATGTAATGACATAGGTTTCTCCAACATCTTTTCGTACCCATTCGTCGAAAATCTCGTTGAGGAAACGACCGTATTCCAGGGCCGGTACAGACCATTCCGTGCGTTTTCCATCGAAGGAGTCACCCGCTTTGAGCGAGCCCGATGATGGGTCAACCCGTTCAACGACGGGTGAAAACTGAATGTATTTTGAGCCGGTTGACTTGAAGAATCGATAAACTTCTGTTGGAAACTGTACAGTATAATCGTTGACAACCGACAGGATGTTATAGTCAACACCATGTTTTTGCAGTAATTCCAGACCATGCATGGATTGAGCAAACGAGCCTCTGCCGCCGATGTTCGTGCGGTAGCGATCGTGGCAATGTTCGGGACCGTCCAGCGATAACCCGATCAGAAAGTTATTCTCCTTGAAGAAACGGCACCATTCGTCATTCAGAAGGGTTCCATTGGTCTGGAGCACGTTTTCAATCTGGCGGTTCCGTCGGTAAGGCTGCTGATACCGCAGCACTTTTCTGAAGTAGTCAATACCCAGCAACAGCGGTTCCCCTCCATGCCAGGTGAAAAGAGCCTGCTGCCCAGGTTGGGCATGAACGTACTGCTCTGTGAATTTTTCCAGCAATTCGTCGCTCATCCGGGTGGGTGTGCCTGCGGTATGATACCCTTCCTTCTCGAGGTAGTAGCAATAACTGCAGCGCAGGTTACAAGCAGCTCCTGCGGGTTTTGCTGAGACATACACGGGGTATTTGAGAGGATTGAACTGGATGTTTTTTGGATTCATCCGTTGTTTTGGTTTGATAGAAATCACCTTAAATATAATATTCCGCAGAATCCAGTATTCCCGCCCGGAGCGCGTATTTTGTCGCTTCGTGGACAGAATTCACTTCCAGTTTCCGAAAAATGTTTTTTCGGTGCGTGGTGATGGTATGCGTGCTGGAACAACGTTCCTGAGCTATTTCCTTGGTCGTTTTTCCAAGCGCGATGAGGCGAAGGATTTCTTTTTCGGTATAAGTCAACGTTTTATCCTGTTTCTCAATGATTGAAACATGTTTACCAAGTAGCTGATTGCTGGCTCTGTTGCAGATGAACCGTTCGTTTTTTTGAGACAGCGATAAGGCCGTGCTGATTTCCTCTTTGCTGGAATCCTTGAAAATAACACTGAATTGGGTGCTGTTATACAATAGGTGCCGTAGAAAATCATTACTCAGTTCGTCGGAAAACAAGATCCAGTGAGTCGCCTTGAACCGGCAACTGATAGTCATCAAATCCTCTAACCCTGAAAAGTCAAAGCTTGTATAATCCAACACCACGACACTGTCTGATGCATGGGCCAACTGAATGAGTAACTCCTTTTTGCTATCCGCTTCAGCTATGTCACCAATGTCTTTAACATAGCTCAGCAAGTACAAAAGTCCAGCTTTGGTAATATCCTGCTTGTCGGCAATCAATATGGGCTTCATCCTATTTCTTTCAAACTGTTACTAATGTCATCCAAAAGGCAATCCACACTCTCAAGGCCGACAGATAGGCGGATCGTGGTATCCCGCACATCCATTTCCCTGCGGACTTTCTCGCTGAACGTGCCGAAAATAGTACTGGCAGGATGGAGGATGAGCGATTTGTTATCAAACAAGTTGGTGGCTCGTTTGATGAGTTTCAGGTGATTCAGGAAAGCAAAGCACTGAGTACGGCTTCCCAGATCAAAGGTCAGCATGGCGCCTGGCAACGGGCCAAATTGTTTTTCGCTAAGCGCGTAAAAGGGATGGCCTGGCAATCCGGTATAATTAACTGAGGCAATGCCAGAAATCGCTTGCAATCGTTTAGCCAGTTCAAGGCAGGTAGAAGAGACCCGTTCAAAACGAAGCTGTAGTGATTCCAATCCAAGCGTTTGTTGATAGGCTACCTGAGGGGTCATATAGGCACCTAAATTTCGGTGGACTTCTCTTCGGAGTTTGAAAGTGAATGTGTTGGGCCCGAATTGCCTGGCCAATACGCTCAGTTTTTTCGATTTATTCCAGCTGAATGATCCGTAATCGATGATCAGGCCTCCCAAGCTGGTAGCACCTCCGGAAATGTATTTTGTGCTGGAAATCAATTCGATGTCAACGCCGAAGTCTTTAGCTGACCAGGCACAGAAAGGCACGATGGTTGTATCGGCCACCAAAGGTACACCGGCTGCTTTCGCTATGGCTGATAGCGTTTTCAAGTCTGCGATTTCCAACTGAGGATTGGTAATCACTTCGAGAAACAGGGCGCACGTATTTTCATCCATGTTGGCTTCTACTGCTTCAGGATTGGTCAGATCGCAAAAACGAGTTTCCACGCCGAAAGCAGCCAGCGTGGTCGCCAGCAACGAATAGGTATTGCCGAATAGATGTGAGGATGTAACAATGTTTGAGCCAGCGTTTGCTAACGTGATCAAGGTATTGCTGATGGCTGCCATGCCGGAATTCAATGCCGTTACGCTGGCGGCTCCGGTGATGCTTCGTACACGTTCTTCAAAAAATTGAACAGTCGGGTTGGTGATGCGGGAATAGCAGTGATCTGCCGATTTGCCGGTAAAGGCGGCCTCCATTTCCTCGGCAGTGTCAAATTCGAAAGCGACTGACTGATAGACCGGAATTTGAAGTGCATGATGGGCATCCGGTTTGAGAAAGGGGGTGTGTTGATAGTTCATTGATTATATATTGGTAAGCGTGGTCTCTTGCAATTTTCGGATGGTGTAATCGCGGATATCAGAGAAAACCAGATGTGTCTTGCAGGAATCGATCTCTTTGCAAAAAAGACAATCACCCGGATCCGTTTCACTGACACAATCCAGCAATCCGATACTTTGTTCACAAAGTTGGATTACAGGCAACAAGCTGATTTTTTCCGGAGCCTGAGTCAGGAAATAACCACCGTTTTTTCCCATCAGGCTATCTACAATACCCGCTGCTTTCAACTCCTGCAAAATGTTTACCAGAAACCGGCGTGGTACCCTTTCTGTGACGGATATGACAACAATGGATACAGGCCCTTTTCCGTACTCCCGGGAAAGCATGGACAAGGCACGCAGGGCATATTTGGTTTTCATTGAAAACATACTAGTTCAGTTTGCTGCTGCAAAATTACACTAAATTTGTGTAATATTGTAGTTGGTTATACAGAATTATACCATAACAAGGGTATTTCGGGCGGTTATAAAAGTCTATACTTTTGCCTCATAACAGATACATCCTTTAATTATTATACACTATGTCAAAAATTGCCAAACAGTTGACCGACCTTGTCGGAAACACACCGTTACTGGAACTCAGTAATTACAATGCAGTGAAAAAATTGCCAGCTCGCGTTATCGCCAAGCTGGAATATTTCAATCCGGCCGGCAGCGTGAAAGACCGTATCGCTTTGGCTATGATTCTGGATGCTGAAGAAAAAGGCCTCCTGAAACAGGGTGCGACTATTATCGAACCGACAAGCGGTAATACGGGCGTTGGCTTGGCATTCGTGGCCGCTTCAAGAGGGTATCATTTGATTCTTACCATGCCGGAGACCATGAGTCTGGAACGTCGGAACCTGTTGAAAGCGTTGGGTGCCCAATTGGTGCTGACGCCGGGTGCTGGTGGTATGAAGGCTGCGATAGCCAGAGCCAATGAACTGCGTGATGAGACACCTGGTTCCGTTATCCTGCAGCAATTTGAAAATCCAGCCAATCCAGCCATTCACAAACGTACGACAGGTGAAGAAATATGGAAAGATACCGACGGAAAAATTGATATTTTTGTAGCCGGTGTGGGTACAGGCGGAACGGTTAGTGGAGTAGGAGAAACGCTGAAGCAACACAACCCGAAAGTGAAAATTGTTGCTGTAGAACCGGACGAATCACCGGTACTTTCCGGTGGCGTCTCCGGACCGCACAAGATTCAGGGAATTGGTGCCGGTTTTATTCCAAAAACGTATAACGCGTCTGTTGTAGACGAGATTATCCGGGTACCACATGATTCAGCCATTCTGACTGGTCGTGAGTTGGCTCAGAAAGAAGGTTTGTTGGTCGGCATTTCTTCCGGTGCGGCTGTCTTTGCTGCTGCAGAATTGGCAAAACGTCCTGAAAATGCAGGGAAAATTATTGTGGCATTGCTTCCGGATACCGGAGAGCGTTACCTGAGCAGTGTACTTTATGCTTTTGAAGAATATCCTTTATAATACGATTTTTATCCGGTTGTTAGCTGCTTAAAATATGTTAATAGCGTGGTTGCCTTCCAAAAGCAGCCGGTAAAGTCTTATTTTTGCTAGCGTACATGAAAAAACAGTAATCTACCATAAATCGTATGAACAAAGTAGCTATCGGAGTGGATATCGGAGGAACCAATACCTCCATTGGTGTGGTAAACGCAGAAGGTCAGGTATTGATACAAGGAGACATCCCTACTCCAAAACACGGTGATATACATTTGTACATTGCCAGCCTGGCTGAATCTATTCAGGGTATGATTGATTCAGTAAAAAAGCTGAACGACAAAACAGCCGTACTGGGCATCGGTATAGGGGCGCCAAATGGCAATTATTACAACGGGACAATAGAACAGGCACCTAATCTGTCATTCAAGGGTGTCATTCCGTTTGTTGAATTGCTTAAGGCAAAATTTCCCGGACTTACCATGGTACTGACCAATGATGCCAACGCGGCAGCCATCGGGGAAATGATCTATGGCGGAGCCAAAGGTCTGAAGCATTTTGTCATGTACACATTGGGTACAGGCGTGGGTAGCGGTTTGGTTGTCAATGGTGAGATGGTTTACGGTCATGATGGATTTGCCGGAGAATGCGGCCATACCACACTGATACCTGGCGGACGTTTATGTGGATGCGGCGCCAGGGGACATTTGGAAGCCTATTGCTCCGCTCCGGGCATGAAGCGCACCGCTTTTGAGATTATGGTTCGTGACAATGTTACAGATAGTCTGTTGGCTGGCAAATCCTTTGAAGAGCTGGACTCAAAGATGATTTATGATGCAGCTGTCAAAGGTGACAAGGTTGCCTTGGAAGTTTTTGAACAAACAGGCAAGTGGCTTGGGCAAAGCCTGGCCAATACCGTTCACCATACAAGCCCGGAAGCAATCTTCCTGTTCGGTGGTCCGACAGCTGCCGGCGAATTATTATTCAAACCAGTCCGTGAAAGTCTGGAAGAACAGTTACTTCCGATTTTCAGGAACAAAATCAAGGTGTTGCCCTCCAGTCTGAAAGCGGGAGATGCGGCTATTGTCGGGGCCAGCGCTTTGGTTTATGCCGAGCTGGAAAAATAAACAATTTACTGTATTTTACATAAAAATACTGGCTTTTTGAAATTTAAATCTGTTTTTTTCGTACTTTTGTGATCTGAAATAAATTCAGAAATTCAAGATATTTTGTGCATGAACAAATCCAAACCTGTTCAACTTGTACTGGAGAACGGGGCTGTCTTTCATGGAAAATCGTTTGGCTATGCAAAGCCAACAGCTGGTGAGGTGGTTTTCTCAACAGCCATGGTCGGTTATCCGGAGAGTCTGACCGATCCTTCTTACGCCGGACAGATTCTGACGGTTACTTACCCGCTGATTGGGAATTACGGGGTGCCGGCAGATAAAGTCGAAAATCAGTTATCCGTGTTTTATGAATCGGAAATAATACATGTCAAGGGACTGGTTATTTCCGATTATTCGTTTAAATACAGCCATTGGAATGCTCAACGCAGTCTTAGTGACTGGCTTGAAGAGCAAAAAATCCCCGGGATATATGGTGTTGACACCCGTGAACTGACCAAATTGCTTCGCGAGGCTGGTTCAATGAGGGGTAAATTTGTCTACCCTGGTGAAGAAGATATCCCTTTTTTGGATACAGATAACGTCAACTGGGTAGCTGAAGTGAGCTGCAAAGAAGTGCTTACTTACGGAAACGGCTCAAAACGTATTGTATTGGTCGACTGTGGCGTCAAGCATAATATCCTGCGTTGCCTGTTGAAAAGGGACGTTACGGTGTATAGAGTGCCCTGGGATTATGATTTTAACCAACTTGACTATGATGGGTTGTTTATTTCCAACGGTCCTGGCAATCCTGAACACTGTACCGTTACTGTTAATCATATCCGTAGAGCACTGGAAGGAGATAAGCCCATTTTCGGTATTTGCATGGGAAATCAGTTGCTCAGTATTGCCGGTGGAGCCAAAACCTACAAACTGAAATACGGTCACCGCAGTCACAACCAACCTGTTATCATGGCTGGTACTGACCGCTGCTTCATTACTTCCCAGAATCACGGTTTTGCTGTAGATAACAACAGCCTTGGTGCTGAATGGGAACCGTTGTTCATTAATTTGAATGATCAGACTAACGAAGGCATTCGCCATAAAACCAAACCGGTCTTTTCAGCTCAGTTCCATCCGGAAGCCTCCAGCGGACCAACCGATACGGAATTCCTGTTTGATGAATTTCTTGATTTAGTAAACAATCCTACATGTCCGACAAGACGATAAAAAAAGTACTGTTACTCGGCTCCGGAGCCCTGAAAATCGGAGAGGCCGGCGAATTTGACTATTCCGGTTCACAAGCCCTGAAAGCTTTGAAGGAAGAGGGCGTTTTTACCGTGCTGATCAATCCCAATATCGCTACGGTACAGACGACCGAAGGCGTTGCCGATCAGATTTATTTTCTGCCAGTAACACCCTATTTTGTGGAAAAAGTCATCCGGAAAGAACAACCAGACGGTTTGTTGCTTTCATTTGGTGGACAGACAGCGTTGAACTGTGGTGTTAAACTGTTCGAAACCGGTGTTCTTGAAAAATATAACCTGCGTGTGCTGGGTACTCCGGTTCAATCGATCATCAACACGGAAGACAGGGAACTGTTCGTGGAACGGCTGAATGAAATCAAGGTGAAAACCATTAACAGCACAGCTGTATCAAATATTACAGATGCTCATGCGGCCGCAGCCGGATTAGGTTATCCCATCATTGTACGTGCAGCTTATGCTCTTGGCGGACTGGGTAGCGGCTTTTGCAACAATTCGGATGAATTGCAGATATTGGCCACCAAGGCATTCAATTACTCGTCCCAATTATTGATCGAAAAATCGCTGAAGGGTTGGAAGGAAATAGAATATGAAGTTGTACGTGACCGTTTTGACAATTGCATCACGGTCTGCAATATGGAAAATTTCGATCCCTTGGGCATTCATACCGGCGAGAGTATCGTTGTGGCACCTTCTCAAACCCTAACCAACAGCGAATACCATAAACTTCGTGAAATTGCCGTCCGCATTGTACGCCATATTGGCATTGTCGGAGAATGCAATGTACAATACGCTTTTGATCCTGAATCGGAAGATTACCGGGTGATTGAAGTGAATGCCCGTCTCAGCCGTTCTTCGGCGCTGGCTTCAAAAGCAACCGGTTATCCATTGGCCTTTGTTGCTGCTAAACTGGCGTTGGGCTTTGGTTTGCACGAACTGAAAAACTCAGTAACCAAGACAACTACGGCTTTCTTTGAACCGGCACTTGATTACGTGGTAGTGAAAATACCACGTTGGGATTTGGCTAAATTTCATGGCGTTTCCCGCGAAATAGGTTCTTCCATGAAAAGTGTCGGTGAAGTCATGGCTATTGGTCGTACGTTCGAAGAGGCCTTCCAGAAAGGTTTGCGTATGATACAACAAGGCATGCATGGTTTTGTTGGCAACAAGGAACTTTATACCACTAATCTGGAAAAAGACCTGGCTGAACCGACAGACCTGCGCGTATTTTTCCTGACACAGGCTTTTGAATCAGGTTATACGGTGGACAAGATTCACGAACTGACCAAAATTGATAAATGGTTTCTGCAGAAATTACAGCATATTATGGATTTGGCTGCAGAATTGAAAGGATATAAAAAGCCAGATAAACTTCCTGCTGAATTGCTTTGGGACTTGAAACAAAGTGGTTTCTCCGATTATCAAATAGCCCGTATCATGGTCGATAAAGTCGATGTGGATGTTGCCGCTGAAACACTGAGAAAACACCGTAAAACCATTGGCATTATGCCTGTGGTAAAGCAAATCGATACGCTTGCCGGTGAATTTCCTGCTCAGACGAACTATCTCTACCTGACGTACAACGGAACAACTAACGACGTTCATTACCTGGGTGACCGCCAGTCGGTCATTGTCCTCGGTTCCGGTGCATACCGCATCGGCTCCAGCGTGGAGTTTGACTGGTGCAGCGTCAATGCACTGAACACCATTCGCAAGCAAGGCCTTCGCTCCGTCATGATTAATTACAATCCGGAAACGGTGTCTACGGATTATGATATATGCGACCGTCTGTATTTCGATGAGTTGAGTTTTGAACGGGTCATGGATATTATCGAGCTGGAAAATCCCATGGGTGTGATTGTTTCCGTGGGTGGTCAGATACCGAATAACCTGGCTATACGGCTTGATGCCCAGGGCGTAAACCTGTTGGGCACGTCAGCCAAATCCATTGACAATGCTGAAGACCGGCATAAGTTTTCTTCCATGCTGGACAGGTTGGGTATAGACCAGCCGGCCTGGAAAGAATTGAAGACCATCGAAGACATCGACTCGTTTGTCGAAACGGTCGGGTTCCCGGTATTGGTGCGTCCTTCCTACGTGCTTTCCGGTGCTGCCATGAATGTTTGTTCAAACGCTGAGGAATTGGATATGTTCCTGAAAGTAGCCACCGAAGTGTCTTCCAAACATCCGGTAGTAGTGAGTGAATTCATAGAGAATGCCAAGGAAATTGAAATTGATGCAGTCGCTAACCATGGCGAAATTATTGTATATGCCATATCGGAACATGTTGAATTTGCTGGTGTGCATTCCGGTGACGCTACGATGCAGTTCCCTCCGCAGAAAATTTATATCGAAACGGTTCGCCGTATCAAACGGGTGGCTCGGGATATTGCTGCAGCCTTGAATATAACAGGCCCTTTCAACATCCAGTTTCTTGCCAAGAATAACGAAATCAAGGTGATTGAATGCAATCTCCGTGCTTCACGCAGTTTTCCGTTTGTTTCCAAAGTATTGAAACTGAACTTCATTGATATGGCAACGCAAGTCATGCTGGGCAAGGAAGTGGTGAAACCTGAAAAATCGGAATTCGAATTGGATTACGTGGGCATCAAGGCTTCCCAGTTTTCTTTCACCCGTTTGCAGAAAGCTGATCCTGTTTTGGGCGTGGACATGGCTTCCACGGGAGAAGTCGGTTGCATCGGCAATAACTTCGATGATGCCTTGCTGACTTCCATGTTATCGGTCGGATACCGCATTCCGGAAAAGAACATCCTGATATCTTCCGGACCAGCCAAATCCAAGGTATCTTTGCTCGATCCTTGCCGGTTACTGGAATCGAAAGGATACAAGCTATTCGCTACCGGCGGTACCTATCAGTTTTTGAAAGACAATGGATTGAATGTCGGGTTGGTGTCCTGGCCTGACGAAGAGGGTGAACTGAAAGCAATGGATATGATCAGTGACAAGCAGTTCGACCTGGTTATCAATATTCCAAAAAACCTGACCAAACGTGAATTGACAAACGGCTATAAAATACGACGTGGAGCCATTGATTTCAACATACCTTTGCTGACAAATGCTCGTCTGGCAGCCGCTTTTATTTATGCATTCTGTAAGGTATCCGTGGATGATATCCAGATTAAAAGCTGGAGCGAATACCATTAAAATACCTGTAAAGGGAATTTCTTAACCAAATTATTTTGATAATCTATGTGTGGAATAGTTGGGTATATTGGTAATAAGCAGGCGTATCCGATCCTGATAAAAGGATTGCAACGCCTCGAATACCGTGGTTATGATAGTGCCGGAGTGGCACTTGTCACAGACACCAAAGAATTGGCTGTTTATAAAACGAAAGGTAAAGTATCTGATCTGGAACATTTTGCTTCTACCAAAGATACCAGTGGTACGATTGGTATTGCTCATACACGGTGGGCCACACACGGTGAACCAAATGATGTGAACGCGCATCCTCATTATTCGCAATCTGAAAAAATTGCTTTGATACACAATGGCATTATAGAAAATTATGCCATCCTGAAAGAAGACCTGATAGCAAGAGGTTTTACTTTTAAAAGCAATACGGACACCGAAGTGCTGGTTCAACTGATTGAATATGTAAGACAAACAAATGATGTGGATCTTTTTCATGCTGTCCAGCTTGCATTGACACAGGTGGTAGGTGCTTATGCCATTGCTGTCATCGAGTGCAACAATCCCGATACCATTATTGCCGCCCGCAAATCCAGTCCATTGGTGATTGGTATCGGAGAAGATGAGCTCTTTCTGGGTTCTGATGCTTCTCCTATCATTGAATACACGAACCGTGTCATTTATATTGAGGATGATGAAGTCGTCAGGCTTCAGCGTAATAAGGAGCCACGCATATTCAACCTCAATAATGTGGAGAAAAGCCACGAGATCATGAAGCTTGAAATGAGCCTGAGCCAACTTGAAAAAGGAGGATACCCGCATTTCATGCTTAAGGAGATTTTCGAACAGCCTAATACCATCAGAGAATGCATGAGAGGTCGTATCAACGTGGAACATACATCGGTAGCCATGTCGGGTATTATTGACAACAAAGACCGTTTTATCAAAGCAAAACGCATTATCATTGCTGCCTGCGGAACTTCCTGGCATGCAGGACTGATAGGGGAGTACCTCATTGAAGAATTTGCCCGTATACCGGTTGAAGTGGAATATGCCTCTGAATTCAGGTACAGAAATCCTGTTCTTGACAAAGATGACATAGTCATTGTTATTTCACAATCCGGAGAAACGGCCGATACATTGGCCGCTGCTGAGCTGGCCCACAGCCAAGGGGCATTTGTATACGGCATTTGCAATGTTGTAGGTTCTTCCATTCCCCGTATGACAGATTCCGGTTCGTATACCCATGCTGGCCCTGAAATTGGAGTGGCTTCGACCAAGGCGTTTACAGCTCAGGTGACTGTATTAAGTTTGATAGCCTTGACCATCGCCAAGGAAAAAGGCACAATGCCAAAAGACTTGTTTGAAAGCAAAGTAGCAGAGTTGGCCTCCATTCCTGACAAAATGGAAGAGACACTAAAAGTGAGCGAGTATATTGAAAAATTCTCACGCATTTTTACCTATGCCAAGAACTTTCTGTATTTGGGACGCGGGTACAATTACCCGGTAGCCCTTGAAGGTGCTTTAAAACTGAAGGAAATATCATACATCCATGCCGAAGGGTATCCGGCCGCTGAAATGAAACATGGCCCTATTGCCTTGATTGATTTTGAAATGCCTACGGTTGTCATTGCACCAAATAAAGGCATGTATGAAAAAGTAGTCAGCAATATACAGGAAATCAAGGCTCGAAAAGGACGTGTGGTAGCTGTCATCACCAAGGGTGACACCGCCATTAAACAAATGGCTGATTACTACATTGAAATACCGGAAACGGATGAATGTTTTGTTCCCTTGCTGGCCGCTTTGCCATTACAATTGATGGCGTATTATATTGCTATTGTGAAAGGGTGCGACGTGGATCAACCACGAAACCTGGCAAAATCAGTTACTGTCGAGTAAGTTACTATCAGGGAGAGCCGCTACTGCAACAACGGTCAGACCTGATTATTCCAACGAAAAACCGGATGCAAGAGCTGCCAGTTTAACAGAAAGAACGGTTTTTGCAGTGAACGTAAAAGAAACACCTTCCTGAAAGCAATTAAAGTCAGGGTCAGTTGGATCATAGATGGCATACAAGCTGGCAACTATATCATTACTGATCAGCTCAAAAACCTCTTCTTTGGTAACGTTCACTTCGTCGAATAACAACGAGTCAGTAACCGTTGAGCTGGCTCCTGCTTCAGTCAGTATGAACTCTGTGTCATTGCCGACAATTTTATACCTGATTTGTATCGAATCAACACCGGCAAATGTCCTGCCATCCGACAGAGTCAGTTTGCCAGACTTCATGGTAGCAGATGAAATGATAGAAGCATAATCCTGCCCTTCACTTGCCAGATATGCCTGAATATCGGTACCACTAATTGTATCACTCTGAGCCACAAGAACATATCCGGATTCCGCGCTGCGAAGATCGGTGTAATTAAAATTAAACTCAATTTCCGGACCATCAATATCGATGGTCATGTTTTCATCACATGATGTCAGCCCAAAAGCAGATAATGCCATTGCAACCACAACAAAAAAAATCTCTTTTAACGTTTTCATTGATCTTAGGAGTGTTGATTAACTGCGGCAAATATACGCCCTTTTTTCAAATAGTAACCTTTTTGGATTAATTTTTTTTAACAAACACCAAATCTGGATAGGTTTGCACTGAATCCCGATGGAATTTACTAATTTTGTCAATTTTAATAACAATCCAACCTTACGAAAAGTTCTATGGAGATAGCCAGCAAATATAATCCTGCCGAAGTTGAAGACAAATGGTACCAATATTGGATGGATCATAACCTGTTTCGTTCTGTACCGGATGAACGTGAACCATATACGATCGTGATTCCTCCGCCTAACGTTACCGGTGTGCTTCACATGGGGCATATGCTGAACAATACCATTCAGGATATTCTTATCCGGCGTGCCCGCATGCAAGGAAAAAATGCTTGCTGGGTGCCCGGAACGGATCATGCTTCCATTGCCACAGAAGCCAAAGTGGTTGCTAAACTGGCAGCAGAAGGCATTAAAAAAACCGAGATAAGCCGGGATGAATTTGTAAAACATGCCTGGGAATGGACCGAAAAGCATGGTGGCATTATTCTGGAACAACTCAAAAAACTAGGGGCTTCCTGCGATTGGGACAGGACATGCTTCACCATGGATCAGCAACGTTCAGGCAGTGTCTTGACTGTTTTTGAGGACCTTTATAATAAAGGATTGATATACAGGGGTGTACGCATGGTGAATTGGGATCCGAAAGCACAGACCGCGTTGTCTGATGAAGAAGTCATTTACAAGGAAGTTGATTCCAAACTCTATTACTTGCGCTATAAAGTGGATGGTGAAGAGAGCTATGCTGTCGTGGCCACGACCAGACCTGAAACTATATTGGGGGATACAGCCATGTGTATTAATCCAAATGATCCAAAAAATGCCTGGCTTAAAGGAAAAAGAGTCTTGGTTCCATTGATCAACCGTTCCATCCCTGTTATTCAGGATGAATATGTCGATATTGAATTTGGTACTGGCTGCCTGAAAGTGACACCGGCCCATGATGTCAATGATTATATGCTGGGCGAGAAATACAACCTGGGAACCATCGATATATTCAACAACGACGGTACTCTCAATGAGCATGGTACTATGTATGCAGGTATGGATCGATTTGAGGTACGTGAACTCATTGAAAGGGATTTGGCAGCCGCGAACCTGATGGAGAAAGTGGAGCCCTATACCAACAAAGTGGGCTATTCAGAACGAACCCACGTGCCCATCGAACCAAAATTGTCCATGCAATGGTTTTTAAAAATGACCGAATTGGCAAAACCGGCTTTGGATGCTGTCATGAACGATACGATCAGATTAGTACCCCCCAAATTCAAGAACACCTACCGTCACTGGATGGAAAATGTAAAAGACTGGTGCATTTCACGCCAATTATGGTGGGGGCACCGGATCCCAGCCTGGTATTTGCCTCAGGGTGGCTTTGTGGTTGCCACGACGGCAGAAAAAGCCTTGCAACTAGCTAATGCAACATTGTTTGCCGGTAAATGTCCTTGTTGTTCAGGAATAAAGGCGTTGACTATTGATGACTTGCGTCAGGATGAAGATTGCCTGGATACCTGGTTTTCTTCCTGGTTATGGCCGATTTCCGTATTTGATGGTATTAACCGGCCCAATAACGAAGATATCCGTTATTACTATCCGACAAACGATTTGGTAACGGCTCCTGACATCCTGTTTTTCTGGGTAGCTCGTATGATAATATCCGGCTATGAGTATCAGAAAGAATACTGTTTTAAAAACGTCTATCTGACGGGTATTGTCCGGGATAAACTAGGCAGGAAGATGTCAAAATCGCTGGGAAATTCTCCCGAACCCATTGACTTGATTAAACAATACGGAGCTGACGGTGTACGCATGGGGATGATGCTGGCAGCCCCTGCAGGCAATGATGTGTTGTTTGACGAAGCGTTGTGCGAACAGGGACGTAATTTCAACAATAAAATCTGGAATGCTTTTCGTCTGATCAAAGGCTGGGAAACAGATACGAAACTTCTTCAGCCCGATTCGTCCAGGATTGCGGTCGAGTGGTTTGGAGAACAATTACAAAAGGCTGTGAATGAAATGGAGGACCTGTTCGGTAAGTTCAGAATATCCGAAGCTTTGATGACAGTCTATAAATTGTTCTGGGACGAATTTTCATCCTGGTATCTGGAGTTGGTCAAACCAGCCTATCGACAGGCTATCGACGCGAAAACGCTGGCGAAGACACTGGAATACTTCGAAAAATTACTGGAGTTACTCCATCCGTTTATGCCATTCATCACCGAAGAATTATGGCAGAATATTGCTGAACGGAAGCCTGGTGAAAGTATTATGATTGTACAACAGCCAGCTGTAGCACCATTCAATGAGGTGAAAACTGAACGTTTCGAAACGACGAAAGCCATCATTTCAGCTGTTCGTTCCGTCCGTCTGGAAAAAAACCTGCCCATCAGGGAAGCGTTGGTTTTGCAGGTATTGGGACAACACGATTCAATCAATGATGCCGCTTTGATGAAGCTGGCACATCTGAGCGGCATTGATTTTTCCGTCGAAAAAGCAGCCGGCGCAGTGTCATTCATGATTGGTACTACTGAATATGCCATTCCGGTTGGTACATTGATCAATACCGAAGAAGAAATTGCCAAAATGGAGGCTGAAATAACTTATTTGGAAGGATTCCTCCAATCTGTTATGACGAAACTTAACAACGAACGGTTTATTGCCAATGCCAAAATTAACGTGATAGAGGCTGAACGCAAGAAGAAAACGGATACTGAAACTAAAATTTGTTCTTTAAAGGACAATATTGCCACTTTGAAACACGTTTAAAACCCTTACCATGCCAATACGGAGCGTCCTGCTGATTGTGATTTCTTTCCTGTTGTTTACTTTTTTTTTAGGTTGTACGGAAGAGGAAGTGGTCGAAATCACTGACTGGACACAACTGAATAAATTTGAAGGTACTCCCAGAGCTTCTGCCACCTGCTTTGTAGTAGGAACAAAAGCGTATGTTTGTCTTGGCCGTTCCGGTTGGAAGGATGGATTCCTGAATGACCTGTGGGAGTATGATAGTCAGTCGGATCAATGGACCCGGAAACGTGATTTTCCAGGTTCAGCCAGAGTAAAGGCTGTCGCCGGTGTTATCGGGACAAAAGCGTATGTCGGATTAGGTGCAAATGGTATCTATTCAAAAAGGTTCAGGGATTTTTGGGAATACGATACAGAAACTGATAGCTGGACACAAAAAGACTCCTTTCCTGACGATGCCTGCAATGATTTGTTTTATGCTGTCGTCAATGGTGAACTGTATACGACCATGGGTTATGACGGAACGCTCCGATACTTCAGGACCTGGAAATACAATCCAGCCAGTGATGAATGGACACAATTATCGGATGCCCCAGTCTCCTATAACAGTAAGGCCGGATTTGTCCTGGGGAGCTCTATTTATGTAGGTTCTGGTTTCATGGGCTACAATCTGACAAATTTTTTCCGGTACAATACTGCTACAGATACATGGAGTCAGATTCATAAGCTACCAGAGGGCAGGATGCTTTCGAGTGGGCTTGCCCTTGCCGGTAAAGGGTATGTCATGCTTGGACGTTTTTGGAATGGTGCGTTAAATAACGGCCGTCTCTTGTCTGATATTGTTGAGTATGATCCAGCCAGTGATACTTGGACAAAACGGGGTGATTTTCCTGGTGGAGCCAGGCAGAACGCTGTCGTCTTTGCAATAGACAGTGTTGGTTATGTACTGATGGGAGAGGATGATAGCCAGCGTAAATCGGACGTCTGGTGTTTTAAACCATAATATTCGATCAATGAAACACGGATGGATATATAACCTTGCTGGTATAACCCTGCTATTCTCAACCTCCAGCTTGATTTTTGCACAGGAAAGTAAGGATACACTTTATTACGATCTGAACATACGTACAACCCTTGGTACTGGTTCTTTCGCACCGTTTCTCAGCACAGCTAATCAGTATGACAGGTATTCGCTCACTCCCAATAGTACATCACTCTGGGGATCCCTGCATAAGCCGCTTGACCATACTGCAACGTTTGATTATGGTTTTGGAACGGAACTTGATGCAACCTTTTCCACTGAAGAAAAACGTTTTTTCCCTGGAGAACTGTATGTTGAAGGGAAAGCTTGGTTTATGGTTTTTACTGCCGGAATGAAGCAACAGCTTTATGGCAATAACGATCCGATACTATCCAGTGGCGGTATGATCTGGTCTTCGAACAGCCGTCCCATGCCCAGATTATCACTGGAGTCGGATGATTATCTGAAAGTACCTTATACAAAAGGTTTTGTTGAAGTGAAAGGTGGCATTACACATGGTTGGTTTTCTGATAGTACGGTGACGGCCAATACCTTGTTGCATTATAAATATGCAGGCATCCGGTTGGGTGGAAAATGGCCTGTTCATATCAACTACATGTTGCACCATGTTGCTCAATGGGCTGGTACGTCGCCTGTTTACGGTACATCTCCAGCCAACCTGGCTAATTTTCTCCGAGTACTGATGGGTAGAAGTGGTGATTCATCATCGCCAGATACAGAGCAACTCAATGCATTAGGTAATCACATCATTTCAAAGAATATAGGTTTGGAGGTCAACATTAAAAAAGCTGTATTGGAATTATATTGGCAAAATATTTATGAAGACGGGCCAATTCATTTTATGTATAAAACATTTAATGTTGAAGATGGTTTATGGGGCCTGGCACTGAAAATGCCTGCTTGTAAACCGATTCAGCGGTTAGTCGTTGAATACATGTCTACCACAGATATGAGCGGTCCATGGCATGATCTGGATGGTGTTATTTATGGCGGTCAGGATAGTTATTACAATAATAGTGTCTATACAAATGGATGGTCGTTTTATGGAATGACCATGGGCAATCCATGGATAACCTCTCCGAAATACAACACCGACTACGATAATGGTGAGGTCAGTATAACAAATAACCGGCTGCGATTGTATTATTTGGCCGGTATGGGCGAAATAAAAAAAGTTACTTACAAAGCTGTGTTTGCTTATTCACAGAATTATGGTGCGACTTGGGTACCTGGTGTGTGTAAGGAACAGTATTCCTGGCTGCTTGAAACAAAAACACCAATCTCTTTTTTGAGAAATACAGCTTTTACTGCTGGTTTTTCGGGCGATTGGGGTGCTTTGTATGGAAATAATTATGCTGTAATTCTGGGACTTAGCTGGGATGGTTTATTAAGCTGGTAATTTTGAAACAACACATTATGCATAACAAAGAAACAAGGATGGCTGCTTTTGGCCGTCTTTTGGACATCATGGATGAATTGCGGGCCAAATGCCCTTGGGACAAAGAACAGACAAACGAAAGCCTGAGGCCATTAACCATCGAGGAAACGTATGAATTGAGTGAAGCGTTGATGAGTCAGGACGCTCCTGTAATCAGTAAAGAACTGGGAGACTTGTTATTACATATTGTTTTCTATGCGAAAATTGGTGAAGAAAAACAACAGTTTGATATTCAGGATGTCTGTGAACAACTGATCGGGAAGTTAATCTATCGTCACCCGCATATTTTTGGAGAGACCGAAGTTTCTGGTGCAAGGGAAGTAGAACAAAACTGGGAAAAACTAAAACTAAAAGAGAAAGATGGCAATAAGTCGGTTCTTTCTGGTGTTCCTGATGGACTGCCATCCATGATTAAAGCTTTCCGCATGCAGGATAAGGCCAGAGGTGTCGGCTTTGACTGGAACAAACGGGAACAGGTTTGGGATAAGGTCAGGGAGGAATTCGGTGAATTACAGGCTGAAATTGATAGTATGGATCCGTGTAAAATGGAATCCGAGTTCGGCGATCTCTTTTTTAGTCTTATTAATGCAGCCAGATTGTATCACATCAACCCTGATAATGCACTGGAACTGACTAATAAAAAATTCAAACAACGCTTTAATTATCTGGAAAGCAAGACTATGGGTCAAGGTCGTTCATTACGGACAATGACGCTTGACGAGATGGATGTTATATGGAATGAAGCGAAGAAGAATGAACTTTAAGTCGTTTTTAGCAGTATAAATCATTGTTAAAGATACCTTGCAAAACAGAGAGGCCATCCTTTTGAGACGGCCTCGATTCATCATTGTGGTTTCTGTTTCGGATCGCCACGTTTCTGGATTTGCTTCAACAGCTCTTCGCCCCAATCCCGTTCAGCCAGATAAAAGCGAAATAATTTTTCAGGTGATAGGATTTTTTTGAATTTTTCGTGATAGGATTTTTCCAAAGCGGCTTCCTGAACTTTGATATAAATCATGTCATCAGTCGCTTTTTCATAATCCAGTATTTTTTCTCCTTTGTCATTTTTTTTGACATTTTGATGGAGTAACCGCATCCTGTCGTTTAGTTTGTGTTTCTTTTCTTCCAGTTGATTGTATACAGGCCAAAACTTTTCAGCTTCCTGAGGTGTCAGATTAATCCGTTCCGTAAAAAATGCAGCTCGTTTTGCTACCATTTCTTCCCAGCGTTTCTGGCGGTCATCTTTATTCTGGGCACCCAATGAGGATGCCAGAAAAATCAGCAGCAAAAGTGTCGAAATACGTTTCATTTGAATAATACTTTTTGTTTAATCTTCATACAACTCTGAGTCTATGTAATACTCAGCAATACCATCCGTGCCAAGCTGACTGATTAGATAATCCTCGGCGGTAGGTGCCTGTTTGCTGGTTGAGGATTGTTTGGTAAGACTTGTTGACGTTGTTTTATCTGTCGTCAGATTCAGGATGGTGCTTATACTGAACAGCAATAAAACAAACATGGCTGCCAAATACAGTATGGGGCGGAATCGTTCCATTCTGCCAGGCAGGATGTGCATGGTTGTCTTACGCGATTTTTCCTGCCTTTCTGTCTGATCGATCAGGTTGTTCATTCTCGCAGACAACCCTTCGAAGTAGCCTTCGGGCACGGTGAAGACAGATTTGTCTCCTGGCTCTCTGAATGTTGTTTTCTCTTTCATCTGATAATATATTTTTCGTTTAAGGCCAGATGGAACGCCGCATGCCGATTATCATCTGCTTGTGTGCCTGGTACAGGCATGCTCGTTTCATATATTTTCTTTACGTTCAAGGTTATATAACTACCTTGACATTCTTTTGACTTCTTTAACACTTTAAGGTTTAATCACCTTATTCCTCAAGTCCCAGAAATGCTTCGATTTTTTTGACGGCATGATGGTAGGAGGCTTTAAGTGCACCAACCGATGTCCCCAGTATATCAGACATTTCTTCGTATTTCAGTTCATCGTAATATTTCATATTAAATACTAACCGTTGCTTTTCAGGAAGACTCAAAATAGCTTTTTGTAATTTGAGCACAGCTTCATCACCTGAAAAATACGGATCACTTTGCAGGTTCTGAACCATCATATCTTCCAGGTCAGTCATCGAAGACTGGTTCCGTTGCCGTTCGCGGTTAAGGAATGTATAGGTTTCATTGATGGTAATCCTAAACAACCAGGTTGACAATCTTGATTCACCCCTGAACTGGGCAATATTGCTCCAGGCTTTAATCAGGGTGTTTTGTAAAATGTCGTTGGCATCATCATGATCAAGCACCATCTTACGGATTTGCCAGTACAGACTTTCTGAATAGGCATTGACCAATTCATCGAACGCCCTTCTGCTCTGTTTTTCATTCTGTAGCCTGGCCAGCAATTCACTCTCACTCTGTTTGTCCATATATCGGGGTGTTCAGCATTTGGACTGAATTTTATCAAAATGGTTTACTCCATCCCTGTCAGGGAATGAATAAATAATAGATGACAATGGCTGGAATGGCCAGCAAACAACTGTCGATACGATCAAGAATACCTCCGTGACCTGGAATCATGTTGCCCGAATCTTTGACATTCAGGGAACGTTTGATCATAGATTCCACCAGATCGCCCCATGTACCAAACGTAATGGCTATTGCCGCGAAGCCAATCCATTGCAAGGTACTCAGATAACCGGGGAAAATGGCAGCAATGCCAACGGCGGCACCCAAAGCAAGAATGTAACCTCCAATCAGACCTTCCCAGGATTTTTTTGGTGAAACACGTTCAAGAAGTCGGTGTTTGCCAATGGACATCCCAACCAGATAGGCTCCGGTATCATATATCCAGATAAAGGCAAAAAAAGCCATGATATAAACAGGAGTATACCGGACTGGTTCCAACGAGTCCAACGGATAGACTAAACGACTCAGGAACATCATGGGTAAAGCGACATATACCTGTCCGAAAAAAGTATAAGCTGTTTCCCTGACAGCATTCGCTTTTGTATTAAATAATTCCCTGATCATCAAGTACATCATGACCAGAAACCACAATGATACATAGCGTAATGGCAGTATACCCGCAAACCCCAAAAAAGCCGATAGAAACAGATAGACACCACCGAAAATGGCGACGGGTTTGTCAATCCTGGTTTGAGCGTGTTTTTCCAGCAAACTGTAGAATTCCCACAATGCAAGACCCGTAATTACTGCAAACAACACCGCGTAGGTGTAAGGGCCAATTAGTATGCACGTGGTAAAGACTGCAGCGTAGACGGCCCCGGTAACTGTTCGTAAAAGAAAATTGCTCATCATACCCTGTCAGGTAACAATCATTAATTCGTGGTGCCGGAATCGTCAGATAGGCCGGATGCTGAATCCACCTCGCTGTTCGCATCTGAAATAGCTTCAATGCCCTTGACTTCAGATTCGGTATCAGTATTGTCAGATTTGATCAATGCAGCATTCAAGGCTTCCAGTTCTTTGGCTTCTTCAATTTTCTTTTGTTCATCCAGTATCTCCTGCGTTCTGGATGTCCAGGGGCGTTTACCAAAAATCCGTTCAAGATCCTCGGCAAAAATGACTTCACGTTCCACTAATAAATCGGCCAGCTCGTTATGTCCTTTGGCGTATTCGGTCAGTATGCATTTGGCACGATCATATTGTTCGTTGACCATGTGTTTGACTTCATCATCAATTTTTTCAGCGGTTTTTTCGCTATAGGGTTTGGTAAAGGAAAATTCACTGGAGCCGGATGAATCGAAATAGCTGATGTTGTTCAGGCTATCGCTCATACCATAGTAGACAATGATGGCCCACGCTTGCTTGGTGACACGTTCCAGGTCGTTAAGGGCACCGGTTGACACGTGCCCGAGGAAAAGTTCTTCAGCAGCACGTCCACCTAATGTAGAGCACATCTCGTCCAGCATCTGTTCACGGGTGGTCAGTTGCCGTTCTTCCGGCAGATACCAGGCTGCGCCCAGTGCTTTACCTCTGGGAACAATGGTGACTTTGACCAACGGATGGGCATGTTCCAACATCCAGCTTAATGTAGCGTGGCCGGCTTCGTGCAAAGCAATGGCTCTGCGTTCGGCAACGGTTGTTATCTTGTTTTTCTTTTCCAGTCCACCGACGATACGATCGACAGCATCCATGAAATCTTGTTTCTGGACAACTTGTTTACCCTTCCGGGCAGCAATCAAGGCAGCTTCGTTGCAGACATTGGCAATATCGGCACCCGAAAAACCGGGTGTCTGACGGGCCATGAAGGAGGCATCCACCGATTCATCGATTTTTACAGGACGCAGGTGTACGTTGAATATCTCATGACGTTCGTTGATGTCAGGCAAATCAACGTTGATCTGGCGGTCAAAACGGCCGGCACGCAGCAGGGCTTTATCTAAAATGTCGGCACGGTTGGTGGCTGCTAAAATAATGACACCACTATTGGATCCGAAGCCATCCATTTCGGTCAGCAACTGGTTCAGTGTATTTTCCCGTTCATCATTGGCTCCCATATTCGGGTTTTTGCCACGGGCACGTCCGACGGCATCTATTTCATCGATGAAGACAATGCAAGGCGCTTTTTCCTTGGCCTGCCTGAATAAGTCCCTGACACGGGAAGCACCGACGCCTACGAACATTTCTACAAAATCTGAACCTGACAATGAGAAGAAGGGCACATCGGCTTCTCCGGCTACAGCTTTGGCCAGCAGCGTTTTACCGGTGCCAGGAGGGCCTACCAGCAAGGCTCCCTTGGGTATTTTGCCACCGAGTTCGGTATATTTGGATGGGTTTTTCAGGAAGGACACAATTTCCTCCACTTCTTGTTTGGCTTCGCTCAGACCGGCTACATCCTTAAATGTAATACGGTTATTGGCACCTTTGTCAAATAGTTGAGCTTTTGATTTGCCGACACTGAAGACACCTCCGCCACCGGCACCGCCTCCACCGCCTGACATACGGCGCATGAAGAAAATCCAGACGCCAATCAGTAACAGGAATGGGAGTGCATTGAGCAGGAAAGACAACAGGTAATCCTTGTTTTCCTGGTATTCAACGCCACCCTTGTAGCCGTATTTTTCACGCATTTCATTATGAAAGACATCAAACCGGTCAGCAGATGGAATGGTAACAATCAGTTTATACGGTTTTTTGGCGGCATCTTCACCGAAAACAGTCACTTTGGCAGAATCGGCTATCGTCACTTCCACGATGTCTTTCCGCTTCTGGACAACCATGCTTTGAACCTGCCCGTTCTTAATGTATTCTTCCAGTTCGGTAATGGTCGATTTCTTGACAGATTCTTTTGTTCCGATGAGTGAAAAACCGATGATGCCCAGCAGTATCAGCCCGTATATCCAGTAAACATTAAACTGAGGAGGTTTGATGTTTTTATTGATGGGATTTTTTTCCATGTATGAGGTGTTTTTTTCTTGTATGCAGAAATTATACCATGTCGGGTACGTCTGTCAATTTGGCATCAGACCACAAGTGCTCCAGGTTATAGAAGGCTCTTGAATCAGGTTCAAACACGTGTACCATGATATCGCCGTAATCCATGACGACCCACGTGGCGTTGCTGAGTCCATCGGTGGCAAAAGGCTTCTGACCTGTTGTTTTCCTTACATATTCGTGAATGGAATCGGTTATGGCCATGATTTGAGTGTTTGATGTACCTTCACAGATGATAAAATAACTGCAAACAGCTTCCAGACAGGTCATGTCTACGATGGTGATGCGTTTGCCTTTTTTTTCCTGGATACCTTCTATAATACGGTTGACGAACGTTTCTGTTTCTGCCATACGGTTTGATTTGGTTACTAAACAACACGGATAAGGTGTCCGTTCACTGCGGAGACAAAGATACGGGTTTTTTTACGGATTGGTGTGATTCTTAACTTTTGTAAGTCAGCCATTTCCATAATTCCTTATAGGTTACCTTTTTCCCGTACATAAGGATACCTGTCCGGTATATCTTTGATGCCATCAACGTAGTCAGAAGGAAAGTAATGGCCAATAATCCAAATGAAAGGATCAATTGCCAGAATGGCACTCCGAACGGTATTCGCACCATCATGACGATAGGAGAGGTGAATGGTATCATGGAGCACCAGAATGCCAGTGGCCCGTCTGGATTGTTGGCACTGTACAGGCCGGCATAGAGGGCAAACAAGACGGGAATGGTCAATGGCAGTGTAAACTGCTGGGCATCTTCCTGGTTGTCGATGGCGCTGCCAACAGCCGCGAACAATGAGGCATAAAGCAGGTAACCGCCGATAAAAAAGAGGACAAACCAGATCGCCAATTCGCCAAGATTCAGGTTGTTGATCATCTGCAACGTTTCAACGATTTCTGAATTTGCCGATCCATCCGTAGCCTGAAGAGCCGACATATCCGTAGCATTGATTGTCTGCCCGGGCATATTCATAGACTGATTGTTGATGACTTCTTCACTGATGACAGACATTTTATCACCCAGGAAAGTGGTATCGACACCCAGCGTCCCGGCAATAAGAATCACCCATAATAAAACCTGTGTCAATCCCACCAAGGCGATACCAATGATTTTTCCCATCATAAGCTCAAACGGTTTGACAGAGGAAATGATGATTTCGACGATGCGGTTGGTTTTTTCCTCAATGACCCCATTCATAACCATGGCGCCATAGGCAAAGATGAAAATATAGATGATCATGGTACAGACCATGCCGATGATCATGGCCAGTTCGGAGGAACTTTTCTTTTCACTGCCATCTTCTTCCCATTTGATGGTATTTATTGACACGTTGACATCAGCGTCCTCAATAATTTTTTCCAGTTCCGGAATCTGGTAGGAGTCGATTTTGTCCTTCCTGGCCAAGGTTTGCAACTGATGGTCAATGTTGTCTTTCAATTCCATCTCCACTTGTTTGCGGGAATATAGAGTGACTTTACCGGAATCGGTGCTCAGGTTGCCCTGAATGACCAGCAGGGCGTGAATGTCTTCATTGCCCATGGTTTCCTGGCGATAGGTGTCCAGATTACCTTCGGTTGTGATAAATTGATACTGCTTGTTGCTTTCCAGCCGGTTGAAATAGTTTCCGGAATAATCAACCACGGCTACTTGCTTGACAGTAGAGTCTTTAACCATAGATAGCAGCAAGGGGACGGCGATGAGAGCAATCAACAACACCGGGGTTAGAAATGTCAGTATCAGAAATGATTTTTTTCTGACGCGGCTCATGTACTCGCGTTCGATGATTTGTCCTATCTTGCTCATTGTTGTACGGTTTGAATGAAAATGTCGTTCATGGTGGGTATGACTTCTTCAAAGGAACGAATATCGTATTGTGAAGAGAGTTCACGCAGCAGTTGTCCGGTTGTGATGCTATCTTTTTTCTGAACGGTCAGATAGAGGCGGTTGTTTTTGCTTTCACAGGACAAGGTGTCATATACTTTGCCTTTTTGTTCTTCGAGGTCACCATCGGCGGTAGAAAGTGTATAGATGCCTTTTGAATGCTGGCGCCTGATTTCTTTGACTTCACCATGCAATACTACTTTTGATTGGTTGATCAGGGTGATATCGTCGCAGATTTCTTCAACAGAAGCCATGTTATGTGTGGAAAACAGCACCGTTGCCCCGTTATTCTTCAGGTTCAGGATTTCGTCTTTCAGCAGCTGAGTATTGACAGGGTCGAAACCACTGAATGGTTCATCAAAGATGAGCAATTGTGGTTCATGCAGGATGGTGATGATGAACTGCACCTTTTGCTGCATGCCTTTGGAGAGCTCTTCCAGTTTCTTGTTTTTCCAGGACTCGATATCGAACTTCTCAAACCAGTATGCAAGACGGATGGCGGCATCCTGTCTGGACAAGCCCTTAAGACGAGCCAGGTACATAGCCTGTTCGCCTACTTTCATTTTCTTGTACAAGCCTCGTTCTTCGGGCAGGTAGCCGATACGAAAGATATCTTCGTTTTGCATTGGCCGGCCTTTCCAGCGTACCTGACCGCTATCAGGTGCCGTAATGCGGTTAATGATACGGATCAGCGTGGTTTTGCCGGCTCCGTTCGGACCCAGCAAACCATAGATCTTGTTTTCGGGGACGTTCAGATCGACTTCGTTCAGTGCCAGATGGTTGGCAAAACGTTTCACTAGTTTTTCTGCTTCTAGGGCATACATAGGTTTGGTTTTTTCATTGGGGGGTAACAATGCGTTCCCCAAGGTTTTTTGCTAGATCTTTTTTTACTTCAATCAGTTCCTTAAGGTGAGCCGATAATTCAATGACCTGTGCCTCATTTTTAGTCAGGGAAGCCTCTTTGAGTTGCTGCTCTGTCTTAAGAATGATTTGTTGCAAAATGCCGTTTTTTAGTTCCAGCAAAACGCGGGGAATGATTTCGTCCAACCGGGTGGCATCATCGGCCACAACCTGGAAGCGTGAATGGATTTTGCTGAGTTCATACGGATCGCTGATCATTCCTGCAGCTACCAGACTGATCCGGGGATTCGGGTGATTGAGAAAATGCCGTTCAGGACGGAATCCTTCATTGTCCAGGTTGGCTTCCGATTCTTCAAGAATCTGCCGGTACAGGGGATTTTGAAGTTCGATGCCTTCGGCTTTCAGCTCACTGGTAATGAATCTGGTCACTGTCATGCTTGGCAGACCAATATCAATGGTCTCTTTTTTAAAAATCAGATGGTTACCATAACGGATGAGATTCCTGGTAAGGTTTTCTTCCAGTTGGTCCAGTTTGCCGGACTGTTGTGACTGAATTGCTTTGTCCTCCGGCATGACTGACTGGTATTGATCAGGACTGACGGGTGGTGCATCAGGCATAAAACCAGTTGGTGGCTCAGGCATGTTGTCCTGTGCGGGCCAGGGCGTATCGGACGGAGCAGGAAGGGGTGTGCCAGAGGATATACGTGAATAGCCATAGCGTTGCTGGTTTGACGGACGGGGAGACTGATCACGAAAGGCTTGCAGACGTTTTTTTTCCACTTCCTTTTGCAACAGTTGTTCCCTGATTTCCAACTGACGGCTACACTCCGAAATATAGACGGTCCGGGTTATGTCATCGGCAATCAACGCGATGCTTTCGACAATATCCTGAATTAAATGAGCCCTGGAAACGGGATCATTGGCGGCATCTTTAAGCAGGATTTCCGTCTTGAACCGGATGAAGTCGGTTTCGTGTTCCTTCAGGTAACCGGCAAACTCGGTCGCGCTTTGTTTTTTTGCAAAAGAATCGGGGTCTTCTCCGTCGGGCAAGAGCAACACTTTAATATTCAACCCCTCTTCAAGCAAAAGATTGATGCCTTTAAGGGAGGCTTTGATGCCAGCAGCGTCACCATCATAGAGTACGGTCACGTTGTCTGTGAACCGGTGTATCAGGCGGATCTGCCCATGTGTCAGTGCTGTTCCGCTGGAAGCCACCACATTTTCAATACCGGCCTGGTGCATGGAGAGCACATCCGTATATCCTTCCACCAGGTAACAACGATCAGCTTTGGCTATAGCTTGTTTGGCAAAGTAAATGCCGTACAGCTCGTTGCTCTTGTGGTATATTTCCGATTCGGGAGAGTTGACGTATTTGGCTGTTTTCTCGTCCTTTTTCAGGATACGTCCCCCAAAAGCGACCACTTTACCCGATAACGTGTGCACGGGGAACATCACCCTGGCCTTGTAACGATCGCGCAACTCATGCTGTTCGTTTTCAAGACTTAGGCCTGATTTAACGAGGTAATCCTTTTTATAACCTTTGCTAATAGCTTCCCTGGTAAAGGCCTCTTTTTGATCAAGGCTGAAACCCAGCTGGAATTTGCGGATGATGTCATCACGGAAACCCCGTTCACGGAAGTATCCCAATCCCAGTGACTTGCCATCGGCGTGTTCATATAATGTACGCACGTAATAATCCCTGGCGAATTCATTGAGAATGAACAGGCTTTCGCGGTCGTTCTGCGCTTTTTGTTCGGCAACCGTAAGCTCTTTTTCAACAACATCGATGTTGTATTTTTTGGCCAGCCATTTCAATGCATCGAAGTAGCTGAGCTGCTCGTGTTCCATGATGAAATGCACGACGTTGCCACCCTTGCCGCAACTGAAACATTTGCAGATGCCTTTGGTGGGAGAAACACTGAATGATGGCGTTTTTTCGTCATGAAAGGGACACAGCCCCGTGTAGTTTATGCCCCGTTTTCGCAGCGTGACAAACTCACCAACCACCTCCTCTATACGGGCTGCGTCAATGATGCGGTCTATGGTGGCCTGGTCAATCATGTTCTTGATTAGGACGTTACAAATGATATCCGGTCAGCTTATTCTGGCACCGGTTTCAACCAGCGAAGGTAGCAAAGAAAATACAAACTCACATCGTGGTTTTTGTAAAGAAATTACACTTTTTCAATGGTTGTTTTCTTTAAGCGTCCTACCCCTAAAAACGTCGGTAAAAATACAAATAATCCTACCATCGACATGACCAGACCACCGATGGTGCCGGCGGCCAATGGAAACCAGAAGCCTTCTTTTTCGCCGATCAGGAAAGGCACGAAACCCAATACGGTGGAAAGAATGGTCAGGAAAATGGGGACAACCCTGAAGTTCCAGGCCCGGAGGTAAGCCTTTAGCGGGGGCATGGCATGGGCTTTCTGAAGCTGGTTGTATTGGTTGACCACGTATATTCCGGTGTTGACGGTTATGCCGCAGAGCAGGACGAAGGCAGCAAATCCACCCTGGTCGAAATTCAGTTTAAACAGATAAAACGTCAGGAACAAGCCAACGAACGAAACAGGAATGATAAGCAGAATAGCCAGCGGCTGTCTTAATGAATTGAACAGGATGCTGGTTGTGAAATAAATAATGATTACCACAATCAGCAACAGCCAGTATTGTTTGTTTTTATCCTTGTCGCTCCAACCGTTATCGCTATCCTTCCCGATGCTGTAGCCCAGCGGCAACCTGCTTTTTATTTTTTCCACGTTTCTGTCCAGTACACGCCCGCCTTGTTCGTAGGCCCCGATGTATTCGTATTGCAGACAGAGCAAATATTGTTGATTTTCACGGGCGATTTTTTGTGGCGTCTGGTATTTTCCGATGCCGGCCAGATCGGAAACATGATAGGGCAGATCGTTAACCTGTCCGGGGAAATAATTCAGTCGCCAGATATCGTACGATGAAGCTTGCTTTGAATACAGCCGGATAGGTTGATTTCCCGTTTGGGTGACCCAGTTTCCTGCATTCAGGCTTGTTCCGAACAATGGAGACAGTTCTCCGAACAAGGCCTGCGGGTGAATATTCTCTTCAGCGAGCCGTTCTTTGTCCAGGTTGAAGATAAATTCCTGGTAATCGTTTTTGAAATAACTGAATCTGGAATCAATGGTAACTTCTTTGATGCGCCGGTGTTGCAAGAAGGAGTCCCTGGCTGTTTCGGCCCAGGCATATAATTCATCGTAATTATATCCATACAATTTGACGCGGTACGAACCGGCACCTTCGGCCAGGCTGTTACTAAAACCATCTCCAAGTCCATAGACTCCCCAGCTGCCACCACCAAACTCGATAGCCTTACTGATCAGTTCGTTTTTCAGGGAATAAGGAAAAGAACCATTTTGGTTTTCCTTGGTAAAACGGATATCGATGTTGGCCCAGCGTTTTCCGACATTTGTCTGAAATTGCCTGATTTCAGGGAATTTACGCAGGTAATCTTCCATCTTGGTAATCAGAAAGTTGGTTTGGTTGAGCGTCGATCCGTTCGGCATGGAAAGGGAAACATAAATGGATGTTTCTTCGTTGCTTTTCCAGTAAGAACCTTGATAAACTTTCTGGATAAACAACCTGAGGGTGCCTCCAAGTGCCACATCCACGACGGGTTTCATCTTATCCTGATAGAACGGGGATCCCAGTGTGGCGTTGTATAATCCGGCGGATTTACTCACTTCTTCACCCTCTTCAGACTTAATACTGTCGGGCAATAAAAATACAGGCAACCCGAAGAGCAGAAGGCCGGCGACCAGTACCCAACCCCGTTTCCGGGAGGTAAAGCAGATGAATTTCCTGTAGAAACGGTTGAACCGGACCTTCCAGCGTTTACTGTGCAGGGTGGCTTGCTTTCCATAACGGACAATATGCAACTTTTCCATCAAGGCAGGCACTAAAAACAAGACCACCAGCAGGGAAACACTTAGGTTGATCAGGATGACGATGGCAAAATCCTGGAGATTGAGCCGGATTTTCTCGTCCATGAAGAAGATCATCACCAAGGCCGCCATTGTGGTCATGGTAGCGGTCAGTATGGCCAAAAAGGCTTTACGGTTCTTTTGCCGGTGTATCTGGTCGGCCATCACGATGATGTTATCGAGCATCAGGCTCAGGGAAATGGTGATACCCATCAAAGAATACACGTGTATCTCCAGTTTCAGCAGGTAGTAACAGACAACAGCCAGCGAGAGACTGCAGATCAGTGATACCATGATCATCAGCAGGTACTGACGGTTTCTGTAGATCAGCAATACGAAGCCCAGCAGGATCAGGATGGTCAGGCCTGACCGGAACAGGATGGTGTTAAGTTGTTCCTGTATATATTCGGTTGCATCGTAGGAAAGATGCATTTCGTAATTGGGAGGAAACTGCTGTTCCATCGACTTGAGCAGCTGTCTGACCGATTTGGCCAGTTGCAGCTGGTTGGCCTCTTCTTTGGCCGTGATGGACAGATAGATGGAATTCAGTCCGTTGATACGGTAATAACCGGAGGGTTCCTCTTCGATGATTGAAACGGTGACCAGCTCGTCCAGTTTTACCAGCTTACCGGAGACGTTCATGACCGTCACATTGGATACGTCAAATTTGTCCGGCAATTTTTCCGGTGTTATGGCCAGCCGGATCCAACATCTGTCAGTCCCCCCGTTTTCCATCAGCCCCACACCGAGATTCTCTTTTTTCAGGTACCGTTGGATGGCTGTCAGTATATCATCAACTGTAATTCCAAGACTTTTCAGCTGCTGGTAATCGTATTCGAGTTTCCAGATCATAGGTGTGGCGCCCGAAATGGTTACTTCATCAATGCCAGGCAAATAGGCCAACTGATGTTTGATATTATTTTCCGCGTATTGCTGGATCAGGATGGGCGAGGAGGGGGCATTCAGCGTATAAGACAGAAAGGGCCTGGCTGATTCATCATCCGATCGCTGGGCTGAAACAGAAGGATAGGAAACACTTTTGGGTAGTGAAGGATAAATTTGTCGTATCAATGTAGACAGCTCAAACCTTACTGCTTCAATGTTTGCTTTTTTGTTTAGCTTAACAGTAATGGATCCCCAGCCATTTTCCGATGAAGAAGCGATTTCCTGAACGCCTTTGACGCGGCTGAGCATGGCTTCCAGTTTGGACGTTACCTCCATCTCCACCACCCTGGCCGACATGCCGGACATGGCGAAAGAGATAGTCAGCGTAGGTAATTCCCCCTTTGGTGCCAGTTTGACCGGCAATTTGGGCACGAGGAAAAAGCCCACCAGTGTCAGACACAGGAAGATGAGCAGAATCTTGAACGATGGTAGTTTTTTTTCGTCAGCGGATACCATACCTGTTTTCGAAATCGGACGTAAGTGGCTGCTGCCTGGTAAAATCGTACAACGTCAGCTTGCGGATCTTGCAATAACTCAGCCAGTAATTCTGTAACGCTGAAATGTAATTCCTGCGGGCACTTTCCTGCCGGTTCAAAGCCAGTGTCAGACTACTGATATCGGCTTTACCGATGAGGTAACGTTCCTTGGTAGCTTCATAGGCCATATCTGCCAGTACTCTGGCCTCTTCGGCACTGTTGATCATGTCCTGTTGCACATTGAAATCGTTGACTGTCATCATGATTTCCTGTTCCAGGCTTAATTCATCCTCTTGTACCGTCAATTGGGTGACATTGAGGTCGTTTTTTGCCATGTTGACCTTCCCCTTGCGCACACCCCAGTCAACCAGCGGAATTGTCAGGCTCATCGAAACGACTTCCTGATCGAGAGGATCCTTGTAACTATCACTGAAACTTGACGCCACCTGGTTGAAACCAACGCTTATGTCGAGACTGGCATTGATTTTCGAGGTGCGGGTGGTCTTTTCGACGGCTTGTTCAGCTTCCAGCAATGATTGACGGTTGGTCAGAAAATCAGGGTTATATGCCCGTACCAGTGTCAGGGCGGTTTCGGCTGTCACCGTGATGTTTCCAGGTCTATCCGGCAAGATAAGACGCAAGGTCGCCTGTTTATCCATATTGAGGAACGTTGCCAAGCTGAACAAGGCTTTTTTCAGGGCTATCTCCGCGTTTTGGAGTGTGTTGCCCGCGTTAACCCAATCAAGTTTCAGCGTGAGCAGGTCGGCTTGCGAAATGGCAGCAATCTGTTGCCGTTGGATGCCCATGTGGTACAGCGTGTCGCTTGAAGAAAGGCTGGCTTTTGCCAGATCGTACTCCACCTGGGCCATGGCCAGGGAAAAGAAATACTGGGCAGCCGTTTCGGAAATTTCTTCCATCGTGTACAGGAGTTTCCGCTTGGCTTTTTCGTATTTCAGGGGTTCAATGCGTTTTTCCCACTTGAAATCATTGTACCCGAGGAGGCTTTGGGAATAGCCGAAACGAATGGGCACTGCCGAAAATTCCTGATAAGCGGTAGTGCCGAAATTGCTCATGTATCCCAGCTCAGAGTCCATATAAAGCGTACCACCCGTAAAATCGATATTTTGTTCGACAGCCAGGTTTCCGTATGAATACAACGATTGTTGCTGCCGGTATACATCCCGGTTTGTTTCTGAATCATACCGTTTGGTAAAAGCACGTCCATATTCGAACGGTGTCATGGAAAGGCTGAGAGAGGGCAACCTGGCTGCCTTGTATGAACGATACGCCCAGTAGTTGGACAGGAACGTATTTTTGGCACTATGGGCGCTCAGCGAACTGTCGCAGGCTAATTCCATGGTTTGTTCCAGCGTGAGCAATTTGTCCTGGGCTGAAAGCGAAAAGACGGACAAACTGCCGAACAGCATGAGACCGGATAGTTTCCTGTAAATAAAGTTATTCACTATCATAGTTGTAAGATTAACGTGTTTAAACAGGCGGTACCAGATTCTTTCTGGCTTCTTGTTTCCGGTAAATCCACCAGTAGACCAAGGGTACAACGAATAAGCTTACCGGTGTTCCGATCAACATACCGCCGATGGTGGCCAATGCCAGCGGTTTCTCAAGCTCTGAACCCAGGTCGTGGGTAAACAATAGCGGCACCATGCAGACAATGGAGGTAAAACTGGTCATCAGGATAGCTTTCAGGCGCCGGCGTCCCGCTTCGTGGATGGCATCCATCAGGAGCATGCCTTCTTTCCGGAGCTGGTTCATCACATCGACCTTCAGGATGGAGTCGTTGATGACGATACCGCAGGTCACTACTATACCAATGGCCGACATAAGGTTGAGCGTATGTCCCATGGCCATGAGTAAAGCCAGCGATGCCGCCATGTCGATGGGAATTTCCATCAGGATGATGAGCGGCTGAACAAAGTTCTCAAACTGTGCCACAAGGATAAAATACATCAGCAACAGGGAAATCAGCAGTATAACGATCAGTTCTCCGATCATTTTCTGATTGGAAAAAAAACCGCCGGAATAATTGAATTCCCACATCCTGTCTTTAGCAGCTATCTGGCGGGTAGCCTGGATGATTTTCTCCGGTTTTTCTGTGTCGTAAAACATCAACGGCACATGCTCACCGGCTTTACCGGAGATAAGCGTTTTCAAATCTTCAGAAATGGAAACCGTGACAAACCGGTCGAGCGTCAACTTGTTCGTTGTGCCGTCCGTGTTTTGCGAAGTACCAATCAAGGTTCGGTGGAGTATTTCCTGTACTGTTTTTTCTTCGTCTCCCAGCACAACCGGCATGTATTGCTGGTAGGACCGGAGGGTGGCGAATTCGTTCACCTGAAAAGCCGTCTTCAGTGTCTGATACACGATGTCGTAAGAGATATTATGGTACAGCAGCTTTTCCTGATCGATGTACAGATTCAGCTGTTTCTGGAATGAGACACCCTTCGGCTTGTCTCCTGTCTGTTGTTCAAGGAGGTGTACCAGTTTATTGATGGCCATTGGTTCGGGTACCAGAGACCGGTTGGTGGGGTAACACTCCACGACCAGGTCGGCTTCGCCGGTTGTAAAGACTTTTTCAAAGATGGTACCGGCAGGGGCAAACGATACCAACGCCTGTGGGTACTGCTTTTTAAGGAAGCTCCGGATGGATTGTTGCAAGGCCGGAATCTGATCCGAACCGGCCACTTTCAGATAAACGTCCGTTTCAGAGGATGTTTTTTCCCGTTCCCGGCTCAATAAGAACTGTTGCTGACCGACAAGACCCGTTTGTTCCTCGACCTTTGGCCCCAGAAATTGTAACAAAGCACGGGTTCGTTTCAGGTTCTCATTCACGTGGATGTTTTCATTCCATTCAATGGTCGTCACCATTTCCTGTTGGTGCAGATCCGGCATCTTTTCCTTGGGAATCCACAGGAAAAGCAACACACACAGTGGTAGTACCGCCAGCATTACAATAGTGGTCAGGGTTTTATGGGCAAATGTCCAGCGGATGCCGTTGTGATAGATGGCTTCCACCCAGGAGGTCTTTTCGGTTCCACGCAGTTCTTCTGTTGTTTTTTGTCCTTTTCCCAATCTGTTTATCAACCGTTTAATGCCTTTGTACTTGTGTTCGGGAATCCTGCTGAATACCTTGTACAGTACCGGCAACAACATGATCCCCGTCAGGTACGACACCAGCAGACCGATGGTGACCGAAAGTGCTTGGTCGAAAAACAGTGCGCCTGCTATGCCGCTCAGGAAAATCAGGGGTGCGAAAACCGAGATGGAGGAGAATACCGAACTCAGCATGGGCGCGATCACCTCGTTGGTGCCTTTGACACAGGCGGCTTCGGGTGTCAGGCCGCGTCGCCTGTATTGGCTGATGTTGTCCGTCACCACGATGGAATTATCGATCATGTTACCCGAAGCCAGTATCAATCCGGTCAGGGAAACAACGTTGATGGACAGGTGCAGCAAGTAAAACAGCAGTAGACTGATGATGACCGAAACCACCATGCTGATACCGATAATGAGTGGCGAACGGATGTCCTTCATGAAAATAACCGAAATCAGCCAGACAAACAGGAAAGCCAGAATCAGGTTCTGCTGCAGGTTGGAAATGGTGTAGTCGAGCAGCTCCGTCTGGTTTTCGGTAATGTGAAACTCCATGTCAGGATTGGCCTGTTGCAGATCTTGCACCACCTTGTCGAGTGCTTCCTGCATGTCGTCCATGTTTTCGTCAGCTTGCTTGATGATGGCCATTTTGATACAGCGTTTGCCTTTGTATAACGCCATGCCGCTTTCCTTTTCGGGAACGTAGTCTATCCTGGCCAGGTCGGAAAGGCGGTAAATACGGTCGTTTTTCCGGAAAAAAATGTTGCGGACGTCATCGAGGGTGCGTACAACCGTCGAAAACCGGATGTTGTATTCGTAGTGACCATCCTTGACCACCATGCTGCCTGGTTCCACGTTGTTGCTGTTCAGAGCCTGTTCGATATCTGATAGGGTGATGCCTCCGATTTCAAGCTTGCTGTTGTCGGGCACGATGACGACCTGCTTTTTCATCAGGCCGGTCACATCGACCATCGACACTTCGGGTAATTGCTCGATGCGCCGTTTAATGACTGTTTCGGCGTACTCGCACAGTTCCAGAAACCTCGATTCGTTCGTTTCTTCGTAATCACCGTCGGAACGCAACGTCAGGTTGAGATACTGCACCGGAATGTCCGTCGCGCTTGCCTTGATGACACGGGGACGCTCCATTTCACGTGGCAGGTAGTTCATGGCGTTGTCAATCTTTTCGTTCACTTCCACGAATGCCAGATCAGTGTCCGTACCATAATTGAAACTCAGCCGCACCAGGGCATTGCCATCACGTGTCTCTGTCTGTATATCCCTGAGGTCACCCACTTGGGTCAACTGTTGCCGGATAGGTGTCACCACCGTGTTTTCCAGTTCCCGCGCAGAGGTATTGTCCCCGGTTATCTGTACGGTGATTTCCGGTATGGGAATATCCGGCAACAACGATACCGGAATGTTGAAAAGCGTCACCAGGCCGATGATGCAGCAGGCCAGAAAAGCCATGATGACCGAGATTGGACGATTGATAAGGAACTTGATCATGGTGGTGCGGCCGTTTATCGTACGAGAATCGGTGCCTCGTGCGCCAGGTTGATGTTGCCCTCGTAAATAACGCTGTCACCTTCCTGCAGGCCTTCCGTTACCACGTAACTCTCGGAATTCTCGAGACTGGTCTGGACATATACCCATTGCGCCAGTCCTCCTTTGGCTGTAAACACTACTTTTCGGTTGTTGCGGAGCACCAGCGCACTTTTGGGTAGCAGCAACTGTTTGTCCGTAGCCCGCTGTACCCGCACCCGCACGTTCATGCCATCATACAGTTTGTTTTGAGCATTGTCCAGTATTGCCCTGACTTTGACCATCCCGTTTTTGTCCACCACCGGATTGATTTCCAGGATATGGCCTTTACTGGTGTAATCGCTGGCCGAAAACGGGGAAACAAGGACAGCATCGCCCTTGTGAATCAGTGCCAGCTCGTTTTCCAGTACCATGAAATTAACTTCCGGATGCTGAATGTCCACGATGGTACAAAACGGCTCAGTACCGTCAGGTTTGTTGTTTTCCTTGGTGAACAGATTGGCCACTACGCCGGCGAAGGGCGCGTACAGGGTCGAGACTTTCAGGTTGTATTCGGCCAGTTCATAACTGATCCGGCTCTGGTCGTAGTTGCTCTTCACCTTGGCCATTTTCATCACATCGTCCGGGATGGACTCCTGATTTTTTATCGAATAGCCTTGTCCGATCAGGACATCCTGCAGCTCCAGCCTGGCCCGCTCCAGATTGTCTTTCGCCTGATCCAGGCTGTTTTGCAGCTTGAAGTTATCGAGGGAGGCCAGTTTTTGTCCCTTTGCCACCCTGTCGCCATTCTTCACATAAATGTGTGCCACCACTTCTGATGACTGAAACGTCAGGTCCGCCTTTTGCTGGGCCGACACTGTTCCATTTGAAACAAGTTCATAATGAAAGACTTCCAGCTTTATCGGCTTAGCCCTGACTTCGGTGGGCTTGTCCGGCAAGAGGTCCGTGGTTTCGGTTTCGCCGGCTTTTTTTTCGTTCTCTTTTGGTGAATGGCAGGCTGTCAGCAACGCAACACAGGAAAATAAAAGAATGGTTTTTCGGATCATAGGTATTTCGGTGTAATAAAAGTTAACACGTTGTCCTTTTTCTCAATAACGAGAATAAGAAGTTTTTAGTCTTTACTAAACCCTGTTTTATGACATGGAATGAATTGATTAACATGAAATTTAGAATAATTAACACAAA
>Ga0153915_10000428_pt1 | contig 38510 bp, 33 predicted proteins | sample Opewatmetagenome_2_FD_107003 | JGI IMG/M metagenome (GOLD analysis project Ga0153915, IMG submission 107003) | Freshwater wetland microbial communities from Ohio, USA - Open water 3 Core 3 Depth 3 metaG | ecosystem: Environmental > Aquatic > Freshwater > Wetlands | place: USA: Ohio, Lake Erie...
CCTGGCCCGGCCCGGCGCCCTGGCCCTCCGGACCCGCCGCGCCGCCGGGCGTCTCGGCCTCGTCGCCCTCGGCCTCGCCCTCTTCTCCCTCTTCTCCCTCATCTTCGTCGCCCTCGCCCGCCGCCTCCGGCGGTGGCGCCGAGCGCTCCGGGGCGCTCCCCTCGCCCGGCGCCTCGCCGGCGGCAGCGCGGGCCGCCTCGCCCTGGACAGCGGGCGCCGCCTCCGCCGCCTCGGCGCGCTCGCGGCGATCCCGCTCCTCGCGCCGGGCGTGGCGAGCCGACTCCTCACGGGCGGCCGCCTCGGCCGCCGCCTGGAAGAAGGCCTCGTCGATCTCCGGAATGACGACGGCGGCGACGCCGACTTCCGCGTCGGTGAAGGCCTCGGCGAGCGCCTCGCCGCACAGGAGGAGCACCGGCTGGTGGCCGGCCGCGCTGGCCTCGCCGCGCGCATCCCGCCCCGCGTCCCCGGCACTGACGATCACGCCGATCTGCGCGCCGTAGTGTCCCAGGTCGCGCCGGACCTCGACGACCTCGCGCCGGCCCGCGTCTGCGCCGGTGCGGACGATGCGCACGCAGTGGCGCACGTCGCCGAGCCCCATGCGGCGGCGGCCCGTGTAGACCACCTGCTCGCGACCGCGCTTGGCGACCTTGACGTCGCGGAATCCCATCTTCTCCAGGAGGCGCGCCGCGAGGTGCTCCACGGTGGGGGCGTCGCACTCCCGGAGGCGACGCCGCAACGCCGCGAGCGCGCTTCGGCGCATCTCGGCGACACCGGCGGGGCGGACCGCCGGAGCGGGCGCCGCCGGGCGCTCGCCCGGCTCGGGCTGCGCCGCGAGCGTCACGCTGTCTCCCTCGACGGCGAAGAGCGCGCGCCGGCCTGCCGACTCCCGGCGCCGGTTGTCCTCGCGCAATGCCGCCGCGAGAGACTCCACGTCGCGCACGAAGGCGTCCGGCATGAGGAAGCGCTCGGCCCCCAGGGCGGCGATCTCGGCCAGCCCGAGCGGCCGCTCCGCGCCCGCCAGGATCTCGTAGGCCACCTCGGCGGGCGGCGGGAAGCGCTTGCCCCGGCGCTCCTCTCCTTCCTCGCGGCGACGGCCGCGGCCACCGTCGCGCGAGAGGCCCCGGGCCAGGTCGCGCGAAGGGACCGGGTGTCGCTCGCGCGGCCGGTAGGACAGCTCGTCCTCGGGCGGCGGCTCGACGATCCCGTCGAGCCCGTGCGGGTCCTCGTCGAGGCCCCACTCGACGAGGGCGAACGTGCCTGGCTGGACGGGCAGGACGCTACGCTCCGGGCGCGGCAGGCGGCAGTGGGCAGCGAGCTGCCCGCCCATCGTCTCCTCGGGAATCTTGCCGACGTGGTCGAGGAGGCTGTCGCGGATCGCGATCTCGGCGATCTTCTTGAAGTGGAGCGGCTTGCCCTCCCGCCTCAGGACCTCGATGGCGGCTTCCGTGAAAGTCATGAAAATCCTTGGAAATCCGGCGGCTCGCACCGCCTGCCGGTCTGAACCGGACATATTCGTGCCCCGGCCACGGGCTGTCAACGTTGAAAGTCGCGAATCGGCCGGTGAATCTCATGGGCAGTGATCCACATCCGCATCGGCGAGGGCTGGAAGGAGGATCCGCGGGTCCGGCGCGCGCTGCGCTCGGCCGGCGACGCCTCCGCCCGCGGCGAGGCCGTCCGGGAGATCGTGGACGCGGTCGCCATCGAGGTGGACGGCGTCGACATCGCCGCCGGACGGGCCGAGGGACCGGTGCTCGGCGCGACCGAGGCGCTGGTCCGCGGCGTGGCGCGGCTCGTCGCCGGCGGATCGCACGCCTCGGTTCCGTTCCAGGACGGCGCCGTCGAGCTGATCATCCGGCGCCAAGGCGGGAGCGCGCTGCTCTCGCTCGTGACCCTGACCCGCCCGGCCCGCGTACTCGCCCGGGACGTGGAGGTGGACCTCGAGGCGCTGGCGGGCGCGGCGCGCGAGGCCGCCGACTCGCTGTGCCGCGATCTGGCAATGGCCGAGCCGCTCTCGGCCGGTGCGCCCGCGCTCCGGCGGCTCCTCCGCGAGGCCTCGCGCCTCGCCGCCGCGCCCGTCCCGGCTCCCGGGCCGGCGCTGCCGGCGCGCGCCCGTCCCCACCGGCCCCGGCGCCGCCGCGGTGCGCCGGCGTGCGCCTTCGAGCTCCGAGACGACGACGGGCTCGTCCACGGGTACCGCGGCCCGGGGCCCGACCTGGGCTCGCTGCTCGCCCCGGGCCGCGTCACCCTTCGCGGCGCGAATGGAGGGGAGATCTTCTCCGCGCCCGGCGTCCCGTTCCTGCTCTTCCGCGACCTCTCGGCGGCGGCCGGACGCCTCACCGCCGCGGTCCAGGCGGGAGAGACGCTCGTCGCCTCCTCGCTGGCGCTCTCCGGCCGCAGGGCCACGCTGCGCCTCGAGGCCGACCTCCGGCGCGGGGTCCTCTCGGTGGACGGCGGCGCGCCGGCCGCGTGCCCGCCGCTGCTCCTCGCCAGGGCCTTGCTCGAGGCCGCCCTCGACTTCTGCGGCGTGGTCGTGGCCCGCAACCCGCGCCAGGCCGGCAACGGCTACGTTGCCGAGCTGCGCTCGGAGGCCGCCGAGCGCCTCGCCCACCTGCGAGAGATCCTCGCCGGAGACCTCGTCGGCGCCCCGAGCCGCGCCGTGCGGCCGCGGCGGGCACCGCGCGTCCCGCGCGCACCCCTCGGGCCGGGGCGCGTGAAGCGGGTCGCGTTCCGCCGCGCCCTCGTGGAGGAGGTGGGCGCGCCTGCCGGCGATGGCCTCTTCCGGGCGGGCGGCCTCACCGTCGCCTGCGGCGCCTCGGCCTCCCTCGGGATCGGGCCCGGCGCCCCCGCCCCCCGCTGGCGCGGGCCCGGGGCCGCCTGGGCGGCCCTGGTCGGCGGCGACCTGCTCCTCGCCGCCGGCTCGCGCCTCTCCTGCCTCGACGCCGCGACGGGCCGGCGCCGCTGGGCCCGCCCCTTCGCCGCGCTGCGGGGTGCGCCGGCCCGCTTCGCCGTGCCGCTCTGCGGGGGCCTGGCCGCCCTCGGCCTCGGCGGAGCGGTCGTCGCGGTGGATCTCGGCACGGGCCGGCCAGCCTGGCGCTTCGATCCCCCCGCGGCCGGGGCGTCGCTCGCCGTGGGCTTCGGGGCGCTCCTCGTCCTCGCCGCCGATACCGCCGTCGCCTACGGCCTCGACGCCGGCGGACGCGTGTCCTGGCGCCACCGGCTTCCGGGTCCTCCAGCGGCGGCGCCCGAGCCGTCGGGCGACTCCTGCCTCCTCCTCTGCCGCACCGACCGCGGCGGGTCGCTCGTGGTGCTCGACCCCGCCACCGGACGCCGGCGGTGGGAAGCGCCCCTCGACTTCGCGCCCGCCGGGCCGCCCGTCCCCTTCGCGGGCCTCGTCGCCGTCGCGGGGACGGTCGCCGGCGACGCCGTGGTGGCCGCGGTCGGGCCCGGAGGCGCGCCCGCCTGGACGATCGCCCCGTCGCTCGGCGCGGGACCGCTCGCTCTCGCGCCGCTCTCCAGCGGCCTCGTCGCCAAGTCCGCGGGCGGAGCCTGCGCCGCGTTCGACCGGACGGGGGTGCCGATCTGGCTCTTCGCCCGCGAGGCCGCCCACCCGCCGCCTGGCAACCTGCAGCCGATCCCCATCCGCGGCGTCGTGCTCGTCCCCTCCGAGCACGTCGACGCCCTCGACGCGTCCTCCGGCGCGCGCCTCGGCGCCGCCGCCGCCGTCACCCCGGCGCGCCTGCTCGTGGATTCGGACCTCTCCCTCTACGCCCTCGACGGCGACGGGTTCCTCACCGTCCTCCGGCTCGGGACGCACCTCAGCGTGGTGTAGGCGGCGCTGCGCCCAGGGAGCGACGTCGGCGCGAGGGCCGGGCGCGCAACCGAGCCCGGCAACGGGGGGCCGTGGACGTCGCGCGAGCCGCCCGGCGCCTACACGCCCAGGAACAGGCGGCGGCCGAAGTTCAGCGCGAGGTCGGCGTCGAAGATCTTCTGCGCCGAGGCCTCGATGTCGTAGGCCACCCGGTGGTACTCCACGATGCGCTCGGTGGCGTCGTACACCACGAAGCAGGCGCGGTTGTCGTAGTCGCGCGGTTGCCCCACCGAGCCCACCGAGACGATGTACTTGTACCCCTTGCGCAGCCCGAAGCGCTTCGCGCCCACGTCGTTCACGTCGCCGGCCGGGTGCAGCGCGAACGCCTTGCAGAGGTGGGAGTGGCCGATGAAGGTGACTTCGGCGAGGTCCTGCAGGTGCGGGACGAGCTCGCGCGCCTGCTCCACGGCGAAGATGTAGTCGTAGTTCTCCGGCACCACCGGCGAGCCGTGGCTGAAGCCCACGTCGCCGATGCGGTGCGTGTGCGGCAGAACCTTCAGCCATTCGAGGTGCTCCGGCTCCAGGCGGGCCGCGGTCCAGTCCAGGGCGTGGCGGGCGGCGTCGTAGTAGAAGCTGTAGTCCATGCGGCCGGCGACGGCGGCGTCGTGGTTCCCGAGGAGCGTCACCTCGGCGATCCGGCGGACCTCGCGGCAGCACTCGTTGACGCTGGCCCCGTACCCGACCACGTCGCCCAGGCACACGACGCGGTCCACCCCCAGCCCCTCGAGGACGCGCACGACCTCCGAGAGCGCCTCGATGTTCGAGTGGACGTCGCTGATGATGCCGAGCCGCATGCCGGATCCTAGCTCCCGCTCCGCAGCCGGTCGAGGTGACCGCGGATGGCGGCGCGCGCCCCGTCACCGCCGTCGTCGAAGCGGAGCCCCATTCCCGGCTCCTCCCGCGCCTGCTCCGCGCACGGATCCCGGCGCCAGGCGACGCGGGCAGGCAGCTCCACCTCGCCCGCACCCAGCCGGACCCGGACGCGCGCGCCCGGAGGCAGCGGCGCCGAGGTCCTGAGGAACAGGCCGCCCTCGCTGAGGTTCCCGATCTGTGCGTAGATGGTGATGTCGTCTCCCTCGCACCAGCACCGCTGGCGAGAAGCCACGCGCGTGTGCCGCCTCTGCTCCTTCACGGGCCCCACGTCCCCACCGCCCACACCCCCACGCCCGCCTCGGGCGCGCCAGAGCCTATTCCCGGCGCAGCGCGAGCGTCAACTTTGCGCCTCCCCGTTCCAGTCGAGGACGTCGAGCTCCAGATCGTCGAAGTGGGACAGCTGGCGGAACTCGGCGTACCGGGCGCGGATCTCGCCGGCCGTGAGCGTCCGCAGCCGGTCGAGGCTGAACTGCTCCACGGCGAAGCTCGCGAGGACACCACCGACCACGATGGCGCGGCGCATGCCCGCGTGGTCGTCGCGGCCGGAGCGCGCCAGGTACCCCATGAACCCGCCGGCGAAGCTGTCGCCGGCGCCGGTGGGGTCGAAGAGCGCCGCCAGGGGGTAGGCCGAGGCGGCGAAGACCTCGTTGCCGGAGAAGAAGAGCGCCCCGTGCTCGCCTCGCTTCACCACCACCGCTCGCGGCCCGAACGTCAGGATCCTCCGCGCCGCCTTGACGACGTTGTGCTCCTCGGCGAGCTGCCGGGCCTCGGCGTCGTTGACGAAGAGCATGTCGACCCTGCGCAGTGTCTGGAGCAGGTTCTGGCGCTTGGAGGTGATCCAGAAGTTCATGGTGTCGCAGGCCACGAAGCGCGGCGCCCGCACCTGGTCGAGGACCGCCCGCTGCAGGTCCGGATCGATGTTCCCGAGGAAGACGTACTTCGAGTCGCGCCAGCCCGCGGGCAGCTCGGGCCGGAACTCGGCGAAGACGTTGAGCTGGGTGTCGAGCGTGTGGGCCGTGTTCAGGTCGAAGTCGTACCGCCCCTTCCAGCGAAACGTCCGGCCGGACCGGCGCACCAGGCCGCCGAGGTCGACGCCGCGCGAGGCGAGGAAGCGGACGTGCTCCTCGGGGAAGTCCTCCCCGACCACCGCCACGAGGCGGACTGGCCCGAAGAAGCTGGCGCACACCGAGAAGAAGGTGGCCGACCCGCCCAGCACCTCCTCGCGGCGCCCAAAGGGCGTCTCCACCGAGTCGAGCGCCACCGAACCCACGACCAGCAGCGACAAGCGGTTCTCCTCCTCGCGCCCCGAACGCGGCGGGGATCGGGCCTTCTAGCGCGCCGCGCCCGCCGGGGTCAATCGGGGAAGGAACGTCCGCGATGTGCGAGCGCAGGTCCGGCCGGATGAGGCCGGGCCGGAGCGAGCAGGGGGTCTGGGGGGGCCGGCATCTTCGGCCCCCCCAGATCGACGGCCAGTTGCCCACAGGCGGCCGAGATGTCGCGCCCGCGATTCTTGCGGACGACCGCCGTCACGTTCAGGCCGACGAGCGCGTCGCGGAACGCCTCGACCCGCTCCGGCCGCGGCGCGGCGAATCCCAGGCCCGGGTTCTCGTTGTACGGGATGAGGTTCACCTTGGCGGGGATGCCGCGGATGAGGCGGGCGAGCCGCGAGGCGTCCGCGTCCGAGTCGTTCACGCCGGCGAGCAGCACGTACTCGAACGTGATGCGGCGGCCGCGCTTCATCGGGAAGCTCCGGCAGGCCCGGAGGAGCTCCGCGAGCGGCCAGCGCCGGTTGACCGGCATGAGCGCGTCGCGCTGGGCGTCGGTGGTGGCGTTGAGCGACACCGCCAGCTTCACCTCGGTCTCCTCCCCCAGCCGCCGCATCTGCGGGACGAGCCCGGAGGTCGAGACGGTGATCCGCCGGTGGGAGAAGTTGGGCCCGTCCTCCGAGAGGAGGATGGCGAGCGCCGCCACGACCGCGTCGTAGTTGTGGAGCGGCTCGCCCATGCCCATGAAGACGAGGTTCGTGAGGGGCCGCGGAGCGGGCCGCTCCCCCATCTCGACCAGCCGGCGGTTGGCCCGCGCCACCTGGTCCACGATCTCGCCGGGAGTGAGGTTGCGGGAGAGCCCCATGGTGCCGGTCAGGCAGAAGGTGCAGCCGATGGCGCACCCCACCTGGGAGGAGACGCACAGCGTCTTCCGGCCCTCCTCCGGCATGTACACCGATTCAACGAACTGGCCGTCCGGCGTGCGCCATTTCCACTTGACGGTGCCGTCGGCGCTGCGCCGCTCGTCGGCCATCTCCAGCGTGTCGAGCCGGGCGCGCTCCGCGAGGAGGCGGCGGAGCGCCACCGGCAGGTCGGTCATCTCGTCGAGGCTGGCGGCCCCCCTCTGGTGGAGCCAGCGGTGGATCTGCCGGGCCCGGTACGGCTTCTCCCCGAGCCCGGAGAGGAAGCGGCCGAGCAGGTCCAGGGAGAGGGACCTGAGGTCCGGGCGGTCGCCGGCGGGCATGCCCGTCCTCTAGCGCGCCGCGGGGCGCTCCGCCGCGGCCGGGCGGGCCGAGGCGTTCGGCCGGCGGGCGATCTCCACGCGCGTCACCCGCCGCTCGTCGCCGGCCCGGATGGTGAAGGTGAGCCCGTTCCAGTCGACGATGGCCCCCACGGCCGGGACTCGGCCGGCCGTGGCGGTGACGAATCCGCCCAGGGTCTCGTAGTCCCCCTCCTCGGGGAAGCGCACGTCGGCGGGCGGCTCCTCGAGGCCGTCGTTCTGGCTGTTCAGGTACTCCTCGAGGTCGCGGAGCGGGATGGTCGCGTCGGCGAGGTAGATCCCGTCCCCCTGCGACTTCACCGGCGCGGTCTCGGCGTCCCCCTCGTCCTGGATCTCGCCGACGATCTCCTCGAGGACGTCCTCGAGCGTGGCGAGCCCGCTCGTCCCGCCGAACTCGTCCACCACCACCGCGAGGTGGATCTTCCGCTTCTGCATCTCCTTCAGGAGCCGCGAGATCTTCATCTGTTCCGGGACGAAGAAGGCGGGCTTGAGGTGGCGCTCGAGCGCGATGCTCTTCACCGGCCCCTGCCTCAGCTCCTGGATGATGTCGCGGACGAGGAGGATGCCGACCACGTTGTCCACCGACCCTTCGTAGACCGGCATGCGGCTGTACGGGTTCTCGGTGGCGACGCGGACGATCTCCTCCGGCGGCGCGTCCTTGTCGATGGCCACCATGCGCGTTCGCGGGACCATGATCTCCTTCACGACCCGGTCGGCGAACTCGAGGACGCTGTTGAGGAGCTCCTCCTTCACCTCGTCGAGGACGCCCTCCCGCGTCCCCACCTCGATGAGGTACTCGATCTCCTCGCTCGTCACCGCCGGAGCGGGCCCGCCCCGGGAGCCGAGGAGGCGCATGAGGAAGCCGGCCGCGCGCACCAGGCCATGCGAGACGGGCCAGAGCGCCCAGAACAGGGCGTGCACGAGCGGGATGACGGCGACGGCGATCCGGACGGGGTGGCGCTTGGCGAACGTCTTGGGCAGCACCTCGCCGAAGAACAGGATGACCACGGTGGTGACCGCGGTCGCCGCCGCGATCGTCCGCCCCGCGCCGAGGCCGTGGGCGGCTGCGAACCCGGCGGCGATGTCGCCGGCGAGCGCGCCGGCGCCGATGTTCACGAGGGTGTTGCAGACGAGGAGCGAGGAGAGCACCCGCTCCGGGTGGTGGACCCACAGCCCGAGGAGCCGGGCCCGGCGGCCGCCGCTCTCCACGAGCTGGCGCGCGCGCATCTCGCCGAGGGCCGTCAGCGCCGTCTCGGCGCCCGAGCAGAACGCCGAGCCGAGGAGGAACCCGAGGGCGAGCAGCCACTCCCATGTCGCCACCGACTCCACCTGGAACGTCCTCCCCTCCGAACGAGAAAGCCCGTCCAGAGGACGGGCATCAACCATTCTAACCCAGACGCGAAGCGGCGGCTCCCCCAGCCTGGAAGCCGGAAGAACCGCCGCAAGCCCGGATGGTTAAGTGGCTAACGCACCCACTCGTAGGGGTGAACGTCGATCCCCCGGAAGAAGTAGGCGATCTCGGTCCGGGCGGTCTCCGGGGCGTCCGACCCGTGGACGGTGTTCTTCTCGATGTCGGTGGCGAAGTCCTTGCGAATCGTCCCCTCGGCCGCCTTCTTCGGGTCGGTCGCGCCCATGACCTCCCGGTTCCTGGCGATGCCGTTCTCGCCCTCGAGGACCATGAGGAGGACCGGGCCGCTCGTCATGAACTTCACGAGGTCGGCGAAGAACGGCCGGGCCCTGTGGACCGCATAGAACCCCTCGGCCTCCGCGCGGGAGAGGTGCGCCATGCGCATGGCGATGGGCTTCAGCCCGGCCGACTCGAAGCGCGAGATGACCTTGCCGATGATGCCCTTCTCGATGCCGTCGGGCTTGATGATGGAGAGCGTCCGTTCGATGGCCATGTGTGCTCCGCTTCCCCCTATTTCCGCTTGCGAGCGGGGCTGTCTTCGCCCTTGGCCCTGGCCGTCTTCGCCCTGGCCGGCGGCTGCGCAGGCGGGCCGCGCCTCGCGGCGAGGCGTGACCGGCGCTCGAGGGCTTCCTTCATCGCCTGGCCGAGGAGGTGCGGGCCGTCGCAGACCGTGATGCCAGCCTGCCGCATCGCCTCCATCTTGGCCTCGGCGGTGTCGGCGCCGCCCGAGATGACCGCGCCGGCATGGCCCATGCGCTTGCCCGCAGGCGCGGTGCGCCCGGCGATGAACCCCACCACCGGTTTCGTCACGTGATCCTTCACGAAGGCCGAGGCCCGGGTCTCGGCCGCGCCGCCGATCTCGCCGATCATGATGATGCCGTCGGTCTCGGGGTCGGACTCGAAGCGCTGCAGGCAGTCGATGAAGTCGGTTCCGTGGACCGGATCGCCGCCGATCCCCACCGCCGTGGACTGGCCGAGGCCGAGGGCGGAGAGCTGCAGCACCGCCTCGTAGGTCAGCGTACCGGAACGGGAGACGACGCCGACGCGGCCCGGCAGGTGGATGTGGCCGGGCATGATCCCGATCTTGCACTGGCCGGGGGTGATGACGCCGGGGCAGTTGGGCCCGAGCAGGCGCGTGCCGGGGCAGTCCTCGAGGTAGCGCCTCACCTTCACCATGTCGAGGATGGGGATGCCCTCGGTGATGGCCACCGCCAGCGCGACGCCGGCCTCGGTGGCCTCGATGATGGCGTCGGCGGCGTACGGCGGCGGGACGAAGATGGCGGCGGCGTTGGCGCCGGTCTCGCGCACCGCCTGCTCGACGGTGTTGAAGATGGGCACGGTGGTCTGGAAGCGGGAGCCGCCGCGGCCGGGCGTCACGCCGGCCACGATCTTCGTGCCGTACGACAGCATCTGCTCGGTGTGGAACTTGCCGGCGGATCCGGTGATGCCCTGGACCAGGACGCGGGTATGGCGGTCGACGAGGATGCTCATGCCCTGGCCCCCGTCTCCGGCCCGCGGGCCGCGGCCACGGCCTTGCGGGCCGCGTCGCCGAGGTCGTCGGCCGAGGTGATGGCGAGGCCGCTCGAGGCCAGGATGTCCTTGCCCAGCTCGACGTTGGTGCCCTGGAGGCGGACCACCACCGGCACCGCCAGCCCGATCTGGCGCGCGGCGGCGACGATGCCGTTGGCGATGACGTCGCACTTCATGATGCCGCCGAAGATGTTGACGAGCACCGCCTTCACCGCCGGATCCTGGAGGATGATCTTGAAGGCCACCGCCACCTTGGCCGCATCGGCGCCGCCGCCGACGTCGAGGAAGTTGGCGGGCCGCCCGCCGCAGAGCTGGATGACGTCCATGGTGGCCATGGCGAGCCCGGCGCCGTTCACCATGCACCCGATGTCGCCGTCGAGCGCGATGTAGGAGAGGTCGTGCTCCTTGGCCTGCGTCTCCTTGGGGTCCTCCTCCCCGGGGTCGCGCATGGCCGCCACGTCGGGGTGGCGATAGAGGGCGTTGTCGTCGAAATTGAGCTTGGCGTCGACGGCCAGGATGCCGCCCTCCTCGGTGATGACGAGGGGGTTGATCTCGGCGAGGGTGGCATCGGTGGCGATGTAGGCCGTGTAGAGGCCGGTGGCGAAGCGGACGAAGGCGCCGACGGTGTCGCCCACGAGGCCGAGCGCGAAGGCCAGCTTGCGGGCCTGGTAGGGGAGGAGCCCGGTGAGCGGGTCCACGGTGACGCGGAGGATCTTCTCCGGGTGCTGGCGAGCCACCTCCTCGATGTTCACCCCGCCCTCGGTGGAGGCCATCACCGTGACGCGGCCGGTCTCGCGGTCGAGGGTCATGCCCAGGTACATCTCCCGAGCGATGCGGCACCCCTCCTCCACGTAGACCTTGCGGACCTCCTGCCCCTCGGGGCCGGTCTGCGGGGTCCTGAGCATCATGCCGAGCATGACCTCGGCGATGCGCCGCGCGTCCTCGGGGGTACGGGCGATCTTGACGCCGCCGCCCTTGCCGCGGCCGCCGGCGTGGATCTGGGCCTTCACCACGCAGAGGCCGCCGCCGAGCTGGCGCGCCGCGCCCTGGGCCTCGAGCGGCGTCGCCGCGAGGTAGCCGCGCGGGACGGGCACGCCGAACCTCCGGAGGATCTCCTTGGCCTGGTACTCGTGGATCTTCACTGTCGCGCCCCCGGGCGCTGGATGGAGCACGGCCGGCGCCCCCCTGCGCGGAGAGCGCCGGCCTCGATGGACGTCGTTAGAGCTTCGTCTCGGCGACCGACTTCTTCACGCTGTCGACCGACTTGGCGAACATCGCCTTCTCCTCGTCGGTGAGGTCGAGCTCGACGACCCGCTCGACGCCGCTCGCGCCGATCACCACCGGAACGCCGACGAACAGGCCCTTCACGCCGTACTGGCCCTCGAGCAGTGCCGAGCAGGGGAGGACGCGCTTCTGGTCGCGGAGGAACGACTCGGCCATCGTCACGGCGCTTGCCGCCGGTGCGTAGAAGGCCGAGCCGGTGCCGAGCAGCGCCACGATCTCGCCGCCGCCCTTGCGGGTGCGCTCGACGATCGAGTCGAGCTTGGCCTTGTCGAGGAACTTCCCGAGCGGGATGCCCGCGATGGAGCTGTAGCGGAGCACCGGCACCATGTCGTCGCCGTGGCCGCCCAGCACCACGCCCACCACGTCCTGGGGCGAGACGCCCGCAGCATCGCCGATGAAGTACTGGAAGCGCGAGGCGTCGAGCACGCCGGCCATGCCGACCACCCGGTTCTTCGGGAAGCCGGTGATCTTGTACATCGCGTACACCATCGAATCGAGCGGGTTGGTGACGACGATGACGAAGGAGTTGGGGGCGTACTGCTTGATGCCCTGAGCCACCTTGGTGATGGCCTCGAGGTTGACCTTGAGGAGGTCGTCCCGGCTCATGCCCGGCTTGCGCGGCACGCCGGCGGTGACGATGCAGACGTCGGCGTCCTTGATGATCGAGTAGTCGGTGGTGCCGCCGCCCGTGACGTTGACGTCGAACTTCAGGACGCCGCGCGTCTCCTGGAGGTCGAGCGACTTGCCCTTCGCCACGCCCTCCATGATGTCCACGGCGACCACGTCGCCGAGGTTCCGCTGTCCGCAGAGCAGGGCCATGGTGCCGCCGATCTGCCCCGCGCCAATGAGTGCGATCTTCTTGCGTGCCATGTCAGGTCTCCCCGGTTGCCTACATGTGCTTGATGATCTCGTCGCCGAACTGCGAGCACTTCACCTCGACCACGTCGGTCAACCCCTCCTGCTTCATGAGTCGGGCGAAGTCGTACGTCACCCGGTGCGCGCCGATGGCGCCGTCCATGCCCTTGACGATGAGGTCGGCCGCCTCGTTCCAGCCGAGGTGGCGGAACATCATCTCGCCCGACAGGATCACCGAGCCCGGATTCACCTTGTCCTGGTCGGCGTACTTCGGTGCGGTGCCGTGGGTCGCCTCGAAGATGGCATGGCCGGAGACGTAGTTGATGTTGCCGCCCGGGGCGATGCCGATGCCGCCCACCTGGGCGGCCAGCGCGTCGGACAGGTAGTCGCCGTTCAGGTTCAGCGTCGCGACGACGTCGAACTCTTCCGGGCGGGTCAAGACTTGCTGCAGGGTGATGTCGGCGATGGCGTCCTTGACGAGGAGCTTGCCCTTGGCGAGCTCGGCCTTCTGCTCGGCATTGGCGGCCTCCTCGCCCTTCTGGGCCTTGGTCTTCTCCCAGTGCTCCCAGGTGTAGACCCTGTCGCCGAACTCGCGCTCCGCGAGGGCGTAGCCGTAGTTGCGGAACGCGCCCTCGGTGAACTTCATGATGTTGCCCTTGTGCACGATGGTGACGCTCTTGCGCTTGAGCCTCAGCGCGTACTCGATCGCCGCGCGGACGAGCCGCTCGGTTCCCTCGCGCGACACCGGCTTGACGCCGATGCCGGTGGAGCCCGGAAAGCGGATCTTCTTGAACTCCTTCGGGAACTCCTTCTCGATGAAGGCGAGCATCTTCTTCGCCTGCTCCGAGCCCGCCTCCCACTCGATGCCGGCGTAGATGTCCTCGGTGTTCTCGCGGAAGATCACCATGTCGACCTTCTGCGGGTTCTTCACCGGCGACGGCACGCCCTTGAACCAGCGAACCGGCCGCAGGCAGACGTACAGGTCCAGCATCTGGCGCAGCGCCACGTTGAGCGAGCGGATGCCGCCCCCGATGGGCGTGGTGAGCGGGCCCTTGATGCCGACGAGGTACTCCTTGTACGCCGCGACGGTCTCGTCGGGGAGCCAGTTGTTGAACTTGGTGAAGGCCTTCTCGCCGGCGTACACCTCGGCCCAAGCGATCTTCTTCTTGCCCCTGTAGGCCTTCTCCACCGCGGCGTCGAGGACGCGCTGGCTGGCGCGCCAGATGTCGCGGCCGGTGCCGTCGCCCTCGATGAAGGGCAGGATGGGGCGGTCCGGAACGCTGAGCTTCCCGCCCGTCAGCGTGATCTTCTGACCATCCTTCGGAATCACCGGTTTGGCGTCGGCCATCTTGGAGCGACCTCGTTTCGGTTGTCGGGGAAAGGGGTGGCGAGCGGCGTTTTGTACACCGCTGAATCGCACCTGTAAAGCGCCCTTTCCCGCGGATCCTGCGCAGGATCAAGTCGCTTTTCCGGCCCCTGGCGCAGGCTCGCCGAAGCGCGCCAGCCGCGCGCCGCGGGCCGCGACGGCCTCCCGCGCGCGGGGGTCGCAGAGGGCCGCGAGCTCCGCCTCCCGCTCCGCGCCGAAGGAGGTCCGGACGGAGGACGGGGCGTGGCCCGGGTGGCACATGAGCTCGGTCGTCCCCTCCGGGAGTGCGGCCAGCGCCGAGAGCAGCCGCTCCGCCGTCCAGCACGGGCGCAGGGCGGCGTCGCCCAGGAAGTGATCCGCCGTACGGACCCCGGCGGCCCTGAGCGCCGCCCGCATGGCCGAGTCGATCGCGCGCACCGGGAGGCCGCACTCCAGGGCGACGGCGGCGACGCCCGCGAGCACCGCCGGCGCCGCGTGGGCGTGCCTGTGGCTGTCGAGGTGCGTCGGGGGTGCTCCCCGCAGCCGCTCGAAGAGGCCCATCTGGCGGCGGACCTCGGCCTCCGCCTCCGCCTGCGAGAGGCCCGGGTCGAGCACCGCGTGGAGGCCGAGGCCGAGCGACGCCGGGGCGGCGGCGAGGGCCGCGGCCGCGAAGGACGTCTCGACCATGGCGCTGGCGCTCGTGACGATGCCGCGGCGGTGCGCCTCCAGGATGCCGCGATCGATCTCGGGGTCGTACCCGAGGTCGTCCGCGTTGACCACCAGCACGAGTGCACTCACTCGAGCGACGCCCCCCCGTTCGCCTGCGCCGCGGCCGGCAGCCGGGGCAGCTCCACCGTGAACGTGGACCCGGAGCCGGGCGCGCTCGCGAGCCGGATGCTCCCGCCGTGGGCCTCGACGATCTCGCGAGCGATGTAGAGGCCCAGGCCGAGCCCCCCGAAGTGCTGCGCCGGGACGGCCCGCTCGAACCGGCCGAAGACCCGCTCGTGGTGCTCGGGGGCGATGCCGATCCCCTGGTCGGCCACGGTCAGCCGGGCGCGGTCCTCGTCGGCGTCCACGGCCATGGCGATGGGCCTGCCCTCCCCGAACTTCACGGCGTTCACGAGGAGGTTCGTGAGCACCTGCTCGATCCGGAGCCGGTCCCAGCGCCCCACGGCGGGCCGGTCGGCCCGGAGCGCGATGGGCGAGCCCGAGCGCTCCAGCTCCTCGCGCAGGTTCGCGAGCGCCTCGCGCGCCACCTCGGCGAGGTCCATCTCCTCGAGCTTCAGCTCCAGCCGGCCGAGCCGCATGCGGGACACGTCGAGCAGCTCGTTCACGAGGAGCGTGATGCGCCGCGTCTGTCGCTCCAGCGCCTCCACCTTGTCCGCGAGAAAGCGCGGGAGGGACTCGCCCGCCCGCTGCGCGACGCGGTTCAGGAGCTGGAGCTGCAGCTGCAGCGCGGTCACGGGCGTTCGCAGCTCATGGGAGGCGACCGAGAGGAACTCGTCCCGCTCCCGCACCTGGTCCCGCGCCTCCCGGTAGAGCTGGACGCTTCGCTCGAGGCGCTTGCGCTCGGTGACGTCTCGGACGGCGGCGACGGCGTAGGCCTTCCCGTCTGCGCCGAGCGGGGCGAGGCTGATCTCCGCCGCGAACTCCCCGCCGTCCCTCCTCAGGCCGAACAGCTCGAGCCCGAGGCCCATGGGACGAGTGCGGGGCGCGCTGCCGTACTCGGCGCGGTGCATCTCGTGGGTGCCCCGGAGGCGCGCCGGCAGGAGGACCTCCACCTGCTGGCCGACGATCTCGGCGCGCGGCCATCCGAAGAGCCGCTCGGCGACGCCGTTCACGTGGGCGATGCGGCCCGTGTCCCGCTCCACGATCACCATCGCGTCGGGAACCGAATCGAGCAAGGAGAAGTCCATCGGAGCGTCCCTCGTTTGGCGCCTCCTGCGCCGGAGAATCGGGCTACCACCCTCGGCCGGCCCGCGCGGGTCTCCCTCGTTGGGGTAACCGGACGGGCCATCCCTTTCAAGCTCATGGCTGGCCGCGCGGTCCCCGGCTTACGTACACTGTAACCGGCGCCTCGGCGCCGCGGGGGGATCGAGGAGGTCATGCACGCCGCCACGATGGGTCCGGTCATCGCCCTCCCCGCCCTGCTCGCGGCGGGGGCCGCGCTGGTCCTCGCGGGCGGTCCCGGGACCCCCGCCGGAGCGCCCCTCCCCGACTTCCTCGAGATGGAGGTCATGGGGGTCGTGCCCCTGGAGGACGGCGACGCGAACCTCCTCGTCCTCGCCCGCAAGGACGCGGAGTCGGTGCTGACGATGGTCATCGGCCGGCCCGAGGCGGCCGCCATCGACGCGAAGCTCCGCCACGCCACGCCGCCGCGCCCGATGACGCACGACCTCCTCGGCAGCGCCATCGGCGAGCTGGGCGGCAAGGTGGAGCGTGTCGAGATCGTCGGCTACCGGGACGCGATCTTCCTCGCCAGGGTCCGCGTGAGGCAAGGCGCGAGGAGCCTCTCCCTCGACGCGCGGCCGAGCGACTCGGTGGCCCTGGCGCTCCGCGTCGGCGCGCCCATCTTCGCCGCCCGCAAGGTCGTCGAGGAGCAGGGCATCTCGCGTGCCGACCTCGAGAAGATGCGGCGGCGCGGCGAGACGCCCTCACATCCCCCTCGCATCCCGCCGCGGATCGAGGGGACGCAGAGCCTCTGATCCATGGGGCACGGCCGGCGGGGGTCGTCCCTGCGCGCGCTCAAAGTCGCTTCCGGTACCGTCAGGCCGCCGGCACGGGGCGCGCGGGGCCGAGCAAGAAACGGTCCGCGCGCTTCGCGCGCGTACGCATTCTTGCATCGGCTGGCGCACTGTCGATCGAGTCCGTTCGAAGCTCCGTTCGCTCGCGCAGGGGCGACCCCCGCCGGCCGGGCCGAACTCGGAACGCCGCCGGCCGCCCGACGCTACAGCGCCAGGCGGTCGGCGACGTCGGCGGCGACCGGAAGGCGCCAGCGCTCGCCGGCGAGGGACTTCACGATGCCGAGGATCGATCCCACGACGCAGCCCGCGATCCCCAGCGCGCCGAAGAAGCCGACGGAGGGGATGACCGCCACCGCGGCGCAGAGAACGCCGAGCAGCCCGAGCGCGAGCCCCTGCCGGGCGTGGAAGCGCACCGCCTCCGAATGGCGGGCGAAGAGATAGGGAACGAGGGCGAGCAGCCCCAGGTAGCAGAGGATCAGCATCAGCCGGTCGTCCTGCGGCGGCGGCGGGCCGGCGGCACCCCCGTCTCCTCCCCCCGTGGCGGGCGTGGTGGGATCGGCCATGGGTCCCTCCCTACTGGCCCCCGCGGGCCGGCCGCGGCGTGAGCGCCGCGTTCGCGCCCGAGAAGTCGTAGATCGACTCGATCTTCACGTTCCGGTACCGCTCGAGCTTGAAGGCCATCCGCGATAGGGCCGCGAGGAACCCATTCACGTCCGGCGCTCCGCCCTTCTTCGCCTGCTTCCGCAGCCGCTTCACCTCGGCCAGGATGGTCTTGCGGACCTCCTGCGGGTGGTAGAGGAAGGCCCCCGAGAAGTAGAGGCCTTTCTCGTGCGGCAGCAGCCGCGCCTCGAGCAGGTCGCCCTTGGCGAGCCCGGCCATGGTGCGGCGCTCGGTCACGTCGTGGTCCTTGCCGGTGAAGACGTCGCGGAGCCGGATCTCGCCCGGCCGGATCCGGCGGACCTCGAACAAGCCGTGCAGGTTGCGGGAGAGCTCCCGGATCGCGGAGAGCTCGTCGGTGGTGAGCCCATGCGACGGATCCTTGAGGAACAGCTCGAGCGTGGTGTCGGCCCCGTTGGGTCGGAAGTCGTAGAGCATCCAGTCGAGCAGGCCGTTCATCCTCGACTCGAAGCTCTTGTCCTCGTCATGGGGCTCGCCGAAGCGCTCGAAGTAGGCCTGCCGCGCCGCGAGGAGCCAGTCCTTCCTGGCCTCGCCGCTCGCCCAGGCAACGAGCCGCTCGTGCATCTCCTGCAGCGTCATCGGCGCTCCATCATCCCCACGAAGCGCGAGAAGAGCGCCCGGGCGTCGTGCGGCCCCGGAGACGCCTCCGGGTGGTACTGGACGCCGAAGGCGGGGGCGTCGAGCACCTCGATCCCCTCGACCGTGCCGTCGTTCAGGTTCTGATGGGTGACCCGCGCGCGCTTCCCCAGGCTCTTGCCGTCCACCGCGAAGCCGTGGTTCTGGCAGGTGATGTCCACCTTGCCGGTCGCGAGGTCCTGCACCGGCTGGTTGGCGCCGCGGTGTCCGAACTTGAGCTTGTACGTGGAACCGCCCACCGCGAGCGAGAGGATCTGGTGCCCGAGGCAGATCCCGAAGACCGGCACCTTGCCGAGGAGCTCCGCCACCGTCTCGCTCGCGCCCGCCACCGCCGCCGGATCGCCGGGGCCGTTGGTGAGGAAGATCCCGTCCGGCCGGAGCGCCAGCGACTCCGCGGCCGAGGTGCGGCTCGGCACCACCGTGACGCGGCAGCCCGACTCGGCGAGGAGGCGCAGCATGGCGCGCTTGAGTCCCCAGTCGTAGGCCACGACGTGGAAGCGGGCCTCCGCCATCGGGCGGCGCTCCTCCTGCCGCCAGGCGTCGGCGCCCAGCTCGGTCCACTCGTACCGCTCCCTCGTGGAGATGAGGGTGGCGAGATCCTGCCCCTCCATTCCCGGGAGCGAGCGGGCCCGGTCGACGAGCGCCTTCGCGCTCCCCTCGGTGGCGATGACGCCCATCTGCGCGCCGGTGACGCGGATGTGGCGGGTGAGCCGGCGCGTGTCGATGCCCTGGATGCCGACGATCCGGCTCGCCCGGAGGTACTCCTCGAGGCTCCGCTCGGCCCGGAAGCTCGACGGCGCCGCGGCGAGGTGGCGGACGATGAAGCCGGTGGGATGTGGCTTCGCCGACTCCTCGTCGGCGGCGTTCACCCCGGTGTTCCCGAGCTCGGGATAGGTCATGCAGACCATCTGCCCGACGTAGGAGGGGTCGGTGAGGATCTCCTGGTAGCCGGTCATGGCGGTGTTGAAGACCACCTCTCCGGTGGCCTCCCCGGCCGCGCCGAACGGGAGCCCCTCGAAGACCTGGCCGTCGGCGAGGGCGAGGATCGCGCGCTTCATCGCGCCCCTCCGAGCTCGTGGACCAGCCGGCCGCCCACCAGCGCGTGGGTGCAGCGGCCGACGAGCCGGGCCCCCTTCCACGGCGTGTTGCGCCCCTTCGAGTGAAACGCGCCGGGGTCGCAGCGCCATTCCAGGCCCGGATCGAGGATGGCCACGTCGGCGGCCGCGCCCCGGGCGAGCGTCCCGGCCGGAAGGCCGAAGGCCCTGGCCGGGCCGCTGGTCAGCGCCTCGACGAGCCGCCTCTCCGGGAAGGCGCCCTGGCGCGCCAAGCCCAGGCACACCGCGAACGCCGTCTCGAGACCCACGATCCCGTTCGCCGCGGCGTCGAACTCGAGCCGCTTCTCCACCTCGGAGTGCGGGGCGTGGTCGGTGGCGATGGCGTCGAGCGCGCCGTCGGCGATCCCCTCCCGCACCGCGCGCGCGTCGCGCTCCGAGCGCAGCGGCGGGTTCATCTTGAAGTCGGTGTCGTAGCCGGCACGGGCCAGGTCCTCGTCGGTGAGGGCGAGGTGGTGCGGCGTCGCCTCGGCGGTGACCTGCACGCCGCGCCCGCGGGCCTCGCGGATGGCGCGGACGCTCCCCTCCGTGGACACGTGCTGGACGTGGAGCCGGCCGCCGGTCAGCTCGGCAAGCGCCAGGTCGCGCGCCACCATGACGTCCTCGGCTTGGGCCGGGATGCCCCTCAGGCCCATGCGGGTCGAGGCCGCCCCCTCGTTCATCACGCCCTTGCCGACGAGCAGGAGGTCCTCCTCGTGCACCGCCACCGGGAGCCCGAACGCCTTCGCGTACTCGAGGGCCCGGCGCATGAGCGCCGAGGACGTGACCGGCTTGCCGTCGTCGGACACGGCGACGCAGCCCGAGACCTTGAGCTCCCCGTATTCGGCGAGCTCCTCGCCCTTCTGGGCCCTGGAGATGCAGCCCACCGGGTACACGCGGGCGAGCCCCGCCGCGGCCGCGCGCGCGCGCACGAGCTCGGTCACGCTGGCGTTGTCGTTCGGGGGCGCGGTGTTGGGCATGGCCACTACCGACGTGAAGCCGCCCGCCACCGCGGCCCGCGCGCCGGTGGCCACCGTCTCCTTGTACTCCTGGCCCGGCTCGCGCAGGTGCACGTGGAGATCGACGAAGCCGGGTGTCACCCATTTGCCCCGGGCGTCCAGCACCCTGGCGTCGCGCGGCCGATCCAGGCGCTCCACCACCTCGGCGATGACGCCGTCCCGGACGACGACGGTGCGCACGCCGTCCACCCCACTCGCCGGGTCGATGACCCGGCCGCCCTCGATGAAGATCGTTCCGCCGGACTCGCTCATGCCTGGGCTCTCCCGGAGCCGCTCGCCTCGGCCGAGGGCCCGCCGGCGAGGAGGTAGAGGATGGCCATCCGCACCGCCACCCCATTCTCCACCTGGTCGAGGATGACGCTGCGGGGCCCGTCGGCCACCTCGGGTGCGAGCTCGACACCCCGGTTGATGGGGCCGGGGTGGAGGATGACGCAGGAGGGGATGAGCCAGTCCTCCGCCTTCTTGACGTTGAGCCCCCAGAGCTTGGAGTACTCGCGGGTGCCGGGGATGAGCGGGTCGCCGATGCGCTCGTGCTGGATGCGCAGCATGACGACGGCGTCGGCCCCCTCCACCGCCGTCCGGAGATCGTGGTGGACGGTCGCCCCGAGCTTCTCGACGCCCATCGGGATCATGGTGGGCGGCCCGCAGAGCCGCACGCGGGCGCCGAGCTTCGTGAGGGCGTGCAGGTCGGAACGGGCCACGCGCGAGTGGGAGATGTCCCCCACGATGGCGACCGTCTTGCCGTCGAACCCGCCGAGCCGCTCGCGCAGCGTGAAGCAGTCGAGCAGCCCCTGGGTCGGGTGCTCGTGCGCCCCGTCGCCGGCGTTCACCACCGAGCAGGAGACGTTCCTCGCCACCAGGTCCGGCGCGCCGCCCGAGGAGTGCCGGATGACCAGCACGTCGGGGCGCATGGCCTCGAGGTTCCTCGCCGTGTCGATGAGGGTCTCGCCCTTGGTGACCGACGAGGTGGCCGCCGTCCAGCTGAGCGTATCGGCGGAGAGGATCTTGGCGGCCGTCTCGAACGAGCTGCGCGTGCGCGTCGAGGTCTCGAAGAAGAGCGTCACCACCATCTTGCCGCGGAGGGTCGGCACCTTCTTCAGGGGACGGCGCAACACCTCCTTCATGGAGACGGCGAGGTCGAGCACCTCGAGGATCTCCTCGCGGGAGAAGGCCTCGAGAGCGATGCAGTGCCGGTGGCGCCCGATCACGTCCCCCTCCTCGCACGGATGACGACCGCGTCCTCGGCCGCGCCCCCCTCGCGCAAGCGCACCACCACGTCCTCGCCCTCCGGGACCTCGATCCGCGCCCCCGCGAAGTCGGGGGCCACGGGCAGCTCCCGCCCGCCGCGGTCGACCAGGACGGCGAGCCACACCCGGCGAGGCCGGCCGAAGTCCACGATCTCGTCGAGCGCCGCCCGCACCGTCCGTCCGGTGTAGAGCACGTCGTCCACGAGCACGATGGTCTTGCCCTGCACCGGGAAGCGGACGTCGGTGGGGCCCACCACCGGAGCGCTGCCGCGCTCGGCGAGGTCGTCCCGGTAGAGGGCGATGTCGAGCGTCCCGAAGGGCGGCTCCCGGCCGGTCGCGGCCGCGATCTCCGCGCGGAGCCTTCCGGCGAGGTGCACGCCGCCGGTGCGGATACCGACGATGGCGAGGTCGGCCTTCTCGGCGCCGGCCCGCTCGGCGATCTCGCGGGCCATGCGGCGGACCGCCCGCTGGACGGCGTCGGCGTTCATGGAAGCGCGCTCTCTCATCAGCGCGCCGGTCCCCAATCCGGCCGGCTGATGTCGAAGGTCATGTCGATCTGGAACGTCTTCTCGTCGACCCGCTCGATCCACGGATAGGTGACCCGCCGCGAGTACTCGAAGGCCACGCGGAGCGTGGGCGGGTCGACCGTGCTCAGGGTGCGCTCCCAGATGACGTCCTGGGGCTTGATGTCGATGACCGGGACCTTGTGAATCCGGCCGTCCTCGCCGACGACCGGCTCGGTTTCCAGCGTCCGGAACTTGTGGGTCATGGATTCGACGAGGAAGGCGTCGGCGGGGTTCTTCACCGCCTGGTTGGCGTAGTCCCGGACGACCTGCTTCACCTCGTAGTTGACGAAGTAGATGGGGACCCACACCCAGGTGAGGTACGCCGCGACCGCAATGCCGACGAGCAGCACCGCCGTGACCCAGGTCACTGCGCCCCTCTCGCCGAGGAACCGGGACCGCTGCTGGAGGGGGGAGGTCATGGGCGATCGGGGTTTTAGCGCTACTCGATCCGTTTGAGAAGCCGCTCGGCGCGGATGCCCGACTGGGCGAAGGGGAAGAACCCTCCCCGGCCCCAGCTCCACCACACGCGCATCGCCCTTCCCTTGACGTTCTCGACCGGCACCTGCCAGCCCCCGTCGGTCCGGCTGTCGGCCGAGCGATCGCGGTTGTCGCCCATGACGAACACGTGGCCGGGGGCCACGGTCAGGAAGGGGCCCTCCCGATCGCCGAAGCGGGAGTGGCGGCACTGGACCACGTCGTGCACGCGGACGCCGTCGCGGGCCGCCGCGGCCCAGGCCTTCTCGGCCTCCTGCGGGGAATCGCCCGCCGGCCGCTCGAGGGGCCCCAGGGCGAGCCGCTCGTGGAAGCGGAGACAGGTGTCGCGCCACCACCTCCCGGTGGACTCGTTCCGCTCCTCGTAGCCGAACCCGCCCGCGGCCTCGCGGGGCTGCGGCACGCCGTTCAGGTGGAGGAGCTGGTCGCGGATCTCGACGACGTCGCCGGGGACGCCCACGACGCGCTTGACGAGGTCGTTTCCCGGCTCGCGCGGGTTCTCGAACACCACCACGTCGCCGCGGCGCGGGGGCGCGAGGTCGAAGAAGCGGCGGGAGGCGAACGGCACGCGCGGGCCGTAGGCCAGCTTGTCCACGAGCACCTGGTCCCCCTCGAGCAGCGTCGGCGCCATCGAGTTGGAGGGGATCCGGAAGGGCTCCACCAGGAAGGCGCGGAGGAAGAGGGCCGCGGCCACCGCCACCAGCACCGCCTCGGCGTACTCGCGCCACGCGGCCCTCCGCGCGAAGGCAAGGTGCTTCTCCCACAGCCCGTCGAGCCGCAGCAGGGCTCCGGAGAGCCGCTCGCGGTCCTCCCCCCCCGCGGCCTCCTGCACCTCGCGGACCGCCGCCTCGATCTCGCGGCCCGGCTCCTCCCCCACCCGCTTGCGGTGCCGCTCCAGGAGCGCGAGGGTCTGCCGCGCGAAGCGCAGGGCCTCGCGGCGGGCCCGGGAGATCCTGGGGCGCTTCCGGGCCAAGGCGCGGGTCAGTCCTCCACCTTGAGGACGGCGAGGAAGGCCTCCTGGGGGATCTCCACCGAGCCCACCTGCTTCATGCGCTTCTTCCCCTCCTTCTGCTTCTCGAGGAGCTTGCGCTTGCGCGTGATGTCGCCGCCGTAGCACTTGGCGAGGACGTTCTTGCGGTAGGCCTTGACGGTCTCGCGCGCGATCACCTTGGCGCCGATGGCCGCCTGGATGGCCACCTCGTACATCTGCTTGGGAATCACCTCGCGCAGCTTCTGGCAGACCTCGCGCCCCCGCTCGTAGGCGTGCTCGCGGTGGACGATGACGCTGAGCGCATCCACCGGGTCGCCGTTGATGAGGATGTCGAGCTTGACGAGGTCGGCCTCCTGGTACCCCTTGAGGTCGTAGTCGAGCGAGGCGTATCCGCGCGAGACGCTCTTCAGCCGGTCGAAGAAGTCGAAGACCACCTCGGCGAGCGGGATCTCGTAGGTGATCTGCACGCGCCTCGTCCCGACGTATTTCATGTCCTTCTGGACGCCGCGCCGCTCCTGGCACAGCTTCAGGATGGCGCCCACGTCCTCGGCGCGGCCGTGCACGTGGCAGGTGAGGATCGGCTCCTCGAGCCGGGCGATCCTCTGTGCCGGGGGCAGCCTCGCCGGGTTGTCGATCTCCTGCACCGCACCCTGGGTGTCGGTGACGCGGTAGACCACCGACGGAGCGGTGGTGATGAGCGTGAGGTCGTACTCGCGCTCGAGCCGTTCCTGCACGATCTCCATGTGCAAGAGGCCCAGGTAGCCGCAGCGGAAGCCGAAGCCGAGGGCCTGCGACGTCTCCGGCTCGAAGGTGAAGGCCGAGTCGTTGAGGCGCAGCTTCTCGAGGGCGTCGCGCAGTTGGTCGTAGTCGGCGGCCTCGATGGGGAAGACGCCGCTGAAGACCATGGGCTTCACCACCTTGAACCCCGGGAAGGGCTCGGCGGTGGGGCGGTCCGCGTCCGTGAGCGTGTCGCCGACCTTGGCCTCCTGGACCTCCTTCACGTTGGCGACGACGACCCCCACCTCGCCGGCGATGAGCGTCTCCACCGGCCGCGAGAAGGGGGCGAACACCGCCAGGCCCTGGACCTCGTACTCCTTCCGCGTGGACCAGAGCCGGATCCGCTGGCGCGGGGCGAGGCTGCCCTCGAAGACGCGCACGAGCATCACCACGCCGCGGTAGGAGTCGTACCAGGAGTCGAAGATGATCGCCTTGAGCGGGTTGGCGGGGTCGCCGCTCGGGGGCGGCACCTTCTTCACCACCTGCTCCAGGATATCCTCGATGCCGATCCCCTCCTTGGCGGAGGCCGCCACCGCCTCGGAGGCGTCGAGCCCGATGACGTCCTCGATCTCGCGGCGCACGCCCTCGACGTCGGCCGAGGGCAGGTCGATCTTGTTGATGACGGGGATGACCTCGAGGTCGTGGTCGAGGGCCTGGTAGACGTTGGCGAGCGTCTGGGCCTCGACGCCCTGGCTCGCGTCCACGACCAGGATCGCCCCCTCGCAGGCAGCGAGCGAGCGCGAGACCTCGTAGGCGAAGTCCACGTGACCAGGAGTGTCGATGAGGTTGAGCTCGTAGTCCTTGCCGTCACGGGCCCGGTAGGCCATTCGCACGGTCTGGGCCTTGATGGTGATGCCGCGCTCCCGCTCCAGGTCCATGTTGTCGAGGAACTGGGCCTGGGCGTCGCGCGCGTTGACCGTCCCCGTCCTCTCGAGCAGCCGGTCGGCGAGCGTGGACTTCCCGTGATCGATGTGCGCGATGATCGAGAAGTTGCGGATGTGGGCGTTGGCTTCGGACATGAGGAGCGACGCGCTTTTAGCACGCGAGCCGCCGCGTCGCCACCCGCGCCGCCCGAGCCGGCGCGGGTCGCAGTCGGATCGCCGTCGGCCCTTCGCGGCCCCTGTTCGCCCCTCGATCCCGGTACGCCGTGACTATTTAGAGAACGCTTCGCATCCCCAGGATACTGTGTCCGTTTCGGGTCTGGACCACTACAGGTTGTGGTCGATTGCTTGACAGACCCGTGGCGCCTGCTACATTGCGCCCTCGTCCGCTGCGAGGAATCGAGAGGCAGCGGCGAGCGACGGACGCGGGACGGAACGCAGGAACGGCCGCAGGGGCGTGGGATGTCAGAGGCATGGGTTAGGGCGTCGGGGCGGTTTCGTGCAGGTCGGGTCGTTCCCGACGCTCCAGGGGTGTCCGAAGCGCGGGGTGGCTTCGTCTGCGGTTGCTGACCTGATGAGACGGCCGAGCGAGCCTCCGGACCATCACACGCGGGCCGGCCGGAGGCGGAGAACATGGCGGGCGCGAGGAGCTCTCGCAGCCCTTGGGAGTTTTCTCGTCCCGATCGCGGGACGAGGGGACGCTTGGAGGCAGTCGATGATCGAGCGGGAAGGCATGTCGGCGCAGAGGAAGGTGGCACGTTCGGCGCGCAGGGGCGCGCGCAAGGGAATCGCCGTTCCCCGTTACTTCACCACCCCCGGGGTCGACCCGGCCGAGGAGCTGGCCTGGGAGGTCCGCACCGCGGCCATCACCGGCGAGGGCGGGAAGGTGATCTTCGAGCAGCGGGACGTCGAGGTTCCGAAGAGCTGGTCGGCGCTGGCGACCAACGTCGTCGCCTCCAAGTACTTCCGCGGCGCGCTCGGCTCGCCGGGGCGCGAGCGCTCGGTGAAGCAGCTCGTCGGGCGCGTCGTGCGCAGCATCGGCGCCTGGGGGCGCAAGGACGGCTACTTCGGCTCGGAGGAGGACGCCGCCGCCTTCGAGGCGGAGCTCGGCCACCTCCTCTACCGCCAGAAGATGAGCTTCAACTCCCCGGTCTGGTTCAACGTCGGCGTCGAGGAGCACCCGCAGTGCTCGGCGTGCTTCATCAACTCGGTCGGCGACTCCATGGACTCGATCCTGAAGCTCGCCCACACCGAGGGCATGCTCTTCAAGTACGGCTCGGGAACCGGGTCCAACCTGTCCCGGATCCGCGCCTCCAGGGAGATGCTCTCCGGCGGCGGCGAGGCCTCCGGCCCCGTCTCCTTCATGCGCGGCTTCGACGCCTTCGCCGGCGTCATCAAGTCGGGCGGCAAGACCCGCCGCGCCGCCAAGATGGTGATCCTGAACGCCGACCACCCCGACATCGTCGAGTTCGTGCACTCCAAGGCCGAGGAGGAGAAGAAGGCCTGGGCCCTCATCGACGCCGGTTACGATGGCGGCTTCAACGTCAAGGGGGGGGCCTACGACTCGGTGTACTTCCAGAACGCCAACCACTCGGTGCGGGTCACCGACGCCTTCATGCGCGCCGTCGTGGACGACGCCGAGTGGCCCCTCACGGCCCGCACCGACGGCCGGGCGCTCGAGAAGGTGAAGGCCCGCGATCTCATGGCGAAGATCGTCGACGCGGCCTGGCAGTGCGGCGACCCGGGTCTGCAGTTCGACACCACGGTGAACGCCTGGCACACCTGCCCGGCCACGGATCGCATCAACGCCTCGAACCCGTGCTCGGAGTACATGTTCCTCGACGACTCGGCCTGCAACCTGGCGTCGCTGAACCTCATGCACTTCCGCTCCATCGACGGCGGCTTCGACGCCGAGTCGTTCAAGCGCGCCGTGGACCTCACCATCCTGGCCCAGGAGATCCTGGTCTCCAGCGCCAAGTACCCGACCGAGGCCATCGGCAAGAACAGCGAGGCCTATCGGCCGCTCGGCCTCGGCTACGCCAACCTCGGCGCCCTGCTCATGGCGACGGGCGTGCCGTACGACTCCGACGCTGGCCGGGCCACCGCGGCGGCCGTCACCGCTCTCATGACGGGCGAGGCCTACGCCATGAGCGCCCGCATCGCGGCGCACACCGGCCCCTTCTCCGGCTTCGAGAAGAACCGGGAGCCCTGCCTCGGCGTCCTCGCGAAGCACGCTGACCACGTGGAGCGGATCGATGCCGGGCTCGCGCCGGCCGATCTCGTTGCCGCCGCCCGCGGCTCCTGGGCCGACGCCCGCAAGCTCGCGGCCCACCACGGCGTGCGCAACGCCCAGGTGACGGTCCTCGCCCCCACCGGGACCATCGGCTTCATGATGGACTGCGACACGACCGGCATCGAGCCCGACATCGCCCTCGTGAAGTACAAGAAGCTCGTCGGCGGCGGCGTGCTCAAGATCGTGAACAACACGGTGCCGCTCGCCCTGCAGAAGCTCGGGTACTCGAGCGACGCCGTCGGCGCCATCCTTCAGTACATCGACGAGGTGGAGACCATCGAGGGCGCGCCGGGGCTCCGCGAGGAGCACCTGCCGGTCTTCGACTGCGCCTTCAAGCCCCAGAACGGCGCGCGGTCCATCCACTACATGGGCCACATCCGCATGATGGGGGCGGTGCAGCCGTTCCTCTCCGGCGCCATCTCCAAGACCGTCAACATGCCGAACGGCGCCACCGCCGAGGACATCGAGCGTGCCTACCTCGAGGCCTGGCGGCTCGGCCTCAAGGCCATCGCGGTCTACCGCGACGGCTGCAAGCGCAGCCAGCCGCTCAACGCCGGCAAGGAAAAGGGGAGGAAGGGCGCCGGGGCCGCGGCCGAGCCCGGCGAGCGGCTCGCCCGGCGCCGTCTGCCGGACGAGCGCCGCTCCATCACCCACAAGTTCTCCATCGGCGGCCACGAGGGGTACATGACCGTCGGCATGTACGACGACGGCACGCCCGGCGAGCTGTTCGTGGTGATGGCCAAGGAGGGCTCGGTGGTGTCGGGCCTGATGGACAGCTTCGCCACGTCCATCTCCATGGCGCTGCAGTACGGGGTTCCACTCAAGGTGCTCTGCGACAAGTTCAGCCATACCCGCTTCGAGCCCTCCGGATTCACCGGCAACCCGGACATCCCCATCGCCAAGTCGATCACCGACTACATCTTCCGGTGGCTCTCCCTCAAGTTCCTGCCGAGCGAGGACGTCGTCGCGGCCTCGAAGGACCTCCCGCCCGGCGCCGCGCCGGCGGCCCCGCGGGCCGCGGCGGCGACCCGCACGATCGAGGCGGCAGTGCTGCCCTCGCCGGTCATCGCCGTGGCGGCGGCGGAGACGCCGTACCTGGGCCAGGCCGACGCCCCGCCCTGCCCCACCTGCGGCAGCATCACGGTGCGCAACGGCGCCTGCTACAAGTGCGTGAACTGCGGGGCGACGACGGGCTGCAGCTAGGCCGCGCGCGCCCGACGGATCGGGAAGGGCGCCCGGCCTCGGCCGGGCGCCCTCGGCGTTTCGGCGTGCGCTCGAATCCTTCGAGACCTTCAGCGCCCCTGGATGAGGTCGCACCCCCGCACGTCTTCCTGGGCCTCCGTCTCCTTGTCGTCCATGAGGTAGAGGTTCGCATTCGCGGAGATCCAACCCATGGCCGGAGTGACCTTGACGTAGTGGTTCCTTCCAGCGGCCGCCGTGAAGGTCAGGTTCTTGTCGCTCTCCGCCTGGACCTCCACCGTGTGCGGCCCGGGAGCGACCATGACCATGAGGAACGTGGAGCCCGGGAGCGATCCGACCAGCTTCCCGTCCACGGAAACGGGGAACTTGACGGCCGAGCCGAAGCTCGAGGCCCGGTAGACGTAGAGGTTGGCCGAGTCCGGGCGGGTCGCGAAGGCCTTGACGGCCGCGTCCTGGTCCTTGGTGGCGAGAGGAACGTGTGCACAACCGGCCGCGAGCAGCGCGGCGAGAGCAGCGAGCCGAGCGATCCTCATGAGACCCCCTGATGAGGCGGGCGGGGGTTGCCACCGCCGGACCCCTCCGGCGGCGACCCCTCCGCTGGACCCGGAGTGTACCACTCATGGGTCGGAGGAGGAGCCTTCTCGCCGTCGCGACCGGGATGCCCGGAGGGTTCCTCAGTCCTCGACGACGAGCTTGCCGTTTCCCATTCCCATGGCGGAGCAGTGGAACGCCTCGACGCCGGACTTCATGGGGGTGATGGTGAGGCTCACCGCCTTGTCGAGCGGGAGCACGAAGCTCTTCACCTTCTCGTCCGGGATGTCGATGGCCTTGATGCAGGTGGCGTCGGTCAGGCGGGTGAAGACCAGTGTGACGGCCTCGCCCTTCTTGAGCCTCACCTCCCGCGGCTCGAAGCCGGCGGCGGTGACCTTGATCTCGACCCGGCGGCCGGCGGCCGGCGCCCTGTCGGCGGCGAGGGCGGGCGCGGCGAGCAGGGCGAGGGAGGCGAGGACGGCGAGGCGCATGTGCGGTCTCCTCGAGAGCGGCAGGTGGACGGGGATCATACCCTTGGACCGCGGAAGGTCCGGAGGGATTCAAGCGCGTCCGGCGGATCCCCTCCGGCGCCGGATCAGTGGAAGTCCCGGGACCGTGCGCCGGCGCCGGAGGCGAGAGAAAGGGGGGCGATCTCCCGCACCCGGACGTTCACCACCTTGCCGGTCCGCTCCACCCGCCCCCGCGCCAGGAGGAAGGGCGCCCCCCGCACGATCGGCCGGAACCGCTCGTAGACGTCGGGCATCACCACCAGGTTGGCGATCCCGGTCTCGTCCTCCAGCGAGACGAAGAGGACGCCCTTCGCCGTCTCCGGCTGCTGCCGCACGATGACGAGCCCCGCCACCTCCACCGCCGCCCGGTCGCGCATCCGCGCGAGCTCCCGCGCCGAGCGCACGCTCCGGCCCGCGAGCGCGGGGCGCAGGAACGACATGGGGTGGGCCCGCTCGGAGAGGCCGGTCGCGGCGTAGTCGGCGGCCACCTCCTCCGCCGCGTTCGCTTGCGGCAGCTCCGCCTCCGGCTCGAGCGGGAGCCGCCCGGCGAAGAGGTCGCCCTCGTCCCCCGGCCCCACCGCCAGCGTCTTCCACAGGGCGCTGCGGCGCCGGGACTCGAGGGAGCGGAGGGCCCCGGCCTCGGCGAGCCGCGCGAGCCAGGCCCGGGAGAGCCGGGCGCGGCGCGCCAGGTCCTCGAGGGAGGCGAAGGGGGCGAGCCGGCGGGCGGAGAGGATCGCCTCCCCAACGGCGCGCGGCAGGCCACGCACCTGGGAAAGGCCGATCCGCAGCGCGGGGGCCTCCGCCGCGGCCGGGACGCCGGCGGTGCCCTCGAGGGTGCACTCCCACGCGCTCGCGCAGACGTCCACGCCCCGCACCTCCACCCCGTGGCGCTTCGCGTCCTCGACGAGCGTGTGCGGGGCGTAGAAGCCCATGGGCTGGCTGTCGACGAGCGCGGCGGCGAAGGGGGCCGGGTGGTAGCGCTTGAGCCACGCCGAGGCGTAGACCAGGAGCGCGAACGAGGCGGCGTGGGACTCGGGGAAGCCGTAGCCGGCGAACCCGTGGAGCTGGCGCAGGATGGCCTCGGCGTCCTCGCGGGGGATGGCGCGCTCGGCCATGCCGGCGACGAGCCGTCCGCGCATCTCCTCGAGCCGCTCGTGGGAGCGCTTGTGGGTCATGACGCGCCGGAGCTCGTCGGCCTCGCCGGGGGTGAAGCCGGCGGCGACGACGGCGAGCCGCATGGCCTGCTCCTGGAAGAGCGGCACCCCCAGGGTCTTCTCCAGCACCGGCCGGAGCGGGGCGTAGGGGTAGCGGACCTCCTCGAGCCCGTCGCGGCGGCGCAGGAAGGGGTGGACCATCCCGCCCTGGATGGGCCCGGGGCGGATGATGGCCACCGAGATGACGAGGTCGTAGAAGCGGCGGGGCTTGAGGCGCGGCAGGAGCGACATCTGCGCCCGCGACTCGATCTGGAAGACGCCGATGGTGTCCGCCCGGCAGATCATGTCGTAGACCGCCGGGTCCTCGGCGGGGATGGCCGCGAGCGAGTCCGGGTGCGGGACGGGCGTCGGAAGGGCCGGCGCCGGCCGGTGACGCGCCAGCAGCGCGAGGCAGCGCGAGACGGCGGTGAGCATGCCGAGGCCGAGCAGGTCCACCTTGAGGAGGTCGAGCTCGGCGAGGTCGTCCTTGTCCCACTGCACCACGGTGCGGCCCGGCATGGCGGCCGGCTGGATGGGGACGGTCTCGCAGAGGGGCCGGCGGGTGATGACGAAGCCGCCCACGTGGACGGAGAGGTGGCGCGGGAAGCCCGCGATCTCCCCGGCGAGCCGGAGGGTCTCCCGCACCGCCGGGGAAGCGTCCCCGTCGAGGCCGGCCTGGGCGAGGAGCGCGGGCGGGACCGCGGCCGGGTCCTCATGGGTGCCGGTGAGCTTCGCCAGGCGGTCCGCCTGGGCGAGGGAGAGCCCGAGGGCCTTGCCCACGTCGCGCAGCGCCGAGCGGGCGCGGTAGCTGATGACCTCGCACACCATGCCGGCGTGGCCGCGCCCGTACTTCTCGTAGACGTACTGGAGCACCTCCTCGCGTCGCTCGTGCTCGAAGTCCACGTCGATGTCGGGCGGCTCGCCCCGCTCGGCCGAGATGAAGCGCTCGAAGAGCAGCCCCATCCGAACCGGGTCGATGGAGGTGATGCCGAGGACGTAGCAGACGGCCGAGTTGGCGGCGCTGCCGCGCCCCTGGCACAGGATGCCGCGGGAGCGGGCGAAGCGGACGACGTCCCAGACGGTGAGGAAGTAGCTCGCGTAGCCGAGCTGCCCGACGAGGTCGAGCTCGCGGGCGAGCTGCCGCTCCACGTCCCCGGGCGGCGGGCCGCCGTAGCGCCAGCGAGCGCCGTCGCGGACCAGCTGGCGCAGGAGGGCCATGCCGCTGGCCCCGGCGCCCTCGTCCGGGCCCGGGGGCGCCGGATCCGCCATCACCGGCGGCAGGGGGTGCTCCCCCCGGATCTCGTCCATCCGGAAGCGGCACGCCTCGGCGACGGCGGCGGCGGCCTCGAGCCCCTCGGGGAAGTCGCTCCACAGCCGCGCCATCTCCTCCGGCCCCTTGAGCGTCCGCTCTGCGTTGGGGAAGAGGCGGCGCCCCGCCTTCTCCACGGTGGTGCCGAACCGCACGCAGGTGAGGACGTCCTGCAGTGGCTGGCGGCGCCGCTCATGGGTGTGGACGTCGTTCACCACCGCCACCGGGATGGCGAGCCGCCGCGAGACGCTCCGCGCCGCCGCGATGCGCGTTTCCTCCCCCGCGACGTGGTGGCGCGCCACCGCCAGGGCGAGGCGGCGGCCGAAGGCCTCGCGCAGCCGCGCCGCGACGGCCGCATCCGCCCCGGGGTAGAGAGCGAAGAGCCCGCGCGCCCGCCCGGCGATGGAGACGAAGGGGAGCCCGGCCCTCTCCTTCCGCGCCGGAGAGTCCACCCCGCCCTCGACGGGGAGGGGCTCGCCCGCGTGCCCCTCGGTGACGAGCCGGCACAGGTTCGCGTACCCGTCGCGGTCCATCGCCAGGAGGACGAGCCCCCCCGGCCCGCCGGGCCCGAGATCCTCGCAGGTCATCTCGGCGCCGGCGACGAGGGGCAGGCCCCGGCGCCTCGCCCGCGCGTGGGCCCGCACCACGCCGTAGAGGCCGTCCCGGTCGGAGAGGGCGAGCGCCGAGAGGCCGAGGTCGGCGGCCCGGTCCACGAGCTCCTCGGGGTGGCTCGCCCCCTCCAGGAAGGAGAAGTTCGACTTGCAGCGCAGCTCGGCGTAGCGGGAGGCCATGATCAGTCGAAGAGGCCGTGGAGGTAGAGGCGCCCGTCGGCGCCATCCCGGTAGATCCAGCAGTCGCCGAGCCCCTCGAGCCGGACGCGGTAGTAGTCGCGGTCGAAGGGCTCGCTCCACCACTCGCCCGCGAGCCGCTCCGGCCCGGCCATCGCCGCGACCGGCCAGGCGCGCCCGCCGAGGCGCAGGGCGGTGAGCCGCCCGCCCTCGCCCTCGGCCACGACGGGGCGCGGGGGCGAGAGCAGGCGCGTGGGGCGGACGCGGGCTTCCGCCTCCCTCTCCCCCCGGGAGAGGGCCGGGGTGAGGGTGGAGGTCGGGATCGGGGCGCCGTTCTTCCGTCGCCGCGGGACGGGGGCGGCCTTCTCCTTCAGGAATGGGCCGGCCCGGTAGGCCGCCTCGGGCCGGTGGCGGTCGGCGGGAGCGGCGGCGAAGAGGGCCCCTTCCCCGAGCCGGGCGGCGAGGCGCGAGAGCACCGCCTCGAGGGCCCGGGCCACCTCGGGCCGGTCGCCGATGGAGAGCTGCTCCGGCGGGGCCTCGGCCACCTCCACCGCCGAGAGGCGCAGGCCCGTCACCGCCGCCGGCAGGCGCAACCCGGAGAGCCGCTCGCGCAGGAGGACGAGCCAAAGCGCGGCCGCCGCGGTGGGGCGCGCCAGCGGCAGGAGGAGCCGCTCCTCGCCGCGCGGGTCGAGCTTCAAGGTGAGCTTGAGGCGGGTCGCGCCCAGGCCCCGCCCTGCGAGGCGGGCCGCCACCCGGTCGGCGAGCCGCTTCGCCCCGAAGAGCAGTGGCTCCGCGCTCTCGACGGCACCGTCGCAGTCCCACGCCTCCTCGGGCAGCGTCTCCGGGACGTAGGGGACGAGGGGGCGCTCGTCCTCCCCGCGGGCGAGCCGCGCCGCCGCCGCGCCCTCCGGGCCGAAGCGGTGGGCGAGGCTCTCCGGCGCAAGCCGCGCCAGCGCCCCCACGCCGTCGAGCCCCACGGCGGCGAGCCGCTCCTCCATCCCCGGGGGAAGCTCCAGCGCCGAGAGCGGCAGCGCCGCGAGGGCGCGGGCCGTCTCCCCGGGTGCCGCCCGCAGGATGGGCTCCCCGCCGTGGCGGGCGAGGGCCCGGGCCGGCCCCTTCCCGCTCGCCACCGCGGCCCGGCCGCGGTAACCCATCTCGGCGGCGACGGCGAGGGCGCGCCCCGCGAGCGCCGCCTCGCCGCCGTCCTCCGGATCCGCGCCCCGGGCGAGGTGCGCGGCGCTCGCGTCGAGGAGCAGCGCGTCCGGCAGCGCGATCTCCACCGCCGGCGCGAGCGCCAGGAGGGCCTCGGCGAGGGCCCGCAGCGCCGCGCGATCGGCGGCCGGGTCGAGCGGGACCGCGGCGAGGCCCGCGCAGGCCGCCCGGGCCTGCGTCAGGGAGTCCCCCGGCCGCACCCCGGCGGCCCGCGCCGCCGGCGCACAGGCCACCACCCTGCCCTCGTGGACCACGGCGAGCGGCGGCGCGCCCGGCCGCGACCGGAGCGCGCGCTGGAGGGACAGGGCGGGAAGGGACAGGGCGAGCACCCGCGGCGCCCGCGGGGGTCCCACGGGAAGCGGCAGCGCGAGCGTCTCGGCGCCGTCAGGCGGCATGGCCCGCTCCCGTCACCCGGACGCCTTCCGCGCCGAGCCCCGGGGCGCGGCGGACGCGTACTCCCCCCCGCTCGCCGGGGATGACCTCGAGCCGGACCGCCGCCGGCACTCGGCAGGCCAGGTCCGGCGACCCGAGCCAGAGCCCCGCCGCCCCGCCCTTCTCGGCCGCCGCCGCGAGCCGTCGCAGCATCGCCTCGAGCCGCGCCGGGAGAAGGCCCCGGACCGGCACGTCCACGGCCACGGCGGCGAAGGCGCCGCTCGCGAGGAGGGCCTCCGCGGCCCATAGCCCCTCCTGACCACCGTTCCCGCCCCCGCGGCTGCGGGGGCCCGGGCGCACCACCAGAAGGCGGTCCAGGTCGAGCCCCAGCGCCTGGGCCGCGGGCGGGTACAGCTCGCCCCGCCCGTCCACGAAGGCGCCGAGCCCGCCCTCGGCGACGGCCGAGCCGATCGCGGCGAGGGCGAGGAGCGTCTTGCCGCTCGCCGGCCCGCCCGCGAGATCGGCGAGCGCCCCGCGCGGGAACCCGCCGCCCGGCAGGAGCGCGTCCACCTCCGGCCGCCCGCTCGGGAGGAAGCCCTCCCGACGCGCCGGCCGCCGCTCGATGCGGCGGATCCGATCCCGGAGGTCCTCGATGATCGCGCGCTGGCTCTCGACGCCCATCTCCGCGGCTCCCGATCCGACGATACCTGATCGTCCGTTCAGGTATCAAGGCGGTCTGACAGCGCAGATGGGTGCAGGAAAGACGCGCGAGCGCAGATCCAGGCGGATGAGCCCGGAAAAGACGCGGCGGGCGGCCCGGAGGCCACCCGCCGCGGAACGGCCCGGTCCGGCCTTCGGCTAGGCCTCGGCCCGCTTCTCCGATTCGGCCTTCTCCTCCGCCGCGATCTCGGCCCGGACCTTCTCCATGTCGACCGCCCGCACCTGCCGGATGAGGTCCTCGAGCGCCGCCTCGGGCAGCGCGCCGGGCTGGGCGAAGAGCAGCACCTTGTCCCGGAGGACCATGAGCGTCGGGATGGAGCGGATGTCGAAGGCGCCCGCCAGGTCCTGCTCCGCCTCGGTGTTCACCTTGGCGAAGGTGATGTCGGCGTGCTTGGCCGCGACCCTCTCGTAGGTCGGCCCGAACACGCGGCACGGCCCGCACCAGGGGGCCCACCAGTCGATGAGGACGATCCCGTCCTTCTCGACCACGTCCTTGAAGGTTCCGGCGGTCACGTCCACGGTGGCTTTCATGCGGTCTTTCCTCGCTGCGGGCGCCGTCCATCGGCGCCGGCCTTTCGCTCCGTTGGACCCATGCCCCGCGGAAAGGGTTCGCCCGGGGGGCGCTTGACCATCCCGCCCCGCGCCCCTAGCCTCACCGCTCCATGCGAGGCATCCGAGCCCCCCGGGGCCGCCGCCGCACCATCGCGAGCCTGCTCGCCGAGACCCTCTCGCCCCGCGAGGAGGCGCGGCGCGCGGCCCTCGCCGCCGCCTTCGCCGAGGCTTGCGGGCAGGCCCTTTCCCGCGAGGCCGCCGTCCGGGGGGTCACGGCGGACGGGCGCCTCATCGTCGTGGCCCGCTCGGCCGACTGGGCCCGCCAGATCGAGGCCCTGGCGGGACCCATCTGCTCCAAGGTGAACGCCCGCCTCCGCGCCCGCGTGGCGACCGGCCTCGCCGTGCGCGTCGGGCCGCTCGCGCCGTGACGATCCCGGGCCGATCGGCGCTCCTCCTCCTCGCGGCGGCCTGCGCCGTCGTTCCCTCCGCCCCTCCCCCTGGCCCGGACTCCCCGACCTCCGTGGCAGGGCGCTACGGCCCCGAGCCCGAGGCCGTTCCGACGCCGCTGGAGCGCGCCGCGACGGACGCCGTGCTCGCCTCGCTCGCGTCCGGCACCGCGCGGCCCGCCGTCTCGCCCTCCCTCGCGCTGGCGGCGCGGGAGTTGGCGCGGCGCGCCGCCGCCGGCGAGTCCCGACCGCTCGCCCAGCCCCGGCTGCGCGCGGCGCTCTCCGCCGGCCTCTCCTTCGATCCGGCCCCCACCGCGGTCCTCGTCGCGGCCTCGCGTGCCGGCGCCCCGGAGGCGCTCCGCCAGGCGGCCGCGCTCGAGGCCCCGAGCCACGTCGGAGTGGGCGCCGCGGAGCGAGACGGCACCGCCTGGCTCGTGCTCCTCTCGGCGCGGCGGCTCGCCGCCCTCTCGCCCTTCCCGCGCGAGGTGGCTCCCGGCGCGCGCGCCGCGCTCCGCGGCGAGCTGTTCGGGCTCATCGGCCCGAAGGTGTTCGTGACCCTCCCCTCCGGCCACGTCCGCGAGGTCCCCGCCTCGGGAGCGCGGTCCTTTGCGGTGGACCTCTCCTTCCCGGCGCCGGGCCGGTACGTCGTGGAGGTCCTCGGAACCGGCCCGGGCGGTCCCGAGGTGGCGGCGCTGCTCGCCGTCTCCTGCGGCGGCGCCCCCATCGCCGGCGCGGCGGCGGAGGTCGAGGCGCCCGAGCCGTCGGACCTCGCCGGCGCCGAGGCCCAGGTGCGCGCGGCCATCGACGCCGCCCGGCTCCGCCACGGGCTCTCGCCGCTCGCCGCGAGCCCGGAGCTGGCCGAGGAGGCGCGGGCCCACGCCCGGCGCATGCTCGCGTCGGGCCAGCTCGCCCACGTCCTGCCCGGCCACGGCGACGTCGGGGAACGCCTGCGCCGGGCGCGCATCCCGTACCGGCGCGCCTTCGAGAACATCGCCCGCGGCACGACCGCCCTGGGAGCCCATGCGGCGGCGGAGGAGAGCCCGGCCCACCGCCAGGCCATCCTCTCCCCGCTGGCGGACCGCGTGGGCGTGGGGATCGCGCGAGGGCGCATGCCCGGCGGCGAGCCGGTCGTCTACCTCGCCGAGATCTTCGTCCAGCCGGTGGACGACGGGGCGGAAGGCCGGCTCACGCCCGAGGGGCGCGTCAAGGAGGCGCTGTGGCGCGAGCGCGAGCGGCTCGGCCGGCCTCCGCTCCTCTCCGACCCGCGGCTCGACGCGATCGCCCGGGACGCAGCGCGCGCCATGCTGGCCGCCGACGACCCCGCGGCGCAGGACCTCGCCGCGCGCGCCCTGGCGCTCGGGCGGAACGTCGGCGCGGCGGACGCCTTCGTGGCGGCGTCGACCGCCGACGCCGCGCGCTCGCGCAACCTCCCCGACCCGCGCTTCCGGCGCGTGGGCGTGGGGGTCGCCACGGGCGACAGCGCCCGTTACGGCGCGGGTCTCCTGTGGATCGCCGTGGTCTACACCGACTGACGACCGGCAGCGGCGCGGCGGGAGTCGCGCCCCCGCCCCGCGACGCGGTGGCGGCTCGCGAGCGCCCTTCTAGCCGAGCCGACGCTGGGTGGCGTAGCTCTCGAGGCCCGCGTCGACGTGGGGCTGCATGGAGAAGAGCTGGCAGCGGACGCAGGTCCAGCTGTTCCAGCTCCGCTTCACCGCCTCGTCGAGGCAGCCGTCGTAGTAGGAGCAGAAGAGGTTGCGGTGCCCTTCGACGCCCCGATCCGGGTTGATCGGCGCGGTGAGCTCGGTAGGGCTGGGTTTCGTGAGCACGGCAGTCTCCTTGTCGAAGTCGGACGATGTCCAGTGAACGGCCCGTTGGCGAGCGCATTCCTCCTCGGCTTGCTCTTGCGGCCCCCCTCGAGGCGCGGCTCGTCGCCGGTCGTTCCGGTGATGCACGACGCGCCCGGATGCCGGTTCCTCATCACGGGCGGCGAGGTTATATGGCCCTCCGTGCTGCGTTGTGTCAACCCCCCGGTCCCCGTCGGGGTAGGTCATGCACGAGCGCACTATTTTCGCCTTTCATGACATATAGTTGGTTGCGATTGGCGGGCACGGATCGCATCCTCCTGTTGGGGCTACTTTTGGGGGGATCCGCGCCTCTCGCGGCGAGGCCGGACGAGCCGTTTTCGGCCTGGCTCGAGGGGCTGGGCGGCGCTGCCCAGGCGGCCAGCGACGGCGACTACGAGGCCTCGGAACGGGCCGCCCGCTCGGCCCTGGCGGCCCGTCCGCGCGGACAGCCCGCGGCGCGCGCGCGCCTCGCGCTCGGCGTGGCCCTCGCCGGCGAGGGGCGCCACGACGAGGCCGCCCGCGCTCTCTGGGCCTCGCTTCCCGGGCTCGATCCCGCGCTGCGACTCCACGCCGAGGCGCGGCTCGCCGACGCCCTCTCCGACGCTGGCCATCCGGGCGCCGCCGCCCAGGCCTTCGCCGCCGTCGCCGCCGCGGGCGAGGGGCCGCTCGCCGAGCGCGCCCGTTGGCGCGAGGCCGACGCGCTCCTCGCGGC
>Ga0153915_10000429_pt1 | contig 38470 bp, 33 predicted proteins | sample Opewatmetagenome_2_FD_107003 | JGI IMG/M metagenome (GOLD analysis project Ga0153915, IMG submission 107003) | Freshwater wetland microbial communities from Ohio, USA - Open water 3 Core 3 Depth 3 metaG | ecosystem: Environmental > Aquatic > Freshwater > Wetlands | place: USA: Ohio, Lake Erie...
ACTGTAATCCGATTTAAATCATTCCTGCATGCAAAGAGTATCTTGATTATGTCCGCGCTATAAGCTATAAACTCATTCTTTTAATGTCTTTAAATCTGGACGACACTCGTCTATAAAACGAGGGCCATTCGAATAATATTTATCAGGTGTTTTTATGAAGTGGAAAGAAAGAAGATATTGCGGAGAATTAACATCTTCGCATGCAGGTCAGGATGTCCTGGTTATGGGATGGGTTGACGCCATACGTGATCACGGGAACCTCCTGTTCATTCATCTCAGGGATGTACGCGGTATAATCCAGGCAGTCTTTTCCTCCGAAGGAAACAGGGAAGTCTATCAAAAGGCCTGTTCACTGAAGGAGGAATATATAGTAGAGGTAACAGGACAGGTCGCGAAAAGATCTCAGGGAACCGAAAACGCCAATCTGACAACAGGCGACATTGAATTGCTTGCGACGGGCTTGAAAATCTTTTCCGAATCCCGGCCAATGCCCTTTCTGATCAGTGAAAAGGCCATGATCTTCGGCGAGGAGATAAAAACCGGGCCTGAAAACGTTGATGAGGAGATCAGGCTTAAATACAGGTATCTTGATCTGAGAAGGCCTTCCATGCAGGAGGTACTCATAAAGCGGTACAGGATACTCTGCACCATCAGGGAGTATCTTGACCGGCTTAATTTTGTTGAGATAGAAACCCCGTTTCTTACAAAAAGCACCCCTGAAGGCGCCAGGGATTATCTGGTTCCAAGTCGTGTACACCAGGGAAGGTTCTATGCCCTTCCACAATCTCCCCAGCTCTTCAAACAGCTCCTTATGATGGGGGGAATGGATCGCTATTTTCAGGTAGCCAGATGCTTCCGCGACGAAGACCTGAGGCCGAACCGGCAACCCGAGTTTACCCAGATAGACATCGAGGCATCCTTTATTGATGAAGAGTTCATATATGAACTTATTGAAGAGCTGACCATAAGGATGTTCAGCCACGGCGGGATAAAACTTGAAAAGCCCTTTCCCAGGATGTCTTACAGGACCGCCATGGAACGATACGGGTCAGACCGTCCGGACCTTCGTTTTGGCATGGCATTCGAAGAGCTGACCGACTTCCTTAAAAATACCGATTACAGCATCTTCAAGGCGGTTATAAAAAAAGGCGGTCTTATAAAGGGATTCTGCGTAAAGGGGCATGCGGACGCCCTCAGCAAGAATATCCTCCAGAATGAATATGCCGTGAAGATAGCGCCTTCACTGGGAGCCAAGGGCATGACCTGGATGAAGGTTTCAGAGGGGAAGCTACAGTCCAACATCGTTCAGTTCTTCAGTCCTGATGAACAGTCAAAGATCATGGAAAGGTTCGGGGCCGAGGATGGAGACGTACTTATAATGATTGCCGACACATCCCGTGACATGGTCAATAAGGTCCTGGCCGGCCTCAGGCTTGATCTGGCGGAGAGGCTGGGGTTGATCAGCGACAATGAATTCCGTCCCCTGTGGGTAACCGATTTCCCGCTGTTTGAACGGAAAGAGGACGGCGTCGGTTCCCAGCATCATCCATTTACAATGCCCGACAGGATCGATTTCGATCCTGAAAATATCGATGAATTGTTAAGCCTTAATTCCAGGGCCTACGACCTCGTCATGAACGGCGAGGAGCTTGGAGGCGGCAGCATCCGTATCCATGATATGGCTGTACAGCAGAAGATATTCAAGGCCCTCGGCATGAACAAGGACGAGATTGAGGCCAAATTCGGCTTCTTTCTGACGGCGCTTGATTACGGAGCCCCGCCCCATGCCGGGCTTGCCCTTGGCATTGACAGGGTTGTAGCAATGATACTGAAAAGATCATCGATCAGGGATGTCATAGCGTTTCCCAAAAACAGGAAGGCGTATTGTCCCTTAAGTCAGGCCCCGTCCCATGTGGAAAAGGCGCAGCTCAATGAACTGGGCATCAGCATTGGGACAATATCGACTCAGTCCTTTGCCGGGCCGCTTGAGACTGGAGACGCAGTTCACTCGTCAGTGACATCGGAGAAGATATCGAAAAAAGAGGTTAATCATGTTGCAAAACTTGCAAGGTTGAGGCTCTCGGACAGTGAGATGGAGTTATACCGTAAAGATCTTAACTCCATACTGACCTATGTCGAATCCCTTAAGGATCTCGACACAAGAGACGTAAGACCCATGAGCCATGCCGCTGAGACAAGGAATATCTGGAGAGAGGACAGACCCTCTGAAACGGGAAAACCTGAAGAATTGTTGACAAACGCGCCAATGAAGGAAAAGGGTTGCTTCAAGGTCCCCAGGATCTTGGATAATAACTGAAAATAAAGGCTTAAATATGGAACTATGCGATAAGAGCGCTATGAACCTGGCCATGCTCCTTAGAAAGGGCGAGGCCAGTTCAAGAGAGATTACGGAATCTGTCTTCAAAAGGATTGAGGGGCGGGAAAAGATCCTGAATGCCTATATAACCACCGTTAAAGAAACTGCCCTTGAACAGGCGGATCAGGCGGACAAAAAATTCCACATGGGAGAAACACTCCCTCTCCTTGCCGGCATCCCACTGGCAGTAAAGGATATCCTCTGCACCAGGGGCATCAGGACAACATGCGGTTCAAAAATACTGGATAATTTTATCCCCACCTATAATGCAACTGCTGTTGACAGGGCCTTGAGTGAAGGGGCAGTGATAATCGGAAAGACGAACATGGATGAATTCGGCATGGGGTCCTCCACGGAAAACAGCATCATCGGCCCAACTCGAAATCCTGCCAATCCTGAACTGGTTGCAGGCGGATCAAGCGGCGGTTCTGCCGCTGCGGTCGCATCAGGAGAGGCGATCTTTGCCCTTGGGACCGATACAGGCGGGTCCATAAGACAGCCTTCCGCCTTCTGCGGGACAGTCGGCTTAAAACCGACCTATGGCAGGGTCTCCAGATATGGCGTCATATCCTACGCATCCTCCCTTGACCAGGTCGGCCCCATAGGCAGGACTGTAGAGGACTGCGCAATGCTGTTAAATGCCATCGCCGGTCATGACCACATGGACAGCACATCAGCTCGAATGGAAAAACCGGACTTTCTTAAATGCCTTAACAGGGATATCAAGGGACTCAAGGCCGGCCTTCCAAAGGAGTATTTCATAGAAGGACTGGATACAGACATCAGAAACAAGGTGGATGATGCAGTCAGACTGCTTGAAAAAAACGGCGTTGAGATCGTTGAGATATCCATGCCCCACACTAGATACGCGGTGAGCGTTTATTATCTTATTGCCACTGCAGAGGCAAGCAGCAACCTGGCAAGGTATGATGGCGTTAAATATGGTTTCAGGTCGGAAGATGAGATAGATGATGTCATCATGATGTACGAGGCCACCCGGAGCGAGGGATTCGGAAACGAGGTAAAAAGGAGGATCATGCTCGGGACCTATGTCCTTTCAGCAGGATATTATGATGCCTATTATCTCAAGGCCCAGAAGGCAAGGACGATGATTAAAGCCGACTTTGACAAGGCATTTGAACAAGTCGATTTTATCATTACCCCTACGACGCCGTGTCTGCCGTTTAAACTCGGCGAGAAACTTTCCGATCCCCTGCAGATGTATCTTGTTGATATATACACTGTCTCACTGAACCTCTCCGGCCTGCCGGGGATGAGCCTTAACTGCGGAAATATCAACGGACTCCCGGTCGGCATGCAGATCATCGGGAGGGCCTTTGATGAAGAGATGGTGCTTAGGGTCGGGCATGCGTATGAGAAGATATCGGCACAATAGGATTCACCGCAAAGACGCAAAGGACGCAAAGAAAATCATTTTTACTTTTTACTGAGAGGGTAAAAAGTAAAGCAGCGAGATTATTGGTGCAGCGGTTGAAGTACATAAATCTCTCGGCCCAGGTTTACTTGAATCAGTTTACGAACAATCTCTCTGTCATGAACTAAGTCTTTGGAATTTATCTTTCGAGTCACATTAATTTTAATGTCCCTGTTATGAAAGATGGGATCGTAAGAGTCGTGAACCGATTTAAAGAATAACTTTTTAAAGGATGCTTATTTTTTCTTTTCGTCCTCTCAACGAAAAGAAAAAATTAAACTCTGCGTCCTCCGCGTCTTTGCGGTGAAATATCAAGGATTTTTAATGGAATACGAATATATCATATGCTTCGAGACACACGTTGAGCTAAACACTGCCACAAAACTCTTTTGCGGATGCCGCGTAAGTTATGACGCCCCTCCCAACAACAGGACATGCCCGGTATGCACAGGTCAGCCCGGGGCCCTGCCGGTCCTTAATAAAAAGGCCGTGGAATATGCCGTTAAGGCAGGGCTTGCCCTTAATTGCAGGATCAACAGGTCTTCCAGGTTTGCGCGCAAAAACTATTTTTATCCTGATCTCCCCAAGGGCTACCAGATTTCCCAATATGAAAGACCGTTCTGCGAAGACGGTTTTCTGGAGATCACAGGCGATGACGGCAGACCCTATCGGGTAGGCATTAAGCGGATCCACCTGGAAGAAGACGCGGGCAAGCTCATGCATTCCTCCGATGCCGCTGAAGAAGGATACAGCCTTGTTGACTATAACCGCTCAAGCGTCCCCCTCCTTGAGATAGTGACGGACCACGAACGAAACCCCATGCATTCCCTTCAGGAGGCGCGTTCCTATCTTGAAAAACTCAGGCAGACGCTCAAATACATCGAGATAAGCGAATGCATGATGGAAAAGGGCCAGTTCCGCTGTGACGTCAACATATCCATCCGGCCCAGGGGATCGAAGGAACTCGGGAACCGTGCCGAGATTAAAAACATGTCCTCCTTCAGATTTATCATGGAGGCCCTGGAATATGAGATAAAAAGGCAGAAGGATATAATCGAGTCCGGCGCCACAGTAGAACAGGAGACAAGGCTCTTTGATGAGACAAAAAAGATTACCATTACAATGAGGAGCAAGGAAGACGCCCCTGACTACCGGTATTTCCCTGATCCTGATCTCCTGGATGTAAATATTGATCAGGATTTCATAGGTCAGCTGGAGAAGGGCATGCCGGAACTTCCGGATCAGCAGCTGAACAGGATCATCGAGCAATACGGCATACCAAAAAACGACGCAGGGATACTCACAAGGGATAAGGGAATATCGGAATACTTTATCAGTTGCGCCATGATCTGTGAGGATAAGAGAAGGCTCGCCAACTGGATCATCAAGGAACTCTTCAAGTTCATGAATGACGCCTCTGTCTCTATTCAGGAATGCCCTGTAAAACCGAAGGACTTCGCAAGACTCATAGAAATTATCTCGAAGGGCGAAATCACTGAGGCAATAGGAAGGACTGTCCTGTCCGATATGTTCAGCACATCCGGCGGGCCTGATATGATTATCAGCGAAAAGGGTCTCAAACCCATTGAAGACGATGACATCCTTAAAAAGGCGCTTGAAGAGATATTAAAGGAAAACCCTGAGGCGGTTGCACAGATCAAGGCCGGAGATACAAAACCCGTCGATTTTATCCTGGGAAGGGTTATGAGAAAGACAAAGGGAAAGGCCGACCCGAAAAAGGTGAGGGACCTGATAGGGGAACGCCTGTCAGGCAAATAACACATGCCAAATCATTTTAATTAGAATTATTATCAGAAATATTGTTGAAGGAACTGCACTGGAGTTAAAACAATACAATCTTTTCTCAATTGTTTCGGGTAGTGTTTAAGATTGCCTGTAATGATTATAGATTAGATTGACTCCTCTGTAAGCCATTTTAAATATATTATTGTCCTGGCAATGTCTAAGTCTTATAACCCATCCAGCCGCCATAGAGAAATCCTGAATAGTATTTAAACACCCTTGTGAAGCCCGCCATTCCCAGCAATTCCAGTATGCGCGACTCCGGAACAAATTGAACCATCTTCAAAATAACATCATTAAAGGCGTTTTCCACAGTCTCACCGGGCACACCATGAATAACAGGGTAATGCTTCCACGACGTTTTGATTTCCTCGAAATCCGCACTGCCCGGCTCTCCAAAACCATCTATCAACACAAAAGGCGCACCGTGCTTCAAGCGTTTACATATACTTTTGAGCAGCTCCAGCTTAGTCCCGTCGTCTTTCAAAAAATGCATTACCAGGATGCAGGTGGCGCCGTCGAAAACCTCCTCATCTTTGAGGTCATCCACATACCCCTTTCTTAATTCAATTTCATTGACCAGCTTTTTTTCAAAGATTTTCTTTCCGGCAAGGGCCAGCATATCCGCAGAAGGATCAACGCCGCAAAAGGACCAGCCGGGATTCAAAGGAGCGAATTCGGAAATTTCCATGCCGGTGCCTGCGCCCGCTACAAGAACCTTGGCATACGTTGGAAGTCTCGCTCGCAGACAGCAATGAGAAAGTTTAAACATCTCTTCGTAAGCCCCGCAAAATTGCCTGATGGACTTATCATATTCTTCAATTTTAACCGGTGGTTTTTCGTCAAAATTCCCTGTTTGGGATGTTGAGGTCATAATGGAGCCCTCCCGTAATACTCTTTTGCAATCTCAGTCACACGTACGATGAAATCTGTCTTGGCCTTGGTGTAGGCCACACGGTCATTTTGATGAATTTGCGAAAACCTCAGTTTAAGTGCTTCATACTCTTTAGCAACCTCTGCATGTTCAATGAGGTAGTCCCGGAAGAGGAGACGGTCCCAATGCTCGAAGTGGGCTTCAATCATATGGATGTGATGAGTTCGATTCCCGTCCTTATCGCGTTTGATGAACCATGCATAAAAAGGAGGAACGTCATCTCCCCAGGACGGCCGCCAGAAATAGTCATAGCCCTGCCCTTCGAGAATAGGAACTATCAAGCGTTTGGTCTCATCAAGATCAGTTACCTCGACAAGGATATCCACAATGGGCTTGGCCGGAAGACCGGGCACGGCAGTGCTTCCAAAATGTTCAATGCGCCTGATCAACTGCCGAGGCAGGCATGACAACAAGTGTTCCTTCTCCAAGTTGAACATATTCGGCCATAAGGGATCATATGGGACAATGGCCACGTACTCTTTAATCACCCTCTGTATTTTGTCCCGTAATGTTTCCATATTGTATCTAAGAGTAGCGTGGTTAGTGTTACGTATCTTACGGTCTATAAAACATCTTTGATCAGGAGATTCATTTTATTATTTGTATTCAAATTGTAACAATTATGAAGAAAGGTAGCCATGGCTGCCAATTCGGAGATTGAGTAGTCGATTTTTTCAGTCTTAACAAGAGAAATCAATTGCGATATCACATTATCAATGTTCTCGAATTCTGCCTCACAATATTCCCTAAGCTGCTGTTTTTTCATAAATCAACTTTCCCTCAGGATGGATGATATTTTTAAATCTTGTAACTTCTCCGGAGAGATCAATTAAATCGACGTTTTTCGACATTGCGTTGAGCAATTCTCCATAAAAATTAAAAAAGTTTCCTGCAAAATAATGGGAAAAAGACAAAAAGGAATAAATATAATGAGAGATTGTTAGTGGATTTTGCGAGATATTTAGGTCATTTGAAAATGGATAGACAATGTATGCCCGTGTCAATTTCGGTTGGTCCAGAAAAAGTGGGCCAGGGTTGCCTCTGATAAGTCCTTGATTATTCAATTTTAACATCCCGGAAAAAATGTTTTCAACACCTATATTGTCCTTTAAGGTTAGAAATTCTTATATTTTTTCAGATCTATATAAAAGTTATCATGCACACCTAATGCAATCAGGATGCGTTTTTCACTATCCCACTGATATGCCGACAGATGTTCTTGTTTGACCATCCGAAATTTATATATCCATATATCGGCAAGATCCCCTATCTTTCTTTCCCCGATTTCGGGGCGTTTAATAATATCTCGGACAGCCTCATCCAAATCTTTGATCTGGTTATTTTTTAACTTATTTTTTTCCATAGATTGTCGCATATTGCAACATATATTCCTAAACTTTCTATCAGGCCGTTTCACACGGGCCGGTTCTTTAGAGCTTCGTCGTGAACGCGGAAAGTTTATTGACATCTTTTTCATGTATGTATAAAAAGGGGAATCTAATAAACTACAGATTTATAAGGAATTATCATGACAACTGATAAAAAGGTTACCGGCGCTGTAATGGTTGTCGGAGGCGGCATAGCAGGGATGCAGGCATCGCTTGATCTGGCCAACTCCGGCTATTACGTCTATCTTATAGAGAAGACCCCTGCCATAGGCGGGGTAATGTCCCAGCTGGATAAGACGTTCCCGACCAATGACTGCGCGATGTGAATTATTTCTCCCAAACTGGTCGAGGTCGGCCGGCACATCAACATCGAACTTCTTACACTGTCTGAAATAGAGGATCTCCAGGGCGAGGAAGGCGATTTCACCGTAAAGGTCATCAGCCGGCCCCGTTTTATTGATATGGACAAGTGTATCGCCTGCGGGGCCTGCGCGGAAAAATGCCCCAAGAAGGTGGAGAACAAATACAATGAAAATCTGGACAATCGCAAGGCTGCCTATGTACAGTATCCCCAGGCCGTCCCGTTAAAATACTGCATCGACAAGGATAACTGCATCTATTTCCAGAAGGGTAAATGCCGGGCATGCGAGAAATTCTGCCCCACGGGCGCTGTGGACTTTGAGCAGAAGGATGTGGTGCGCAATATAAAGGTGGGTTCCATAATCCTTTCATCAGGTTTCAAGCCCTTTGATCCCAGCGGATATGCCTCCTATGAGTATGCGAAATTCCCCAATGTCATAACCGCACTTGAGTTTGAAAGGATACTTGCGGCAGGCGGGCCGTGGCTCGGACACCTGGTAAGGCCTTCAGATGAAAAAGAACCGCGCAAGATAGCCTTCCTTCAGTGCGTGGGGTCAAGGGACCTGAACAAGTGCGACAACCCGTACTGTTCCAGCGTATGCTGCATGTACGCCTTGAAAGAGGCCACACTGGCCATGGAGCATGCCAGGGCAGGTCTTGATGTGACCGTTTTTTACATGGACATGAGGACCTTTGGAAAGGATTTTGAAAGATACTATGAAAAGGCCAGGGTTAAAGGCATAAACTTTATAAGGAGCCGCATCCACACCATTGAAGAAGTCGAAAATGACTCCCTTCGGATCAATTACGCAAGCGAACAGGGGGAGATCAGGACCCAGGAATTCGACATGGTCGTGCTGAGTCACGGGCTTGAGGTGGCTAAAGACAGTGTAGATCTGGCCCGCAGGCTTGGTGTTGATCTGGGCGATCATAAATTCGTAAAGACCGGTTCCTTTACCCCTGTAGCCACCAGCAGGCCGGGGATATATGTCTGCGGGGCCTTTAACGGCCCGAAAGACATACCCATCTCCGTAATGGAGGCCTCTGCCGCCGCATGTGAGGCAGCAGGCAAGTTGTCGGATGGGCGCGGCAGCATGACCCTTGAAAAAAAGATCCCTGAACAGGTTAACATCAAAGGCGAGGCCCCCAGGATAGGGGTGTTTGTCTGTTCCTGCGGCATCAATATAGCCGGGGTGGTTGATGTCAAGGCAGTGGCTGAATACGCAAAGACCCTGCCCTATGTCACCTATGTTCAGAATAACCTCTTCTCCTGCTCTCAGGATTCCCAGAACAATATCGCCGATATAATAAGGCAACAGAATCTTAATCGTGTGGTTGTGGCGGCATGCACGCCCAGGACGCATGAGCCCCTGTTTCAGGAGACCCTTCAGAGCGCCGGGCTCAACAAATATCTCTTTGAGCTGGCAAATATCCGCAACCAGGATTCGTGGGTCCATTCCGATGAACCGGCAAGTGCCACGGACAAGGCAAAGGACCTGATTCGCATGGCGGTAGCCAAGGTCACGCTCCTTGATCCGCTGAACGAGGTAAAGCTCTCCGTCAACCCTGCCGCCCTTGTAATTGGGGGAGGCATCGCAGGGATGAACGCAGCCCTTTCACTTTCCCGTCAGGGATATGAGACCCATGTGGTTGAACGAGAAGAAAGGCTTGGAGGCAATGCCCTCAAGCTCCGCGTCACTTCACAGGGCGAAGATATAAGGCCCTATCTTGATAAATTAATTGCAAAGGTTGAATCCGATCCCTTAATCAAGGCGCATAAACGAGCAACCATAAAAGACGTGGATGGTTTTGTAGGCAATTTCAAGACAAGGATTGCATCACCCGATGGCGAGGAGATGATTGAGCACGGGGCCGCCATCATCGCGACCGGGGCAGGGGAATCCATGCCCCATGAATACGCCTATGGAAGTCATCCCATGGTCATGACCCACCTTGAGCTTGACCAGGCATTGGCCTCCGGCAGGGTGACGCCCAGGTCCATAAAGACCGCTGTATTCATTCAATGCGTAGGCAGCCGCGAACCGGAAAGGATGTATTGCTCAAAGGTCTGCTGCACACACTCGGTAAAGACAGCACTGCATTTCAGGAAGGAAAATCCTGACTCCCGCATCTTTGTCCTCTACCGCGATATACGCACCTATGGTGAAAATGAACTGCTCTACAGGGAGGCGCGTTCAAAGGGGGTGCTGTTTATCAGGTTTGACACGGATAGAAAGCCCGTTGTAGCGGAAGATGGAGACAGTTTAAAGGTAACGATATTTGATCAGCTGCTCGGTCGCGAGTTAATTATAGATGCCGATCTGGTCGCCCTTGCGAGCGCCATCGCAAGCCATAAAGACGAAAAACTGGCCATGATGTTCAAGGTCCCCCTTGACGGGGACGGGTGGTTCCTTGAGGCTCACCAGAAGTTGAGGCCTGTTGACTTTGCAAATGACGGTGTATTCATGGCCGGGCTTGCCCATTATCCGAAACCCCTTGATGAGGCCATCACTCAGGCACAGGCAGCAGTAAGCCGAGCCGTAACGGTGCTTTCACGCAAGGAGATGTTTTTAAGCGGGACTGTCGCCTTTGTGGACCGTACAAAATGCGTGGGGTGCGGGGTCTGCTGGACAGTATGCCCCTTCCAGGCCATCACGCAGGACAGCAAGGGATTCGCGGATATCAACGAGGCCCTGTGCAAGGGATGCGGAAACTGCGCTACCTCATGCCGTTCAGGGGCGGCCAACCTGAGGGGTTTCAGCAATCAGGATGTTATGGCGCAGATAGATGCGGTGATGTAAAAACAAGGCGCAAGGCATAAGGCGCAGGGCACAGGGGAAACAAATACACTAATAATGTTTTTACCTTGAGCCATGTGCCTTGCGCCTTGTTTTTATTCCTTCCCCTTATTCAATAAATCAGCGAGCCCTGCAAAGGGATTATGTGTAACCCTGTCACCCTGCTTTTGGGATGCCCCGATCCCATCCCCTTCAAGATGATCCAGGAATCTCCTGTGCTCGTTGTCATGACAATATATGCAGAGATTTTCCCAGTTGCTCCCGTCGCCGGGATTGTTGTCATGGTCGTGATCCTTATGATGTACGGTAAGCATGTGAACATTCCTGTTTGTAAACTCGCGGCCGCAGCGGGCGCACACCCATGGATACAGTTTCAGAGACTGCTCGCGATATCCTTTAAGGCTGTCTTCCTGCGTCTTGCGCGCCCGGGCCACAACCTGATCCATCTCTTCCCTGTTTATCTTTTTATCTGCTGATTTTCCTGAACTCGTTTCTTTCAAACTTTTAATGCCTCCATGAAATAAGGTTCACGGTGTAAGGTATACGGTTCACGGTGTAAGGTATACGGTAAATACTGTTAATCTATCATTGCCTTGGGTTATCAGCCGGATGATGACATGATTGATACACAGCGTAATAATTGGCTACCCTTATTTAATTTTTATGATTCAAAAATCAAAACCACTTCAAAGGCGCAAAAATATTATTCCAAGCATGATTGATTACCCTTAAACCTTATACCGTATACCTTACACCTTTCTTTTCATGTCCTTATTTTTAATTCCCTTATCATCTCATCCACAAACCGGATAATAAACCTGCTCTGGCCGGGATCGGAATAACCGCTGCATGAACATTTCAAGCCCTTCAGGGTGCGGATATAAAATTCGGCCTTGATAATCCCTGCGCCCAACTCTATTGCAAAAAAAAACGGCTGACAATCCCTGTGGCCGGATTGAGATTCACTTAAAAGTTTATCAGGGAATTTAACCCAGAACACCTTTTCCATTCCTGACATGGTCGCATTTTCCTTCAGAAACGCGGTTGCTCTTTCCATATCAGAAGGAGATACTTCATCAATAAGATAATATTTCATCAAGGCTCTCCTTTAACAATCTTTTCTATATTCATTCCGTCAATAAAGGCATCCACAATGGAATACAGCCACAGGATGAGAAAAAGGATTATCAATACCCACAGTGTCGAGAGGTCTTGATTTAACAGTGTATTTTCGATCAGATTATTAATGGCGTCAATATCGGCGTTCTTTATCTGGGAGATTACGAGAAAGGCAAGCTTAACCGTTATGGCAATAAAAAGGATAAAGATAAGGCTCATGATGATAACACCCTTTTTGATCCGGTTGTTCAATATCTGACCAAGGCCGGGGATTACCAGGGCAGAGCATAAAGGAGACACTATATATTTTTTCATTTTTTGACACCCTTTCTCTATCACGGCACATCTGAGTTACGCCGCTATTGGCTAATATAACAAAACGTTTTATATATCAATAGGGAACAAACAGGTTGTAGAATGACACTACTTTTTCGTATTGCTATTTTATGCCTCCTGTTCTAATAAATATGAATTCATGTCTGGATTGAACAGCAATGACGGAAAATATAAAAGACATAGTGATGGAGAACCCCTTTCCAAGATCCGTTACATTGACTGAGAGGGTCAAAAAGCTCCTGGAAACGGTCTCCAATGAAGATACCCTGGCGGTCCTGATCAATGCCGATCCTGACTCCATGGCCAGCGCCATGGCATTAAAGAGACTTTTCTGGAGAAAGGTTAAAAAGACATATATCTACCATATTAATATAATCAACAGGTCAGATAATCTGGCTATGATCAGACTTCTTAAACTGGACCATAACCACATTAGAAAGTTAAACAGCTCCGAGATAACCAAGTGGGCAATAGTAGATTCACAACCTCATCACAGCGAACAATTCAGAAAATTCAGATTCGATATTGTTGTAGATCATCATTCCGTTAATCCCGCGACAAAAGGTCAGTTCGTGGATATTAAAGAGGATTACGGTTCCACTTCAACCATCTTTACGGAGTACCTGAGAACAGCCGGCATCAAGCCCTCTCCAAGACTTGCCACCGCATTATTTTACGGGATAAAGACAGACACGGACGATTTCGTAAGACATTCCACTCCAAACGACATAAACGCCTTCAGATATCTGTACCAGTTCGTTAACAACAATATCATTAAAAAAATCGAATCCTCGGGCATGACAAAAAAGACCCTGAGCAGTTATCGCACCGCCATAGAGAACCTTACATTCATCAAGGATATGTCATTCATCTATATGGACAAGGTCGATAATCCTGATATCCTGGTAATCATGGCTGATTTTTTTTCAAAAATGGTAGATACAACCTGGGCGGTAGTATCAGGAATCCATAACCAGAAGCTTATCATTATTATCAGGAGCGCCGGATTCCGCGTCAATGCCGGTAAGACGGCAGAAAAACTGTTCGGAAGTTATGGATCAGCCGGGGGACACAGGGGCGCCGCCAGGGTGGAAATTCCTCTTAAAGCCATCCCGGACGAGGCAAGCGGGAAATCGGGATACAGGCAGTTTATTATGGAAAAATTCAAGAATGGATAGACATTGATCCGACCCTGCATGAGATCCTTTTGTAAATTTCTTAAAGAATGGCCGGATCTATTTTTCAGGTTCTTCGCCTGACAGCTCTTTAATCTCCTTTTCCTTCGGGATAAATTCCTTAATAAAGATACTGGAATGATAGATGGTAAGCAGCTTCTCAAATACCAGGGCAACGGCAGATATTACCAGGGCATAATCGCTATATTTAACGCCCTTTGCCATGACTATCATACACATGATAATGAGCGCAATAAGCATGACCTCAATTAATGCATCAGCGATTCCCAGGAACGGGTGCCTTGCATAAAAATACCCGCCGCCCGGAAAGATTATTGAAATCTTCAGTGCCTTCGCCCTGTTTTTGAATTCAAGGCCGCAATTCGCGCATACAAATACTCCCTCAGTAAGTTCCCTTGTGCAACGCGGGCAAAGATGAACCCTCCCCTTCGACTCACCTGACCGGCCTTCAAATGACATGGTTTTCAGCAATGTCTTGAGCTTCTTTTCCTCCCTGTGTGCGACATGATGAAATTTTTCCTTCTTCCCGTTTTTGTACCTGACGATGAGGTTCGTTCTTTTTACCCCCATGGAAATGCAATCAGCGTAATAGAAATGGGCTATCGAATCCCTGTAGGAGTGTTCTTTTGTCATAGGGATATGGAAGACACGTCTGTCAGTGAAAATCAATAATGAATGTTTCAAATTGAAGACATTCAGGCCTGTCCAGAATCTTTCAGTAAAAGATACGGGCGAACACCCTGTGGTAATAAGAAATATCTCCTCGCCGTCGCTTAAAAAACGACTTATAAAAGAGATGTTCTTCATCATGCTTCTCTGGCGTCTTTCTATCCTTTTTTTATAAACATTTTTATGATTGGAAAAGATGATTTCACGATTAACAGGGAGATCAAAAGGGATTTGACCCTCTTTATCTTTTGGTTGACTGGCCATAGATATTACGTCCTATTGCTGATCGATTATTATTTCAATTCTTCCTTCACCGCCAGTCCCAGCTCTTCCAGGATTAACGGCTTCCTGATAAACCGGCCTGCCCCCATCTTCAGGGTCTCCTTCACATGGTCCGTTTCAGCAAATCCGCTGACTATAACGGCCTTCTGGTTCGGATGGATCTGTTTGATCCTCTCATATGTCTCACGCCCGTCTATTCCGGGGTCCATGATCATGTCAAGCAGCAGCAGATCCACACTATGTTCCTTTAAATATTCAACAGCCTCCTCACCTCCTGAGACGGCCTTTGTCTTATACCTCAATGCCTCCAGCATACGACATGAGATCTCTCTCTGGCTTAAAATATCGTCTATTACAAGTATCATTTCCCCGTGGCCATATAGATCTTCAAGGGGGACGGATAGATTTTTTTCAGCGATCGGAGATCTTTTTATAGGGAAATACAGTTCGAACCTTGAGCCCTTCTCATCGCTTGTCACATCAATGTAACCCTCATGCTCCTGCACCACGTTCCATACAAGCGTAAGACCTAAACCGGTGCCGCTTCTGCCCATCACCTTTTTTGTAAAAAAGGGCTCAAAGATACGTTTAAGATCATCTGATGACATCCCGGGTCCATTGTCCTCTACAATCATGACTGCATACTCACCGATCTTTACATCATGATAGTCTTTCAGGGGGTGGTCTATATAACGATTCATGGTTGACAGGACAATCTCTCCATAACCATCAATGGCCTCAGCGGCATTGGACACCAGATTCATTACTGATTTCCTGATATGAAGCTGAGAACCCTTTATGTTCAATAATTTTTCATCCAGTTCATCTTTAACGGTTACCCCCGGATGATGTTGTAAGAGTTTCTTAAATTCCTGAGACGTCAGATATTCTTTGATTACGTCGTTCAGATTCAGAGGTTGTTTTGTGATGGCCACGCCTCCGGCCACAGACAAAAGATCCTGTACTATGGCTACAGCCCTTTGCCCGGCTTCCTGGATGGTCTTAATAGGTTTTCTGAGTGTGCTGTCTTCAGGCAGACCCAACAGAATCAATCCCGGATAGCTTACAATCCCCGAAAGGACATTGTTCAAATCATGCGCCACGCCGCCTGCCAGAAGACCCAGTGACTCCATCTTCCTCAAATGCACAAGCTTTTCCTCATTTTTTTTCATTGACTCCTGTTCGCGGATTCGTTCGGTTATATCGCGCATGATAGCCATGATGGCCGGTCTGTTTCTATATTTGATAAGACTTTCATTGATTTCAAGGACACGTTCCTCATTATCTGTCCTTCTTATATGGACTTTAAAGGTGCCGGGATAATCAACGGAATTCATCAATCTCCTGTAGTGTGCCATGAGCAATTGCCTGTCTTCAGGCACAACAACATCAAGGAAATCTTTAGTCGAGAGACCCGTGCCAGGCCCACCGATCATGGATATGCATGCCGGGTTGCCGAAGACCGTTTTGCCGTCCTGGATCAGCAGAATACCGTCATTTGCAAACTCAGTAATCACACGATATTTATCTAAGGCCGATATATCAACATACTCTCTGAAGACGACCCACAGGATGACAACTGAGAATATTAAAAAGCCATATTCCATGAAATATTGAATAGTCGGAACCCCCATGGAGGCTAATCCGTCATGTATTGCAAGTGCAAGCCAAAAGACAATGCCGGACAGAAAGGCCGCCCTGTGTCTTAAATGAGGGCCTTTGCGCCTGACCCATAATATAATCACGCCAACGGCTGCCATTAATCCATAAAACTCAAACATGGGTCCAAGCGGTCCCAGATCAGATTCAACAAAGGGCTTTGCCAATCCGATGAAGTCACGGGCGATAAATCTGTCGGATACAATGAAGTCGGTTGACCATAAAAATATTAAAACAAGGCAATGGAAAATTCCTGCCAGGGCATGATAACGTCTTCCATTCAATCCAAGGTAGGCGAATGTAAATCCGTACATGCAATGGATTATAGAAATGATGGCTGTAAATTCCAGCAATCCTGAAAATCGATTGATGGCGCCTTGCAGAGTATTGTATTCGATAAAAATACCGATCGAATAAATCATGCCTGAGAATGATATGGCTGCACCCCATCCATACCATGTAAATTGAGGCTTTCGGGAAAAAAGCATGATTTGCAGGATGACCATGATCAGGGCTAAAACAGCCACTGAAAATGACCCGGCAGATTGGAGTACAATCTCTTCACCTATCATTTATTTAATTCCTCATTTTACCTGTTGTTTACCTTTTGTTTTATCCTGGCATCAAATTTTTCTTTGATGATTATGACCCGTTCGTGTTTTCCCCGCGATATAAGCTCGATTTCATCATACACCTCAACATCGAACAGGAGACGTCTCCCATCTGCCTGAAGCAGCTTTACCTTTGCAGTGACTTCAAGCCCCGGAGGAGTTGCAGCAAGATGTTTTATATCAATGCCGACCCCTACAGTCTGTTCCTCAGGCCAGTTGAGATAGGGGTTAATGGCTTTAATACACGCCCACTCTATGAACCCTACAAGGAATCCGGTGGCAAAGACCTCAGGCATAACGACAAATTCCTCCGCCTCCGGGTAAAGAGCCGAGACCGTTTTATCTGCCGGTACAAGGAATTTATGGACATATTCAATTCCGGGTTTAAGCGAATCTTTCATTTCTCCTCCTGAATACATAAAGGTTATTAAGTCCGCATCTCTTTTGATATTTATTTTACTGGAAATATTATGGTTGACAGCATATCATGTCAAGAATATTAATCTTATCATGTAAAGACCGCCTTCGCCTTGATGAAGATGATCAGCGGTTTTTAACCCGGAGGTTTCTCAGCAATATGTCTCTTGTATATATCAGCACCACCGGAGATCATGCAGGACAGAGTCTTATCACCTGGGCAATCAGCCGAAGGCTTCTGGAGAAGGGTATCAATCCCGGATTTTTCAAGCCGTTCGGAACCGGTCGCATGAGGGTCGATAATATATGGGCAGACCCGGACGCATTCCTGTTCAGAGAGGTGTTGAATATTCATGAACCCCTGGACATGATCTGCCCTTTTGCTGAACCTGAAAACGCTGAAAAACAGCAAAGGCCAAAGAATATACTTGATAAGATCAGAAAGTCAGCGGAACATTTCCTGGCTGGAAAGGACCTTCTTCTTATCCTCGGCTCCAAACACATCTTTTTTGACGACACACTCAACTCACTCCCGGATATTTCAATCATATCTGAACTCAATGCAGACCTTATCCTGCTGCATAGATACCGAAAGTTGTCCACGACCCTTTATTCCATCCTTTCCGTTCATTCACTCCTGAGGGAAAAGGTGAAGGGGATAATAATCAACAGGGTTCCGCTTGACAAGATAGAAGAGGTAAGACGTCAGATAATACCGGCCCTGCATGAGAAGGGAATATTAAATATTTCTTTTATCCCTGAAGATCCGGCGCTCAGCTACAGGCGGCTGGGAGAGATATGCGATATACTTGACGGAAACATAATCTTTGGAAAGGATCAGCTGGACAATGCGATAGAAAGGATGTCAGTGGGTGCGACCAACCTGTGCGATGATCTTTTGCTCTTTAAGAGGGTATATAACAAGATAGTCCTCCTTGGACCGTCCAATGACTGCGGGATTGCCGGTATTATCATGACCGGCAACAGGGAACCCGGGGAAAGAGTCCTTGAGGCGGTGAAAAAGGCAAATACGCCTTTGGTACTCATAAAGGAGGACAGCCTTGAGGCCCTGGAGCGTCTGGAAGGTGTAATGCCGTCTCTTTTACCGGAAGATGAAAACAAGGCAATTTACTGTGCCGGGATCATGGATCAGAGCGACTCGCTTAACAGGTTGATCGAATCAATAGTCAGCAAGCCTTAAGTTTAATGAGAATTCCGGCAGGATATTTCATCATGTCATCCGGAAAGGGTTTACAGTCAGGCATCTCCAGAGTTTTTATCAAACCCGGCTTTATTGGATTCCTGTTTGCACCCAGCTATATTCCCATTCCGTCATCCTGCCGGCGCGGGCGCGATTAATCGCGCCACTACATCGCAGGATCTGTTCCTTAAGAATCGTCCATCCGTAAATCATGGATTTACGTTATACTTCTTGCCCTATTGTCTCCGATATAATTGCGAGCAGTTTTTCCGGTGATATAGGTTTGGAGAGGAACAGGTTGGCCCCTGCCTCAAGCCCCTTTATCTTGTCCTGCTCCCTGCTTTTGGCAGTAAGAAAAACAATGGGGGTCTCTTTGAATTCATCCCTGCTCCTTACCTTTTTACATAACTCCAGACCGTCAATCTCAGGCATGATTACATCGAACATCATCAGGTCATATCTGTTTTCATTGATCTTAACAAGCGCCTCCTTGCCGCTCCCGGCTTCATCCAGGAGATAACCCTCAGGCCTGAGGAGTTCGACCAGCGCCATGCGAACCATCTCATCATCATCAACTATCAAAATACGTTTTCCCATTATAGCTCCTTTCCTTTAACGTCCGGGGTTTTTACCGGAATCATTATCCTCATTTCCGTGCCTTCACCAACCCTGCTTTTTACTTCCAACCTGCCGCTATGTAATTCAATTATACCAAAACATAATGAAAGACCCAAGCCTGTTCCTTTTCCTACAGGTTTTGTGCTGAAAAAGGGCTCAAGGATTTTTTCTATGTTTGCTTCCGGGATGCCGATGCCTGTATCGCGAAAAGACACTTCAACATATGGTATATCATCTTCCTCAATATAAGAAGATGAAATTGTCAACGACTTATCGCCTTCTTTTTCCTCCATCGCGTCTCTTGCGTTGGAGATAAGGTTAAGGAAGACCTGCTCCAGCTGACTGGCATCCGCTGCGATCTTGGGAAGATCCTTTGAAAGTTTTTTGATTACCTCGATATTATGGTTCATAAGCTGCTGATCCGTCATCATCAGGGCATTTTCAATGGGGACGTTAATATCAACATCGCTGAATTCCAGGGTCGTCTCCCGTGAAAACTCCCTGAGATGCTCTACTATCTTCTCGATCCTGTCATTACATTTACGGATCAGTTCCAGTCTATCCCTTTCGAGGGCGTCAGGAGGCACATTTTTCAATATAACATGCAGGATTGTCTGCGAGGCCATTAAGGGATTATTTATCTCGTGTGCAACACCGGCGACCAGTTCACCAAGCGCCCTGAGTTTGGATGCCTCGACAAGATGCCCCTGAGCCGCTTTAAGCTTTGCCTCCAGGATCTTCTGTTCCGAGACATCTTTGAATATCCCTGCTGTCCCGATATCATGACCATCCTCGTCTCTCAACATGAAAAGGGAGGTCATGATCGAACGAATCTCTCCGTCCTTTCTCAGGACATCAATTTCATAATTTTCCGCCCTCTCCCGTTTTTTTAGGACTTCCATTATTCTTCTTGCCTGATCAATGCCGCCCACGTAGAAATTGCAGATATGGGTTCCTATTACCTCCTCCCTCTTATAGCCCATCATCTCTTCCATCCCACGGTTCTCGTAGGTAATCTTGCCCTTCAGATCGGTTGTTATAATGCCGTCGACAGAACTCTCCATGATATTTGAAAGAAAGTCTTTGGTCTCCCTCAGCTCTCTCTCAAGATTCTTGCTCTGTGTAATATCCCTGACAATCTCAACAAATCCCGCCAGCCCGTCCGATGGGTCCTGTATCACTGTTATATTTGTATAGGAAGGAAATCGGGAGCCGTCTTTCCTGACACGATAGATATCCTGTTCATAGACGCCGTTTTTTTTGATGCGGCTTATAATATCCTTGAAGATATTTTTATTCCTGTCTTCCAGCGTGTCGGTAATGCTTATATTCTGCCTGTCAACCACCTCTTCCCTGTTCCACCCGAATATCTTTTCTGCACCCTTGTTGAATTCAATGATATTTCCGTGGACGTCGAGCGCAATGATCCCGTACTCGGTGGCGCTGTTGAGGATGGTGTTGAGAAATGTGAAAAGCCTGCGGAACTTTTCCCTTGATTCCTTCAGTTCCAAGGTCCTTTCGTCCACCATCATTTCAAGGTTTGAGGTATAATCCTGTATCTGTCCTATCATGTGGTTGAAGGACCTTCCCAGCATGCCGATTTCATCAGTGGTTACCACCTTTACCCTCTGGGAGAGATCGCCATCCGCCATCTTGGTTGTTACCTGGGTCAGTTCAAGGACAGGCCTGGCCAAAAGCCTGCCGAATATAATCGTGAGCAACAGGACCATGGAGATGCTTCCTATTGTCAGGAAGATGATGAAACGTTCAGTCTCATGGAGGGATTGATATATCTCATCCTCGTAAGTGCCGGCGGCTATTATCCAATCCCAGGGCTGAAAATATGTATATTTGATCATCTTCTGTCTGGAAGTTTTCTCTCCCAGTTCCTGGTTGATCCATGGATAACGAATGGTTCCGACCTTTCCTTCAGACAGGGTCACTGCATCATGTATCATGGTGCGGATGTATTCAATCCCTGACGAGTCCCTGGAATCAATAATATTGATCCCCTCCTTGGCAGGGTGGATTTTGAGGACGCCCTTGCTGTTAATGACATATACATAACCTGTTTTGCCGACCTCTATGCCTTTGATCTCGCTCTTTAAGGATTCATTGCTCTGTTCCTTGATCCCTACCCAGAGCGCCCCTACAACCCTGCCCTCATGATCGGTTATTGGCTCACATGCGCTGATATACCAGTCATTCACCAGATAGGCATCTCCCTCATAGGAAACACCCTTTAACAGGGCCTTGGCAATAGGATCTTCAGAGGTGATAAAATTTCCAACGGCCTTTTTCCCATCCTTATTCAGGATGTTGGTGGAGGTCACAAGGAATCGATCACCGTCTGTCCTTTGAAGGATTGCACACATCCCTCCGGCAATTCTGAATACCTCGTCAGCAAGACGGGTGTTTTCTGTAAGGGAATTCCCTCCAATCTCCAGATATGGCACTTCAAGAGAAACAATCTCATTTGCGGTCTCGCCGGCCGCATCATAATGAATTTTTCTTTTGTTATTTATCCTGACTGTACGGTCCCGGCTATATATGATCTCCTTGGCGACATTCAGGTTAATGAGGACCTTTTTCTGGACGCTCTCCTGCTGGATCTTGCAGATGGAATAAATATTTCTCACAAGGTGATCCAGGTCCTGTTCAGATGCCTTTTTGAGGGCCTTGCCGAACTGATCCATCGAAAGAAACGCCACAGCCAAAAGCGGAGAAAGCACCAGGAATATCGTGACACTGATAAGCTTTGTCCTGATTCTCATATTGCGGAATGAAGGTATAATCATTTTATTATCCGTAAAAATCCGGCATCGCCATGATCGATTTTTCGCGCGATCCGGCGGTTAATGTTTATCTGCGAGATTAATAAATCGGGTCCGGAAAAGTAATCATGCCCCTGGGTTTCTCCACCATGCGGTACATGACAGGGGAAACCCAGTCTCCTGCCAGGATGTCGTCTTCAATATCAAGAAGTATCCTGTCATGAATGGCCCAGCTCCTTCCCCTGACTGTGCCGGCTGATCTGCTGCTGCGAAAAGGAGTCCTGTCATCCATCTTTTCATACAACTTCCCTCCGGGCTGAAAAAGTTCATGTATCCTTTGCATTTTCTTATACCCTTCATAATAACCGAATCCGAATCTTTCATAGGTGATAGCGTTATGATAAAAGAGGGCATCAAGTTTGATGATTTGAATACCCAGGATTCCGCAGAAGAGATCCAGCGACTTGATCGTCTGGCCGGTAAGCCCGAATCCCTTTCTTGTCTGCCCAGGGTAATAACCTGCATGAAATGCCTTTTCCTCTTCAACCCTGTTCCTGCCCGCCCATCCGAACATGGTATCTTTTCCGTCCTGATCTATATCCGTATTGAATCGTTCTGATGACGGATTATTTATTATCAAAAAATCCCATTCCATGGAAGATTGGTCTATTGAATCTGATATTTGTATAGAGTAAACAGGGTCCTCAATCCCGGGCAGTCTGATTTCGACAAGACATGTGCTGTCGCCTTCAGGACAAAAAAACCGCACGATCTTCTGTCCTTCACTGCCCAGTAAATTAAGGGGATTTATGCCGAATGTCTGATAAAGGGATGGGGGAATCAGTATCCGGTAAAGGCCCTCTTTCTGATATTGATGATAGCGACTGATCTTCTGTATCCATGACATGGCTCATCCTCTTATCTCTTTAATTCTGTTAGACGATTTTAAAGGATATGTCAAAAGAAAGTATTATACTTCAACTCGTATATTATCGAATCATCTTTTTATTTGACTATCGTGTCTCCATGATATACTTGAGGATCACTGAAATCCCATAAGAAGAGGGTAAGTGGATGAGCGATATTCGATCGGAAGATAAAGAACTTTCAATTAAAAAAGATGTTCAAAAGTTGGGATCAATATTTGTATATTCCGATGAACTGGCCTGGTTTGATTTCGGAGATGATCACTATTTCAAACCTGAACGGGCGGCAAAGACCTATGAACTCTGCAACCGCTATGGCGTAATGAATCATGCCTGGATGAAGATGTTGACTCCGGAACGCATTGATGAGTCCCTGCTGAGACTGTTTCATGAAGATGGATATCTTGACTGCCTGAAAAAGGCCGGCCAAGGGGAGATAAGCCTGGACATGCTTGAAAAAGGCATAGGCACAGCGGATAATCCTGTCCTTCCGGGCATTTTCGATTGGTCCATAAAAGTGACGGGAGGCACATGCGCGGCCATGAACCGCATTTTAAGCGGCGACGCCCTTGCGGCCTTCAACCCGCTTGGCGGCTTTCATCACGCCAGGAAAAATAATGCAGAGGGTTTTTGTTATATCAACGATATTGTAATTGCCGTTATGGACGCCCTGAAAAAATTCCCCGACATGAAAATCATTTATATTGATATTGATGCCCACCACGGCAACGGCGTCCAGGAGGCGTTTTACAATGATCCGAGGGTACTTTTTCTTTGCATGCATGAAACGGGAAGGACCCTGTATCCGTGGTCAGGGAGTGAAAATGAGACAGGAGAGGGTGAAGGCAAAGGCTTTACCGTCAACATTCCTTTAGAACCGGGTTCAGACGACGAGGTGTTTTCCTTTGCGTTTGATCAAATCATACCACCCCTCATTGAAGCCTTTTCTCCTGATATGATTGTGGCCGAACTGGGAGCAGACACCCTGATATCTGATCCATTGACTCACTTAAAGCTCACCAATAACGGTTATCTCAGGGCTATCAAAAAGATCATTAATTTGTGCCCCAGGATACTTGCCCTTGGGGGAGGAGGATATGACCTCTACCGTACAGCCAGATGCTGGACACTGGCATGGGCGGCGCTTAATAATCTTGAGCCTGTGGATGAATTTGCCGGCCTTGTTGGAGGGATGATGTTCGGGCCTGAATTGGAAGTGGGCAGTCTTTTTGACCATCCTTACAGCAGTACGGGTGAAGCAAAGGACAAGGCCATGATAGAGGCAAAAAGAGTTGTTGAGCATCTCCGGAAGGAAATATTTCCTGTCCACGGGCTTTAAAAAAAGCAATGCATTCATAGCAAGTGTTCATCCGAAAACAGCAACTTTCGGATTCAAGCTATCAGCAATCAGCCTTCAGCAAAACCTTATTATCACAATTGACTGCCGGATGCTCCATCCGGAAATCTCCGATTTATGGATGGACACCAGCGATATTTTTTCACATCAGCTGTAGTCTTGTGAAACTTCGATAAAAACAAGGTACGTGGTGTAAGGCGCAAGGTAAAGACATAAAGGCCAAATCATTCGATGTTAGACGTTGGACGTTGAATGTTGGACGTTCATTTTTTTCAGTTTCTTCCTCGATCATACTCGCTGTTCTCCAAGCCAGTGGCCCTGCTTGTATAAAACATCGATCAAAATATTTTTGCATTGAAATCCTGCATACTGGCAGAGTTCTTGCTTTAATATCCATATGTAAACAGGCATTCTCCGGAAGGCCGCAATCGGGTTAAAGGTTTAAGCCTTAAAATTGACTACTAAAATCAAATAAATAGGCTGATATTTTGTTATTAAGGTTCGGCAGGCGCCTGAATAAATCGCTGATATCCGGATGGCCGCAATTTATTGAATATAGTAAAAATCCTGATTTCAGGTAAAAAATACCCGTTTTATGGTTAAGGAATAGGCATTATTTTCCGATATATATTTTGTCAAGAGATAAAGGAAGTTATCATCCTGATCCTTTACAGTTAGAGTGAGGTAATACAGACATGTCGATCACCAGCACCACCAATTCCAGTTCCGGCACCAGCTCCATAAGCGGGCTTGTAAGCGGCTTAGACTGGCAATCAATCATCTCGCAGTTAAAGACGGTAGAACACCAGCCGATTGACCTGGTAACAACAAAACAAACCAATGAGCAAAAGCAACTCACGGAATGGCAGTCTTTCAATACGACACTTCTTTCCCTAAAGACCGCCGCCGGCGATATCTCTGATCCGGATAATTTTAATGCATATACATCAGAGATGACATCTGACAGCAGCACCCTGGATGCTGAAGATCTTATTTCCGTTTCCGCCTCCTCAACTGCCTCACCCGGATCATACTCCATCAAGGTAAACAATCTGGCAACTGCCCAGAAACTCTCTTCCACCTCTTTTTCCAGCTCATCTGATGCGCTTGGAAGCGCATATTCAGGAGATATTATAATCAACGGCAAGGCAATCTCCATTACGAATACGGACGGATTATTAAATATCCGCGACAGGATCAACAATGCCAACTCGGGGACCAATCCCACGGGCGTTACAGCCAGTATTATATCCTATGGTTCCAACGATTACCGTTTAATACTTACCAGCGATGACACAGGCGCAGAGGGAATAACCATTCAGAACGGCTCAAGCGGCGATCTTCTGGAACTTTTCGGATGGAAGGACGGAAGTTCCACGATAAAAAACAGTATTACCAACGGGGTGCAGTCGGATATGTTTTCCAGCTCCACCCAGGATATCAAGACACTGTTGGGTCTCTCCAGCACACAGTCAGGGACCATCAAGGTCAATGGCCAAAATGTAGCGATAAATCTTTCCACCGATTCCCTTGAAGACATAAAGACAAATATCAATTCCTTAGGATTAGAAGGCGTTTCAGCATCCGTAATTTCAAAAACCGATAACGGGACAACAACATACGCCTTGGAGATAAACGGGACGCAGTCATTTGTTGACAGTCAGAATATCCTGGAGACCCTTGGAATAGTCACAAACGGCGTCAGCGATGTACAGGGTATAGAATCCGCAAACAAGATGACTGAGGATGGCGATATTATCTCATCAGGCACCCTTCTAAGCGATATAGACGGATATAATTCATGGACATCCGGGGACTCAATCTCCATCTCAGGAAAAGGTCACAACGGGGATGCTATCAGCGGTTCAACCTTTACAATAACTTCTTCCTCAACCGTGCAGGATCTTTTGGATGCGATCAAAAGCGCCTTTAACAACAAGGTCACCGCACATGTCACATCTGATGGAAAAATCGAAGTGGACGACCTGGAGGCAGGAACCAGTTCCATGACATTGAGCCTCAGCTCCACAATAAATGATGGGAGCACGCTGGACTGGGGCGCATTCGGCGTATCAGGAACAGTAAGGAAAAGAGAGCTGGTGGCCGGTCAGGATGCCTCCCTGACAGTGGACGGCGTAGAGATAACAAGCAAGGACAATTCCATAGAAGACAGCCTCCCCGGCGTGACATTGGATCTGAAAAAGGCGGACGAAGACACTACTGTCACCCTCAGTGTGGCACGTGACCTGACCGCCGTTACTGATAAGATCCAATCCTTTGTGACCGCATATAACGCGGTCGCATCCTATATCAGCGAGCAGCAGACCTATGATTCATCGGATGAAACAACAGGCGGGGCGCTCTTCGGAGACGGGACCCTGTCATCGATACAATCCGATCTGTCATCCATACTTGTAAAGTCTGTTTCGGGTGTTTCATCAGACTTCTCTATTCTTGGTCTTGTGGGCATACACCTGGATAACGAGGGACAGCTCAGCATAGACAGCGATGAATTGAACGGTTTTCTTAAGACAAATTTCAATGACATACAGCAACTCTTTTCCGCCGATGGCACAACGAACTCCGGCGCCCTGAAATATGTGTCTTCTACGAATGATACGAACGCAGGAGACTACGCTGTTAATATTACGCAGGCAGCGACGAAAAACACCTCTACCGGCGATACGATTGTAAGCGGGACATTGGGCGCTGACGAGACGCTTACTATCACAGATGGAGACAAGACGGCAACCATATCCCTCACCAGCGGAATGTCCATATCCGATATTGTCAACGCGGTTAACACCGAACTGGACACGGCCTATTCGGAAAAACTGGTCGGAGATACCGCGGTAAAGGCAGGCAATGTTGCAGTTGACTCGACAACCACATGGGATGCGATAGACGGGGCGGATCTGCTTGACGGCGACACAATTAAATTTACGGGAACCACGCGAAAGGGCATTAATATTTCAGGTTCCTATACTATTGACGATACATCCGTTGATACTATTCAAGGGCTTCTTTCTGACATAGAATCATCCTTTGGAGATGATGTCTCCGCGTCCATAGACACCTCCGGGCACCTGGTCCTTACGGATAACTATGAGGGGTCCAGCAAGTTGTCCCTGACCCTTGATTATACCGAGACAAACTCAACGGATATCTTTGGATCAGTGCTTACAGACAATGAAGGCGGCCAAGAAGGAAGGTATGCCATGGCAATCACAGCCGCCAATGACGGAAGCAATCGCCTTATGCTGAGCAATAACAGTTACGGCAGTTCATACAGCTTTATTGTGGCGGAAGACAGGGATGACGGACTCTGGACCGGAAGCAAGTCAAACCCTGTCAGTGTAAATAACGGCAAGACCGTTGCCGGGACAATTAACGGAAAGGCCGCTACAGGCTCCGGACAGACCCTTACAGGCAATGATGGAGAAGCTGATATTGCCGGTCTTGTCATTAAATATACGGGATCAACCACAGGCAATATAGGAAATATCAAATTCACCGTTGGCGTGGCGGAGCTTTTTAATAGGGCGCTGTATAATATAACCGATTCAGAGGACGGCTATCTGACGTTTAAACAGAATTCCATATCCGCTCACATCAAAGACATGGATGATGATATAGATAAGATGGAAGCAAGGTTGACGATCAAAATGACCAACATGACAGCCCGTTTTGAGGCAATGGAGCTTGCGCTCTCCAAGCTTCAAAACATGAGTTCATGGCTCAGCAGTCAGATAACGGCGGCATCCAGCGGCTGGGCATCATTATAGCGCTTATTTATCTTCTTTGGGACTGTGCCTGTGAGAAATGTTCAGGGCAGTTTAGAAATTTTCAATATTTTATATAAACAAACGGGGGATTATATGGGTTACGGCAAAGTTTTGAACCAGTACAGAAAGACAAGCATCGAAACATCGGGAAGGCTTGACCTGGTTATATTGTGCTATGAGAAGGCTGTTCTCTTCCTGACACAGGCAAAGGAACATTTCAAGGAAAAAGAGTTCGAAAAAAAGGCCTATAAATTCCAGAAGGCCCTTGCCATAATTAACGAGCTCCAGCGCTCTCTCAATATGGAACAGGGAGGAGATATAGCAAAAAACCTGGACTCCTTGTATTCACATATTACAAAAAGACTCCTTGCAGGCGACATCAGTAAAGATCTAACCTCCTACGATGAAAGCATCCATATATTGAATGAATTAAAGGATGCCTGGCAGGCTATTAAGGCCGAAGATAATCCACAGGAAAATGTCTATGCAAAAAGAAATATGCTCCAATCAGGCGTCTCGTGTATTGCCGCATAGACATGCAGCAATCGACTGATGCCCCCGCGTTGGAGACTTTGTCACAATTACGGTTTTTGTCATTCCGACCGAAGGGAGAAATCTTGATGTTTAATGGGTATTAACGACTTGAGATTCCTCACATTCGTTCGGAATGACATTACTATTGCGATACAGACTCTAAGCCGTAAGCCATCAGCTTTCAGCAAAACCTTTTTAAATCCATCTTTTAGCTGACGGCTCATATGAAACTTAGCCATGTAATCGTACATATCACCTTTTTATATTCATGGTTCGACGTTGAACGTTCAATGTTGGACGTTGGATGTTCAAGTTTTATGTTTGATTAAACTGGCCGCGATAGCGACAAGCGGCTTACCTGATCTCTGCCTGCTGAAAGCTCCATCCGGAGATCTCCGATTTATGGATGGACACTACAGATATCCGGACAATGACTGTCTGAGGATGGAGATTTTTATCACCCCCCCTAAATACACCTGATATATATCCAAATTATATTGCCGGGATATCTTTATCTTATTGACATGTCGTTAAATATCAAATATTTAACTGTTATTAACGGATGATCGCGGCCTTATACCACACTGCATGTTATCCATGTTTCCGAAACCTATTGATAAAATCAGGTTGATATGAAACAAGAACTGTTGATACCTCAGGCAAAAATCAGATCCAGGATACTGGAACTGGCCTCACAGATCTCCTCTGATTACTCCGGAAAGGAGCCTGTATTTGTGGGAGTGCTTAACGGGGCTGTATTCTTTTTTACCGATATAGTTCGGGAGATGACCATCCCCTTGCAGATTGATTTTGTGAGGGCGGCAAGTTATGGCGCCGGCGATTCATCATCGGGACATGTCCGATTGACCAAAGGGCTGGAAAGACCTGTCAAGGATAAACCTGTTATCCTTGTGGAGGACATAATCGATACAGGTTTGACCATTTCAAAGATTATGGATATTATAGGGGAACAATACCCTGAATCCATCAGGCTATGCTCTCTTATTGACAAACAGGAGAGACGCGAGAAAGATATTGTAATCGATTATTGCGGTTTCCAGGTTAAGGAAGGTTTTATTGTAGGTTATGGCCTTGACTATAATGAACAATACCGCGGACTAAAGGATATATATACACTGCACTTTTAAACGTTACTGATGATTGCCACAGTTCTTCTCATCCTGACGCCATGGCCGGCTGACTGTAAAGTTTTACTCAACTGGGAGGGTTTCAATGATTATAAAATGTAAAAAATGCAACTCCGGATTCAACTTTAATGAGAACCTTCTTAAAAAAGAGGGTTCGACAGTCAGATGTTCCGTTTGCAGGAATGTATTCAAGGTCTTTCCTCCTGAGCCTGACATTTTTGAAATGCCTCGTGATGAAGAATTTTCAAACACCGCCATGGAAGAGACAGTGGCCCTGGATTCACCCCCTGTCCTGGACGATATTGAACAGGATTCCAACAAAAAAGACAATGGATATTCCTTTGACAAGGCATTTGAAGATGCCATAGAAGAAGTGTCTGAAGATGAAGCATTTAATGAGTTTGATGACGAACAAATAGCCTATCAGGATGAAGACGACGAACTGCTGGATGAAGAATCAGGCAGGTCCTCCCTAAGGATACATGAGACAAAAAAGAAAGGCAGGTCAAAGATTTTATTGATCTCTCTGTTAACAATACTTCTATTCATAATAGCCGCACTGGTTATCTTTTTCTTTGCCCCCGGCATTTTGCCTGGTTCATTTAATTCCATTAAACCGGTGACCAAAGAGACTATCGATGATTCGGGGACAAAACGACTTAATTTTGAAGGGGTAAACGGTTCATTTACAAAATCCGAAAAGTCCGGACAGATCTATATTATAAAAGGTTCCGTTATTAATAATGATCAGAAGAACCGGAGCTATATACTCCTGAAAGGGGCCATACTGGATGGAGCGGGGAAGGTCATAAAACAGGAGACGGCATATGCGGGAAACACATTTACCGATTACCAGTTAATGCAAATGCCGCTTGAAGACATGAAAAACAGTCTCAAAAACCGGAATGGAACGGACAACGCTGATGTTGATATCAAACCGGGGAGTTCCGTGCCCTTTATGATCATCTTCAGCGATTTGCCTGATAATCTGAGCGAGTTTACAGTGGAGGCGCTAAGTTCATCGCCCGGCAAATAATCCGGCATGCAACTTTTATCAGGCTTAGCGATGGCATTCGGCCAATAATTGAATGAATTGCGCAATCGGCAGGATTATTCATATGTAATCCACGTCCCATCCCCTTTAACTTCTTATCAGGAAATATCCGCTCCGGCGGATATTCAGAATTCTGAGTATTTACATCAAAATTAAAATGCCGGCATGATCAGGGGTAAAGCATGTTCGACCAGCACATTGAAATCTTATTTAACAGGGAAATTAATTCCGGGATCTTTCTTATGGGATTGAGGTCTCCTGAGATCGCAGGTGAATCAAGGCCGGGCCAGTTTGTCATGGTGCGTGTCAATGAGGGGATTGCCCCCATGTTAAGAAGGCCTTTTTCCATATGCTCCGTATATGATGTTAATACCATCTGCATCCTTTACAGGATAATCGGTCATGGAACGGAGTTAATGGCCGGGAAAAAGGCAGGCGAAAAATTATCCATACTGGGACCCCTGGGCCAGGGTTTCATCCTGCCTCGTGATAATGAAAATGCCGTCCTGGTGGCAGGAGGGATTGGCGCCGCCCCACTTTATTTCCTGGCCGGGGAGATAAAAAACCATCACATGGAATTCATGGCCGGCTTCGGATCTTCAAGGGATATTATCCCTGTTGAAAAGATTATTGAAAAGCCCATCGGCATTTCCGTTGCAACAGACGACGGGTCAACAGGTTATGCAGGCATGGTAACAGGGCTCCTCGCCGAACGTCTTGATCAAATCAGAAAAGATGCGGGGTCGACAACCATTTATACATGCGGTCCGCTTCCCATGATGAAGAAGGTCGCCTCTATTGCATCCGGCCGGGGCATTAAATGCTATGTCTCCATGGAGGCATTAATGGCCTGCGGGCTTGGTGCATGCCAGGGATGCGCCATAAAGGCGGCCTCAGCTGACGGAGAGACCTGTTATCATTCAGTCTGCAAAGACGGCCCGGTCTTTCCATATCAGGTTATCGACTGGAGCAATATATGAATAATAAACCGGATATGAGAGTAAAGCTTGGACCGCTGGAATTAAAAAATCCCGTTATGACGGCATCAGGGACCTTCGGTTATGGCCGGGAATTTGAATCCTTCGTGGACCCTGACCTGCTGGGCGGTATTGTATTAAAAGGCCTTTCCCTGAGGCCTATGGCTGGCAATCCCGTTCCAAGGATAGCCGAGACGCATGGGGGGATGCTGAATGCCATCGGCCTTGCCAATATAGGCATCGATGAATTTATTGAAAAAAAACTCCCATGGCTTAGAAAGCTTAACACCAGTGTGGTCGTTAATATATACGGGCACAGCGTCGATGAATATGAAACCCTGGCAAAGGCATTGAAGGGCGTTGACGGGATATCCGCACTTGAGGTGAATATATCATGTCCCAATGTGGAAATGGGCGGCATGGTCTTCGGAAAAGATCCGGCGGTTTCAGGGATGATTACGGAAAGGGTAGCGAGGAATACGGATAAACCGGTGATCGTCAAGCTCACGCCCAACGTAACAGATATATGTTTGCTTGCCAGGGCAGTGGAGGAATCAGGCGCTGCCGTAATTTCATTAATAAACACCCTTGCCGGAATGGCAATAGACATAGAGCGCCGAACGCCAAAGCTGGCCAACCTCTCCGGAGGATTGTCAGGGCCTGCCATAAAACCGGTGGCACTCTACCAGGTCTGGCAGGTCGTCAACACGGTTAAAATCCCTGTGATAGGCATTGGCGGCATCTCGGATTACAGGGACGCACTTGAGTTCCTTATAGCGGGTGCAAGGGCGATACAGGTTGGAACCGCCAATTTCGTGAATCCTCGCGCGACGATTGACATTATTGAAGGGCTCAGAAACTTCTGCCTTGAAAGGGGCATTGACAATATCAACGATGTCATAGGCAGCCTGAAGAAAGATGTCTTATAAAACATTGAAGGGGGAAAAATGGATATAAAGAAATTTCCGGACATGCCTTCATGGGAATGGCCTGAAAACGCCGGCAAGATATTTATGGGGATTCTTCGCGACCGGCAAGCCGATGCATCCGACCGCCTCCTTGCAGCCGAATTGGCCGGGGACGTCACAGTTATCAACGAAGAACTGGCCGGCGAGCTGCTTTCCGTGGTGCAACGCAGCGATGAGCCGGAAGAACTCCGCGCACAGGCTGTCCTGTCCCTGGGACCGGTACTGGAATATACATACGACGGTTTTGATGATCCCCAGGAGTTGACGATCTCCCCGGGGACATTCAAGCGGATACAGGAGTCGCTCCACAGGCTTTACACGGATGAAAATGAACCCAAAGAGGTCCGGCGACGGATACTGGAGGCATCTGTGCGGGCCCCGCAGGACTGGCACCATGATGCTGTAGGCGACGCTTATCTGATTGACGACGAGGACTGGCAGTTGACCGCGGTATTCTGCATGGGTTTCATCGACGGTTTCGATGATCAGATACTCGATGCCCTCAACAGCAGGAATCCTGACATCTATTACGAAGCGGTCTGCGCTGCCGGCGATTGGGGATTGGATGGTGCATGGCCGCAGATCGTCTCCATCCTTACTTCCGTGGAATCCGACAAGCAGCTCCTGCTTGCCGCCATTGAGGCGGCAGTCAATATCCGTCCCGACGAGGCTGTGGATATCCTGGCCGATCTCATATATTCCGAGGATGAAGATATCGTCGAGGCGGTTCATGAGGCCTTAGCTGTGTCCGATGTATACATGGATGATGATTTTGATGACGATGATGACAAGACACTTCACTGAGGGCTGAAAAATATTTTGATTTCCGGAAAGGCTTGTTATTCCTTTCCCAGCTTCTCTATTATCTTCCCGTAATATACCTGACTCTCTTCGAAGAGCGGCGACCTGCCGCGGCCCATCATATTTAATCTGGTAATCTTCAGGTTGATCTTTTTAATAAGGCGATATCTTTCCTTTTCATCGGGTATATCAGCCAGCAGGTCTTCCATCTGCCTTATCTCTTTTTGAAGTTCGATTTCAGGGGGAAGACAGTCTGCGTTTTTCAATATCTTATAGGCAAGCCTCAGGTCTTCAGGGACATGGCTGTCGTCATCCAGTTTCAAGGGTTCTCCTTTGCCGGGAAGATTGTCAAACTCGCCCTTTTCCTGGGCCTCCTTTATCTTTCTCTCAATTATTTTTTCCATACCGAGCATCTGCAAATCATCCTTTCATTAATCATGAGAAGCATTATAAAGGGTTTGAAAAATATTTCAAGACCACTAATAAACAACTATATATGATGAAGCCGATTCTGCCTTCCTCCCTCTCAGAGACTGTCTCATAATGTGAATAACTGTCATTCCGAACGCATGTGAGGAATCTCAAATCGTTCATATCCTTAAACATCAAGATTTCTCCCTTCGGTCGAAATGACAAAAACGGTAATTGTGACACAGTCTCTTAGGGGAGGATTGAGTTTGGGTCTTACCAAAAATAAATAACAATCCTATTGTTAAGGCGACAATAATCCTTTATCCCTGACAATACGAGAGATGGAAGACAAATCTATAGACATTATAATTAAGTTGTTATAGTTTTTCAGACCGGTGACAAGGAAAATTTAAATGATTGATGAACTGGATAAAAAGATAATAGGCCTCATACAGGGTGACATGCCCCTTGATCCCAGGCCTTTTGCCGCAATGGCGGACAGGATAGGGATCAGCGAGGATGAATTCATCAACAGGATCAAATCCATGATTGAGTCCGGCGTAATCAGAAGATTCGGAGCCACTCTGTACCATAAAGAGGCAGGAATCAGATCCAACGCCATGATAGCCTGGCTCGTTCCATATGAGAGGATAGAAGAGACAGGCAAGACGCTTGCAGGTTTCAAAGAGGTAAGCCACTGTTACCAGAGGATGCCCCAAAAGGACTGGAAATATAATCTCTATACAATGATCCATGGCATAAGCGACGACGACTGTAAGGCCATTGCCCGCCGCATGTCACAACAGGCAGGGATTGAAGAGTATCTACTCCTCTTCAGCGAGAAGGAGTTTAAAAAGACCAGCATGGAATATTTCTGATATAGGCTCTTTTAAAAAAGCATGTCCGTATTCCTGAGTTGTAAATTTTGTCAGATGAAATCGGATATGAAATCATGAATATCAAAAATGAATTTTATATGCTATTTTATCACTCATAATTTTGCTCTATAAGGAGACAAAGTAAGTGAAACAAGTAGTTATCGAAAATCCTGTCATTAACTCCCCTTATCAGGAACCAAAAAGGCATTTCCGTTTTTCAGATGAAGGGATCACAAACGAAATAGTTGAATCAAGAAGAGTAAGCGCCTATTTCATCCCGATTGCCAAACCAAAAAAAAAGAGCAGCCAGTTACAGCTCTCTTTTGATACCGAATGGACACAGGATCGCGTTCAGGAAAATAAATTTATAAACAGGGTCCGGGAAAAAGTCGCGCTATGGCGCAAGGGCAATTATCCGGGTGTGACGAAGACAACATCCAGGCTCCTTGAATACTGGAATAATCCTGACCGTGATAAAAAACTATTTTTCTGCCAGATTGAAGCCCTTGAGACAATTATTTATATCACTGAAAATGCCCAAAAATATGGCGACACCTGGATAGAAAACGATCTCAGACAAGCGAATAAAATTTCCAACCCCGACCTATTCAGGATTGCATTCAAGATGGCTACAGGGAGCGGCAAGACCGTGGTCATGGCAATGCTGATCGCATGGCATGCCCTGAATAAAATCGCAAACACTCAGGATGCGCGGTACTCCGACACCTTTCTTATCGTAACTCCGGGCATCACAATTCGTGATCGACTCAGGGTGCTTCTACCGTCAGATCCGCAGAATTATTATCGACAAAGGGATATCCTGCCCCCTGACCTTATGGATGAACTGGGCAGGGCAAAGCTATTAATAACCAATTTTCACGCATTCAGATTGCGTGAAAAAAACGGGGCAGGCAAACTCACCAAATCGATCCTTGCGCAAGGCAATGCCAATCCTTTCACCGAAACGCATGACCAAATGGTCCGACGAGTCTGCCGTGAACTGGGGAATAAAAAAAATATAATAGTTATAAATGATGAGGCGCATCATTGTTACCGCAGAAAACCGGATGATGAAGATATTAAGCTGAAAGGCGATGAAAGGAAAGAAGCGGAAAAACGCGAAGAAGAGGCGCGCATCTGGATCACAGGGCTTGAATCGGTCAAATCCAAGATCGGAGTCAAGGTCATATATGATCTCTCCGCTACTCCTTTTTTCCTGCGCGGCTCAGGATATTCTGAAGGTACGCTTTTCCCATGGGTGGTGTCGGATTTTTCACTTATAGATTCCATTGAAAGCGGGATCGTCAAGGTGCCAAGGGTTCCTGTCTCAGATGATTCCATGACCGGAGATCAACCTACTTACAGGGACCTCTGGCTTCGCATCAGCGGCGACCTGCCAAGAAAAGGCAAAAAAACGGATCCTTTGACCGGCGAGCCTAAACTTCCCAAGGAATTGGAAGGCGCTTTGCAGGCATTATACGGCAACTATGAAAAACATTATCGGGTATGGGAAGAGAATAATGAATCCCGAGCAAAAGGGATGACGCCCCCTGTCTTTATCGTGGTTTGCAATAATACAAATGTCTCCAAGATGGTCTTTGACTATGTTTGCGGATGGGAGAAACCCCTGCCGGATGGTTCATCTGTTCTTGTCCCTGGGAAATTCTCCATTTTCAGCAATGTCTCCAATAACCGATGGCTTGATAGGCCGAATACTGTTCTTATCGACAGTGAACAGCTCGAATCAGGCGATGCTATGAGTTCTGAATTTAAAAAGATAGCGGCCATGGAGATCGAAGAGTTCAAAAACGAATATCGACAGAGGTTTCCTGGCAGAGACGTTGAAGCCCTTACCGATGAAGACCTCTTGCGTGAGGTTATGAACACCGTCGGTAAAACCGGCAAACTGGGCGAGCAGGTTAAATGTGTCGTGTCTGTTTCCATGCTCACGGAAGGTTGGGATGCAAACACCGTTACTCATATCCTGGGCATCCGCGCCTTCGGCACTCAATTACTTTGTGAACAGGTTGTAGGCAGGGGCCTGCGCCGCATGAGTTATGCTGTAAATGACAGCGGGATGTTTGACCCGGAATACGCAGAGGTCTATGGCGTGCCCTTTTCCTTTATCCCCTGTTCGGGTTCGATAACTGATCCGAAACCGGGTCCGGCTCCCACACGTGTGCGCGCCCTGGAAGATCGCATCGACTGTGAAATAACCTTTCCTCGACTTGTCGGGTATAAATATGAACTGCCTACAGAAATAATTGAATATAAATTCTCCGAAGAATCCAGGATGGCGCTTTCTACCGCAGAAATACCCACCACTGTTCAACTCGATCCTATTGTGGGAGAATCCAGCATTCATACCCTGGACGACCTTAAATCAAAACGTGAACAGGAGGTTGTCTTTTTACTCTCAAAATTGGTGCTGGAAAAATATTTCCGCGACGATAACAACTATGACAGGCCATGGCTTTTCCCTCAGTTGCTTCCCATAACAAGACAATGGCTGTCGGAGTGCCTAGTATGCAATGACAACACCTTTCCCCAGTTGCTTCTATTGATTGAATTTGCCCATGATGCTGCAGATCGCATCTATAAGGCAATAGTCGCATCCTTGAAAGGCACAAAAAGCATCAAACCCATATTAAAACCCTTTGACACTATTGGTTCAACCCGATATGTGGACTTCGACACTATCCGCCCAGTTTACGAAACAAGCCCGGATAAATGCCATGTGTCCCATGTCGTGGCCGATACGCAATCATGGGAGCAGAAGATGGCCTATGCCCTGGAGGAAATGCCGGAAGTAACCTCCTACGTAAAAAATCAGAACCTGGGCTTCGTGATCCCCTATACAATTAACGGTGAAGAGCGGAATTATTATCCCGATTTTATTGTCAGGATAAAAAACACTCAGGATTTGAATCTTATTATTGAGGTCACAGGCGAGCACAAGAAGGATAAGGCAGCAAAGGTTTCAACTGCCAGGACGCTCTGGATACCGGCAGTGAATAATCACTGCGCTTTTGGGCAATGGGCCTTTTTGGAAATTACCGATCCATGGAATGCAAAGAATGAGATAAGAAATTTCCTTTTAAAATGAAGGGAGATTGGTTATGACAAGAGATGATATTGTTTAAGAGTTTAGACAATGGCTTCTCCAACAGATAAGCAGGTAGTTTACCAAAAAATCAATGAGTATGTGAAACGGTTGAAGGACAATGATGTCGGCGTATGGCGACTTTATTTATATGGGTCCTATGCAAAAGGCACCCAACAGCCGGAAAGCGACATTGATCTGGCTGTTTTTCTGGACAAAGAAGACATCGACGGGATTAAAGACGATGTCGAACTTATGAGGCTACGATGGGATATCGATCTTAATATTGAACCCCATGCCTTCGCGAGAACTGATTTTGATGAATCTAACCCTTTTATAAAAGAGATTATTGCAACAGGAGAAAGAATAGTCTGATCTTTATAATCCAGCTTAGCGGATTACGAGCCTATGGAATGAGAAGAATGAGATTCGGTAATTTCAAATCAATTTAAAAGGTGACTCAAATGCACTACGATGAAATAAATTACTGGTCTGAGGTAAAGCTGGATATCATCCGGGAATATGCTGCTGCGTATTCGAAAATCTTATGC